>Ga0307376_10001405_pt1 | contig 26010 bp, 28 predicted proteins | sample TR2MG_FD_202536 | JGI IMG/M metagenome (GOLD analysis project Ga0307376, IMG submission 202536) | Soil microbial communities from Risofladan, Vaasa, Finland - TR-2 | ecosystem: Environmental > Terrestrial > Soil > Coastal area > Acid sulfate soil | place: Finland: Risofladan, Vaasa | collected...
AATACAAGAGTTCCTCTCCCAATTTACTTTCGGAGGACTGTTAGCAATATCCGTTGGTACACCAGTTGGATCTGCGCATAAGTATTATAAGGCTGATGCTGCGCTACCAACTATACCAACGGATGCTAATGTATTCTTCGGCCCTGCAATGCGCAGTACAGAAGGATCCGAGAAAGCTGACATACTTGGATCAACGGTGCTCTGGGTTGATGTAGACGATCTACAACGACCTATGTGTACACTCCCGCCATCTGCATTGGTCTTCTCAGGCCACGGATGGCATTTATATTGGTTTCTTGATGCTCCCATTACAGACATCGAAATGCTAGAAGGTTTCAACAAGATAATGGTCGAAGATGTTCCAACAGCAGACATCGCATGTTGGAATGGTAACAGGGTATTACGTATACCCGGTACGATGAATAAGAAGGAGGCAGAACATGTTGCGGTACGTCTTGAAAATCTTCACCCCGAACGACGTTACAACGTGGCCGATATTACTGCCCTTGCTAAGCTGGACAGCAAGACGCGGCATAAGATTCGTACCGGAGATAGTAGAGGTTATCGGTCTCGAAGTGAACGTGATTGGGCAATTATCGTTAAGTTGGTTCGCTGCGGCGCCAGTGACAGTCTCATACAAGGTATATTTACTGGGCAACCTTGCGGTGATAAGGCCGGAGAGAACAGCGCCTATCTGGCCCAGACTATAGAACAAGTGCGCGCTAAGAAGATCTCGCCAGCTGATGAAGTATCAGCCGGAGGGATAGTTGAAACGGAGGAAGGTTATGTCATCGAAACTAAGCGAGGCTTCAAGAGAATTAGTACGTTCACTCTCAAGCCCACAGTCCTTCTTGACGGGTCCAAGTTTGGTGCGGAAGACGCAATCGTCGCAAATGTTCATGCTGCCGGCTACACTTGGGAAGGTGTTACCTTCTCTCGTGGTGCCTTCACGTCCGTTAGTCGTTTTGATAAAGAAGCTCCGGTGGCGGCTTGGCAATGGTTGGCTCACGATGACGATCTGCGGGCGTTACTACCATACCTACTCGATCAACTCCGAGCAGAAGGATTACCAAAAGTCGGTGCTACAACAGTTCTTGGTCTACACAGGGTTCACGACGATTGGGTCTTCCTCGGTGACAAAGAAGTTATCTCTGCCAAAGAGGTTTGGGTAGGTCATGATGGCCCGATGTGTTGGTTACCGGTACGTAAAGAGCACCCCGAGTTAGGTCTCAACCCTGTGCTAAGCACTGCCGAGAAGAAGATTATTAGAGAACTTGTCCCTAAGTTGAACGAGGAGAATACCATATGGCCTATGATAGGATGGTACGCCGCCAGTGTGTTAAAACCGTGGTTAGAGGAAATGCATTACAGATACCCGATATTGAACGTCGCTGGAACGAAAGGATCCGGAAAGACTACTTTGATACAACGTGTTTTCCTACCGCTACTAGGTCAGCTGGATCCGAAAACATACGATGCGGGCACGACCCGATTTGTAACACTTGCCTTGCTTGGTTCATCCAACGCAGTTCCTATCGCGTTCAGCGAGTTTCGATATGAGCTGGTCGAAAGGTTGTTGCGCATTGTATTGTTGGCGTACGACACGGGACATGATCCACGTGGTCGGGGCGATCAGACTACGGTTGATTACCCCTTATCTGCTCCGTTTAGCGTCGACGGAGAAGATCTCATCGAAGATCCTGCTGCAAGAGAGAGGCTCGTGGTCGCGCATTTACACCCGAAAGCTATCGCTGAAGGGTCGGAGGGTTACATTGCATTTCAGACTCTTCGTGAAAAGATGCCGCCTGGTTTTGGTGGTTATTACATCCAACAAGTCCTCAAGTTAGAGCCGAAGTGGCCTACGTTACTTGACGAAGCCCGTGCAGCCATGTTCGAAGCCTACCCGTCTAAGTTACCCGACCGTGTTCGTGCCAATCACATCGTAGCATACTTCGGTATGAAGTTGTGGTGCCGAATAACAGGAACTGAACTACCCCCACCAACGGTTCTTTATGAAAGCATCACATCCGTCTTCAATATAGAATCAGGCAGAGGCGCAACACTAGCCGACGCCATGGTTGAAGACGTCATAAACTCAATAGCACAGGGTAGCAGTAACATTAACTGTGCGGTCGATTCAGCAGATGTTATCTGGTTTCAGTTAGCACCTGCTCATAGTTGGTGGGTAGCTTCACGTAGACGTAGTGGCCGTGGCGCTCTCGAACGTGATGCCATAAGGGCTCAGTTGAAAGAGGCGCCCTACAGTCTCGCCCCTCAAGTCGTGAACGACGCTTGGATGTATGGCATAGACCTGCAAAAAGCCGTTGACGCAGGATTGGATATACCCGTAAAGGTTTCCGACAGGGTATTCATAGTGAGGTTCTGAGTTGAGCATCGTAGCGGCCACGGAAAGCCTTGATGACACTTTGTCTAATTCGGCCGAGCCGTCTGTCGTTACGGTGCTCAATTTTCAATCTCAAAGGAGGTAGCATGAAAACGGTTCTACTCTTTTCGGGCGGTATGGATAGTACAACGTTACTAGGACTTCTCAAGTCTCAAGGTGACGAGGTACTATGTGTATCGTTCAAGTATGGCTCGATGCACGAGAGTGCAGAAGGTCACGCAGCTTTACAGATAGCCCGGCATTATTTAGTAGCACGTGAGATCGTCACCATCAGCGAAGTCTTGTGGGCGGGAGGTAAGTCGGCGTTACTAAACCAAGCAGATATGCCACAAGGAGAGTATCAAGATGCCGAGACAGAAGGTCCTTCTTCTACTGTTGTCCCTTTCCGTAATGCTGTTATGCTTTCGCATGCTGTGGCGATGGCAGAGGCAAGAGGTTACGATCAGGTCGCCATCGCGAATCATGCAAATGATTATGCGCATTGGGCATACCCTGACTGTAGTCCTGAATTTATTGGTGCGTTTACTGCAGCGACGTACGCTGGCACAGCCGGCAAAGTTCGATTGATGTCGCCGTTCATGTACAAGACAAAAGAGGAGATTGTCAAGTTAGCCCATAATCTGATGGTTCCGCTTGGTATGACTTGGTCTTGTTATCGTGGTGGAGCAAAGCATTGTGGTCGCTGTCCAACCTGTGTCGAACGTATATCAGCCTTTGTTAATGCAGGTTATATTGATCCCGTAGGTTACATACCCAACTTTGGTTGGGGCGCTAACCTGAAGGAGTTTTAATGAATACAATATCAAGACGTTATACTTTTAGTGCTGCGCATCGGTTAGAGGGTCACCCACGTTGCTCTCGTTTGCACGGTCATAACTACGTAGTCACCGTCAGCATAATACATGAACAATCGAAGGACACTGGGATGGTTTTAGATTACGGAAGAATGGATGAACTCCTGAAACCCGTAATCGATCAATACGACCATCGTTACATAGCGTCATCGGATAACATGCAGAGGGACGATCCCTATTTAGAGACTGCCGGTAAACAAGGTCATGTTATATATCCTGGTATCGCGTTCTCGACCGCTGAATGTCTTTCCCAACGGATTGCTGCAGAGTGTGGTACGGCGTTGCGAGACGAGTTTCCATTCTATTTTACTCTGATAGTTGATGTACAGGAGTCGGAAAAGAGTCACGCATCGTATGAGTTGAAGGTGGAGTGATGGCTAAGAAGATTCCATACTATAAGACAGAAGCAGGTAAGGCTTCGCATCGCAAGTCGAACCTAAAACGTCTTTATCAGATTACACCCGAAGATTATGCCGCGTTGATGTTGGTGCAGGACTTCAAGTGCGCTATCTGTCAACGTGATCGCGATCAGTTTCAAAAGGATTTCGTTGTAGATCACAATCATGGTACTGGTAAGGTTCGTGCGTTGCTTTGTCCGGCGTGTAATACAGCCATAGGTTTGTTAGGCGACAACCCGGAAATAATGGAACGGGCCGCCGCATTCGTGAGAGGAGCCGCCAATGCCAAAAAGTGACATCGATGAACTCATTCAAGGACGTAACACGCAGTATGCTGAAGCGTGGCGTAAGACAGGTATAATGTCTCACCCAGTAGTAGATGACATTGCAAAGTTACACCAGGTATTTCCGGAGGGCTGGTACAATTGGGTTATCATCTTGAATAAGCTTGTACGCTTATTGGGTGACCCCAAGAACATTGACAGCTGGCAAGACATTGCTGGCTATGCGACGCTAGTCGTCGATTATTTGAAAAAGGAGAATCAAGATGGTTAAGTTTTTAGAGGTTGACCCCAATGCAGTTGAAACACAAGCTATGACCACTTCACGTGGTGGCGTAATCGGACCCCTTATACAGGGCTTTTTGAAGACCGGTTTCTTCATGTGCGAGATCGATGCATCGGAGATCGGACGTAAACCCGCTTCGGTAAGTGCCAGCATAGCGGCTTATGCCGTGAACCATATTGTACCTGTACGACCCATTCTGCGAACACCACATCTGTTCTTGCAACGACGTGATGTTGATAAGGATGGCAACGAGATCCCTGATTGGAAGGACGAGCTCTTAAAGAACTTCCAACAAGGAACGAAGGGTAAACCCTTACCTCAAGTTCCAACCATATCTTTCGAATCGGTATCCCTGGAAGACCAGAAAAATGAATGACTACCAAGTCAACGAAGTATTTAACACCATCCAAGGAGAGGGACTGAACAGTGGTCAACCGGCTACTTTCATCCGTCTCCAAGGATGCTCTGTAGGTTGTGTTTGGTGTGACACCAAGTACACCTGGGCCAAGGGCGGAACACGTTGGGCGGCTAGACCATTAGTCTTGTCTCTTGATTTGAAACCTCTCGTGGTTATAACAGGTGGCGAACCTACATTATATAACCTTGACGATTTGATTACTGAACTACGTATTGTAGGTCAGCATCGTTGGGGCTACAACTTCAAAGTCCAGTTAGAGACTTCCGGGCAGAACGAGCTCAAAGGGAATATAGTTCCTGACTGGATTACATGTTCACCAAAACCGAATCTGGGCTTTACCATTCCTCCCATGCTTGCTCGGCATATAGCAGAGCTGAAATGGGTCATAGATGATGACATAACCGAAGCCAACATCAAAGCTGGTTACGACTTCGTGAAGAACGTACAACCACAGAACAGAGTCTACAACATCTTGATGCCTGAAGGTACCCCGCCATCAGAAGATGCTATACACAGGGCGATGTGGATGTTGGAACTTCATCCGGAATGGAGATTTAGTGACCGATTACAGTGGAGGCTCAATGTCCGATAAACCTAGTGGATTCATGCAAGACAGACTGAATGCGTATCCCACAGTTACCGTAGAACTGACTAACGCATTGATTGACATATTCGGAGGAGACGTTTGGGATGACTCTCCTGTACGTACTGCCGAACGTTGGCTTTCAGCAATGAAAGAGTTTCATCCTGATGCCGAGATACCGTTCAGCTTTACAACGTTCCCTGCAGTAGCGAATCAACTGATTGTAGTAGCAGACATACAGTTCGCATCGTTGTGTGCTCACCACCTGTTTCCGTATAAAGGTAAAGTACATGTAGGTTACATACCTAACAAGTTGCAAGTCGGCGTTAGCAAGATACCTCGTTTGGTACATCACTTTGCAAAGCGTCCCACGGTTCAAGAAAGTCTAACCCGTAACATTGCCTCCTACCTGAAAACCAATCTTGAGGCAATGGGCGTAGCAGTTGTAGTAGAAGCCCTTCATACCTGTATGTCTTGTCGTGGCATTACAGAACGTAATGCTAGAATGGTAACGTCTGAGATGCGAGGGGTGTTCTTGACCGCTTCAGAAGCACGTCAGGAGTTTCTTGCATTATCGGGGTTGACATGAAGTACGCATTGATTGCCCCTCCTACCGAAAGTCTAAGACTTCTGGCCGTGTATGGTCTAACGTATCATATGGCCTTGGCGCAGTATGTTCTGAACGACGAACGTTATCAGAAGGTATATAAGATGATGCACGACTTGGACCACTTCATCATACTGGATAATGGCGCGGCCGAAAACGGAGTCCCACTAGACATCAAAGACATTGTTAAAGCTGCCAATCTAGTGGGAGCTGATGAAGTCGTTATGCCAGACGTACTCGATGACATAGACGGTACGCTTAGTAGAACCCATGCAGCGTTACCTTATATCCCCGCTCGTTATCGAGCAATGGTTCCTCAAGGAAAGAACTGGGGTCAATGGACAGAATGTCTTCGGGAAATGATTAATATGGGTTGCGCTACCATATGTATTGCTAAACGTTATGAGGCTCTCAGTGGTGGTCGAGCCGAAGCCCTGAGCATCATTATGAAGAACTATTGGGCTTGGAACCACCATATCCATTTATTAGGTTGCTATAGACGTCCGCTATACGAAATTCGCAGCGCCCTTAAAATGTATCCGCAGGTACGCGGAATCGATACAGCAGCCCCTGTGTCTTTTGCGCAGCATGATGACACCATCGGTGATGATACTATTTGGCATTCGTTGGATTGGGACGCCTCTATGGAGTATGATAGAGCATGTGACAATGTGAAACTCATACTTAAGGAGTGTCATAATGCACGTAATATTACAGAACCAGGTTACTAAAGAAACCGAAGGCATCTTGTGTGTTGAGAGGTCTTCAGGATCTGCCATAATCTTGGAAGGCGACATTGAACGTCTAGACGAGTTGGTAAAGATAGCCTTCGCGTTGAAGGCACCCGCTGTGCGATTGGTTGTACCCGTCGCATTGGTTGAACAACTAGAGGCTCATGGATGGGTTCAAACCCCCGACCTAGTTGTATTATCGAAAGGAGCAAAGTAATGAAACTAACCGCAACAAGTAAGATCGTTCGAGGACAGGCTGTACACATAATAGAGTCAGCTGGTAAAGTTCGTCCTAAAGGTCGAGGTGATTCCGCTGACGGTATTGCCAACCATCTCATACTGAAGGGAGACAAAGTAGAGTTCGACCCTAACCGAAACACGGAAGATGTTCTCGTTAAAGGTGTTGACCTCGAAGCCCGTGTTGACATCAATTTTACCACTGACGAGCCTGTTGAACCCGTGGAGATCGATGACGAAGACTGAACTACGCAAAGTACCTTACGCTAAGTGCGAACTTTGTACTTTGAAAGACGAACCCTTCGTACCTTCCTGGGGCGATCCTAAAGCTCGTATGGTTATTGTAGGAGAAGCCCCAGGCAATACGGAAGTGGATGAAGGAAAGCCTTTCGTAGGCATGAGTGGCATGTTACTCGACATTGCTATCACGGAAGGGGGAGGAGATCCTGCGGACACTTACCGTACTAATGTTGTACTATGTCGACCGCCAGGTAACCGAACACCCCAAGATAACGAGATACATTGTTGTCGGGAACGGTTGATCAAAGAGATACAGGGAACCTCAGGAGTTATTATGACCCTGGGTAAAGTAGCCTGCGAAACCCTCGGTGTCCCTTTCACTCATAAATCAGCCTGGATCCAATGGGATAAGACCCACTGGTTGAAACCCGCTTGGCACCCTGCTTACATCTTAAGGAAGGCTGCTGAAGCCAATGTATTCCTGGCTGAAGTCAAATCAACCCTGTTAGGACCTGAAGTGAAACAGACCTTCGATCCGACTTGGAAAGTACCCCACACATACGATGAACTCAAAGAGATGTTGGACGAGTGTCCAGACAATGCTTGGGTAGCCTTTGATATTGAAACGTCCCAAATAAAGTGGTATGACACTGTTAATAAGAAAGCTAACCCGATATTGATGTTACAAATAGCTTGGGATTACACTTTTGGAATTGTCGTTCCTGATGACGTTCTCTATGACATACCTGGCACAGGACCTTTGATTGAAGACTTCTTTCGGCGTGTGCGATCTATTGGGCATAACGGAAAGTTCGACGTTGTCTTCCTAAAGGCCCAGCTAGATATCGATGTTCAGTTGGACTTTGATACCATGCTTGCACAGTATGTACTTGATGAAACGTTTCCTCTTGGCTTGAAGATGTTAGCCAAGTTATACTTCGGTATGCCTGACTACGAAGAGGTCTTGATTAAAGAGTATCTTACTTCCCGTAACGATGACTACTCTAAGATTCCTTTTGATAAACTTGCCGAGTACGGAGTACTGGACGTAATAGTCACGTTAAAGTTCCGGGAAGTATTCGAGGAGATGTTACGTAAGGAGGGTCAATACGATGAACCCTTTATGAGTCCTATCATGGAAGCATCAAGAGCATTTGCAGCCGTAGAGCTTCGAGGCTTCGAAATCGATCCTATAGCCCTTGACAAAGCGCATGAGATACTTGGAAGGAAGACGGAAGAAGCACGACTGCAGCTAATTGAGATGTCTGGACATCCAGAACTGAATCCTAATTCACCAGTACAGTTATCCAAGATTCTATTTGATGAAATAGGTCTACCCGAAATTCGTAGCGTCAAGATAAAACCCCGTTCGACAGGTAAGGAAGCTCTAGCCATGTTGAAGGGAAAACATCCCCTTGTGGACGCCATTGGAGAGTACCGACGTGTTGCTAAGTTAAAAACATCATATGTAGACAACACGTATGGCTTGAAGGATGTAAACAATCGCGTACATGGTTCGGTGCTTATTCAGGGAACTGAAGTAGGAAGACTCTCAGTACGTGATCCTGCATTACAGACTATCCCACGAGCGTCGGACTGGGCTGGAGCTTTGATACGTGGTATGTATCAAGCAGCTAAAGGAAAGGTATTAATAGTTGCCGACTATTCACAAGCTGAGTTACGAGTGATGGCTCATAGTAGTAATGAACCCTTCTTAATCGATGCATACCAGCATGACAGAGATCTGCATACAGAAGTGGCCTTGGCAATGTATGGCACCTCATATACCAAAGAGCAACGCAATCTGTGTAAGATGTTCAATTTCTCCTACATGTATGGTGGTACTGAATATTCCTTCGCCCAGGATGCTGGACTCCCAATTCACGTTGCGAGACAGTTCGTGGCAGACTATAACAAGAGTATGCCTACCGCCCTTGCCTGGAAGAAGAACCAACTCAAACTAATGAAGGAAGTAGGCTGGGTCGAGAATGTTTTTCACAGACGAAGGCACTACAAGCTCATCACTCGTGACAACCTAGACGACGCTAGGAAGGCTTGTGTACACTCCGTTATAGCAGGAACTGCGTCGGATCTTACTTTGAAGTCGTTGATAGCGGTAGAGCTCGATTATGGTATACCTACCGTACTAACAGTACACGATAGTGTAATTGCAGAGATTGAGGGTCATGTAACCGATACTCCCGAGACCAACCCCAAGATGTTCGAACAGGCTGAGATTATACAACGTGTCATGGTTGAGCTAGGAGATAAGTATCAGAACAAGGTACCGTGGAAAGTAGATGTAGAGATAAGACGTTTCTGGTCAGGTGGCTCTATGTGGGTAAGAGAGAGCAATGGTGACTGGACGTTCCACGATGCAAAAGAAAACTGGGAGACAGAATGGTAGACACGACCGCAGACGATATCGTATTAAGCAGAGCCCGTAGTTATGTGAATATGGGGAAATATTGTACGGTAGTCGTATTCACGACTAAACATTCTGAGGTTGACAAGTTGAAGTACAGGTTTGGGGGACGATCGTACCGTCATGGCACAGGGCATGTGTGGATGCTCTCCTCCCGGAGGGAGTTGATTCTACTTGTCCAGCGGCTTAGAAATCGCTTTCCGTCGGAGACAGGGTTTGAAAAGAAACTACCCCCTATCGTGTGATAGAGGGTAGTTCTTTATGCAGGAGGGGGTTTGACTTATGTGTCAATTGGGGGTACGTACGTATAGGGAATTATTCGATAAGCACCTCCTTTAGCCTTCCAGTAACAACTTAGCGTCACGGTCAGCAATGATCTCTGCTACATCTTCAGCCTTAGGTATTGCGTTGTATATAGGCTGATTAGATGCAATTAGAGCGAATGCGACTCGTAAAACTGTACCCCAACTAAATGGAGGCACAGTAACGATAACTCCGTAGTAAGCCAACAAACAGATGGCTACTTCGGCTAACAATAGCAATCCGAGCATGATGTAAGACTTGACCTCCGTGGCAAGTCCGGCATACGCTTGACGGAGTTTGGGAAAGTATGCAAAGGTTAGGGTTAGAACTACCCCAACTATCCCGGCGATGACTTCAGGTGTGAATAATACTGGTTCCATAATCTTTCTCCTTTACAATAGGAACAGGGCGATCGTCAGGAACATGAAACCTCCTGGCGTCCAACTAACTGGTGCTTCTACTCTGAAAAAGTCCAACCCAAAACAAATGGCTGCTAATATGAACAGAATTGTTGCTAACATTGTGTTTCTCCTTTACTACGGTAAAAAGAGCTTAGAGAATAAGGTTACTAGAGCAATGGTCAGCCCTCCACAGGACATGACCGCTCCCATGACAGCGATAAGTAAAGCGATGTTAACCGAGTTCTGGCTGGCTTTCCCTTCCAGAACAGCACGACTTTCACGCAAGCCCTGAACGTCTGTTTCCACTCTATTTAGCGTCGCCTCTACTTCGGCACGCGGCATGAACGAGGTGGCTTGGTCGCGTAAGGTATCTCTGAACTCGTTCATGCTGTCAAGACGTTTTTCCATTGACGCTGAGGCAATAGCTCTGGACTCGTTTATTTCCTTGAAGCGACCATCGACATAATCCTTCCACGTGACATTTATACAACCTAGCTTATCTTCGCCAGCCATAGGCTATCCTCCGAGTGTTGTCTTTCGTCCGTTGAGATAGGCGATTGCTTTTTTGATTTCATCCAATCGTATCGCCTTCTCGTCAGGCGCTCCTGGTGGAGGAGGTGCAACAGGGTCAATGTTAATCAAGTCAATGCGTATCCAACTTCCGGGATACACATCCAACAACTGCGCCCATCTGAATCCTTTATTGTCGGTAAAGAAACTTGTCATATCAATAGTGATTCGTCTAAGATGTGCAAGTGAACCGACTACCGAAGCATACGTTCCATTTGCATCTGGGTGATTAGAGCGCACATTCAAACCGTTTGGTGCATTTACACTAGCATTTGTAGCCATAGGCGACACTCCTTCTAATATTGAATCAAGTACGAACACAGCATTTCCCATATAGCTGTTGATTAGCATTTGATTTGGGATAAGCACCCTACCGCTATCTGTGCGGTATGGGTCAAGTACAATTATGTTACTGTCATCATAACCTATTATGACGAACCAGTGGTTGAAGTTGCCAGGAAACTGGGTAAGTCCTGCGTTTGCAAATAGAGTATAGACTACTAACGGTATTATTAACTGACCTGAGTCTATAGCTTGCCTGATGATGTTAATTGTAATAGTAGACTGTAGTGTTGAGTTTATATCGAATAAGTCTAAAGCCTTAACTAACTGATAAGCATACGTTCCAACATCGTTATTGGATATCTTCCAACCGTCCATCAAATACCAATCATCAGGCTTGACAACGATATCCTTTACCGCATTTACTACCATTGAACAGCAAGCTAGACCACAATCATTATTGTACGCATTTGCACCTTCACCCAGTTGGCTTATAAAAGTGACGTCTAATTCTTTCATAGTAAACATCCTTACGAACCCATCGTCCGTGAATGCGTTCCAATCCAGATGATACCTGATATTATCATACAACCCTTTTACTTCAAGGTAGCTTTCAAACTGTCTGCCTATTCCTGGCGAGTTCTGTAAAGCGTATTCGGCAAGTTCACTGACATGAGAGATATCAAAAGGGTCGCCCCATAGAGCTATCTTAGCATCTACATACGCACTGTCCGTATAGCGTAAGTACCGAGCCTCCCAGTAGTTGGTGACCGTTGCCCAGTTCACCATAGCAGGACAATACTTTGACATGAACCAGTCAGCGCTATATTGACCGATAGGTACATGGTTGTTATCTACACACCAGTTGTGGAATGTACGATAATAGTTATCAAGTTGCTGCGGCGTGAATTTAGTTCTATAAGCTTCGGTCAAGTCCTGCCGCATATAAGCTGCCCAGTCAGTCCAATATTGTTCATAGTCGTTGAACATACCTTTGGGTTTGAACAGTCTAACAGCACTCAACCATGTATCCTTTTGTCTTGACATCTGTACTGTAGGATCAACCCAATGATAACCTGCATAAGGTAAGTTAACTCTATTACATTGGTCTACATGGTACTGAGCCATCACGTCAATATCATCACCGAAACTCAACCTTATCACCACGCCATCTAATACGGTAGCAAGGAGGTCATATTGAGCCGGACTGATATTGTTGTAATAACTAACGTCAATTATCAGTTTCATTACTTGTCAACTTTTTTAATAAAGACTCCAAGATAAGCAATGCATTCTTGACTTGCTCTCTTGTACCATGCATCTCTACACTATTCAAAATATCTGTCAAAAAGTTAATCTCGTCCTGTGTCAGCTTTTCCTTTTCCATTTTATCTCCTTTATGTGAGTAGACCTAATGCTTGCAGTTTGGTTTCCAATTCGCCAACTCTGGTCTGTAAGTTACCGATAACTTTATTGACAGTTCTGAACTCATTGGCTGATGAATATCCGAAACCACCTGATGTTCCTCCGGCTACCGCAAAGTCAGCGGTTGCTGGTGCTGTGCATGTTACGGTAGTACCAGCTCCATATTTTCCCGTCAGAGCAGTCGGTTTGACCACTGCGGTTACACCAAAGAACCCTAATTTGGGAACTGATGTGGCTTCCATACGCATACATTCAACAAGACCAGTTGTGGCAACTGAACCCGCAACGTAGAATATCATCCTGCCGGCAGGGTCAGTGGTAAACACCGATGCTGACTGAACCAGAAGTCGGGCGACAGTATTGCCATTGGTCAAAGTACTGTCGTCAGAATACCAGTCTATTTTCCCGATATTCAGACCAGCAGAAGTTATGGCATCAGTAGTTCTCCGAAGGACGACACCGGCCGCCCCATCAAAACTGACTTCAAATCTGTCTGTTGCGGCGGCGGGCCCACAACCAACTCTACCTGTGCTTGAAATACGTATAGCCTGTGTACCTGCAACAGAAAAGGCCAGTAAATTCGCACCCGGCGAGTACATGCCTGTATCTGGATCGCCTGCCCATGAAAATGTAGGTGTCCCTGGTGTATCTGCTGAATTTCCCAACAGTTGAACGCCTACATCAATACTTCCCGTTATAGTCAGCAATCCGGTCGAAGGGTTGAACGTGAGTTTGGTTGTAGAAAACCTAAATACCTGACTGCCTGTTAACGACATAGACCATACCGGATATACTACCTCGTCAGTCGTTGTATCGTCAGATGGTACAAGATTAAGATCTGTTTTTAGAGTTGCTAAGGCTTGTACCTCCGGTGCGCCATCCCCAGCTGTCTTACGATAAAAGACAGTTCCAGTCGCGACGTTAGCCATCTTAGCAAGAGTTACTGCACCGTTGGCAATATCAAGAACAGTGATATCTTCGTCTTTTATCTGTTTAGCTTTTACTTCTGTATTAGCCATATTAGTACCTATATGAACAGAGTAGGACGTCGGTTGATTCAGGGATAGCTGCTGTAAGCATTGTCAGAGTGTTCGTTGAAATAGTGTAGTCGTTTCCTGCTCCGACGTTCAATAGAATGCCATTTAGGAATAGCATCTCACTTCCCGATACGGGAGTATTGGCGAGCGTAAAGGTCGGGTTAGTTCCGTTCTTTGTACCTGAAGGAACTTCACGAGTCGCATAGTTAGGAGCAGCACCAGGAGCCGCACTAGTCCAGTCCGTTCCATCAGAAGTCAAGATGTTACCAGCTGTACTCGGTACAACGCTGGGGACATTATGGCTGTCCTTCAACGCCTTAGCAGTTGCGAACTTTACATCATCTGTGCCAGTATCAAGTTCAGCGCCAGTAGCCTTAGTGTTAGCAGTAGCACCGTCAGCTATATTCAATAGGGTATGAATTTGCGATGCGGTCAACCCTATAATGTTACCCGACGTGATGCGACCTAATAGAGTTTGTTCAGCCAATGTCAATGCTGTCGGCACAGCTACCGATCCAGTAGCGTTAGCTAGAACACTCTGAGCTGCCTGAGTGGGTAACTGGTTAGTATCGACATGAATAACAGACCAAAAAGCACCCACCGCTGCCTCTGTCCCTGATGCTGTTGAGTCAGCAGAACATATTATCAAGTCCTCAGCTAATACTGCTTGACCTGATGCACCACCTATCTTACCTGCGACAGATACTTTATAAACATGACCTGCGTCTGCGGCAGGGTAGTTAGGATTCGCAGAACAGTCGATAACGCCTTTATAAACTAACGCATCGACCGCACCAAACTTATCATCTACGTACTTTTTAGTCGCTGCGTCCTGATCTGAGCCAGGGTCTACGACTCCGGTTATCTTGTGTGTCGCCATGCTGAAGTCAGCATCGACGACTACCTGATCTGAAGTTCTAATTTTAGTTGTTGCCATTGTATTACTCCTTACTAATTATATACTACAGTTATTAAGTCACCCGTTTTTGGAGCCGAGTTGAATGTGAACGTTCCTGAAGCAGGAGTCGTCTCAACCCAATCTTCAGCACTGCCTTGTGTCTGCAATAGACCATTCCGGTATACTAGTAACTTGCCTGAAGTATAGCTACCTAGTGATACTGTGAATAATGCGTTACTTCCATTTATGGCACCAGCCAGTACACCATAGGTATCACCTGTACCTCCTGACTGGTCTGTCTGGGGTGCGCTACCACTACTGGGCGAGCCACCATCTTTTAGCAACTTTCCAGTAACACCGTCGAACACAGCGAGGTTGCCATTAACCGCACCAGCGGGACCGACTACATCTCCTGACCCTGTCGGACTATCAAACTCAAACTCGTTGGTGGTATTATTCCACTTGAGGTATTGGTCTGAGCCAGGGTCAGCTGGGAACAGTGAATCTATACCACCGACTGCGTGAAGCGATGAATGAGTGTTTGAGCGAGCGAACCGTAAGTCTAGATAATCAGGATTTGAAAAGTTCCTAGTTATTGCACTCTGCCCAACATACAAGATGACAGCCCATAGAGGGATATGTCCGGCAGGTACACTAGGGATATCGCTTAGTGTCAACGCTGCCTTATTCGTAACAGGTGAACCTTCGGTAACGGTGAGTACTCCAACTTCTGATAGTGTGATTAGAAGGTATAAGGCGTCTGTTCCGCTGACTGGGATATAACTGCTCAGGTCTAAGTCCTCAGTACCGTTAACTACCCATGAACCGTCAGAGTACGATACCTTCTTCCTAATAGTAACAGTGAACGGACTGCCACTCTTTGTGGAGGCGTACCATGGCATGAACTGTTCAGCGTATATATTAGTTATATCTGTAGCACCGGATAGATATGAATGCGTGCTGCCGTGAGGAGGTGTCTTAGCCATCAGAAAGTTGTAGTAAGAATCTCTAATGCTTACTACTTGCAACCGACCTTCTAATACTCCTATCTTGATTGCTAGATTTGCTATCAGCGGAACATTAGTATTCCACACCACAATAGTATTGCCGGACATTTCGCGTGCGTAGACGTAATTAGTTTGACCTGGGACAGATACAACACCATTAGCATCACCCATTAGGGCAGGAATGGTTTGCAGAATCTTCTCATAATCCTCAAACTTACTCCTTACAGCACGTTTGGATTCGATGATTCTCATTAGCTCTCCATGACCATAACTACCTTCATTTTAAGACCGTTAGTATAAAATACTTCATATATAATATTGTATTCGTCTGTTTGCCAATCATCTGTCTGAAAAAGACATTCTATTCTAGGTCTACTACCAGTAATACCTACGTTGTTTCCACTCTTATCATTGTCAACCCAATATCCCCACTTGCAACATACCATAAATATACTTCTGTTTGATGAAGTTTCAATGTACTTAGAGTCTGTCCAGACTCCGCTTATGTATGTAGCATATCTTAGAACGTGGGATACCCGACCGAGACCAAAGTCATGACCTAGAGCATATACAAAATGTAAGTCTGTGCCGTCTATCATTAGGGTAAGCTGTCCGAATGAATCTACGTAAGCTCCAGCAGCTCCGACTACATGGGAATCCCAAGTATCCCAAGGGTCACCATAGTTGTGTTTTTTGAAAGCTAGGTAAGGCGTGGCGCTATCACTCAACTGACTAACATAAGCGACATAATGATTTCCGTCTACATCAATAGCAGTAGATGGCATAATATAGGTGCTGGAATCCCAGTACGCAGCAGGGATTAGTGTCTTGTGGGTAAAACTAGTAGGATTATTAGCATCTCCGATGCAAGCGTATATCATAGAATAAGATGGAGCAGGGTAAGCGTCTACAAATTTATAAAAGACTACCCAAGGTAAGTCATCTTTATCAACACCCATACAACTATAATTCGATTGACCAGTTAGTAGTTCTATTGCAGTACTCCACGAACCACTTATTCTATTCTTATAGCGGATTGCTTTGGTTCCTGTGGGATCATATAAGTCATAGGAAACATGAGGGAAATCAGATGAATCAATACAAATACTGATGTTAGCACCAGATCTACCAGCAGAAGTAATAACCTCTTCTTTTATGACAAACAGGTCAGTTGTAGTATCAAACGTGTCATATCGTATACTCGCTGACGTATCCCACAAGTCATGCGCAATATGGATTACGCCAAGAGAGTCTATAGCGCATGCGCAACTTCCGCCGAAGTTTCCACCACTACTATATGGAGTATTTGCACTATCCTGCCATACAAACGACTTACCGTCATCGGAACTTTTGAACACCAGTACACGAATGAAGTTTGTAATAACAGCATATAGACTACCGTCTAATCCTCTGACTAAGTTTCTGTCAGACATCTGCGCAGCATTTTCAGTCAACACAGAATCATATACTTCAGAGGTTGTCATGATATTACCTCTACGCATATTACTAACTCTGGATTAGTACCAATGACATCCGATATATCAACGTGTAGCCAACTCCCTACAGGGAGATATCCGGTAGCCAATCCATTAGCCAATAACAACACACCGTCAGAGTCTGCTGATAGTTCTGCCGCCAACATATCTGTACCTGCAACATCTGGAGTAGATCGCCTCTCTAGGTTAAACTCTACAGTACCAGTACCACGTGCATGCGCCCTAACAGTATTTATAATACTCTCCCTTGCGATATAAGGACCGCCGAGTATCCCCACAGATGGATCTTCGATAACCCAAGTATAAGTTCTATAACCATAACCAAACTCTGGGATGTTCGGCAAAGGTAGCGGAGGAATAGGTGGCCATGGAGTCGGAGTTTCAGGAGTTTCGGGATCATCAGGCTTTTCTGGTACATCACCTTTGACTGTATTGGGAACAATAGTAACTTCAGGCTCACCTGTGACACCGACTGTAAAGTAACTATCTTTACTAATCCAACTCATTGTCACATTTCTGATAAATATACTATTAGGAACAGTAATCCCACGAGGACTTTGAGAAGCATCAGTTGAGACGGCAAGTTGCTGTTGAGGACAAATGTCTACAAGTTTATTGTTGGAAGCCAAGTTAAAACTCATACTGGGGTACAGGTTATTGCGTTGAGCAAGTATCAAGCCGGCTAGTTCCGTACATTGAGCTTGACTGGTTACAAGTATCTTATCAATAGTATTTATTGTACCATGTCTGCCTAGAGTATTCCCAGGCGACAGTCCTCTAACACCATATCCATCATGAGCTGTAAAGTATACTCCAGTCAGGTCAACTGCACTAACGCTGGGAGTACTCTGTCGTTCTAATGTTATTTCACCCTCACGGTCATAGTCCTCAACTGTCATAACGGAAGTAAACGCTCTGCTACCTATTGATACATATTGACCATCTACTTCAATATACATCCTACCGTATCTATCACAACACGGCACAGCTAATAGATCCCCATGTAGCATCCCTTTTATCTGATCCCACATAGCACCTATACTGGCAGATTCTGACGTTGGAGCTTCTTGATCACACCCCAACATGATTACGTCCATCATACGTGTACAGGTAGATTTCCAATGAAGGATATCCCAAACACCTTTAGCGACAGTTAGATCTAACATGTAGTTCCAATCAACAGGATCAGTCGCTATATCGAATATACCGGATATCAAGTTGGGTGTAATGCCTAACCAATAGTGCGGACCGTGAGCAGTAAATGACGCTACTCCACCGTCAACATCTAACATCAAATCCTCTTTGGCTATCCATCCGCTTGCTATAATATTACCGCATCCCGCAACTTGACCTATGCTTACTTCCGTACTACCATTAACTACCCGTATAGTTACGGTTTCACCAGGAGAAGAGGATACAGTAAAGGGTTTGTCTACAACTATCGCTGTAGGAACTCCACCTGTGACAACATTGTATACACCGTCATGGGCGCTTGAGCCACTAACCTGAATAGTCATCCCTGTAAGGAAAATATCTAATCCAGACGGTCGCTCAATCGTATTAGTGCTACTATTAAACGATATATTCGTATCAGTTAGAGCAGTAATGTCGCCATACCAATCGCGTGAGAATAGGATGACCCGCGCCCGGTCGCGTAGCACAGGCAGGGTCGCATTGTCGTACATATCGATTCTAAATTGCCATCCTCCAGCATCGAAGTCTCCCGCACATTGCGTCAACTGGAAGTCGCTTACTGGAGGATCGGTATCATCATATACAACAACAACCCGACGACCTCTGAATGTCTTACCGTTCGCTGCCGTCACTTGACACGATATACCGTATGTCCCTGGAGAGTTATAAGTAATAGTTGGAGTAGCTGTAGCCATATTAGATGTGTTTGATGCTCCTGGTGCAGACCATGAGTATGCTGTTATAGTTGAACCCAGACAATATGAGTCTGACGCATCCGGATATGCACTTATAGTATTGCCACCACCCAAAGTACCCTGATAGAACAATACACGATCTGGTCCGAGTACAGGTACAGGATCTAGGTACTTGTGCTGATCTGTATACGCTATATCACGATCCATAAAGTCAATATGGGATGACCCGCTAGCTACATACTTCATTCTGGCCCAGATACCATACTCATCTATCACTGTAAGGTAAGCATCGTCATAGAACTTGACTTCAGATGTTTCACCCAAATATAACTTAGTGTCAGTACAAGTCTTACGTATTCTAGCAATACCCCGATCGTGACCTCCCTCAGTCGTACCTACAAGCAAAGTCATGTCTTTGAGGATATCTGTATACGCACCTACAGTAACAGTATCGTAGGTAATTTCAATAATCATGTTACGACTTATTGTAGCTTGATTTACCCTAGCCTTGAATACTATAGCTGGTTGAGGGAACGCCAAGTATAACTTAGACCATTGACCGTCAGTTCTAAGGTGTAAAAGCTCGTCTGCAGTTGCCGCTCTAACAGCCATTACGCTATAGCCTCCATCTGAGTAAAGTCAATACGAAAGTCTAATGCCCTTGACGTTTGCGTTTCCTCTTCTGTTACTGGCCAATGCATCCTACAGCTAAAGCGCTTAGGAATAGTGCCACCATCCTTAGTGTAGGTTTGGATAAACACTTCAGAGGATACTCCTGGACAGTAAGTCCTGAGAACATCCCGTTGTGCTTGAGGAAGAAAATCCCAATGCCAAGTAGCTACAGGAGAGCCTATACCCCGTTTACTTCCGTCTCCTAGTTCCACTACAGTAGCGTAAGGGGAGAACGTAGACTTAGGCCTCATTACGGGGGGCGTAAGGGCGCTAAGCAACACCAACCCGCCTGACGTCGTTCCTATCTTAAACAGCGTTTGAGTAGTCATTATCTTATTGCCTCCACTAGCTCAGCTCGAGCTATGTTTAACATTTCACGTCTGAATGCTGCACGATCTTGTTCTGTAACGCCGCTAAAGTACATCACACGATTATCAGCATACTTTCCCTGGCCTCCTGAAAGTGCCGTTAGTATATTATCTTGGTTTAGTTTAGTGCCTATTCGTTGTTCCGCTATCCTAGTTGTCCTGTTGCTAAGAAGGAATTCGGCTCCTTCTTCGCCGGCTATGTAGGCTCCATAACCAAGATAGCCTCCTGCAGCATTTGTAGGTATGCGTTCTCGTTGACCCCACAGCCTGAACATCTCACCTACCCCCTGAGCAATGCCTCCTTGTACTCCTTGCATCCAAACAACAAAATCAGCATGTCGCTGCATAACAGCCGTGTGCCAAGCATCATAATCACCGAGTATGAACCCGTCTAGATCTTCTAGTTGTCTCTTAAAGGTGGTCTCCAAACGTTTAAGTTGTTCAATACGATTATCCTCAAGCATTTTAAGTTCTGCGTCTTTAGCATCTATCGCATCTTGCGCACGACGCTCCTGATCATCCTTTTCCCGTTGTCGGGCTAGGTCATAATCGAACTGTTGATCTGCCAACCTTAATTCAAAAGCGGCTAGTCTTTGTGCACGTTCCTCGGCAAAGTTCTTTTCGTTCTCTCTTAATTTCTCTGCTTGCTCGACGTTTAATCGGCTAACGTTTAAGATGTAATCTTCTTCCTTGCGTTGACGTTCTTTTTCATAACGTTGATCTTCGCGAATCATCGCCATACCGTCGCGAGATTCTAATAGTGAACGCTGAGTGTCCTCATGATCTTCCAAGTCGCGACGCATCTGTATCTGATGGTCTTGTTCCATCTCGAAAAGTTTCTTACTGTAGTCCTTAGCGGCTTTCAGCCGACGTTCGTAATAATCGTTTTCAATGTCGGATTCACTCTTTTCAAAATCACGCCATGCTCGATCCACGCTCCTGTCATAGTCATCTTGTATCCGAGCACGTTGTATCGCTTCGTCTCTGAGTATCTGGGTTCGTTGCTTTTCATACTGATCTTCGATCTGTACTCGTTGCTTCCCGGCTTGTTCATTTATATCGGTTTGTTGATTAACGTAATTACGCCACAAGGTATCATTGTCTGTTGCAAACTGTTCTATATAAGCTAACGTACCTTGAAGAGGGCCCGCAGTTCCTGGCCCTGTGACCCCTAAAGCTCCTCCTGCTTCCGCACCTTGTTTTGCTCTTAAGGCATCGTAAGGATCTTTGATAGCAGGATCTCCTAGAATAAGACCTTTGAGCCACTTCCAAAATCCTCCTGCGGCTTCTTGCTGAGCTTTTAGGTCTACACTCCACTCTTCGGCCTGGTCTCTCGCAAACTGTTGTTGCTCCTCGGTTCCGTAAAGGTCTTTCTGCGACCCAAACATATATAGGGGCATTTGTTTTAGCGCTCCCAACCAACCGCCTTGTCCAAGTGCTGCAGTAGTTACGTTAGCCTTACTTCCCAAAGCTCCTACTTCAGCGACAGTCTTTCCCATTACGGTTGCTGCTGTACCATCGATAGCTATTTTAGCTTCGGTCGCACGAGCTGCCGATTCTACAGATGATACGTATCGCTTTGTAGTAGCATCTATAATTTTTCCTGCCTTGTTCAAGGTAAGACCAGCAACGCCTCCAGTACCTACCATTGCAGTTATTTGAGCGGCTGTAAGAGTAGTAGCTGCCCCAGCGGCTCCGGCAAGAGCAGGGCCTACCAAGCCTCCGGTAACCCCATATCCTAAAGCAGCCTTACCCGAAACTCCGCCCATCGCTAAAGCATTAGCGGCGGCTTGAGCCTCTACAGCAGTAGCGAAAGTTGTAACACCAGCATCAAATTGTAAAACGGCGGCAGCGTATTCGCGAGCAGCATCTCGTTCTCTAAACGTGGCCATAATATATTCCACGTTTGCATAGACTCTGAACCCTTTACCTACTGCTAACACTATTGCAGATGCAGCAAGTATTACACCCGATGCAGCAAATATTCCTTCAATAGCACCTGGATGCTTCTCTGCAAAAGCGGCAGCATGTTGCATCAAGGTTGCAGCAGATCGAAGATAAGGTAAGGCTTCCGTAGCTATAACCTTGCCTATCTCGGATTGGGAATCTTTAAGACTTTGTGTGGCTAACTTCCAGTCTCTTGTTGCTTCAGTACTCGCTTTAACACTGTCTACATAAGCATTGGCTGCTAACATCATTCCTGCTATTGCAGCCCCACTCGCGACAGCAAATGTTTGACCCGTTTCAACTACACCACGAACAGCAAATTGCATACGACGCCATTGGGTTTGAACCTGCTGAGACTCTTTGTGAGCAGCCTTCATCCCTTTGAGATAAGAATCAATAGTGTCTTGTTGGGACTTACGAAGATCCTCATCAGCCTTTGCGAGGTCTTTAACTCCCATTATTTGATCTTGAGTTGCTTGATCTAGCGAGGCAAAATACGCGTCTAACCTCTTTTTAGCTCCTGGCAGATTCTTACTAACGTCGTCCTCAAGCTTAAAAAGTAGCGTAAGTACAGCATTAATATCAGTCATTGGTGGGAGTCTCCTTTGCTTTGTCTGCCTGTTGTGCAATCATCTTGTCTACCAATCCATCTAAAAGAAAAATGACATTCCACGCATCGGTAGGAAACAGGGTCGCCGCATTTTCAAAATCAACACGGCGGCCCGTGTTCCTCCATAAAAGCCAAGCGTTCCAATATTTGTCAATAAGTTCCGACGTTAGTTCTAAAGTGTCTGGTAAATCATTTGATTCGTCGGGTTCGAGTAATGGAATCAGTCGGTCGTAGACTCTGTCAGCATCATCTCTTTTTTTTTCAAATCGGCTTCAGAAAGTTTTCTTTCAGCTATTAAAGCGTCGAGACCTTTGAACCACGTAGGATTGAGTCTGTGGGCAACTTGAGCCCACTTCTCTCTTTCCACTGTTGCCATATGGTATGTCTCGTCTTCTGAAGGGACAGCGCCAGTCGAACAGGCGGCTAACTTGGGGTAAATGCTTTGCACGAATGCTATCCAACCAAAGTCGTTTTCAGTCAACTCCGGACCCCGGGTTGCAATCAATTCCTTTACCCGCTTTTCAGCATCGTCTTCCATACGTGCAACACGCATGTCGGCTTCCCAGCTAGCTTCCGTAACAGTCAATTTTGTTCCATCACGGAACTCTACGACCTCTGATTCAAGTTTCATTGTAACTCCTTAGCCATCACGGCCTTGTTTGTTTAGTACTGAATGAACGCTCCGTACACGCCTGCGGCGGGGAATGCGGCGAATGTAATGCCCATCTTATCTACATCGACGTCGTAGGTTGAGCCCTGTGCAACCACTGCACCAGTAACCCAACTAAAGACTACAACAGATGTAGTGTCGTTTAGAGCAACGATGCCTGTGGGAAAGTCTCCTGCAACATCGTCTGTACCGTCGAACTCCCAGAAGCAAACGCAAGGACGTCCGTTTGACATGCCCCCTAAGATGGCGGACTCAAGACAACCATCAGCCAACTCGGTAAGTGGAACACCGAAGAGAGTTTTGGTTGACTTGTTGAGGATAACCTCATATTTGATCTCCTGGGGATTCTCTGTCATACCGGTCAACATAGGTACGCAAAGAGTCGAAGGAGCAATCTGCCAACGCCATGTTCGTGCACGTGTGGTCTTATCTTTGGCTTGTTGATACATGAATAGAGCGACGTCAGGCTCAAAGCCTTGCTTATCGGTAATCCAGTGAGAAGCCTTCGACTCACCAATGTCAATTACCTTTGTAGCACCTAACGCAGCGTTGACGGCTAAGTTGTCAACACCAACAGTTAACTCAGCCGAAGCGGCTGTGTCTGGAGGCAAGAAGTCCGACACCGCAACGGAGTCGTTGTCCTTGTGATCGATACGCTTCATGCCTGGAGCTGTTACGTTCCAAGCATGGAAGCCTTGAAATAACTCCCCCGCGTAGGGGGTTGGTGAAGGTGTTGCGATGGGCACGCCTTGGTCGTCAAGCAAGAACGCTGCAGCATATCGCGCTCCTACACCATATTGTAAACCGGTTGCAGCTGGCATTTATTTATCTCCTTATTATATCTCGCCGCCGCCAAAGGTAACCCATTGTACGACAGTAAACGCGAGAGTTTGAATGATAAAGTTGATCTTGGTACTGTTCGGGTTGAACTTCATATATCCAGGGCGTTCAGATGAAGCTAGGGTTACATCCAGAACTCCGGGTGTATCATCTAGATTAGGATATTGATGTACCAAGTTAATCAGTGCACTACGCACTGCTTTGAAAGCATCCCACGACGTTTTGTAATTCTTGTATCGGACGTACAGGTCTCCCTGTATTTCCCAATGGTAAGTCCCTTCTTCCATCTCGGAGCCTTTCGTGTAAGGGAACTTTCCAGGTCGTGGAATGAGAAAGTGATCACCTCCTTTAGCAATGACGGCATCGTCATTGGACACGTTATGAGCGTGAGGAAAGTAGTCAGGAAGTTGAGCTAAGATTAATGATTTTAACCCTACTTCACACTCTTCATAGAAATCTGTCATTCGACCTCCTTCGGTAATCTCTTCCATAATTTACGTAAGGTTTCAGTAACTTCCGATGGTAATCTAATCATCGCAAGTTCTATTACGTCACGGAACCGGGGCCAACGATATGTATACATGGGTTCTTGTCGTTCACCTCGAGCGTCACCATAAAGATATACTACACCTGGGGAGTTGTTCTCAACTCTAGCACCAAAAGTAGTTGGTATAACCTTCCAACCTAATCTACGCGTATGCCTACGTACGTACGGTATTCCTTGACCGAAGCCTCCAGATAGACGCCATGCAGTATACTGTCTATCTGTTGACCATTCCAATCCTTCTCCTTCTTGAGTAGGCGTACCCTCTTCACGCAAATCTTCGGTAGCGTCAGCTGCTTGCTGTTGTAGCATGGCGATGAGACTTTTTATAGTTTCTTCACCATACTTCCTTACAAGTGCTCCGAGAGCCCTTACGTTACCGCGAACAGTTAGTTGAGGCATGTCACTAGTCCTGTCTCTTTGGAGAGAAAGAGAATGATGTTGGAACACCAGTATCTGAGTGTCTCGTAACCAGGAGTTTCGAAAACCCGGATGCGAACTCTTCAACCCAAGTATTTATCTGACGGTTGATAACAGTGATGGGTGATATACCATGTTCAATCATACGCTCAGTATAGAATCTACCTTGCGAGTTAGCAGCGTGGCAAAGATCTGCAACAACCGATTCAACCACCATATCGATGGGCTCTACAGCTCCAATAGCTATGATAGGGGTATCAAAGCCGTGTGCTTGTAATGCCAGATTCATCATACCGGATACCTGAACTAACCAAGCTTCCACTTGAGCTATGGTCGGTTGTGTGTCAGCAGTCCAACGACCATTATCTGTCCATGTAGATGCTAAAGCTGCTACGGCATCTGATGTACCATAAGGTGATAAAGTAGGTACTACAACTGAAGTAACATCTACCCAAAAGTATATTTCGTAGCGACTTCCGTTAGCAGTGAATTGCACAGCAACATAATTAATATCTCCAACGGCTTGAGGTACGAATGGCGACAAGGTAATTAGGTCTCCAAGGACTGTAGGGGTATTTACAGGATAAGTGAGAGCCGTATTATCAGTAAATACCTCGTCTACGAAATCCATACAGCTCACTACAACGTCCGTTGGAGCTGAACCCCAAGGAGTTGTTAGTAAAGTAAATCGGAGTCGTTCGTTAAGACCCGTAGTCTGTCGACGTTCTAAGACTTCATTAATCGTCATTATTAACTCCTATAGTTCGTGAACCAACATCCAACGCAATATCTCGTGGAGCAACATCAAGCTGAGTATCTCTAATTAGTACGGTTAACGGTACGTGATCCGTAAATACATATGATGCCTCTGTCCACGGCCATGCCTGCTCAACGATCGCTGCGTCATACTCTACACCAGTACCGCCTGCATCAGTTATATCAATTGCAGTTCCCGCTTCAACAATAACTGCTGATGTAATTATCGAGATATCAGATGCATCAACGAGCGAAGCGGACTCGGTAAGTACTGCGTCCTGCACCCTTCCAGAGGCCTGAGTATCTAATGCTGTTACATCTTCTGTAATTGTAGCTTCGTAAACAGGACTCCCCGTTTGTGTCGTATTAGCAGATGTTGCTTCGACAATAGCATCAGCTGTAATACGTAGC
>Ga0307376_10001408_pt1 | contig 25999 bp, 26 predicted proteins | sample TR2MG_FD_202536 | JGI IMG/M metagenome (GOLD analysis project Ga0307376, IMG submission 202536) | Soil microbial communities from Risofladan, Vaasa, Finland - TR-2 | ecosystem: Environmental > Terrestrial > Soil > Coastal area > Acid sulfate soil | place: Finland: Risofladan, Vaasa | collected...
GGGATCTGCCAGCGCACGGCTGACAACGTGAACTCGATGCTGCAGGATGTCCACCGGCAGCGGCGGACGGAGGTGGAGGCGATCAACGGGGCGGTGGTGAGGGCGGGCGAGGGGGCGGGGGTGGCGACGCCGACGAATGGGGTGCTGGCGAAGCTGATTCGCGGGATCGAGCAGACGTACGAGGCTCGCATCGCGCGCTGACGGAGAGCTGTGGCGGGGAGTTCCGGGCGGGGATGGATAACCACGGGAGGTCGGTATGATCATCGTTGGCGAGCGCATCAACGGCACGCGAACCCGGGTGCGGGAGGCGGTGACGGCTCGGGATGCGGATTTCGTGGCGGAGGAGGCGCGGCGGCAGGCGGAGGCCGGCGCCGATTACATCGACGTCAACGCGGGGACGAATCCGGAGCGAGAGCCGGAGGATCTGGCCTGGCTGGTGGGGATCGTGCAGCAGTCGGTGGAGAAGCCGGTGTGCATCGATTCGCCGAACGTCGAGGCGCTGGAGGCGGGGCTGAAGGCGAGCACGGGGCGGGCGCTGGTGAACTCGACGAGCGCGGAGGGGGGGAGGATGGAGGCGGTCCTGGAGCTGGTCGAGCGGCACGGCGCGCGGGTGGTGGGGCTCACGCTGGACGACTCGGGCCTGCCGAAGACGGCGCAGCAGAGGATCGAGATCGCGCAGAAGCTGGTGGGGAGGGCGGAGGAGATGGGGCTGAAGCGGGACGACATATTCATCGACCCGCTGGCGCGGGCGGTGGCGGTGGAGAACGAGCAGGGGGCGGAGTTTCTGGATTCGGTGGCGGGGATTCGCGGGGCGCTGCCGGGCGTGCACGTGATCTGCGGGCTGAGCAACATCTCCTTTCAGATGCCCTCCCGGCGCTTGCTCAACCGGACCTTCATCGCGATGGCGATGGCGCGGGGAATGGACGCAGCGATCGTGGACCCGCTGGACGGGGGTTTGATGGCAGCGGTGTGCGCGGGCGCGGTGCTGCTGGGGCAGGACGAGATGTGCATGGAGTACATCCAGGCGCACCGGGCGGGGCGACTCGCCGAATGGAGTGCATGACGGCCTTAGGCCGTTTTTCTGGCGCCAGCAGCGACCTGGAGCGTCCATCAACACTGGGTATGTTCCGCGATCGGAACCGCTCCCGTGCCATTGGGGGACAGGGCGGGCGGGTCCGATAGCGGGTCTTAGAAGCTGTTTCATAACCTCAGAGTCATGGCTCTGTCTGCCCCTTGAGGCATTGTGAGCGACGCCTGGCGAGGTGGACGGCTGAGAGTGGGTCACGAAACAGCCTGTAGTGAGGTATAGAGCGGAATCATGTCGCAGACAGTCAGTCTTCAGCACCTATTCGAGCCGCGCTCGGTGGCCATCGTGGGCGCCTCGACCAAGCCGGGGAAGGTCGGGCACGACATACTCCGCAACATGCTTTCGAGCGGATTCGCGGGCGATGTCTATCCCGTGAACCTGCGCGCGGACGAAATCCTCGGGAAAAAGTGCTATGCCAGCGTGGAGGAGATCGAGGGGCCGGTCGATCTCGCCGTGGTCGTGGTGCCGGCGGCGGTCGTTCTTCCGGTTACGGAGGAATGCGGGCGGAAGGGAATCAAGGTCGCCATCGTGATCTCCGCCGGGTTCAAGGAGGCGGGAGCGGAGGGGATCGAGCGAGAGCGCAAGCTGGGCGAACTCGCCCGGGAGTGGGGGATTCGGATCGTCGGGCCCAACTGCCTGGGGGTGATGTCCACGAGCAACGGGCTGAACGCCTCCTTTGCGCCGGGCATGCCGAAGCGGGGGAACGTCGGGCTGATGTCTCAGTCGGGGGCGCTGGCGACGGCCATCATCGACTGGTCGATCCAGCAGGGGGTGGGCTACAGCAAGTTCGTGAGCTTCGGCAACGGGGTGGACGTCGGTGTCGTCGATCTGCTGCGGGAGTGGGAGCACGACGAAGAGACGACCGTGATCGTGGCCTATATCGAGGGGCTGCCCGACGGTCCCGAGTTCATGGAGGTGGCACACGAGGTCTCCATGAAGAAGCCGGTGATCGTAGTGAAGTCGGGGAGCACGCAGGCGGGGGCGAGGGCGGTTTCGTCGCACACCGGCAGCCTGGCGGGGTCGGAGCACGCCTACAACGCGGCCTTCCTGCAGTCGGGGGTGATCCGGGCGCATTCGGTGGAGGAGCTGTTCGACCTGGCCATCGCCTTCTCGTATCAGGGGCCGCCGCGGGGCCGTTCGGTGGGGATCGTGACGAACGCGGGGGGGCCGGGTATCATGGCGACGGATGCCGTGGAGCGGGTGGAGATGCGGCTGGCGGGGTTGGACCCGAGGACGGTGCGGGCTTTGCGGGAACGGCTGCCGGAGGCGAGCAACTTCTACAACCCGGTGGACGTGCTGGGGGACGCGGATGCGGAGCGCTACTCGTTCGCCGCGGAGCACCTGCTGAGAGACCCGAACGTGGACTCCGTGGTTGCCGTTCTGACGCCGCAGGCGATGACGCGGCCGAAGGAAACGGCGGAGCGCCTCGCCTTCGTGGCGGCGCAATCGAAGAAGCCTGTGCTCGCCTGCTTCATGGGGGGGGAGGCGATGGCGGAGGCTACGGACGTTCTGAACGAGCGGAAGGTGCCGGCGTACCTCTATCCGGAGCGCGCGGTGGAGGCGCTGGCGAAGATGGCGGCCTATCGGGAGTGGCGCGAGGAGCCGCCCGACGAGCTGATCCGGGTCGTGCCTTACGCGGACGGCGTCCGGCGCGTCTTCGCGGAGGCGCGGGCGCAGGGCCGCGTGAACCTGGGCGAGGTGGAGGCGCGCGCGGTGCTCCAGGCTTACGGTCTGAGGGTGCCCGAGAGCCGCATCGCCGAGAGCGCCGAGGAGGCCGCGCGCCAGGCGGAGGAGATCGGCTTCCCCGTCGTCATGAAGATCATCTCGCCGGACATCCTGCACAAGTCTGACTTGGGCGGGGTGCGGCTGGGCGTGGGCGGGCGGCAGGAGGCGATGGACGCCTACGAGCTGATGATGCTGCGCATCCACCGGTACGCCCCGGAGGCCGTGCTGCGCGGGATATTGGTGCAGGAGATGGTGGCGAGCGGTCGCGAGGTGATCGTCGGGAGCACGCGCGATCCTCAATTCGGTCCGCTGGTCATGTTCGGCCTGGGCGGGATCTACGTCGAGGTGCTGAAGGATGTGAGCTTCCGGCTGGCGCCGTTCGGGCGGCGACACGCGCGCCGCATGATCGACGAGACGCGGGCTGCGCCGCTGCTGCGCGGCGCTCGAGGCGAGAAGCCGTCCGACCTCGACGCCATCGTCGATACGCTGCTGGTCGTTTCGCAGATGGTGACGGATTTCCCCGAGATCGTGGAGATGGATATCAACCCACTGAAGGTGGGGGAGAGCGGGGAGGGTGCGGTCGCGGTTGATGCGCGGATCACGATTTCGGAGGCAGAGTAAGGCGCAGGAGGGATGAGATGGTCACGCTTTACATCGCGTCGAGCGAGCCCTATTCGGGAAAGACGTTGACGGCAATCGTGCTGGGAACGCGCTGGCAGCGGCAGGGGCGCAAGGTGGGGTATATGAAGCCGCTGGGGTTGCTGCCGATCAGGGTGGGGGGCGAGCTGACGGATGAGGACGCGCATTTCGTATCACAGCGGTTGAACCTGGAGTCGGCGCCGTCGACGCTGTGCCCGATCCTCCTGACCCGCGAGACCTGCCACATGCCGCCGGAGGAAGCGAAGGAGAAGGTGCGCGCGGCCTATGAGGAGGCCTCGGCCGGCGTGGATGTCATGATCGTTTCGGGAACGGGGTCCGTCATCAAGCGTGGAAGCATGATCGGTCTGAACGGGGTCACGGCCTCGACGATGCTGGAGGCCAAGGTGCTGCTGGTGGGCAAGTGCGAAGCCTTCACCGACGCGGACAGCATCGTGGCCGCGCGGCAGGCGCTGGGAGATCGAGTGGTTGGCGTGATCGTCAACATGGTGCCGCCGCGCATCCGGGATCAGATGTGGGACGATGTCGTGCCCTGCCTGGAGGAGATTGGGTTGACGGTCTTAGGGATGATGCCGATGGACCCGATTCTGCATTCGGTGAGCGTCCGGGAGCTGGCGGAGGCGACCGGCGGGGAGTTCCTGTGCGGCGCGGAGGGGGCGGAGGAGCTGGTCGAGAACTTCGTCGTGGGAGCGATGGGAGTCGAGCGGGCGCTGACGTACTTCCGGCGGACCCCGCGCAAGTGCGTGATCACGGGCGGGGATCGAAGCGATATCCAGCTCGCCGCGCTCGAAACGCCAACCCGGTGCATCATCCTCACCGGCGACCTGCGGCCGAGCCATCCCGTCCTGGCGCGGGCGGAGGAGCTGGGCGTCCCCGTGCTGCTGGTGCGGGATGATACGCTGGCGACGGTCGCCACGATCGAAAACGTGTTGGGCAAGCTGCGCGTTCGCGAGCCGCGAAAGATCGAGCATGCGATCGAGCAGTTCGAGGCCCATCTCGAGCTGGCGAAGCTGGACGAAGCGCTCGGGCTGGACTGATGCCCGCCCGGCCCGGCCCGTCTCGGCGCGCGGTGGGGGTCGTCTCACTCGGCTGCCCGAAGAACCTCGTCGATACAGAGGTGATGCTGGGGCTTCTGAAGGGCGCGGGATTCGAGATCGTGGCCGAGGTGGAGCGGGCGGACGTCCTCCTCGTGAACACGTGCTGCTTCATCGAGGAGGCGCGGCGGGAGGCGGCGGAGGCGCTGGCGGAGGCCGTTCGGTGGCGGGGGTCGGGTGAGGGGAGGGCGCTGGTGTGCGCCGGGTGCTGGCCGGAGATGGAGGCGGACGAGCTGGGCCGGCGATTTCCCGAGATCGACGCTGTGATGGGCCCCGGGGATGTGTCCAGCGTGGTCTCTGTCGTGGAGCGGGCGCTGGCGGGTGCGGGGGCCGCGCGCCCGGAGTCCGCACCCGCCGCTTACCTCTATGACGAGCAAGCAGTGCGACTTCGCGCGACCCCGCCCTGGACGGCTTATGTGAAAGTGGCCGACGGCTGCGGGCACCGGTGCGGGTTCTGCATCATCCCCCGACTGCGCGGTCCCTACCGGAGCCGGCCGCTGGGGGCCATCGTCGCCGAGGTTGAGAGCCTGGCGGCACAGGGCGTCCGGGAGATCAACCTGGTGGCACAGGACACGACCGCCTACGGTGGAGACGGGGGGGAGGCGGAGGCGGCCGATCTGCTGTCGGCGCTGGCGGGGATCGACGGCCTGCAGTGGGTGCGGCTGCTCTACGCTTACCCGACGGGTGTGACCCCGCGGCTGATCGATGTCATGGCGGGGGAGGAGCGGGTGTGCGATTACATCGACCTTCCGTTTCAGCACGCCGACCGGGGGTTGCTCCGGCGGATGGGGCGGCCGGGGGAGGGGGAGGCCTCTCTCAAGCTGATCGAGCGGCTGCGGGGGGCGATGCCCGACATCGCCATTCGCAGCACGTTTCTGGTGGGGCTGCCGGGAGAGGGGGAGGGGGAGTTTCGCCGCCTGCTGGAGTTCGTGGAGGCGGCCCAGCTCGACCGGGCCGGGGCCTTCTGTTACTCGCCGGAGGCGGGGACGCCGGCGGCGGAGATGGAGGGCCAGGTTGCGCCGGAGGTGGCGCAGGAGCGGTTCCACGAGCTGATGGTGCTGCAGCAGCGGATCTCGCTGGGGCGGAACGAAGGGTGGGTGGGGCGGGAGATGGATGTGCTCGTCGAGGCGCCGGGTCAGTCCGCCGATGAGTGGATCGGGCGGAGCTTCCGCGATGCGCCGGAGATCGACGGGACGGTGAAGGTCACGGCGGCGGGCGGGCGGCTGCGACCCGGCGAGTTCGTTCGGGCATCGGTGGTGGCGGCGGAGCCGTACGACCTGGTGGCGCGGAGCGGCGGAGTCGGGCGCGGCCGGGAGGCCGGCGTCAGCCCCCCTGCTCGGAGATCACGCGGTCGAGGTAGGCGACGGTGAAGAGATAGCCCCCGCCGTGGGTCCGATCCTCGTCGGTGCGGTGGATCTTGCACCAGAGGACCTCTTCCAGATCGTTGCGCCCAACCTCCAGAGAGGCGACCTCCAGGGCGGGATACTTGTCCCGGATGAACCCGAGCATATGGACGGCGAAGGCCTCGGCTTGCGTTCGCTCCATGGGAACCCTCCTGTGTCTCTCCTATAGTACGACTCGGCGCCTTTCAAGCCTTCACTGCGGTGGGGGCCGCCGGGGGCAGTCGGGCGCGCGGGGATGGTCCGGGGCGGGGATGTCGGAGATGGCGAACTGGGAGGGACGCTCGTGCGTCATAGGGGTGTGATTCGGCGATGGGGGGCGCGCTTCCTGGCGAGTCGAGGCCATGCGCTTGCTCATTCTCCAGGTATCGGTTGCGCGCGAAATGGGCTTCATTGTTCGGCTTTCTTGGTATGTGGTATAATTCACCGCCAAGGCGCTTTTTGGAGGGATTCCGGCGATGTCGAACAGGGACGGACGGGTCGATATCGCCGCAAATGTGGCCCGGATTAGCGATCGAATGGCGAGGGCCGCGGAGCGCAGGGGCCGGGCGCTTGGCGACATCAGGCTCGTTGCCGTCTCGAAGGTCGTCGAGCCGGAGCGGGTGAGAGAGGCGATCGCGGCCGGCGTGACGGACGTCGGCGAGAACTACGTGCAGGAGGCCGCGGCGAAGCGGCCTCAGGTGGGTGTCGGGGCGCGATGGCACATGATAGGCCACCTGCAGCGGAACAAGGCGGCGCAGGCGGTGCAGATCTTTGACATGATTCAGACGGTGGACAGCCAGCGGCTGGCCGAGGCGATTGGGAAACGGGCGGAGGCCGCGGGACGGGCGATGCCGGTGCTGCTGCAGGTGAACACCTCGGGCGAGGAGAGCAAGTCGGGAGCGGCGCCGGAGGAGGTGGAGCGGCTTCTGGAATCGGTCCGCGAGGTGGGGGGCGTCCGGGTGGAAGGGCTGATGACGATAGGGCGTTGGGACCCGGATCCGGAGCGGGCGCGACCGGAGTTCAGACTGCTGGCGGAGCTGGCGCAGCGGCTCGAAGAGCGGAGCGGCGCGGAGCTGAGATGGCTGTCCATGGGGATGAGCCACGACTTCGAGATCGCCATCGAGGAGGGAGCGAACCTGATACGGGTGGGAACCGGGGTCTTCGGACCTCGTCCGACATAGCGGGACAGTCAACAGAAGTAGAACGAGCAGAGCAGCACTAAGTCACAGCACAGATCATGGGAGGGCTACCGCAGATGTTTGGCATCGTGGACAGGATCAAGTCAGTGTTGTTCGCGGAGGATGAGTACGGGATGGCGCCGCCGGGGGAGGAGTGCGAGGAGCAGCCCACGCCGCGGCGCAGGGAGAGGTTGATCAAGCTGAACTCGCGGGTGGGCGAGATCTTCATACGGCGGCCGCGGAACCAGGACGAGGCGAGAATCTGTGTAGATTGTCTGCGAGGCCGACGTGCGGTGGTGGTGAATCTGAAGGCAGTCCAGCCGGATCACGCGCTCCGCGTCTTCGACTTCTTGGCGGGAGCGACGTACGCGGTGGGCGGCCAGCTGGAGCAGGCGGGGGAGAGCGTCTATCTCTTGACTCCGCAGAACATCGGCATTATGGCGGAGGAAGAGAAAGCGGCGTCGACGCCGAATACTGACATCTGGCGGGAGATCTGACCGGCCGGCCCGGGGCCTCCAGAGGCCGCACAGCATAGGCCTCCCGCCGGGTGCGGGGGGCAGGGAGAACGCGCCAACGCCGGAGGTGACCCCTCCGGTCGTTGCCCTATAGGAGCGCCTCAATGGGAAGCGAGTATGCGCTTGGCATAATCGGTGCGGGGGCGATGGGGGCGGCCTTCGTGCGCCGCATCGTCGGCGTCGGCGCGGTGGCGGCCGGGAAAGTGGTTATCGCCGATGCGGAGGCGGCGCGTGCGAAGGCCCTGGCAGACGAGTTGGGGGTGCACGCGGCGGAGGGCAACGCGGCCCTCGCCGCCGCCAGCGAGTACGTGCTGGTGGTGGTGAAGCCGGGCGTGGTGCCGGCCGTGCTGGAGGAGATTTCCCCGGTTCTGAAAGCCGAGCAGACAGTGGTCTCGTTGGCGGCCGGGGTGCGACTTGGGAAGATAGGAGAGGTCTTGGGAGAGGCGAAGTGCGCCCGCATCCGCGTGATGCCGAACACGCCGGCGCTGGTGGGCGCGGGGATGTTCGCGGTGGCGGCGCCGGGGGTGGCGCGGGAGCGTGTGGCCAAGCTCACCGAGATTCTGCGGGCCGCGGGCGAGGTGGTGGAGGTGGAGGAGAAGCTGATGGATGCGGTCACGGGGCTGTCGGGCAGCGGCCCGGCCTTCGTGTTCGTGATGATCGAGGCGCTGGCCGACGGAGGGGTGGCGGCGGGGCTGCCGCGTTCGGTGGCGCAGCAGCTCGCGGTGCAGACGGTTTTGGGGGCGGCGAAGCTGGTGCAGGAGACGGGGCAGCATCCTGGGGCGCTGAAGGACGGCGTCGCCTCGCCCGGCGGGACGACGATAGCGGGCCTGGCGGAGCTCGAGCGGGGCGGCTTTCGAGGCCTCGTGGCGTCGGCCGTGCGGGCGGCGGCGGCGCGCGCGCGAGAGCTGTCCGGAGACGGATGAGCCGTGGGACTTCTTCGAGAGCTGCTTCTGCTCGCCATCTCGGCGATGATGCTGGCGATTCTGGCCAGCGTGGTCCTCTCGTGGCTGCGGATGTTTCGCCTTCGCGTGCCGTACGGGAATCCGCTCGTCCGCGCCATTGAGGAGACGGCCGACCTGATGCTGCGACCGATTCGCAACGCGGTGCCCGCGAGTGGCGGGGGGCTGGACTTCAGCCCGCTGCTCGCCCTCCTCATTCTCTCGATCCTGCGATCCGTGATCGCTCGTCTCTAGCCTGGAGAGTCGTGGTGGAACGCACACCCAAGCCGGACTGGAAGTCCTCCTTCCGCACGATCGTCTTCGCCGCGCTGGCGGCGGCGGTGCTGCTCGGCGTGGTGGCCGGGGAACTCACGCCGTTCGTGAGCAGGGTCCAGCAGAAGAAGACCGGGATGCTCATGCGCGGGGGCGACACGTTCATGCGGATGTATTACGTGGCCTGGGATGCTAACTGGGGGGAAGCCGGGACACGGCTCTTCCTGCGAACGGCGGCGGATTTCTACCAGTCGGCCCTGAAGATCGATCCCTCCGGCTTCGAGGCGAGGTTGTGCACCATGTTCACCTTCCGCCTCCTCGGCCAGCCGACCGAGGCGGGTCTTTTGATTCAGCCCACGCGGAAGGGCGAGCTTCCCGAGTCGACACGGAGCGGTTTGGGCGCGGCCTACGCCATGGTCCTTTCGGAGAATCCAGCGGTTTCGGCGATGGAGACCGCTCATGATTATCTGTTCACCCTGGGGCCGGGGCCGGCGCTGATCGCGAACGGCTACCGGGAGATCGGTGAGGAGGCGCGGGCGGCGGAGACTCTGGCGGAGGCGGCGGGACAGGCGCGGAAGCGGCTGCGGGGGCTGCGGATGGCCGTGCTGGCCAACGGCCTCGTGGTCCTGTTCGGGATGGTGCTGCTGGTGTGGGCGATAGCGCGGGGGGTGCGCCGGAGGACGACGCCGGGAGAGCCGGCGCCGTTCCCGACGAAGGCCGTCGGGATGCGGGAGGCGACGGAGGCGCTCATTCTCTGGGTGTTCTTCGGCGCCGTGTTCGTCAGGCTGGCGGCGAGGATGGTGCCGGCTGGGGGCGAGCCGCCGGTGCTGCTCGTTCTGGCTCCGGCGGTGGCGGCCGAGGCCGTCGCCATCGGATGGGTCTGGATGGCGACGGGGTTCGGGGCGCGGTTCGGATGGGCTCTGTCCGGGGCGTGGTGGCGGATCCCTATCGGCGTGGGAGCGACCGGGGCGGCGGTCCTGCCGGTATTGGGGACGTACACGCTCGTGCAGACGTGGCTGGGGAAGTCCGCGGCCGACGATCCGATCGTGCCGCTGCTGGTGGCCCCGGACACGCTCTTGACGAAGGCGCTTCTGGTCGTCGGTGTCGGGCTGGTGGGGCCGATGTTGGAGGAGACGCTCTTCCGGGGGATCGTCTTCGGGGCGCTGCGACGGCAGTGGTCGTTTTGGCCGGCGGCGGGCGCGACGTCGGCGCTCTTCGCGGTGGCTCATCTGAACCCGGCCGGGATTCCGGTCTACTTCGCGTTGGGGGTCGTGTTCGCCTATCTCGTGGAGCGGACGCGTTCTCTCGTGACGCCCTGGGCGGCCCATGCCGCCTTCAATCTGTTCAACCTGGCGATGCTGCTGTCGCTGTTCGGCTGAGGAGTTGTGGTGGCGAAATCACAGGATCTGATCGCCATACGGGTGCGCCCGCGGTCGAGCCGTTCCGGGCTGGAGAAGGGGAGCGACGGAGGGATCGTCGTGCACGTCCACGCGCCGGCGAGGGAGGGGGCGGCGAACCGGGAGTGCGAGGTGGTGGTGGCGAAGGCGCTGGGAGTGGCGAAGTCGGCGGTGCGGATCGTGCGCGGGGAGAAGGGGCGGGGCAAGCAGATTGCGGTGGTGGGCCTCAGCGCGGCGGAGGCGCGGGCGCGGCTCGACGGAGCGGCGGAGGGGAAGGCTTCGTGAGCGGTGGGAGGGCAGCCCCATTCCTGTCGGTGGTGATCCCTGCCTACAACGAGGAGAATCGACTGGGGCCGACGCTGGAGACGATCAAGGGGTATCTGGCGGGACGGGACTACACGTCCGAGGTGCTGGTGGTGGACAATGGGAGCCGGGACCGGACGAGCGAGGTGGCGAGGGAGGCGGGGGTGGAGGTGATGGAGGAGCGGCGCCGGGGGAAGGGGGCGGCGGTGCGGACGGGGATGCTGGCCGCCCGCGGCGAATACGTGCTCTTCTCGGATGCGGACCTGTCGACTCCGATCGAGGAAGTGGAGAAGCTGCTGGCGGAGCTTGGGGCCGGTGCCGACGTCGCCATCGCCTCCCGGGGTCTGCCGGAGTCGAACCTGGTGAAGCGACAGCCCTGGTACCGCGAGTTTGTGGGGCGGGCGGGCAACGTGCTGGTCAGGATGATGGCGGTGGGCGGGATTGCGGACACGCAGTGCGGGTTCAAGCTCTTCCCGAGGGAGATCGCTCAGCGGGTCTTCCCGGCGCAGCGACTGACCGGAGCGGCCTTCGACGTGGAGGTGCTCTTCATCGTGCAGCATGCGGGATGGAGGATCGCCGAGGTGCCGGTGACGTGGATCGACTCTCCGGACACGCGGTTCAGCCGGGTGAGGGACTCGCTGGATGCTCTCAAGGATCTCTTCCGGATCCGGATCAACTGGCTGCTGGGACGGTATCGCCTATGAAAGTCATGGTGATGGGCGCGAAGGGCATGTTGGGCAGCGATCTCTGCTATGCGCTTGCGCGGGAGCACGAGGTCATCGGCGTGGACCTGGAAGACTTCGATATCACCAAGGCGGCCTCCGTGGGGCACGGGATTGCCGCGGCGGGGCCGGAGATGGTGATCCACTGCGCCGCCTGGACGGATGTGGATGGCTGCGAGCGCGACCCGGCGCGGGCCTTCGAGCAGAACGCGGGGGGGACGTGGAACGTGGCGGCGGCGGCGGCCGATGTGGGGGCCTCGCTCGTCTACATGAGCACGGACTTCGTGTTCGACGGGGCGAAGGGGGAGCCGTATACGGAGTTCGATGCTCCCAACCCGATCGGCGTCTACGGGGCGTCCAAGCTGGCCGGGGAAGAGGCGGTGAGGCGGCTCGTGCCGCGGCACACCATCGCCCGCACGGCCTGGCTGTTCGGCCGCCGCGGGAAGAACTTCGTGAGTTCGATCTTGGAGGCGGCGGCGGAGCGCGGGGAGATCGATGTGGTGGCGGACCAGTTCGGCTCGCCCACGTATACCCGGGACCTGGCGCAGGCGATCGCCGATCTCGTCGTGACGGGACGGCTTTTCCCGGGGACGTGCCATCTGGTAAACTCAGGGGTCTGCTCCTGGGCGGAGCTGGCGGAGGAGGCGCTGGGGGCGGCCGGCAGCAATACCCGCGTGCGTCCCATCCCGGCGGCGGAATGGCCCAGCCCGACACGTCGCCCGGCCTACTCGGGGATGCGCTCACGATGGCTGGAGCTTCAGGGGTTGCCGGCGATGAGAGAGTGGCGGGAGGCGGTGAGAAGTTACGTAGAGGAAGCTGTGTGATGGCGAAGACGAGCGACTATCAGAAGACGCTGAACCTGCCGAAGACCGATTTCCCGATGCGGGCGAACCTGCGCGAGATGGAGCCGCGCATCCAGCAGTTCTGGGAGGAGATCGACCTCTATCGGACGGTTCAGGAGCAGAGAAAGGGCCGCCCGCAGTACATTCTGCACGACGGCCCGCCCTTCTCGAACGGCGATATCCATCTCGGCCAGGCGCTGAACAAAGTGCTGAAGGACGTGGTGGTCAAGTACAAGACGATGCGGGGATTCGACTGCCCCTACGTACCGGGGTGGGACAACCACGGGCTGCCGACGGAGATCGCCGCCATCCGCAGCTTCGACATCGACCGCCATCGGATCGACGCGATGGAGCTGCGGGAGCGATCGGCGGAGACGGCGCGCCACTTCATCGACGTCCAGCGGAAGCAGTTTCGCCGCCTGGGAGTGAGAGGCGACTGGGATCATCCGTACCTCACGATGGACCCGGAGTACGAGGCCTCGGTGCTGGAGATCTTCCGGAGGTTCGTGGAGAAGAAGTGCGTTTACCGGGGACTGAAACCGGTGCACTGGTGCCCGGAGTGTGAGACGGCCCTCGCCGACGCCGAGCTGGAGTACGCCGAGCACGTCTCGCCGTCGGTCTACATCCGCTTCCCGGTGGTGTCGCTGCCGCCGGGGTCGTTCGAGGAGGTGCCGAAGGTGGGGGCGGTCTCCTGCGCGGTGTGGACGACGACGCCGTGGACCTTGCCGGCGGACGCGGCGATGGCGGTGCATCCCTATCTGGAGTACGTGCTGGTGAGCACCGCGGGCGAGCACCTGGTGGTCGCGCGGGGGCTGCTGAAGGCGACGATGGCGGGGATCGGCGTCGAGGAGTACGAGATCGTCGGCGCCGCCAAGGGGGAGACGCTGGAGGGCGGGAGGCTCAAACATCCCTTCGAGGACCGGGAAGTGCCGGTGGTGCTGGCGGAGTACGTGACCCTCGAACAGGGGACGGGCTGCGTCCACACGGCCCCCGGCCACGGGCGGGAGGACTTCGAGACGGGACAGAAGTACGGGCTGCCGACCCTTCAGCCGCTGGACGAGCGGGGTGTCTTCACGGCGGAGGGGGGGAAGTTCGCGGGGCTTTCGCATACGGACGCCGATCCGAAGATCGTGGAGGAGCTCGACCGCTGCGGGACGCTCCTGAAGTCGGCGGACTACAGCCACTCCTATCCGCACTGCTGGCGGTGCGACTCGCCGGTCATCTTCCGCGCCACGAAGCAGTGGTTCGTGGTCCTGACGGATTTCACGGAGCAGGCCTTGGGCGAGGTGGATCAGGTGAAGTGGGTTCCTCACTGGGGCCTGCCGCGAATCCGGGGGATGATGGAGGATCGCCCCGACTGGTGCATCTCGCGACAGCGCGCCTGGGGGATACCGATCCCCACGCTCTACTGTGAGGATTGCGGCCGCGAGCTGCTCAGCGTGGAGGTCATCGGGCAGGCCGTGGAGCTGGTGCGCGAGGGCGGGTCGGCGGCCTGGTACACGACGCCGATCGAGGAGCTGGCTCCACGGGGGACGACCTGCGAGCAATGCGGGGGCGGGAGGTTCCGCCGGGAGCAGGACATCTTCGACGTCTGGTTCGAATCGGGCTCGAGCCACGCGGCGGTGCTGAAGACGAGGGCGGAGCTGCGCTGGCCGGCCGACCTCTATCTGGAGGGGCACGATCAGTATCGGGGGTGGTTCCAGCTCTCACTCTGGAACGGGGTGATCGGGCAGGGGAGCCGTCCGTACGAGACGGTGCTGACGACGGGATTCGTGCTGGACGCGGACGGCCGGAAGATGTCGAAGCGGCTGGGGAATGCCATCGATCCGCAGGACGTGGTGCGGGATCTGGGGGCGGAGATTCTGCGGCTCTGGGTGTCCTATGTGGATTTCAAGGAAGACATGCCGACGGGGCGGGGGATCTTCGACCAGGTGGTGGACGGCTACCGGCGACTGAGGAACACGCTGCGGTTCATGCTGGCGAACCTGTCGGACTTCGACCCCGGCCGGGACCAGGTGCCACGGGAGGAGATGCGGGAGGTGGACCGGTGGATTCTGCACGAGATGCAGACGCTGCTGGAGCGCCTCACACGGGCGTACGACGAATTTGAGTTCCACCAGGTGTACTATCGGGTGCACGAATTCTGTGCCGTGGAACTGAGCCAGATCTATCTTGACTTGCTCAAGGACAGGCTCTATACTTACCCGCCAAAAGGCGGGGATCGGCGGTCGGCGCAGACGGCGCTGTGGGTGCTGGCGACGACCCTGGCGAAGGTGCTGGCCCCTATCCTGAGCCACACGAGCGAGGAGGTCTGGCAGCATCTCCCGGCGTGGGAGGAGAAGGAGAGGACGGTCCAGTTGGCCCACTGGCCGGACCTGACGGAGTGGCTCGACACGGCTCTGGGAGAGCGATGGGAGCAGCTTATCGTGCCGTACTTCGAGCAGGCGGACCAGGCCGTCGAGCAGCTTCGGCAGAAGGGTGTGATCCGCCAGCCGATGGAGGCCGAGCTGACGCTGTATTGTACGGAGGCGCGGTGGCGGATGCTGGTGGAGGCGCTGGGGGAGGACGATCTGGCGGCCGGCAACGGCCTGTCCCGCGTGAGCTATGGGGGACCGGTGGAGGCGGCGCCGGAGGGCGCCTACGAGGGCGACGGGGGCGAGCCGATGCGGATGGCGGGGAGGCGTCTCGAAGAGGGGAAATGCGAGCGGTGTTGGCGGCGACAGCCGTCCGTCGGGGGGAACGAGCAGCATCCTGGGCTTTGCGCCCGTTGTGTGGAATATTTGACTGCGTAGCACGGGCCTATGTTTCGCACGGCGCCCGTTAAGGTAAGAATACTGAGCGTCGATAATCCTACGCAGGGAATCCGCACTGACCGGAAAGGACTGTATCAGTTATGGCCGTAAAAGCTGCGGTCAAGAGGAAAGTGAAGAAAAAGCCGAGCGCTCGCGCCAAGGCGAAGCCTGCGGCAAAGGCTTCGGCGGCCAAGGCAAAGGCTACGATGAGGGGGGACGAGATGGAGAAGTTCCGCGAGCAGCTGCTTGCGGAGCGGGTCCGCCTCGAGGAAGAGCTGCAGGAGATCGAGAACCGCGCCGCCCATGTGGATGAGTCGGACCGGGCGACCGAGCTCTCGTCGTACGAGGATCATCCGGCCGATCTCGCCTCGGAGACGTTCGAGCGGGAGAAGGACCTGGCGATCGGCGAGAGCGTGCAGCATATGATCCATAAGGTGATAAGCGCACTGGAGAAGCTCGATCGCGGCACCTATGGTCGCTGTGACGCCTGCGCAAGGCCAATCAAGAAGGCGCGCCTGAGGGCGCTGCCGTTTGCTACGCTCTGTCTGGAGTGCCAGGCCAGGCTGGAGAGATAAACATGAGGGTGTCCGCCGAAAGGGGACGCCCTCTTTTCGTTTTCGGAGCTGTTGCCGCCGCTGCTTTCGCCCTCGACCAAGGCACGAAGAGCCTCGCCGTCGCTCACCTCGACCCCGGCACCTCCGTCCCTCTCTTGGGGGGATGGCTCAGGCTGACCCTCACCCACAACGTGGGCTCGGCCTTTGGCCTGATCCGCTCGGGGACGGTCCCGATCGCTGTAAGCGCCCTCGTTTGTGTGGTAATATTGGGCTACGTCTTTCGCCGCGGGTTGGCGAGGGCGCCGGGCCGGAGCATCCCTCTCGGGCTGGTCGTTGGGGGGGCGCTGGGCAACCTCCTGGACCGGATGCGCACCGGCGGGGTCGTCGATTTCATCGACCTTCAGGTGTGGCCCGTGTTCAACCTCGCCGACGCAGCCATCACCATCGGCGTGGGCTTGCTCGCTGTTGGGCTCGTCCGTCGTCGCTAGGCAGTACTGCAGCCTGAGTCGAAGCCCGATGTGGGGGGCGAACTCCCCGACGGGCATTCCAGTCAGTGACGTGCTGCTTGCGCTCGACGTCGAGCGCAAGCATCTCCGGAGACGCGGGGGTGCGCGGATGTACCGGACGCTGTTCCGAATCGGGCCGCTCGAGATTCACAGCTACGGCACGCTTCTGATGATCGGCTTCATCGCCGGCATCCTGCTGTCGCGGCGGGAGGCGCGGCGGCTCGGGCTGTCTCCTGAGATTCCCCTCGACTTGGGCATCTGGGTGTTGGTGGCCGGCGTGGTGGCGGCGCGGGGGGTCTACGTGCTCCTGGACTGGAGCGCTTTCGCCGCGCGCCCGGTGGAGGTCCTGTATATTTGGCGAGAGGGAGGGCTGTCGTTCCACGGCGGGCTGCTGGGAGGGGTCCTCGCGGGCCTCGAGTTTGCGCGCCGTCAGGGGCTGCGGTTCTGGACGGTGGCGGACATGGCGACGCCGGGGCTGGCGCTCGGGTACGGCATCGCGCGCTTCGGATGTTTGCTCAACGGATGCTGCTATGGCGCGCCGACCGCGCTGCCCTGGGGCATTCGGTTTCCGCTGTGGCCCGATTCGCCGATCATGACGGATCCGAGCCACCCGACGCAGGTCTATTCGGCGCTGGGGAGCTTTCTGGTGTTGGCCGTGCTGCTGCTGGTGCGGAACCGCTTGAAGGTACGGGGCCAGCTTTTCCTGCTCTACCTGATGCTGTACGCTCCCGTGCGCGCGGTGGTGGAGATATTCCGAGAGGGGTACACGGCGAGAGCGCTCGTGGACGGGATCACGGAGGCGCAGGTGGCGAGCGCGGTTATCTTTGCGGCGGCCTTGGTGGGATTCGTGCTGCTGGGGCGACGGGGTATGGTGGATGTCGCGGGCGAAGGGGCGGCGGACCCACCATGACGGAAGAGCCGGTCTCGCTTGAGGCGGGCGGCGAGGATGAGGGGAAGCGCCTGGACGCCTTTCTCGCGGGCCGGGACCTGGGCCTCACGCGCTCCCAGGCGGAGAAGCTGGCGAAGTCGGGCCGGGTGCGGATAGGGGGCCGCGCGGCCGCGGCGGGGCGCCGCCTGGTCGTGGGCGACGTGGTCGAGGTGCTGCTTCCCCCGCGGCAGGCGGCAACGCCTGGTCCCGAGAGCATCGGCCTGGACATCCTCTTCGAGGACGAGCACGTCATCGTCGTGAACAAGCCTCGGGGGATGGTCGTGCACCCCGCCGGGGGGCGTCAGACGGGGACGCTGGTGAATGCGCTGCTGGCCCACACCGGGAATCTTGCAGCCGGGGCGGGGGAGCATCGCCCGGGGATCGTGCACCGCCTCGACCGGGACACCTCCGGCCTGCTCGTCGCGGCGAAGAGCGATGAGGCCTACGCCGAGCTGTCCGGTCAAGTGCGCCGGCGGGAGATGGAGCGGCGATACGTCGCGCTCGTGTGGGGCGCCGTCGCAGAGGACCGGCTTCTCATCGACGTGCCCATAGGCCGACATCGCCGGACGCCCACGCGCATGGCCGCCGTCGCCAGGCCAAGCGAAGGACGGAAGGTCCGGCCGGCGTATACGGACATCATCGTGCTGGAGCGATACGAGGCGATGACGCTGGTGGAGGCGAGGCTGGGCACGGGGCGCACCCACCAGATTCGCGTGCACCTGGCTCATCAGGGCCACCCGGTCGTGGGGGATCCGACCTACGGCCTGCGACGGGCGCGGCGGGAGAAGGCGATGCTGGAGGGGAAGACTCTGGCTCTGGTGCGAGCCCTTCGGGGGCAGGCGCTGCACGCACAGCTTCTGCGGTTTCGGCATCCGGTCGGCGGACAGGAGCTGACGTTCGCGGCTCCCCTGCCGCCGGAGATGGCGGTTCTCGTGTCTCATCTATCCACCACACGCGCGCGGGAAAAGGGAAACGGGAGGATGTGAGGGGCAGCAGAAGGGAGGTTGCGGGGGGGTGCCGTAAGAACCTGTGCAGTTTCTGGTGCGTGCGGCCGAGGGGCCATTGAGATTGAGTGACGACGCAGGAGAGTTTCCTCTGCGGGTCCGGCAGACTAGGCAGGAGGGTGAACGTGTATCCTGGGGACTTGTATTACAGCGAAAGCCATCAGTGGGCGCGGGTGGACGAGGGTGTGGCAACCGTTGGAATCACGAATTACGCGCAAGACCGTCTTGGCGATGTGGTCTACGTGGAGCTTCCTCAACCCGACGAAGAGACTAGGCGCGGCGAGCCGCTCGGGAGCGTCGAGTCCGTCAAGGCGGTGGCCGACGTGAACTCGCCGGTGACCGGGCGCGTCGTCGAGGTGAATATGGCTCTCGACGATGCGCCGGAGAAGATCAACGAATCGCCGTACGACGAGGGCTGGCTCGCCAAGATAGAGCTGTCGGACCCGGCCGAGATCCGCTCCTTGATGAGCGCCCAGCAGTACGTCCTGTTTCTGCAGCAGCTGAGCGAGAATCAGGGAAGCTAGAGGGTTTCGAAAATGGCGACCGGGCGAGACGGGCGCCTCGCCCGGTTACGTGGTGAGTGAGTCCGAACAGGTTAGTCTACGGTTAGCTTTCGAGGGGTCGCCGCCTTACTTCGCTCCGTCTTCGGCATCCGCACTTCGAGCACGCCGTCCTTCATGACGGCCTTGGCCTGGTCGGTCACGACCTCGGCAGGGAGGGGGACAAGGCGCTCGTATCGCCGCCAAGTCCGCTCCCGTCGGTGGTAGGTCTGCTCTTTCTCTTCCTTCTCCTCTGCGGTTTCGGCGCGAAGAGAGAGCGACTGGGGCAGGACCTCGACCTCGAGGTCCTTCTTGTCGACGCCCGGAAGCTCGGCCTTCACCAGGACCTCATCCGCAGTTTCCGAGACATCGATGGTAGGGGCGCGCACGCCTTCCTGGCGAGCGAGGGGCCGCCCGAAGAAGTCATCGAAAACGCGGTCCAGGTCGCCCTGCATGTTCATCAGACTACGAAACGGCTCCCAACGCCTCAGTGCCGACATGGAACCACCTCCTGTCGAAATTCCAGCGAATCGCATGCTGTAAGGGAATGATATCGCCTTGAGTGGCATCCTATCAAGTTACCTTAGTCTTCACTTGTTCGCTTTTCGCGACATGGAGTGGTGGCTCAGCAGACGCTGCGGGGGGCACAGGAATACCTGGCCGGCGGTCGAAACTTACTGCTGAACGACACGGCGGGAGTCGGATCATGTCGAGTCAGCGGAGGGCGCCGCTCATCACCTTGCTGAGCGACCTGGGCACTGCCGACACGTATGTGGGAGTGATGAAGGCGGTCATCCTCGGCATCTGCCCGGAGGCCCGAATCGTGGATCTGTGCCACGACGTTTCGCCACAGGATGTGCAGCAGGCGGCATTCCTGCTCGACACGGCCTGGGGGTACTGCCCCGAGGGGACGGTGCACGTCATCATAGTCGATCCAGGTGTGGGGAGCCAACGGCGAGTGCTGGCAGTGGAGGCTCACGGGCAGCAGTTCGTGGCGCCGGACAACGGGGTTCTCACGTACATTCTGTCGAGCGCTCGCGAGTACCGCGCGTTCTGCGTGGAGCGGCGCGATTACCTGCTGCCGGAGGTGAGCCAGACGTTCCACGGGCGCGACGTGATGGCGCCGGTCGCCGCCCGGCTGGCAGGCGGCCTTCCGACGGATGCGGTCGGTCCGCAGACCACGGGATCTTTGGAGCGATTTCCGATCTCGCGGCCGGTGGTCGACCGGACGGGGCTGGTCGCCCACGTCGTCCATGTGGACCGCTTCGGCAATCTGGTCACCGACCTATCGGAGGAGGACCTGCTCACGTGGAAGCGGGAGATCGGCGTCGATGACGTCGTCATCAGAGTGGGGGACAGCGCGATTGAGGAGATCCGCGCGGCCTACGCCGGCGTCAACGCGGGCGATCTCCTGGCGTTGTTCGGGAGCAGTGGGCGTTTGGAAATCGCTCTCAACCTCGGCAGCGCGGCGCAGTGCTTGGGGGTCGGCATCGGGGCAATCGTGATGATCGAGGGCCGCGGGTGAGCGAGGTGGGGGGAGGACAGCGTGGTGCGGAGGCGACTCTGGTCGTGACGACGCCCGCCGGTCTGGAGGCGGAGGCGCGGCGGGAGATTCGCGGTCTCCTGTCGGGGGCGAGGGCGGGCCCGCTTCTGCTCAAGGGAAATACGCTCGTGCTGGTGGAGCAGGAGGAGGGGGAGGCGGTGTCGGCCCTGCGGGCGGCCGATACGCGCTATCTCTCCCGCATCGTGCCCGTGCAGCGGCGCCTGCCGTTGGCCGGGGATGAAGGGTGCTTCCGCGAGGTGGCGGCGGCGGCGGCGGAGATCGGTCGCATTGGGGAGGGCGAGACGTTCCTCGTGCGCTGCCACCGTCGTGGGCGTCATCCCTGGAGCAGCCGGGACCTGGAGCGGGCGGTGGCGCGGGAGCTGGAGGCTGTGACCCACGGGATTGGCGAGTACGAGCGCGAGGTGGGGTGGCTGGTGCTGGTGGAGGTGTACCAGGACGTCGCCTACGTCGGCGTCAATCGCCCCGAGGACGTGCTTCACAAGACGCTTCAGCAGCACCGGAAGTATGCGCCGGGGCAGCGGCCGCTGAACCGGGCGCAGTGGAAGATAAAGGAAGCGCTGAAGGCTTTCGAGATAGAGCTGGGAGCGGGCGCACGGGTCATCGACCTGGGCTCCGCGCCCGGCGGCTGGGCGGAAGTGCTGGCCGAGGCCGCGGCGGAGGTGGTGGCCGTGGACCCCGCCGATCTCGACCCCAGGGTGGCGGGCCGTGCGAACGTACGCCACGTGCGGTGCCGAGCGGAGGCGCTGGCTGACCATCCGGATGTGGCCGGACCTTTCGACCTGATGACCTGCGACATGAACTTGGAGCCGGCGGAGTCGGCCCGGATCATGTGCCGGCTTGCGGGGCTGCTGAGGGCGGGTGCGCCCGCGATCATGACCGTCAAGTACGTGACGCCGGAGCGGAGGAGACACCAGCGGGAGGCGCGGGAGACGCTGGCGGAGCAGTACGAGGAGATCCGAATAAGGAGACTCCCACATAACGCTTACGAAACCACGATCGCTATGAGAAAGGGGAGCGGGAGAGGACCCTCGACGGAGGAGTGGAAGTAGTCCAACCGACGTCGACACGATGTGCACCGAATGGAGCAACGGAGGGAAGCCGGAATGAGAAAGAGCGTCCGCCTGGGGATGGTGGGAGCCGGAACGATCGCCCGACAGCACCTGGAGGCGTGTCAGCAGTGCACGGGCTTGCAGTTTACGGCTGTCTGCGATGTGCATAGTGGTCGAGCGAAGTCCCTGGCGAAGGAGTTCGGCGTTGCCAACGTCTTCGCCGACTATGGGGAGCTTCTGGCCTCGGATCTCGTCGACGCCGTCTCGGTATGTACGCCCAACAACCTCCATATGCCGGTGACGCTGGCCGCCGTCAAGGCGGGGAAAGACGTCATGTGCGAGAAGCCGCTGGCGATGAACGCGCGGGAGGCGCGGCGGATGGTGGAGGCGGCCGACAAGGCGGGGAGGATCCTCATGACGGCCCAGTCGTCCCGGTATACGGCGGCGGCGGGGTACCTGAAGAGGCTGGCGGAGGGGGGGCGGTTCGGCAAGATCTACTACGGAAAGGCAATGTGGCTGCGCCGGTCGGGGATCCCCAAGGGGTGGTTCCAAGACATCGAGCAGTCGGCGGGCGGGCCGCTGATCGATCTGGGAGTCCATGCAATCGACCTGCTGTGGTGGCTGATGGGGCGCCCGAAGCCCGTATCGGCGGAGGGAGTCATGTTCGACCATCTCGGACGAGCGGGACAGGGCATGGGGAACTGGGGCGTCGGCTACAATCCGACCACGTTCAGCGTGGAAGACATGGTGGGCGGCTTGATCCGGTTCGAGGATGGGCGGGCGCTGAGCATCGACATCTCCTGGGCGGCGCACACAGGCGACATGTACTGGTTCCGGTTCTTCGGCACGAAGGGCGGGGCGCAGATCATGCCCGAGACCGTCGTCTACGAGACAGATGGGAAGACCAAGGTCGACACCATACCCGAGCTTCCGCGGCAGAACCCCTATGCCGTGGAGAATCAACACTTCGTCGATTGCGTCCGGCGACGACAGCAGCCGATCTCGCCCGGATCCCAGGCGGTTGTCGTGATGGAGATGATCGACGCGGTGTCGAAGGCGGCACGCAGCGGCCGGATGGCGTCCATCCGAACGACCTGAGGCGGGAAAGTGATTTGACGCCGGTTTGCTCCTCGGGTATTATGGCGGGCGAGGGCGGACGATAGGGGAGGAGAGCCGTGGAGCATCTCTGGGCGCCGTGGCGCATGGGGTATGTCAGCGCCGAGCAGCCAGAAGGCTGCATATTCTGTACGAAGCCGGCGGCCGGTGACGACGAGGCCAACCAGATTCTTCACCGCGGCGATCTGGTGTGCATCATGCTCAACACCTTTCCCTACAACACCGGCCATCTCATGATCGCTCCCTATCGGCACGTGGGCGACCCTCTGGAGATGGACCCCCAGGAGTCCAGCGAGTTGCTGTACGGGATCCGCATCGGCATCGAAATCCTGCGGGAGAGCTTATCCCCCGAGGGATTCAACGTTGGGATGAATATCGGGAACGTGGCCGGCGCGGGCTATGCCGAGCACCTGCACGTCCACGTCGTACCGCGCTGGATCGGCGACACCAACTTCATGGCGGTGACGGCGGACACTCGCGTTGTGCCGGAGGCGCTGGCTGATACCTACCGCAGACTCAAGGAAGCACTCGCCAAGAGGGCTGAAAGCACAGGTGGCGACTAGCACCGCCTGCGCCACCGGGAGCCGGAGATGATGGCCTGGCTCAGAATGGTCTGGCAGGTCGTGAGGGAGAACTTCGGCTTCCTGTCGGTCCTGGACATCGCCCTCGTCGCGATCAGCGTATACTTCGTGCTCCGGCTGGTGCGAGGGACGCGAGCCGTTCAGCTCATCAAGGGCCTGCTGGTCCTCGGTGCGCTGATCGTGCTGACGAAGACGCTTCAGCTCTTCACCTTCAACTGGATGCTCAAGCAGGCGCTCCTTCCTGGTGTGATCGCGCTCATCATTCTCTTCCAGCCCGAGCTGCGGCTTGCGCTGGAGCAGATCGGCCGAGGGCACATCTTCGGGGCCGGGCTGATTTCGATGCAGCGGGAGCAGATCACGCGCCTGGTGGACGAGTCGGTTCTCAGCGCCCGCCAGCTCTCCCGGGAGCGGATCGGCGCTCTGCTCGTGATCGAGCGCGAGGTGGGCCTGAACGACGTGATCCAGACGGGCCGTCGCATCGATGCCGTGGCCTCCGCCGATCTGCTTCGGACGATCTTCTACCCCGGCACTCCGCTGCACGATCTGGCGGCCGTGATCCGGGGAGAGCGCATTGTCGCTGCGGGCTGTCTGCTCCCGCTCACAGAGCGGCGCGACGTTCGCGGGCTTCTGGGCACGCGCCACCGCGCCGCCCTGGGGCTGAGCGAGACGACCGACGCGGCGGTGATCGTCGTTTCGGAAGAGACGGGGGCCATCTCCCTGGCCGTGGACGGCCGCTTATACAGCAATCTGACCCCCGATGTTCTGAAGCAAAGGCTTCTGGGGATTCTGACGCCCGCGCATCGGACATCTCGCCTGAGGCTGCGGAGGCGTCAGGATGCTGCATAGGAATCTGCCTCTGAAGGCGGCGGCTGTTCTCCTCGCCATATTCCTGTGGTTCTGGGTGATGCTGAACGAGGAGAACCCCATTCTGGAGGCGCCGATCCGCACGCCCGTGGTGGCTAAGGATCTTCAGCCGGGCCTGGCGCTGCAGCGGGAGCTGTCCGATGCCGATGTTCGGCTGCGAGGGCTGAGGAGGGACATGGCGGACATCGAGGAGGCGGTCGAGGCCTTCGTGTCGTGCCGGGGTCTGGGCGCGGGAAGCTACCGCCTGGGCGTGCAAGTGCGAGCGCCCGAAGCCGTCACCGTCGTGGGCGTGCATCCCGCCGACATCTCCGTGGCGCTGGAGGACATCGTCTCGGCCAACCGGCCGGTGGAGCTGCAGAGGACCGGCGATCCGCCTGCGGGGTACGAGCTAGTCGACACGAGCTACTCGCCGAAGACGGTGCGCGTCTCGGGAGCGCGGAGCCAGGTCGACGCGGCAGTCCGCGTTCTGGTGACGGTGGACCTCGCTCGGATTGTGCCCGGCGTGCCGATCTCCCTCTCCCCGCGGGCGGTGGACAGTTCAGGGGACGAAGTGCGACACGTGTCGATCGCCCCGCCGCGAGTCACCGTCATGGCCGAGATGCAGCCGGTGGTGGTATCGCGAACCCTTCCCGTCGTGGTGCGGACGCGGGGCGCGCTCCCCGCGGGTCTGGAGTTGGTTTCGGTGCAGGTGGACCCGGCGATGGTGACGGTGGTGCTGCCGGCAAGCCGCGTGGACGATATCACGCAGATCGATACGGAGGACTTGTCGCTCGCCGGGGCGCGGGGCAGCTTCACGGGAAGCCTGCGAGTGATCGTTCCGGGGGGAGCGAACCTGATGGGCGACCCGGAGGTGCGGGTCACGGTGAAGATTGCGCCGCCCGCGCCGCCGGCCGACGATGCGTCGAGCGATGAGGGGGAGCGCGACGCGGGCTAGCTCACTTTCGATCCCTTGGGCAGCGGGCGCTGGGGCGCGACGATGGAGATGCTCGCGTCGTCGCCCTGGACCCAGCCGGCGAGGATCATCCCCTCCGACCGAACGCCCCGAATCGTTGCCGGCTCCAGATTCGCCACCACGACGACCCTCGTGCCGACGAGCTCCTCCGGCTTGTAGGAGAGCGCGACTCCGGCGACCATGGTGCGCTGCTCGTCTCCGATGTCGACGGTCAGCTTCAGAAGCTTGTCCGCGTTCGGCACGGGCTCGGCGCTGAGGATCTCGCCGACCCGCAGGTCCAGCTTCTGGAAGTCTTTGAAGGAAATCATCGCCTTCTCCTTTGGGGCCGCGGCGCTCTTCGCCGCCGCCTTTGGGGCGGTTGGGGGCTCGGCCCTGGTGGCTTCGATCCGGGGGAAGAGCGGCTCCGCGCGAGCGATCTCCTGCCCGCCCGGGAGCAGTCCCCACTGGGATGCCTGGGGCCAGGTGCGCTTCCAGTCTTCGAGCCCGAGCTGCCTCTCGATCTCGTCGGCCGTGCCCGGCATGACCGGGGAGACGAGACAGGCGGCGATGCGGATCGCCTCGGCGGCGGAGTAGAGGACGCGATCGAGGGCTTCGTTGTCTCCCGCCTTGGCCAGGGACCAGGGGGCCTTCTGGTCGACATAGCGGTTGGCGACGGCGAGAAATGCCCAGATCGCCTCCAGGCCTCCGCGGAAGTCGAGCATCTCGACCGCTCGATCCCATCCCCCGGCGGCCGTCTGCGCGGCAGGATGAAGCTCCGGGTCCGGCGGACACGGCTGGGGGAGGCGACCTTGCCGATAGCGCTGGATCATGGGCAGGAGGCGGTGAAGAAGATTGCCGAGGTCGTTGGCGAGGTCGCTGGCATAGCGGCCGAGGAGCGCCTCGCCGGAGAACTCGCCGTCCTGGCCGAAGGGCACTTCCCGCAGCATGTGGTAGCGGAGGGCGTCCACGGCCCGCTCCCGGGAACAGCCTGTCTCCCGCACGACCATGTCGAGGACGGGTCCGGGCCGCGGCACGGACCCGCCGCGCGATTTCGATATCTTCTCCCCGCCCTGAGTCCAGAAGCCGTGGGCGACGATCCGGCCGGGGAGCGGCAGGCCTGCCGCCATGAGCATCGCCGGCCACAAGGTCGCGTGGAATCTGACGAAGATGTCTTTCGCCATGACGTGGACGTTGGCGGGCCAATAGCGGTCGAGGCGCTCGGAATCGTCGGGGTAGCCGGCGCATGTCAGGTAGTTGATGAGGGCGTCGGCCCAGACGTAGATGACGTGGCCTTCCGATTCGGGGACGGAGGCGGGGAGGGGTATGCCCCACGAGGACTGCCGGCTGACGCAGACGTCCTTGAGCCCGCGCTCGATGAAGGCGACGACTTCGTTCTTCCGAAACTCCGGGAGGAGCCAACCGGGGTGCTGCTCGACGTAGTCGAGCAATGGCTGTTGG
>Ga0307376_10001411_pt1 | contig 25924 bp, 39 predicted proteins | sample TR2MG_FD_202536 | JGI IMG/M metagenome (GOLD analysis project Ga0307376, IMG submission 202536) | Soil microbial communities from Risofladan, Vaasa, Finland - TR-2 | ecosystem: Environmental > Terrestrial > Soil > Coastal area > Acid sulfate soil | place: Finland: Risofladan, Vaasa | collected...
ATTTTGAGGCAGGGAGTTCTCAATATGCTTCAATTACAGATGCACTTCAGGGTGGATTGAATCTCACAAAAGATTTTTCATTACTTGCGTGGGCGAAACCGCATTCTCTTGGATCCAGTATGTATGTGATCGACAAGACATCTGGGTCGAATGGATATGGACTTCGTTTTGGAACTACTGGACTCGTGACTGTAAGAATTAACGGAAATGAAACAGATTCAACGGGCACGACAGCGGTGGCAGGAGATTGGATTCACGCTGGCGGTTTATATACTGGGGCTTACAGACAGGCTTGGGTTGATGGGAAATTGATAAATCAAGCAGCATACTCAACGGATCCTGTCCTTGAGGCAGCTAATTTAGGGTTAGGAATTGATGTTTCTGCGACTGGTGCATATATGGATGGAATTTTGGATGAGGTTATCATCGCAGGGAGATATTTTCGTGAGGAAGAAATGAAGTCACTTTTCGTCAAGGGAAACATAAGAATCCAGGCTGTAACAACTGACAAGAATATGTCTCTTCAATCAATTCCATTTGCAGCTTCCGCTGTTCCTGATTACGCCAGGATAATCCTTTATCAAGAAGAAATCGATGCAATTACCTTAAATACAGATCTTATTGCATCTGTTTCCAGAGACGGAGGATTTTCCTGGGTGACAGTGACTTTGGCTGATCAGGGGGAATATGCAGCAACCAGGAACATTTTGACTGGGATTGCGGATGTCTCGTCTCAGCCGTCTGGGAGCTCGATGCTTTATAAGATCGAGACAGCCAATGAAAAAGACATGAAGATTCACGCAGCCTCAATGAACTGGTAGGAGGGGATATGGTTGTAAAATTATTTGATCAAGATTCTCACAAAAATCGAATTCGTGAGAGACAAGATGCCAAGACGAGTCAGGCCCATAAGGATAAAGTTAAAGCAAAGGGTCTTCGGAACGTTAAAAAAGATCTGAGCAAGTAAGGGAGGCGAAATGGCACTGACAGAATTCGGAAGACACATCTTCAGCAGCTTGACCGAGCACGGGCGTTTCTTTGAAGCTCCCTTGACCGAAGAAGGTCATTACGGGCCAAGTGCGAATCTCGATCTTAATATTTATGATTCCGCTTCTATTACCGAAAATGTTGATCTCGATATCCTTATCGATATTTCTGTCTATGATTCCGCCTCTATCGCAGAAAGCCTTACTCTCAGGTTGGATGCTTTGGTTCCAAGTGTTTACGATTCTATTTCTATTGCGGAAAATTTGGATATCAATCTTGATGTCTTAAATATCTCTATTTACGATTCCTCCTCTATTGCGGAAAATTTTGATCTTGATCTTAATGTCTTAAATATTTCCGTCTATGATTCCGTCTTGATTACTGAATCCGCCAGCATCATCGATCTTGTTGTTGAGGTTGGTGTTGTGGTAGATACGGCCTCAATCACAGAAGACCTGACTCTTAATCTGGATGTCTTGAATCTCAGCGTGTTCGATACAGTCACGATTGCAGAAGACCTGACTCTTAATCTGGATGTCTTAAATTTTTCAGTTTTTGATACAGCTTCTATTGCTGAAGACATCGCAGTCTTTCTTCCGATTCTAACGATCTCGAAGTATGACTCCGTGACGGTTTTTGAAGTCTTTGACATCCTGATGCCAGAGATGAATATTTTTACTTATGAAAATATTCCGATTACGGAAATTTTTTCGATCCTAATGCCAGAGATGAATATCGGTGTATTTGATTCCGTTACAATTACCGAATCACTCAGTATTAACGATCTCGTGGTTGAGGTTGGGATTGTCGATGATTCCGTCTCTATTGCGGAATCGACAACGCTTTCCCTAAGTGAACTTTTCTTGAGCGTCAACGATGCAGTCTCGATCACAGAAGACATCGAGCCCAGCATCGACGTTCTCTATGTCAATGAATTCGATGCTATCGCAATTGCCGAAGATCTGGAGCTAACGTTACCTGAACTTATCATTGACGTGAATGACTCTGTATCGCTTGCTGAGAATCTGGATTTGAACCTGGATGTCCTCAATATCGAGCCTTACGACTCTATCTCCGTCGCAGAAAACCTAGAGCTCAACCTAGATTCTTTGGTTCCCAATGTCTTCGACTCCATTACGATTATCGAGGACTTGGTTATTACTGATATCATCGTTGAATTGGGGATTGTCTTCGACTCCATATCTATTGCCGAAGACCTGGTTATTAACCTCACAGAGCTGGTTCCAAGCGTTTTTGATTCAATATCCATCGCAGAAGACATTGCTATGGGGCTGAATGACCTGTTCTTGCTGGTATCTGATAGTCTCCTTATTACGGAATCCGTCAGTGTCATCGATCTCGTGGTGGAAGTCGGGATCGTAGTAGATACGGTTGCGATTGCGGAAACTTCAACTCTATCCTTGAGCGTTCTCCATATCCCAGAGAGATATGATGTCTCGATTATCTCGGAAACCGTTATTATTGGATTGAATGTTCTTGTCCCGAACGTGTTTGATTCGGCTGTGGTTACAGAAGATATAACGCTTTTCCTCGGAGAAATGTTTTTTACAGTTTCCGATTCGATTGTCGTTGCCGAGGATGTTACTTTCGATTCACCACTTCCAGTAAATGTATTCGATTCGGTTGCGATTGCAGAAGACGTTACCTTTGATTCTCCTCTTCCCATTGATGTTTTCGATTCAATAGCGATTACAGAAGATGTTGCCTTTGACTCTCTGCTTCCAGTAAATGTATTCGATACAGTTACAATTACGGAAGACATCACGATGAGAGACCTTGTGATTGAGCTTGGGATTGTCTTTAACTCGATTGCGGTTGCAGAAGACGTTACTTTCGATTTACCGCTTCCCATCGATGTCTTTGATTCGATTTCAATTACTGAAGATATTCAAACACATGACATCGTGATTGAGCTTGGGATTGTTTTCGACTCAATAGCGATTACAGAAGACGTTATTTTTGATTCTCCGCTGCCAGTAGACGTATATGATTCAGTAACAGTTACTGAAGATATTCAAACACATGACATCGTGATTGAACTTGGGATTGTCTTCGATTCAATTGCGATTACAGAAGATCTCGTATTGAGTCTTGGCACTCTTGCGCCGAACATTTTTGATTCTATATCGATTACAGAAAACTTGGATTTGAATTTAGATGTACTGAATCTTTTGGTTTTCGATTCAATCACAATTACTGAATCCGTCAGTATCATTGATCTTGTTGTTGAGGTAGGGATCGTTGTTGACACTGTATCAATAACAGAAAATCTGAATCTAAACCTCGATGCCTTGAATGTCAGCGTATTCGACAGTGCTTCCATTGTGGAAGATATTGCTGCACAGGCTCTCACGGGAGCTGAGGTTAATGACACAGTTACGATTACAGAAGATCTGACGTTGTACCTGGATCAGCTCTTTGTTGATGTCAATGATGCTATTTCGATAACAGAGTTCTTTACAACAGAAGGACAATCCGCAGTCAGCGTGTTTGATACAGTTGCGGTCGCAGAAAACATCGAGCCGTCACTGGATGTTCTTAATGTCTCTGTCTTTGATACAGCGACAGTTGCGGAAGATATCGAAGTCCATGATCTCGTGATTGAACTCAGTGTGTTTGACACAATCACTGTCATGGATATCCAGAACTTAACTAAGAGCGGAGCTCTTACCGTTTTGGATGATATTGAGGTTATTGAGAATTTGGAACTTGAACTTGATGCCCTCTTTACGAGCGTGTTTGATTCAGCAGCGATTGCAGAGGACATTCAGGCTTACCTGGATGTTCTTTACGTCGATGTATTTGACTCAGCAGCAGTTGTAGAAGACGTTACTCTTGATTCTTCGCTTTCCATTGATGTCTTTGATACAGTCACGGTTGCGGAAGACATCACAATGAGAGACATCGTGATTGAACTTGGAATTGTCTTTGATTCAATTACGATAGCAGAAGACGTTGCCTTTGATTCACCGCTTCCCATCGATGTCTTCGATACAATCACGGTTACAGAAAATATTCAAACGACTGATATTGTGATTGAGCTGGGGATCATCTTTGATTCGATTGTGATTGCAGAAAATGTCACTCTCGATTCTTCATTACCCATCAATGTCTTCGATACAATCACGGTTACAGAAAATATTCAAACGACTGATATCGTGATTGAGCTGGGGATCGTCTTTGATTCTGTTGCGATTGCGGAATTCGTTGACCTCTATTCAGAGCTTCCAGTGGATGTCTTTGAAGCTATCTCGATTACAGAAGTCCCAACGCTTTCCCCGAATCCTTTATATGTGGATGTCAATGAAGCCGTAATAATTACGGAAAATATCGATGTCACTGACCTGGTGGTTGAGTTGGGAGTGCTGGTTGACACCATTGCATCTGTTACGGAATTTGTGGATATCTCGCTGGATGTCTTAAATATCAATGAGTTTGACTCCATTGCAGTCTCGGAATTCAATGATCAATATCTGGATGTTTTAGTGCCAGAAGTCTTTGATATCATTGCAGTTACAGAAGCGATCATTATGACGGATATCGTGATTGAGCTCAGTGCGATAGAGACAATCGCAGTCACAGAAGACATTCAGGCATCTGTTGATAATCTGTTCATAAGTGTCAATGACACGGTATCGATTGCGGAGGACTTCACTGGAACTCTTCCAAGCGTCTTCATCAATGTGTTCGATACAGTCTCGATTACGGAGCAGGCTTACGTCATCGATTTGGTTCTGGAAGTCGGGATTCTGGTCGATACGATTTCGGTTGCGGAATCCATTGATCAATATCTGGATGTTTTGGTTCCGAATGTTGGCGATTCCGTGACGATTACGGAAAGCCTTGAAATTGAAAATCCAATTATTTATTTGTCAGTATTCAGTAACATTGTTACTGCGGAATCTTACTCCGTGGCACTCGATGATTTGGTTATCAACGTAGCGGAAACCGCCATAGTGCTCTCTGAAAATTTCGAGTCACTTTTCGACATTTTAAATAGTGACGTTACTGAACAAATCTACTGCATAGAATCAGTAAGTTTGTTACTGAATGAGCTTTTCACGAGTATCGAAGATATCGTTACAATTACGGAATTAGCAACGCCTTCGCTGGATGTACTCAATGTAAGCGTTTCGGATTCAGCAGTAATTTCAGAATATGTTGATCGCACTAGAGGAGTGTTCGAGGTAGATGTCTCAGATTCGATTTCGATAGCAGAATTTATCAGTGACAATCTCGATGCCTTGTTTGCGGAAGCATTCGACAACATTATAATTGCCGAAGTCACAAGCAAGTTCTTTGACAAATGGAACATCATTTCGGCAGACGACATCGTGATCTCTGAAGACGTGCAGGCATTCCTACCGTTTATGGCATTTGATGTCAGTGATGATCTTGCCATCGAGGAATATACGAACTTCGGATTTAATGTTCTTGGAATTGATGCTTACGATGACATCGCTGTTGTTGAGTATGTCAACGGAGACTTCTATACTTGGAGAGCGTATCGAAAGATGTGGCTGTATTCACCGATTGGAGCTCCGAGCTGATATGGATCTTAATTTATTTGTATATGATTTAATCGTGGTAGTTGAAGATATCTCAGGTGATTTTTATACCTGGAAAGCTGTCACCAAACTTTTCTTGGGTTCATCGCTCACGGAAATTTTCGTATAGGAGGCGAATATGGGATGCGAAACAGCAGCGTCGCTGCCGACAAGCAGTTCCGCCAGACATTATGTAAATGAAATAGGGACTGAGCTCATTGTTGAATGCGGAAAGAACCTCAGTAATGCTGCGTTTCTGAAGCTCTCAGTGAAGCGTCCCGATGGTTCTGTTGTGGAGTGGACAGGCGAACAAGCATTCCAGCGGAGAACAGCCATTCGTTATGTAACGAAGGAAGGCGACTTTAACGTGAGTGGTGAGTACCAGTTACAGAGTAAGGTCAGCTTAAATGGATGGGTCGGAAAGGGCAGAACCTCGAAGTTTTTAATTTACGATCAATTTGATTAACAAAAAGGAGAGAAACAATGCCGACATATAAGAATTCAAATACTGTGGTTGTTGCTTTAAAGAGCAACCGAATCGAAGCTGGACAAGTTGTTCAGTCTGAAGAATACATCGAGTCTCTGCCTGCAGGTGTAACCCAGATTGCTGACGATCCTCGTTATGTTCCCGTGAAATTCAGTAGTCTTTATTCGGGAGATTCAGGGGACTCTGGTGCTATCGCTGTTCCTGCTGGACTGCAACAATATCGGATCACGGTATCTGTTGGTGTTGGCGCAGTGAGAGTTGAGATGAACGATGTCACAACGGCAACCTTGACGGAAACTCTCGTTGCTGGAGAGTCTGCATCTTATCAGTGTCTCAACAGAATCGTGAGCACATTGAAGCTGCATTATTTGCTTACAGGAACAGTCGCAAAAGTCTCGATTGCATAAGGGAGTAAGAATGCCGACATACAAAAACAGGAACGGTTCCCCCAAAAACATAGGAAGCCAATCCATCAATGCAGGAGAGATTAAGAAAGTTCTCTCCTGGCCTGCTGGAGACACGGCTGGCATCGAGATGCTCGATGAAATGCCGATGTATAACCCGACCATTTATTCTGAGAGGATTACGGAAAGCAAAACCGTGCATATCCCCGAAGGTGAGGCGAGGTTTGCTATCCATTTTTTTGCTGAAGTGGGAGCACCCATAATCCATTACAATTCAAAAGACAATAAACCCTGTCTGAAACTTTATCCTGGCGCAAAGTGGAACGAGCGTACTTACGAGCGTTTGATTGACAAACTTATCGTTGAGCTTAAAGCCGATGAGATCCTCTGGATCATCATCGAACGGACGTGACGTTACTGAAGTTTTTCAGTAACTTTTCGGGAAGAGTTATTCAGTAAGATTGTTCAGTAACCCCATTTTGAAAACAAAAAGAAAAATTCATTTTGGGCTATAAAAAAACTAAATTTCTCCAACAAAAAAAAGGGGAACAATCATAAAAATGAAACGAAAAAACGAGGTAGAAAATGAAGAAGTTTTTTGCGATAGCGTTAGCATTAGCGATGGTATTTTCGTTCGCTCCAATTTCGTCAGCAGCGTTGTTTGAGGACAACTCGACGAATTATGAGAACGAGAACGAGCAGGATCAAGCGCAAGGCCAGCTTCAAGGGCAAGCGCAAGGCCAGCTCCAGGGGCAAGCTCAAGCAGCAATCGCTGCTCAAGGGCAAATGCAGGGAAATTTAAACAAGAACGACGGGAACCAGGGACAGGCTGACGTAAATATTCGTTACGAAGACCGTTTCCAGATTCCTTCGCATTCTTCGTTTGCAGCTCCTGCAGGGACAGAAACAGCACAGATGTCGATTGGTGGTTTAACGCTTTCAGATACCGCTCCTCACGTCGTTGCTCAAGCAAAAATGCAGATTTTACAAATGGCTCTTGAAGGTGGTTTGGTTGACAAGGAATTCGCTCAGGATCAGGTTTTGACGATGATCGATAACTTGAATATTCAAACAACTCCGAAGAGAATTTTTAGTTATGGCCCACGCACAAGTGGCAAGCACTTATTCAACCTTTTTGGAATCATTGCTACGGATTCTTGGAGAGGCAATAAGAAGGCCGAAGAAGTTTCAGAAGTACCTGCTACATAAGGAGTTAAGATAACTAGGACAGGAGGAAATATGGAAAAAATTATGGAGATTGTCAACTGGGTTTTAGCGAACAAAGAACAGCTTGTCGTTGGATACCTTGCGATTGTCGGATTTGTGTCGTGGATTGTTCAGCTCACGCCCACGCTCAAGGATGACAACATCGTCTTGCCGATTATCAAGTTCCTGGGCAAATACATCGCCGTGAACAAGAAAGTCGTGGACGAGGAAAGGCCAAAATAATGGGCTGGATTGAGTTGGCAGGAAACATTTTCAAGCTGGTGTTCCTCCTCCTGTCGAAGTTTTTTGACTGGAAAAAGGAGCGAAAGGTGATCAAAAGTGAGGCTGCGGATATGGTTACGGACGGCATCAAAACCCGTGATCGAAGTAAAATCACTGCTGGTTTTTCTCGCTTGAAAAATATTTGATTTGGTGATTTAATATACCGCTGCACTGTAGAAAATTCTCTCTACAGTGCAGCGGTTTTCCAACTGCGAAGGAGATACGGAATGAAAAAAGCAACACTTTTGCTTCTTGTGATTTTCGCTCTTTCCGCTTCAGGCTGCGCCTTTTTTCAACCCACCAAGATTTACCCAATCGAAGACGATGATATCTACTCCACACCTGCAGGCGCATCTGTCGTAATCCCTGCTGGCACAAAGATTTTGGATGACAAGGGAAATGTCATTGAGGAATGGCCCGATGGGAAAACTACGCTGGTGAAAAAGTCAGGCTGGACGATGAGTGATTTTTATTTGCAAGAAGTCGTGGACGCTAAAGTCAAAAGACCCAAGCGATAAATTTTTTTTGAGTGCTTATGCCCCTTACTCAGGGGCATTCGCATCTCTGGAATTGACACTTTCAGCTTTCGGAGAGGATGGGCGGATGGAAATTTTGAATGAGATTTTCGGATGGTTTTTGAAACAAGTGGGGTGTGAAAATTTTTTTTCACAAAATACCCCCTTCCCCTCTCCTCCCCCCACTCTTTTTCTCCCCCCCCTTCCTCACACTCCATCCCCCCCCTCTTTATCTCCCCCCCCACCACACCGCAACCCCCAAAAAAAAGCTGAAAATAAAACACTCCTACGGAGCAGTCGTAGGACACTTCAGACACTACCCTCACCTTCACACTCGCTTCGCTCGTGTGATTGGCTCCTGCGGAGCCAATACTCGGTTTTGTTTTTTAGAGACATTTTTGAAAAATCGCTGGGAAGGGTTCCCAGAGAAAACAAGAGAGGGATCCCCAGCAAACCCCGAAAAGGAGTGGTTCGCAAAAAAAGTTCAAAAAAAAATGTAAAAAAATGCTTCGGTGGGATCGTTAAGGGTGAAAGGGAGGGTATCTTATGCTGAATTTGAAGACCGTGACATTTCGTAAGTTCGAGCCACAATTGGGGTTTACGACTCCTGTGAACAAGAAAAAGATCTCGCACCTGTTTGGCGAGATCGATGATTCCGTGACCTACACGTCCTTCCTGCTGGAGGTTTGTGAGACGATCAAAGCAAAGCCCAAGCACGGCAAGACCTACCCAGAAATCCTAAAAAACATTCGGGAGCGAGTTGAGGCTATCGGCCCCCAGAACATTTCCAGAGAAAAATTTGCTGATTCGATTGAGTTTTTTGAAGCCTATTCCAGGGCGATTGGGATAATGCTCAGATACAAATCCGAGACAAATTGGGAATTCCCGTTTATGAATTTTATGCGGAATACGTCGCATATGACGGTTCTTGAATTCGTTCTCAGGTTTGACAAAACGGAGTATCCGCTGATTGCGGATTGGGAAGAATTTGTGGTGGCTCTCCCGAATTTTTTGGCACGTCAGGGAGAGAGAAAAGGGCTTGTGAAATTCGCAAGCTATTTTCATTTCGTGAAATCAAGTGACCTTGCGAAGTGGTATCGGGCGACGAAAGGTTACGCAACCAAAACCGTAGACTACACGAATTTTCGAGAGATGTATTGCGAGGAAGTCCGTGGGTATGACGACGAAAGATTGGGTGAAGAATGCAGACTCGGAGGATGGGGAAGAGAAATTCTGGAGCAGGAATTCGCAAGGCGCAAGAGGCAAGAAAAGATGGCGGTGATGGCCTGACGGAAGATTTGATTTACACGATGAATCAGCTTTATCTCTACGCAAAAGTATGCCACGACAGGCCAGCCGACTACAAAGAGGTCATCGACAAACTCCGCAAAAAGCATTCGATTCTTGCAGCACGAATCACGGGTGTGCTGTGACATTTAAGCTCACGGAATCGGAGACAATCCTCGAAGACGACTGCAATGTATTTCCACTTTACACTTACATCGCCGACGGAAAACTTATTCGTTCTGATATCAGGGGTGAGGTTTGGCAGCTCAAGCGATTGCTTGGCGCAAAAGAGATTCGCAGGTACGAGCATTTTGCACACGAAGGAATTAGGATGGGAGATTTTTTGGAATGATTAAGGTCGTGAGGGAAACCAGGGAAGAGCGGAAGCGAGACAAAAAGCGAAATCGGATTGCGTTGTTAATTGGCGAGAAGAAAATCCGAATCACAAGAGCTGAAGGAAGTCATCTCTTCAACCAGCTCAAAAGGTTTAGGTTCACAGATGAGAACGTGTGAGGTTTGCAAAAACAAATTTCCAGATCGACTGATTTCACCGTTGGTCTACAGTCACGAAGGCAAGATGGTTCAAACTCCAATGTGTCCTTTGTGTGCGCTTGTTACACGCAACAGGATGCACGGAATGCCTGACGATGAGCCCTTCACGGGAACGATGGCTGGCAAGGCGTGGGATGAAGCAAGTGAACTTTGTCCAGGATGGGAATATCCAAATGACTGAAACAGATGTGTGCAGTAAATGTGATCAGGTGAAAAGTACAGAAGATTTTTGCTTGGATCGGAAAAGGGGATACAAGCAGCCGTGCAAGGAATGCAGAAATGAAATCAATCGAGAATGGAAGAAGAGGAATCGACATCTTCAGCAGGCATACAAGCGTAAGCACGTCGATAAGGTTCGTCACGGCGGTAATCGTGATTTGGTGATGAAGAGGCAGGGGAATGCTTGTTTGCATTGTGGATTGACCAGGGATCAGCACAGGATTAAGTATGGCAGAGATTTTGCGTTGGTTCACTTGGATGGAGAAGGGCGAAACAGTAAGAAACCAAATATCGGAAAAAATAATTTAATTGGGCTGTGTCTTGACTGTGAAGGGGCGATAACAAAAGCCAGTCATTTGTCTGGAACCCCGATAAAAGGGATGGTGTGAGATGAAAAAAATATCAGGTGCTTTTGAACCAATGAATATTTCGACGCTGAGAGTCATTGTAAAAGATGATGGTGATCAGCAGCACGTTTGGGAAGGTGATTGGAAAAACGAGAGGATTTGCAAGGTAATCACAAGTCTTGCGTCTGGGATGTCATCTGTTAAAGATTATGATTTTGAGGTAGTAGACGAGACACGGGAGTTCCCACGAGTCAAGATAAAGTCTGGTTGGGAAGGGGCTGGGAGAGAAGGTGTGGTGCTTGGAGAGACCGTGCTTACGGGACAGGAGTGGGTTCCGATGAAGTTTGATGATGAAGAAGATCCAGAGTTTTTTAAGAAAGCTGGCCTTGAGTTGGTAAGTGGGGAGCGTGAGTGATGGGAAAAACATTTGTTGAAGGTCAATCCGTGACTTTCGTGGATAACAAGAGCTTTCTGAGATTTTTTGTTTGGAGAGAATTTGGTGATTTTTGGGTTTGCGGAGAGTACACGGATTGGATAAATTTTAAGATTGAAATTTGTGGAGGCGAAGCTCTTGTTTTCGATCCAGCGGATGATGAAACTTTTATTTTGAATAAAAACGTATTGGGTGAAATTGCGATAGCTGTTAAGAAGCTGGAAATAACTAATTTGGAGGATGGGAAATGAAAAATGTATTGTCGATTGATTTTGATTTTTTTGTGCGAGAAGACCCGATGTGGGACTGGGGACACAGCGAGAACCAGGCTGTCTTCAACGAAGTCGCTTGGTCGATGCGGTATCAATCCCTGAAGCTCTACGAGGAATGCAACCCAGCGAGGTATGCTGACTTTAAACCAGATTGCTTGATTGGTGCACTCAGGGCTTGTGGAATGACGTTCTCGGATAAAATCAAAGTTGGAATTGCAGACAGTCACATTCATGCCTATAAATTTATCAAAGATGAAGTCGGTAAATGCAACGTCATTAACTTCGATGCTCATCACGATATGTTTGACGAAGGAGATGAACTTAACTGTGCAAACTGGGCAGCGATGCTTCGTGGTGAAGGGATTATGGATCGATATTTTTGGGTGAAGCCGAAGCACATTTCAGGAAACGATTATCACGAACATAAAGTAAAGAAGTGGAAAGTCACGTCAGATTTTTATCAAAATTACAGATTGCGGAAAGGTCTTGAGTTGAAGATTGATGCTGTTTTTTTCTGCAGATCTTCTGTGTGGGTTCCTCCGCATTTGGATGAAAAGTTTGAAGAGATGATTATGCTTTTCGAGAAGTTTGTTTCTTTTAACGAGAGCAATGTGAAGTTGTACGGTAAGCTCCCGAAGAGAGAAGTCATCACGGAGGCACAGGCGGAAGAGGTCTATAAGACATATCAAAAAATAATGCAGGACTTACGGGAAAAACAAACGGTAACGGCTTAGGAGATTTTATGGCAGATGGAATGACTAACAAAAAGTTTGCTGCGGAAGATAATCACTTCAAAAAGTGCTGTGAGGCAGCAGGAATTCCTGCGACTCCGAGGCAAGCAGGGAAGTTCAAACGCAAGGCTGGACGAGCTTACAAAGACGGGCTCCTTGAAGTCAAGCGACAACAGAGGGAGGCTAAAAATGGGATTAACGATTAAACACAGAAAAGATATTTATACAGAAGCTGGCGGATCATTTTGTCCGATAGCTATTTGTGATATTTGTGGGGAGAATATTTTGGGTATTGAGAAAGCAAATGTTGAATTCGATGCCAAGTGTCTCAGTGGATTTGAAGTTGTTCACAAGAAATGTAGTTTCAAATCATTAAAAGTGGATCAAAACAACTGGATGCCATTAGAAGATTTCCTGAAAAATCTCACCCATAACATCAATACTCCAGAGAAAGTAGAGGCTAAATAAAAATGATCGATAAAAAGGCAATTAAGAAAATCATCGCATCGGTATTTGGATTGCTGTGTGCAGCATTTCTGATTTCGATATGGTGGATTGAACCAGTACGGGAACAGGTTTGGTTTATTGTTCCGATCTTTGGGTTGTTCAGGATGATTGGTGGAACCTGGTGGAAGTTCATCGGGAGATTCTTACCGCCGATTGTTGCTGCTGCAGCGTTCTATTTCTTTGTGGGGTGGAGTTGGTGGATCCTGGCAATAGTTGGAGCCTATATGATCCTGAAGACGCTGCCATTCACGCTGATAGGGGACTCAGTGCACGATTCCTGGCTCAATTGGGTCTGGATATGGGTGCTGGGCTACTTGAACGGAATTGCCTGTATTACGATGGGTATTCCGATGGGGATGATTATGACAGCGGTTTTGATCTCGTTAGTGCCGTGTGTTGTTTACGGGATTACGGGGACGCTTAGTAATTTACCCAAAACAAGAAATTGGTTCGTATGGAAGCTGGTGGAGTTCTGTTTTGGTGCGTCATCTGCGGTTCCGATAGCAATGCTGATCCAGAGGGCTGGTGTTTAATGGGTTTAGCTGATAGGCAAGCATATCAGAGTTTATACGGGGATTTGGTTCACGTTGTCCCGTTCTACAAGAATCACGGGTGGAATTTCCTGAGTCTTGTCGGACGGGACGGTGAACTGGAATTCTATGTGGATGGGAAAAGGTGTCTACGGCCACCGAAGGACTTCACTCTTTCTGTTTGGGTGAATGGTTTAAAACTTAGTTGATTGAGAATTGAAATTCAAAAAGGATGGTGAAGAAGATGGCATACGTTACAGTACCTTTGTTGAGAGGTTTCACTGAAATCAAGGAGCTGTATGAAGCAGTTACAGCTAGAGAAGGAATCATTTGCGGTGGCTATGCAAGATATTGTGCATCGCAAAACAGCAAGCCAGTTACGGCAGGGGACATCGATGTTTTCCCTTTGAAGGTAGAAGCATATGAAGGATTGAAAGAATACTTTGTTTCGGAAGGTTTTGAGATTAAGCATGAGAACGATATCTCATTGACCCTTAAGAAGCATGAAGCAATCAAGTGGCTGGCTTGTCCCCCAGTTCAGCTCATCAAACCCACCCAAGAAGGCAGAGTCGTAACCCTCGGAGAAATGTCGCTTATCCTGGACAATTTTGATTTCTCAATCGTGAGGGCTGGGATTCAGTCTCCAACCGAATGTCTTGTGGATGAAGATTTCATCGAGGATGAGAAGCAGAAAATTCTTCGATTGAAAAACATCCACTGTCCAATCAGTTCGACTTATCGAGTCATCAAATACATCGGTAAGGGATATTGGGCGAAGCCCAGGCAGGTGCTTGAGCTTTTCATCGACTGGCAGGAACGGGATGACGAATACAGGGTTAAAATAATCGAGCTCTTCAAGAAGGGTGAAGGTTTCGATGCAGATGCTCCAGAGGGTCAGAAGGGTGGACTCTCGAAGGAAGAGATTAACGAACTTGAAGCATTGATGCGGATTGACTGATGCGAGTTTGTGCAAGGTGTAAGCATTTGTTTTTAATTGGGGTGGAATGCCCTAAGTGTCAATTTGGATCCTACAAGGCTCTTTGGGTTTATGATGGGTTTTGGGGATTGTTAAGGAGGATGTTCTGGGGGGGTGGATGAGTAGGAAAATTTGGGTGACTTCAGATTGGCATCTGGGGCACAAGAAAATCATCAAGTATTGCAGCCGTCCTTTCGATAGCGTGGAGGCGATGGACAAGGCTATTCTGGATAACTTCAGGGCAGTTGTTGGCAAGGATGACTTGGTTTATTTTCTGGGTGACTTTTGCTTTTACAAGAACCCAGAGCATTATCTTGTCGATCTTCCAGGAGAATTTATCTGGGTGATTGGCAATCACGATAGACAGACGTTTTTTAAGCACAGACCGCAAACAGTGAGTATTGAGTATGGCGGTATGAGAATCAGGCTTGGTCACGATCCCTTGTATGCGTCGATGGAACATCCATTGAATTTGTGTGGGCATATTCACGAGCGATGGCAGGTTCGGTTGAAGACACGCCTGGATGTCAAAACAACAATCGTAAACGTCGGGGTGGATGTGTGGGATTTCCAGCCTGTCCTGCTCGACACAGTTCTTACACTGGTAGCAAGAGGGGCGATATGATGCTTGAAGCGATAGCGGTACTTCATCCAGCAGCGCAGGTTTTTGTAATCATTGGGGTCACGCTTGTAGCCCTGGCGTTTCTTGTAGCCCTGGCGTTTATTGTTTTTGTGATGGCGAGAATGTTATGAGCGAGCAGTATTACGTCGAGAATATTGAGCGTGGGGTTGTCGGGAATTGTCTTCTTTGGTGGAGAACCGACAGCAACGGATACACCTGCGATCTCAAAGATGCTAAGAAATTTTCACAGAACAAAGCCTTTTCTTTATGCAATGGTGCATTAAAGAAATATAGACCGTGGAAGGTATCTGAGATCGACAAGATTATTTGTCATCACGTTGATATTCAGGCCACTCACAAAATTGAACAAATTCAACTCAAGAGTTTTTATGAGTGAAGGAGCAATCTGATGAATGAAAAAGAGATAACAATACTGCAGACGAAGGAACACATCGGTGAGGTTCGCAAGGAACTTCTGGGAGTCATTAACAACATAGCTGATCGGGCAGAGAAACACGACGCATCGAAGATGTCGGATATCGAGGTCGATACCTTCGTGGAATTCACTCCGAAGCTGAAGGGCAGCACTTATGGGTCGGAGGAATACAAAGGGTTCCTGGCGCAGATGAAGCCAGCCCTGGATCACCATTACGCCAACAATTCACATCATCCAGAATTCAGTTCTAACGGCATCCTGGGGATGAGTTTGTTTGACCTGATTGAGATGATTTGCGACTGGAGAGCAGCCACCAGGAGACACGCTGATGGGGACATCCTGAAGTCCATTGAAATCAACCAGAAGCGGTTTGGGTATGGCAATGAACTCAAGAGGATTTTCCTTAATACAGTCAAGGAAATGATTCTTTCTGAGGAGGGATAAATGCAAGTCATAACATTGCGTGGTGAAGATTGGGAATGTGGTAGGGATTTTTTACGAACAAAACTTCGGAGGCCGATCAAAAGCAAGAAGGGGAATTTTTCCTTTAGCATCTCTGATCAGGCTAAAGCATATCTCAGCAAAGCAGTTCGTATTGAGATCGTGATGGAGGGGAAGGTTTATACCATCACAAAAGATATGCAGCCGTTTCAGACGGAGGTTGTTCCATCGAAGTTCCCAGGGGCCAATCCGTGGCATCGCTATTGGTATTATGTCAACGAAGAGTCTGGGAAGGAGTTTGTTGGGCAGCAATCCCAGGAGGAATATGCTGTTCCGCATAATCCTAGAGGAAACGAAGACGGGCTGGATTAAAAATAAAATGTAAAAAAACGGGTAGGTGGGATCGTTATAGTGAAGAAGGAGTAAAAAAAGGAGGATGGATAAGATGAATGCAAAGCTAGAGGGTTTGGCAAGATTGTTGAAAACGAAGGTGGAAAAGGTCTCTGACGAAGCCAAATACAAGTCGTATGTTGGCGACGACAAGATTCTTCTTAATGTCACCAAAAAGGGCGTTAAGGTATCGATATCCGAGAAGGCGAAGCGACCCAAAAGAAGGGTTAGTCCCTTAACCGAAGAAGAGAAGAAGAATATCCGAGAGGTTAAGAAAGCACTCAAGGGTAGTCTCGATTTGATGAATTTGGTGATATTGCTCATCAGGGTCAAAGAAGAAGCTAACAAGCTCAACTTCAAAGCTCTTCCGCAGGATAAGAAGGACATCGTTCAAAAAGCAGTGTTTGGCATCCGAGACGCTGGCCTTTTCCAGAAAGTCTTGGAGGACAAGCGATGAAAAGTAAGCAACTTCAAAAAAGGAAAAACGGTTCCGTCGTGAAGAGGACAAGTGAGGCGGAGCTGTTGCTGGATACGATGGAGAGTGGAGGTATTCTTTCCATGAGCGTTTTGGCCGAAGAGATGGATATTCCGAGAGACAAGGTTCGGAAGGCCATCGCACAAGCTAGGGAGAATTTCCGTAACGGCGTTGAGGGATTCGATAGATGGATCTACACAACGAAGGGCGGATACACCCTGGAAGAGAAAGCGGAACACGCAGCCTATGAAACACGGATGCGTTTCTCGATGGGGTTTGGAGTCATTGCGAACGGACAGCACGTTTACAAGGCTCTTAGGAAATTGAATTTCAAGATGTTTGAGGGGATGAAGCTCGAATTCAAACCCAAGATGCTGGTCGTAGATTCATTTAGAAAAAAATAGGATGGAAGGAAGGAGGACAAAGAAGATGGCGAAGAGATTACTGAAGTTTGCTCCGCTGACACCAGCGGAAGTAGCTTGGTCGAAGAAGGTGATTCAGGATCACGGTGGCAGACCGACTCTCAGACAGATTGAAGATGAAAATATGACGAAGTATTGTCTTGAGAAGTTTGGTCGCAAGTGTGGGCCTTCTGCGTTGTATCAGCGGTTTCACAAAATGACTTCCGATATGGGAATTCAGACTTCATCTCCGAAAGGACAGCATAAGACGGAGAAGATTCTTGAGAAATCGAATTATCTTGTTTACATCAAGAATGGCGGAGTCAAGGGATTCGAGACCGAGGAAGAGGTCAGGAGCTTTATTCAAGCTAGTCTGATTCTTGGAAGCATTACCGTATTCAAGAAAGTCAATGTGGCGATTGACTATAAGATTTCGTTCAAATAATGAAAAAGAAGAAGCGGAGACGGCGGTACTTTGGGTACTGCCGTCTTCACGACTTCGATGTTGAGCGGAGGGTTCTTGAAAGGAATGGGTGCTTCGATAACGGGTGCCAGCATTTTGAGCAGAACAGCGATCAGTATCGAAGATTAACGGGAAGGGAGAGATTGTGGAACGTGGGGAAGGGATGAATTTTGAAAGCGTTCCTGTTTTGACTGGTGTTCAGCCTGATCATTACGACTCGCATTTACATAATTTTGAAGCACGGTACGACGAGAAGTTATTTCAAAAGCTATTGACGGCTGCAGATCAGATAATTAACGACAAGTTTGAGCAGCGATATTTATTCTTGTGTGGATCACCAGGTAGTGGGAAAACCCATTTTCTGGTTGGTTTATTTAGGGCACGGGTGGCGAAGGATAAAGGGGTGATGGGCTCCAACTTTGCCGTTTATATTCAATTCCTTTCCCTCATCACCGAAATCATCGAAGGCTTTCAGCAGACGCACTCTACGAGGATTGGTCTGCTTCCGTACCTTACTCCGAGATTTCTTTTTATGGATGACATTAGCAAGAGCGAGAAGATTGTTGATCCCGTGAAGATGGAGTTTCAGGTTCTGAAGGATATTCTTCTGGATCGATTTGAAAACAAAAGGGTTCTCGTTTCTACGACTAATTTTTCTTCCTCTGAATTGAAGCGGATGATTCGCTCTGCTTTTGGGGAGTATGTGGCATCTCGAATTGAATCAACTGGAGATTTTATTGATTTTCCCAAACAGGATTTTCGGCGCAGCAAATGATAAAGAAGATTTTTGCGAAGATAGTTGGCTCTACGGGTTTCTACATCGAAGTCAGAAATTTGATGGAGAAGAAGGCTCTTGAGAAAATCGATAGAAACATCCTGGGATTGATAGGTGGCTTCTTCGGGGAATATTCAAGGGTTCCGAAGCGTGAGGAATTACTTTTATATTTTGACAGGCTCTCTGAGGATGAGCAGAAGTATATTGCGGATTACAAAAAGTTCGTCAACGAGATCTACGGAGCTCCCCAGAATGATATTGATCCCGAAGTTTTAAAGAATTTCCTGGGGGAAGACATAGCGAAGGGTGAAATCAAGAAAGGGATCGTTGATATTGCGGAGTCCTTCGATACCCAGGATTCAAAGAAGCTCGTTGGGAAGTTGAAGGATCTTCTTTTTACTTCCCTGAATGCAGGAGATGTTTCTCAGTTCAAATCGGTGGATGCAGAGAATGCCGAAGAGAATGTTTATTTTGTCAGGCATCGATTTACGGAGAAGGTTCCGACGAGGATTTCAGGGCTGGATCAGATGCTGTTCGGTGGTGTCGGTATCAAGGAGCTGACCTGTGTGGTTGCTCCGTCAGGTAGAGGAAAGACGGCATTCCTGATCAATATGATGTATGGGTTTTTGGCACAGGGTGCCGACGTGCTTTATCTTTCAATGGAGATGTCCATTCAGGATATTCTCCGCAGGCTTTATCGTAGGATTCTTTACAAAAACAAAGATTACCTGACGGAGAGGAATGAGAAAGAAATTATTCGATGGGTTGGAAAATTCTTTTCACTGCATAAATCCAGGGCGAAGGTGCTTTATACGCCTGCAAACACTTGCAGCGTGGACGATCTCAGGGGTGAATTGTTGAGGATGGAGATCAGTGAGGGATTTGTTCCGAGGGTGATTATCGTTGACCATTTGGATCTGATGATAAGCAGGAAGAAGTCGATTAGAACTCAGGAGGGATTTTCATATTGGCGTTTGATTGTGGATGATCTCCGAGAGATTCCGATGCAGATGTCGATTCCGATTGTGACCGCAACTCAGTCCAACAGAAAGTCATCGAAGAAGGTGCTGGTCGGGGCTGAGGATATCGGGGAATCATTCGGTAAGGTTCAATCCAGTGACGTGGTTCTTTCTCTGAATCAGACACCTGATGAATTGGATGCGAAGAGGATGCGGATTGCTATCGTAAAGAATCGTGATTATTACAAGGGTGCTGAGGTTGAGCTCTTCTGTGACTTGGATCTGATGACTCTTTGTGATCTGACCTTTGCACAGAAGAACGGCTGGATCAAATGAGTAGGGAACAGATCATCCAGAAGCTGGCTGATGAATTGGGATCCTACAAGGAGGAGAGGAATGAGGTTGTTTTCAGGACTTGCCCGTACTGCAAGAATGATCGGTGGAATTTTGGAGTCAATCTTGACAAAGGTATGTTTCACGATTGGGCTTGTGATATTGGTGGCAGCGTTGTTCGTCTTTTTCGTGACCTTAATCTTAATTTCGATTTTGATATTCGTTTCAGCAAGTCTGCACCAGTGGATGAGGAGCCTGGGGTTCTTCCCACCCCAGAGGGACTTATGGAAATCAAGGACTCGAAGAATAAAGAGATTATCTTGAAATATCTTTCCACTCGCAGGATTACTGAAGCTGATGTGGATCGATACAACATTAAGTGGTGGGAGCCAAAGAAACGAATTCTTTTCCCATTTTATGATCTCGCAGGAAAGCTGATTTTTTGGAATGCGAGAGGGATTTTCAAGGGAGTGAAGCCGAAGTATCTTCACGCAGCAGTGCCGAAGTCGAATAAGATTTTAAAGTATGACGGAGATACCAGTCGAGTTTGGATTGTTGAAGGTGTCTTTGATGGAATTACAGTGAATAAGGATACTGGGAATATGGTGATAATGTTGATGGGCAGTAGTCTTTCGGATGGGATGATGGCTTATTTAAGGACGATGAAGTATTCAGTGAAGCTGTGCCTGGATAGTGATATGGCAAAGAAGCAGGTGAAATTTGAAACACAACTGAAAGAGATTCTGGGGGAAGATAAGGTGAGCTCTTTATTCATTGGAGATGGGGATGTTGCTTCTTGTGGGGTTATTGGTGATGTCGGATTGCTTGGCTACGTCAAGGGGAGGATGAGACGATGAAGATAATTATTTATCCGTCATTTTTTGAGGTTGTCTATGACAACTTTTATCAAAGAACGGAGCTTAGGAAGATGCTTACGATTGATGTTCCTGGGGCGAGATATACGCATTTATTCAAGTCGAAGAAGTGGGATGGGAAGAAATGTTTTATGGGATGGAAGAATGGTGTGATTCCTAACGGAATGGTTCCGATTGGATTCTTGAGTCGGGCGATGAAGCTCTTTAATCTCAATGACAAAGACCTTGATGACAGACGCAGGATCAATTCGATTAAGTTTGAGATGCCGACATTGATTGGGCTGAAGCTCAGGGATTATCAGAAGGAAGCAATTTTTTCTGGATTTGAGAATAAGAATTGCTTGATTCAGGCAGCAACGAATGCAGGGAAGTCTGCGATTATTTCGGGTCTCTGCAAAATCCTGAAGGACGAGAAGGTTCTTATTTTGATCCACAGGAAAGAGATCCTAGTCCAGCTTCGGGAGATGGTGATGGATCAGACGGGGATGAATGTCGGAACCGTTACCTCAGATTATTGTGACATCGATCCAAAGATTAACATCGCAATGATTCTCACGCTGGTCAACAGGCTAGACACCGATGATGAGATTACTGAGATGTTTGATTCGAGCAATGCCGTGATGATCGACGAAGCTCATCATGGGCAGTCGGAATCATTTCAGAAGGTTCTCAGAAGAAGTAAGGCCACTTATCGGTATGGATTCTCTGGGACGATTCAGGAAGAGAGTTCGTATGATGGCTGGCAGACCAGGATGTATATCGGTGATGTCGTTTTTAATATCTCCAACAAGGAGCTGATTGAGCAGGGGATCTCTGCGGAGCCCAGCATTTTCGTCCATAGGATTACGCATCACATCAATTATGCAGCACTGGTTGAAGAGGTCAAAGCTAGGTTCATCAAGGAAGGTAAGCTCCAGAAAGATGAGGAGCCAGACTGGAGGATGAGGCAAGAGCTTTATAAGCCTGTTTATCAGATGGTGATCCGAAGCAATATCATTAACAACAAAGAGAGGAACGGGATCGTTGTCCAGGAAGTATGTGGAGAATATAAAGACAAGCAATGCCTTATCGTGATCGATTACCTGGATCACGGGAGAATTCTTTATGATCTTTTGTGGGAGAAGGAGAAGAATAATGTTGCCTTCATCCACGGGGATAGCGAGACCAGGGAAGGAAGCCTGGACAGGTTCAGGAATGGCAAGCTCAGGGTTTTGATTTCGACCAACATTATTGATGAGGGTATCGACATCAACAGAATTCAGATGCTGTTTCTGGTAGGAGGAAAGAAGAGCAGGAGACAAATTCTTCAAAGGATCGGTCGTGGACTCAGAAAGAAAGACGGCGAGAACGTCGTTCATATTTTAGATTTCTATGATTCCGACGGGAAGTATTTGGAGAAGCACAGCAGAGAACGATTGAAAATCTACAAAAAGGAAGGATTTTCAATCGAAGTTATTTAACTAAAGGAGGATGTTATGACTGATGAAAAAGAACCGTCGGGGATGCAGCCTAAAGAAGAGAGGGTGATTCCACCGAGACAGGCTGGTGGCCCATTCGTTATCGTTCTTGACGAGGGACACGAGTATGAGATTGAATGTGGTGTGAAGGAACGGCAGCGGATTAAGTTCCAGAAAGGCCCGACTAAGGAATGTGGAGTAAATGGGGTACAATGTGACGAGGTTCTTCGTATTTTGATTGACCGAATCGTATTCCTAAACGACATTCAGGAGAACGGGAAATATCGGAACCGTTACAATTCAATCACAATCACGAAGCTAGAGGAAGCGTTATGGGCGATGGAGGAGAGAACAAAAAAGAGACTGGCACGGAAAATCGAAGGGACAAGTTTACCCTAAACGTCCCTTCTTCGGAAATGTTGGCTCTTATATGGAACGGGATGTTTTTATCTTTTTCCGTAGCATTCGTTGTCTCCCTGTCCTTTAAATATTTGGGGCAGGTAGGTGGCTTTGCAGTTTGTTTTGTTTTCTTTGGATTGTTCCTGGCTGTGAACATTACAATGACGCTTAGGAAGATTGATAATGTTGGGAACAACATGGTTCAGTCTTTCGGTAGCGTTATGAGGAATCACCAGGCGGTGATTTTTAGACAGAGACAGGAGCTGGATTATATGCGTGAAAAAATCGAAGAGTTTATTGATGAAGAAGATTGGAAAAGCGGAGGAATATATGGAGATGAAGAAGACGATGAAACTGAAGGTGTTGAGGAATAAGGTTCTTGTGAGGCCGTGTGATCCTGCTGGGGAAACAGTGGGTGGAATTGTGATCCCCTCAGTGATGCAACAGCGTCAAGACAGAGGGGAAGTGCTGGTTATTGGAACAGGTTGGAAAGCGAAGGATGGACGGCAGATCTATTCTTCCGCAAAAGTTGGAGAGATCGTTTTGTATCTCAGGGAAGCAGGAACTCCGATTATTATAGATGGGGAGGAACTCCTGGTTCTTACTGAAGATGATCTCTTAGGGGTGGAGAAATTCGATGCTGCAGTTAAATTCTAAACTCGAATCCATCATTAAAGAAAGTCCACTTTACGAGCCCGATAAGAAGATTGTATTTTATCGTGGCGATGAAAATCCAGAGTTCTTGATTGTCGGTGGAGTCCCGAATAAAGAAGCGAACGAGATTGGGAAACCGTTTATTGGAGAGTCTGGAGATATTCTTAATGAGTGGCTGTTCAGTAAAAATATTACTTCATTCGGAGTTGTCAATGTCTGCCCATTGATTCCGTTTCCACCGAATGGGGAGATCCGAAAGCCTACTGAGGAAGAGCTGGATTATTTCAACTTCCTCACGGACTGGGTTATCGAAAAAGTAAAACCGAAGTTTATAATTACGCTGGGGGATGGTGCTTGTTACGGAGTCCTGGGGAAGAAAGCTAAAGACGCATTCCTCAGACCATTCAAGTTCCAGGGTATTCCAACCACATCGATTTACCATCCAAGATTTTATTCAGAGAAGAACGAACTCGACAGAGGAATCGATGATTTCTCTCAGGCAGTTGAGATCCTCAGAGAGACCGCAGAGCAGCAGCCAGAGATCCGAATGAATTTTGAGGCTGAGGTGGTAGAGCAAGAGGAGCCTGTGGAGATTAAGAAGAAGCAGAGATACTTCCCTCTTCATATGCACACGGAGTATTCCATCGGTGATGGAGCGAATCGAACAAAAGAATTAGCGAAGGTGCTCTCAGAGAAAGGGTTCCTGGGAGCAGGGGTCAGTGATCACGGCCATTTGAATGGAACATTTTATTTCCAGAAGGATCTGGAGGAGCTGAAGCTGAAGTCACTGCTGGGTGTTGAGATGTATATCTACGATGCCGAGGAGTTTCCTAAGAAAGAGAAGAAGGAGAAGCGAGGGGACGAGGACAAAGAGGTTGCCGAGGAAGAGAAGAAGGAAAAGTTTCATCGGCATCACATTACGATTTACGCCAAGAATCAGACTGGCTGGAAGAACTTGCTTGAGCTGATGTGGATTGCCAGCACTGAAGGATTTTATTATAAGCCGAGAATTCTTTTGAAGCACTTGCTTGAGAGGAAGGAAGGGCTGTTGATTCTGTCTGGATGTATGGATGGGTTCTTGATGCACCACGTCTTAAAGTCTGAGATGGGGAAGGCAACGCAATATGCCCAGCTTTTTCAGATGGAATTTGGGGAAGATTATTACGTTGAGATGATGCCTCATCACGTTATTCCAGGGTTCAAGGAGTCGCAGAAGATCGTTTATCAGATTGCCAAGAACCTGGGGATTCCTGTGACTGTTTCATTGGATTGTCACTATTCCTGCGAGAACGATCAGAAGATTCACAACGCAGTGCTTGCCATCAACAAGCGTAAGAAGATCAATGATGCGAAGGTCGGGTATACGGGCAACACCTATTACCTGATGGAGGATCATCTTCTTTCCGCAATTATGCAGAAGATGGGATTTCAAAACGATGAGGTCGAGGAGATGTTTGAGAACTCTCTTGCGATTGCGGATAAGTGCACGTTCAGGATCGAGAGGTTCAAGTCCTCAGACACGATGCCGTACTTCAAAAACTCCAAAGAGACATTTCAGAATCTCGTAATGAGTGAGTTTGAAAAACGTCCTTTTAAAAGTGATCCACGGTATTCCAATCGGTTAGCAATGGAGATGGAGCGGATGCTTTCAAGAGGATACGACGCATACTTCTTGATGGTGTATGACATTATTAAAACAGCCAAAGAACTGGGTGTGATGTATGGGCCTGGTCGAGGATCAGTCGGTGGATCGCTTGTGGCATTTTTGCTTGGGTTTCATAAAGCAGATCCAATCGAGCACGATTTATTGTTTGATCGATTCATTTCAGAGGATCGTAAGGATCTTCCAGATATCGATATGGACTTCCAGGACAGCGGAAGAGACAAGTTGATCAAGAAGCTGATCGAGAAGTACGGTGAGGATCGGGTATGTGGGATCATTGCCTTCACCAAACTTCACGGCAAAGGAACGATTCGGGATATCGGCAGGATTTATGATGTGGATCGAGGATCCATTGAACGAGTCGCTGGTCTCATTGTTCCGAAGCTGGCAGGTGAGGATCGAAACGAATTGACTCTTTCAGACGCATTCGAGGGGTTTGAGCAGGGGCAGCAATTCAAACTGAGATATCCAGAAGCTGCGGAAGTCTGTGTTGGGATTGAGGGGCGCATCCGAACCAATACACGACACGCTGCAGGAGTCATCATCACACGAGATCCAATCAGAAAATATGTTCCAGTTTATCGGGTGAATGGTGAGATCGTGACAGGCTGGGAGAAGAGAGCCCTTGAAGAGATCGGGATTGTGAAGTTGGATGTCCTGGGTCTGAAGTCTTTGGATATTGTTTCCCGATGCCTTGCAATGACGGGTGAGAAGATCCCAGAGAAATGGAATGATGAAAAAGTTTTTGAGCAGATTTTTAGGAACGGGAATACCTCTGGGGTGTTCCAGTTTGAGTCCAGCGGTCTCTCGAAATATGTCGGGGATCTCGATTGCACAGACTTCAAAACTTTGGTGGATGCTTCGGCGTTGTTTCGTCCAGGCCCACTTCGTTCAGGTCTTGCAGCGACATATCAGCAGAGGAAGATCGGCATCCAGGACATTGGATACCTGCATCCAGCGGTTGAGGAGATCACGAAGAATACCTTTGGTGTGATCGTGTATCAGGAACAGGTGATGCAGCTCTTCAACAAGATCGGTGGGTTTTCCTGGGCGGTGTGTGAGAAGCTCAGGAAAGCCATCTCGAAGTCGATGGGTGAATCTATTTTTGCGGAGATGAGGCAGGAGTTTGTGGCACACGCAACAGAGACCCTGGGGATGAGTCAGGAACTTGCTGATGATACCTTTGACAAGACAACTCGTTTCGGATGCTTGACTGGAGATGTGGTTCTTTATAGGGCTTCTGCTAATCAACACAAAAGGAAGGAGATTTTGCTCAAA
>Ga0307376_10001412_pt1 | contig 25888 bp, 29 predicted proteins | sample TR2MG_FD_202536 | JGI IMG/M metagenome (GOLD analysis project Ga0307376, IMG submission 202536) | Soil microbial communities from Risofladan, Vaasa, Finland - TR-2 | ecosystem: Environmental > Terrestrial > Soil > Coastal area > Acid sulfate soil | place: Finland: Risofladan, Vaasa | collected...
GTCAGATAACCTGAAAAATTTAAATAAAAAAATTAACAAAATGAACGAAACAATGTTTGGGTGAGTTATAAACATTTAATGTTATTATTCTAATAATAATGGTATAACTATAATGATACAGTAATGTATCATTCCCTTTGTTCTTGGGAATTAAAATATGTATTGCATCACCGGCATACATAGTGTCGAAAGACATATAGAGAAAAGGCCGACATGCAATCCACTGGTTTGTGGATAACCGGCATGCAAACTGGCCAGAAGTGAATGTGCCTTAGCGGGTACGAGAGCTTCTAGTATTTGTTTACAAAAGTAGAGTCGCTAAGCTCTATTCTTTGTGGAACAAAATGATCGGATTTTCCATTATATCGATCAACGGAACACACGGTTGTAACATATTACGGAAATAATATGTAGTGTGGAGGTAAGGCTGTAAAGCCAAAAGTGGACGGTCGATCGCAGAGGTGCCTCTGCCCATACCATCAAAAGTGGTGGGTGTTCGCAAGAATGTCGTGGAAAGTGCCTCCACTGAAAGCGACATGTGTGAAGAAAGGACGTTAGGCCAACGGATCTTTTGGAATTCAAAATGCGATCGATATGATCTTCACCGAAAGGTGAAGGGGGGAAGCCTGACGAAGGTAGCTGTCACCCCGGCCTCAAAAGGGCTATAGACAGTGGCAAAGGTGGTGAAGAGTTTAACACACTCGTTCGCTGAATTCAACTTACTGAGCTTAAAGGCTCGGAAGGGGAAGTCACCACTAAGAAAGGGAATTTAGCGATACCCTTTTTTTACTTATTGATTGGAGGATATTGAAAGTGGGAAAAAAGAAATTAACAAAAAAACAAATAGCTAAAATTGTTGATATTGGTCTTGGAGATTTGGAAAATAAAAAATATATAGTAAAATAATATTTAAATAAACAAATTATAAAATGAAAGGATGGTAGTGAGCAATAAAATTACGGTCAGGGTAGCAAACTTTAGAACCTGGTACAACGATCTTTCATGGTTCGGTAAGATGCTTGTAATCATCTTCGGAATTAAAGATGTGTACGATAGGGGGCATGATGATGGGTGGGATTCTGCGGAGAATCTTTATAATGGATCCTAGTGTGAAGAAAACAAAGATAATATCATTTCACTTTATTTTCTTTGCTCTATGTCATGGTATTTTATTTACAATAGGATTTAAAACTCTATTATTCTATCTAGGATTGCAAGCCGCTATAGGAATATGCTTAATCTGTATCTCATTTATTTCTTTACAGATCGCGCTTAGATCTGATTTATGACAAATATTTAAATAATGTGCGTACATTCATACGCACATTTTTTTTAGCTATTAGTTATAATCCTAAAAAATATGGAATAATAATAATAGAACCATTATATTTAACACAGGAGTGATTAATGAGCCAAGATAAGAAATGTGTTCTTTATCAAACACAGTTCTGTAATCCTGAAGCTTGTAAAATAGCTAAGGTGTGCAGGATTGGTCAAATGATAAGTGTAATGAATACACTTCTCATGTACCATACTATGTTCGAGTATGGTAAAAACCATGATGAGTTCTAGGCGGAATAGTTCCGCCTTTTTAATTAGGAGAGTAAATGATTTTAGATGAATTTTTAGATAATACAGAAGAAGTAGTTGAAGAAGAGATAATATTTACAGAAGAGCAAATATCTGAAATGACAGATAAATTTTTTCCTATAAGAAATTGTGATAATAAACCTATGTATAGAAAATATCAGAGAGAAACGATAATAGATATATGCAAATCATTTCTAATTGATAAAATTGATTACATAGGAGTTGAAGGTCCTGTAGGTTGTGGCAAATCAGTAATAAACTATACTGTAGCTAGAATTATAGGAAAGACTGTATATCTAACTCCTTTCAAAATGCTCCAAGATCAAATAATATCCGAAGATTGGGAAGGCGTTAGGATGATTAAAGGTAGGGGCGCTTATGCGTGCAATCATTGCGGATATGATGATAACAAAATAAGGTGTGATTATTCTGGTGATGAATTTAAAACATGTCAGAATTCAAAAACATTAAATAAATATTCCTCATCAACTTTGATAAAAATAAAAGAAAGACTTGCTCTTCTATTTAGTAAAGCAAGTGCTTTTGATTTAAGACTTAGAACATCATTCAAAAGTGTAAAAGATTTTTTATCTCTTATACCAAGTATGAAGGAGTTTGTATCAGGAATGTCTAAGTTTCTATCAGAAGATGAGCATGCTCTTGAAAGAACAATATCATGTTCAATGGGAGATGATCATGAATGTCCTGTAAAGTCTAGTCGTTTATTAGCTAAGATGGCTCCGGTAAAGGTATTGAATCCTGACATATTTTTTCTTCTTAACATAAATACTAACGAATATTATGGCAGTAATGATTTGTTGGTTTATGATGAGTGTCAACAGATAGAAAATGTTATGAATAGAATATTTCAAATAAAAATACCAATAGAAACAATAAGGGACATGTTTGGTTTGGATATGGTTCCACTGTATGAATTAGATGAATTTGATGGACTACTAAATCAAACACTATCTTGTGTTAAAGATTTAATTGGGCCATCTGTTTATTCCTCAAAAATAATAAGCTCTTTAGGCGATGTATGTTCAGTAAAAAATTTCCCAACACTTCAGAGAATGAAAACGCAAAATAATTTTGCTCTTAAACTCATAGAGTGCTCTAATGATTTTTTAAGAAAAAAGTGGAGAGATGATAGGTCGTGGGAATTTTCGATAATTGAAATAATTAATTACGCCTTTACTGATAAAGAATTGCCAGAAGATTTTAAGTCTTTCAAAGATTTTGTTGAGATGATTAAAAATCATTTTTATGATTCGTGTGAAAAATATACTTATTGTAAAAATTTCGATTTATATAAAAATATAATTCCGGCTTTCTACAGAGCCTTTAATACTGATGAGATCAATCGTATAAGAAAGCACAGAACAAGAGATCTTAATCTATCGGAAAAAAAAGATCAGATTGAATTTGATAATATAATGATCCCAGCCGATAGGTTATTGGCTGATTACATTATATTGATGAAAAATGTATTAGAGCCGTTTGTCACAAGCATAAACAACCTGTCTTATATAGGAGACAATGAAAAGCCGGCCTTTGTTATTTCAAGGACAAAGGAATTAACAAGGAAAGTGTGTATGGGAACTCCATTACAGAAAGAAGTAATGGATGACCGAAGATATGAAGGTAAGATTGAAAAGTGTCTTGAAATAGTTCCAATAGCAATAAACAAGCTAATGAGTAGAATATTTTACTCTAAAGCAAAGAAAGTTTTATTGACATCTGGAACCTGGGTTTGTCCAGACTCGTTATTTAAACTATACGGATTTCCAAAGGATAAATCTAAATTGATAAAAATTCCATCTACATTCCCAACAAAGAATAGGCCCATTTATGTTATAGACGATAGAGGTTTCACAAATTTCAGCGAGAAATTGGATGAGCCAGGATTGTCATACATTTATAAAACATATGATGGAACTAGAAAATTTACTCTTGAATTAAGCTCTATTATAAAAAGGGTCAGGAGATATATTGCCGATAATCATCAAGAGAATGCTAATGTAATTGTTCATTGCCATACATTTGATATAGCAAAAAAGATTGCAGAGTTCGCTCCGACTGTAGATGATTCATATTTAATACACATGCCACAAATAGGAAGTCATATTCAAAATGAAATTACTGGACATGTTGTTTGGTCAAAATCAAAAGATGAATTAATTCAAATAATTAAATCAAGACCAAATTCTGGACTTACTATTATATCACCATCCATTTCAGAGGGGGTTGATTTTAAGAATAAGATGGCAAGGGCACAAATAATATTAAAGCGTCCAGTTCCTTATCTTGGTGATGTTTATGTTCGTTCATGTTATAGAGGCAATCAAGATGTTGGAGTAGAAAGAGATCCATATTATCTTGATCGAGTTTGCTACACCACTATGATACAACAGTATGGTAGGATTGTAAGATCTGAGGATGATTGGGGAATTACAATTATTATTGATCAGTCAATAACATCATCTATTAAAAGCATATTAAAAGAACGAGGAATTATAGGAGAATTGAATATTGGATATTTTACTGATGGTATTCAATACGAATATAAAAATAGACAAATAATATTTTCGTGGCCATTTGGTTAGTTATTTTTTTTAAAAATGTGGCATAACAATAATAGTGAGAGTTAGCTAATGGTTATCAACAACTTAGCCGGAGCTGCGTATCGCAGTCGAAAACTGGGCACGAGGTGTTCCGTAACATAGCTGACTCTCACCGAAATAAATACATTAAATTTTTTTTAGTTATTTTTAGGGGTAATCTATGCCGATAATAAAATGTAAAAACATTATAACTAAGGTTATCAACGGAGAATATAAAAAAGTTCCATGTGATAAAGAATACAACACAGAAGAAGAATATCAATGTCCAGAATGTGGTTATGACAACCAACAACAGTTAGATACCATGGATGAAGATGAGTGAAGAAGGTCAGATATATCGAACGCTAGCACAGAAAGGCATCGATATGCGTTTTCCGTGCTTTCAGGTAACAATTCCAAAGATTAATGATCTTGAAAAATTAGCAAAGTTATATTACAACGTCGCTGATACGGTGAAAAAAATTGCATCAAAATTTGGAATAGAAATTCGTGTTAATCTAGTTGACAGGTATAATATTGAATGCAATAAAAGCCCGACAGGTTCTCATGAAATAACGGAATTAAAATCTGACGATGATTATGCTCTTATATGCATTCATTGTGGTCAGTTGGAATATAAAACAAGAAGATCGCATGAAGAAATATTAAAATACATGCGTGATAGAAAATTTAAAAGACAAAATCTGATGCCAATAGCATCGGAAGAAGAATTACCATTTTAAAAAAAGGAATATTATGGCAGATGATGAAGATAAAATTGATGAAGACGTAACTGATGAAGAGCCTGCGTGTATTGTTATAAAGCCAGGATTTGCAACAACACAGGAAGATATTCAGCGCGTTTATAAATTATTTGAAACTATAATAGACAGAGTAAACGCAAACATGAGAGAAACTTTCGAGTTGGAAATGATGGCAGTAGAAGATATTGAAAATTCTTTCAGCACAATAGAAAATGGTATTGATGAATGCGAACATATAATGGCTGTGACCACACGTCCGTATAAAACTAATGACATAATTGATTTAGACAGGGAAATGGTTGGTGATGACGATATATGCGTATGTATAAAATGCCATGAAAATTTTGACTTGGTAAGAAATCTAAAAGAAGCGAAAGAACAAAGCGTGTCAAAAAATCTTGGTACATAATGAAAGAAATTGATAATTTTTTAACTACTAATAAACAAGCGCTTCGTTGGTGCAAATCAAGAAAGATTAAAATAACTTTCGAAACCGACGAGGCGCTTGATAACAAAAAAATTTACTGTAAAGTATGGCTTGGTCGTCGCTGTCAGACTGCTGAGACATTAATAAAATCAGTAAATCTATGGATCAAACATTTCAGAAGGAACGATTAATGAAGTCAGTTTTTTTATTGTCCCATCAATCCGATAATAAGCAATTGGATATTGATAAATGTGAAAATAAGATTTATAGACATAAAAAAGACGTGGAGTCAGATTGTAATGTTCGAAACAAAGCGTATGGTCCACTTCACGGAATATCTTATCACATAGAGGAGGTTATAATTGTCAGAAAAAAGAATACTAAAATGGACACCGTTCGTCGTAGATGTGGAAGCAACCGGACCGACTCCGGCAGATTACAGCATGTTCGAAATAGGAGCGGTAGAGCTTGAAAAAAATCTAGATAATATATTTCACGTTCATATTCATCCAATTAATTCTAGACGGGACGAAGGTTCTCTTAATTCCATAGGAAAAACATTTTTACAGATATGTGAAAACCCAAGAAACATTGAAGCAAAACGTGCTATGGAAAATTTCAGAGATTGGATTGAGAGTAATACTAATGAAGGAACGAAACCAATGTTTTTTTCAGATAACAACGGTTTTGATTTTATGTTCACTCACTGGTATTTTATTCATTTTCTTGGACATGATCCATTTGGTCATACATCAAGAAATATATCTGATATATATGGTGGTGCTCAAAAAGATATGTCGTTAGCTTTTAAATTTAAAAAGCTTCGAGTAATACCACACACACATTCGGCAGATCAAGATGCGCTTGGAAACGCAATGGCTTTGCTTAAAGCTATTGAAATTTTTAATATAAAAGGAATAATATGACAGTGCCACAAATATCAAAAATTCCGGAAAAACTATCACGAAAAGAAGCCATTCGTGAAAACAACTTATTGAGAGAAAGGATCGTGGGGTTGAGCAAGGCAAGGCGCCATGACTTCAATTTAATTTTCACGCTCGGAATACATTTATATAAACTTCAACCCGATCACGTAATATTCAGTGACGGTTCAATGAATGAAGAATTCGTTGCCAGCATTAAGAAGGTTGCCGAAGGACAAATAAGAAAGCAAGGAGGAGTCGTTCCTGATAAAATCACCGAAGGCGGTGAGAGACCTGCGGCTGCTGTGGGCGAAAATACGACACCATCAGAGAATATTGACAGTTTGGCAAAATAAAAATATTAGCTTTTTTTTGCTGAATTCGATATTATAAAAAACCCAACCACAACATATTGTGGTCGAAGATATTGTGTCATATCTTGAAATTATCACGATATGTTGTGGTTTTTGATATTTTAAATTGGCTAAATTGTTAAAATTTTAGCAATAAATTTTTATACACCACTACATATTGTGGTTGACCTTTGTATAAATAAACGATAGATTAAGACGACAGGTTTTAAATAAAGGGTGGTATGGCTGAATTAGTAGTTTTTGAAAAAATGCTCCCTAACGGGACAAAATACGAATTGCTGGAATCAAAAGGATTTTCCGGTCACACTGAATTAGCAATAAGAATTGGAGGTCAGATCGCCTCCATTTTAGTTATAGAGCAAAAAAGAACTGGAAATGTTGTCTGCTATCCAATGCAGGCAAAGAGAACACTTATACACATTGAGAAACCAGAACCGCCGCGGCCGTCTGGGCCCCCTAGCCTCGGCGATGTTTTAGAAGCAAGGCCTGAGCCAGGAAACGACTCCGATTCGTAAGGATCTTAATTAAACCACATATAAAATTCAGCTGAATAAAATCAGCATGGCTACAACTGTCTAAAAAATTAAGGAGTCGTAATGGGTGAGAAATATAAAATAAATAAATCGGCACTAAAGGCTTTATTTGCTACTGCGGAAATGTCAATGGAGAATAACTACCATTCCATTTATCAAGAGCATGGTGGCTGGGTAAAAGGGAAAAATAATAACTTCACCTGCATTAATCAGGAAGCGCACGGTCAGAGCAAAGATGCTAATCCGTCGATGTCTGTTAATAATAATAATGGTCAATGGCACTGTTTCACCTGCGGAATAAGGGGAAACTTCCAGTCATTCTGGCGCGATTACCTTCAAGACAAACATCCTTCTTATAGTGATTTTCTGATCGACATCTGCAACATCAACACGACAAGTTTAGCTGACTTTGATACAAGCAGTGATCCTGATCTGGAAAAGAATACTCGTGAAATAAAAGCACTTTATGATAAGATGCAAAAGCTTAATATTCAGAAAAGAGGAAGGCCGTGGATTCTTCACGGTGAGCTCACAAAGATGATTAAGGAGTCATCTATAATTCCAATGGAGTGGCTCGATAAGGCTGTAAAAACTCTCCTTGAGGATAAACAGGCCATGGAGTATTTGTATAACACAAGACGAATCACCGAGAGCGTGGTTAAGAAATACCGATTGGGTAGAGCGTCTTACAAAGGTTATATGAAATATATTTTCCCGACGATAAATGCTGAGGGAGATCTTATAAATGCAAAAGGATATGATCCTGGTTCTGAGTACAAATGGTTGGCTATGTTCGAGGGTTATGAATATGGGCCAGTTCCAATTAACAACTTCACACATCAAAAGCTTTATTTTTTCGAAGGTGAGCCTGATTGCTATTGCGCCATATCTCACGGATATGAAGGGGCAGTAACACTTGGATCAAAGGGGAAGCACAATGTTGATGATGTATTTGGCAAAGATCATGCTAAACAGATATTTAATGGTAAGGAAATTATCATTTGCCTTGATTCTGACGCAAAAGAAGATGCAGAGGAATTAGCAATTTCATTATATCCTTACGCTAAACAGATAAAGGTTATAAATCTTGACATGAATAATATAAATCCAAGTGGACTTGATCCAAGACTTGTTAAGGAAATTGAAAATAAAAGTGGAAAGAAAAAGATTAAGAGAATAGAAAAAGACTTTACCGATTTTATGAAAAAGAATGGATTTGACGAACCAGCAAAAATCGCTTTTGATAAATTGGTAGAAAAGACTCTTGTTTTCACACATGATGTGGAAAGACTTTCAAAGAAAACTTATAAGGTTACTTTGCAAGAAGCAAGAATGTCTAGATATTTTTCTTATGATAAATCAAAAGAACTTGAGCTTACCGCGTCTGTATCAGACTTTAATTGCGATGCTTACTTTTATCCAGAATCATTTACTGTAACTTGTCAATCAATATCTAATGATAAAAGCTGTACAAGGTCGTGTAATTCATGCTCTATAGCTGAACAAAATGATTTTGGAAAAATAGACTCGGTTGAAATTCACTTAGTACGAGAAAGAACCAAAGAAAATATGAATAATCCAGCGTATATCAAGATATCTGACCATGATATATTAGGGCTTATAGAAGTTACCGATAATCAAAAAGTTCAGAATCTTAAGAAGGCGTGTGGAATAAATGTAAGGTGTCCGACATGTAAGATAGAAGACTCAAAACAGAACAAGCTTCTTCATGTCAAACTTGCAAAAGATATTAACGAATATCACGAAGATGATGCATCTAAAGAGTATGGAGCAACTGCCGATATCGACATGTCAGCCTATATTGAGGGTGACGCTGATATTTATCCAAATCGCTCTTATAGGTTCAATGGAACGCAAACTACTGCTTGGAATGGTCAGCATGCAGTTCTATATGTCCATAAGACTGAGCCAATTGAAACATCTATGGAATCTTTCAAAATGGACCAATATATCCATGATATTCTAACAATATTCAAACCAAGGGCAGGAGAGACAATAGCCGAACATCTTGAAAGGCGCTATAAGGTCTTTGCCAATGCTGCTGGAGTTACTGGTAGAAGGGAATTATTTTTTATAAATGACCTTGTATATTTCTCGCCTATTGAGATTAAAAATAAAATGCTTCCAGAGGTTAAGCGTGGATGGGTTGAGGCTATAATTGCAGGAGATCCAAGAACGTGCAAAACAATGATATCAAAGTTCCTCCACAAGCATTATAAAGTTGGCGAGGTAATTGGTGGTTCATCTGGTGTATCAAGAGCAGGATTGATTGGTGGAATTACATTTTTCAAGAATAAAGCGCAACTATCATGGGGCAAGGTACCAATGAATGATGGTGGCATGATTATTATTGATGAAATGAGCGAGATAGAACCAAAGACTCTAATTGATCTCACTGACATAAGATCTGAGGGTATTGCTGAACTTACGATGGTAAAATCTGGAAAGGTTTCTGCAAGAACAAGAAAGATAATGCTGTCAAATCCTCGTCCATGGAAAGATGAGGAGAAAAAAGAGTATAGTTATGGAATACAATTCTTAAGAGACCTATGTTTACAAGATAGAGTTCTAGCTAGATTTGATATTGGATTTGTTGTTCGTCGCGGTGATGTTGATGTAAGCGAATTTGAATCAGACTACTCAGAGATATCCACAGAGTTTAATGAAATTCAGTGTAGAAATCTTATAATGTGGGCCTACTCAAGAAGTCCTGACCAAATAATTTTTGAGGATGGTTTTAATAAATATGTGAATGAAATAAATGTAAAGATGAATGAAAAATTCCATTCTTCAACACAATTAATAAACCAAGAAAGAGCTAAGCTTGTTAGACTTTCCGTGTCTTTAGCGACTATGTTATATTCAACCGTTAATGATGATTGGAATAAGATACTCGTTAAAAAAATTCATCTCGATTATATAGCACAATTTCTAGATTTTCTGTATTGTCATCCAAATATGAAAATGGACCAATATTCGAAAATGAAACAAAGTTCTGAGACCTTGGGTAATATGAAATTCATGATGAACATATGTGATAAGATCGATATAAATCCTTTATTTAGAGAAGAGGAGTTTAGCGAAACACGGATTCATCAAATATTTAATGATTATCTTACAAGAGTCGCAAACGGAACAATGTATTTAATTGATGCCAAGTCAGATGATAGTAAGAGCACTAGATTACATTCGAGAGAAGGTAATCAAAAATTGATTGGTGTATTAACTGCTAGGAATTGTTTTTCTATAACTAAGCGCGGAAATTTTAAGAAAACAGCAATGTTTAACAATTGGTTAGAGGAGAGAATAACTCTTGGAGAACGAGCAGAAAAATCCGATATTCTTGAGCTTGAACAGAATAAATAAAATCTTGATGTCGTTAAAAGGGTCAAGGAAATTGGCAATAATCGTGGGAAATCTCAAGAGCGGAAAGCAAGTTGACTTTTATGATTGGCATAATAGTGACATTGCCTCGTATTGCGAAATGTATATATCTTTTGGGTGGTGTAAAAGGTATAAAGATAATATATGGCAATACGAGGCGTTCCAAGAAGCTGTCAGATCTGTTGAGCTTAAGATAAAAATAATACTTGATAGAATTATTGATAAGGTTCCTGGATTAAAACAATTTATGATTATCCACTCTGTTTTTGGAATACATGATAATGTTAGTAGTGACTGGTTAGTGAGATACATGATAAATAAACTTTATCCTACTGATGAAGAAGTTGAAAAGGCTCACGAAAAAGATCATGTACCTGAAGAAATTATGGATCAGCTTAAAATTTTTGATCCAATGCTGTTAGGATTTGAAAAAAATTGTTATAATATTAGACTTGAATATAAAATGTGGGGTAATTCTCAAAAGAAAGAATCAATCTATCCGCTTACAATAATTAATCGATCATGGGAAATTATTGAGATTGAAATAAAGAGAATAAAAGATGCAAAAGCTTTTTTATCTCAATTTAAAGCGATAGATTTATGACCATTATTTTACAAGTTATATAATATTAATTTCTGTAAGAACAATAATAGTAGAACATTAATTTATAACCGGGAGGTTAAGATATGTCTGATGTACTTGGTAAATTCTTCGATGGAATGTCCGGAGAAGAAAAAAAGGCAATAAAAGATTCTGTCGAAAATGCAAGCACAGAAAGTATTGCCCCTAAACTCGAAAGAACTGGAAGATTTTTAATGAAGGTAGCAACCTTCGCATATAATGATAAGAAGACAAAAAAAAGAAAAACAAGCCCAGTATTATATCTTTCGGATAAGAAGGGCGCACTAATGTTGAAAATAAACTTAGTTGTAGTAGATGGTACTCCCGAGATTCCAAAAGGATCTTACATATATACAGATATTCCACTTGCGCCTGGGAAAGGTGCAACTCCTGAAAAGCTGACAAATTTGGCAAGAATTATAAAACCAAGACTTGCGGCATTGACAGGTGAAACAACCATACTAATTGAAAGTGAATGGATAGAAGAATGGTTGGTACCATGCTTCAATGATAAGAATGAACTTATCAAAGACCATAAAATGAAAAAACTTGTTATGTGCACTGTTGATCTACAGGAGCGCGAAAACAAATTTCAGTATGCGGTTGTTGATATAAAGAAAGCAAGCGAAACTGATAGAAGTATAGCAGATCCGCTAGACAATGGCAATCAAGCTACTTCTGCACAGAAAATTTCAAAACCTTCTGAGGGAGAGTTTGAAACAGGTGCAAAAACTGAACGGGAAGGGGATATAAATCCCGATGGAGCCGTTCCTGGAAATGAAATTCCAGAAAGTTCGACTAATGATGTCGAAGTTGTAGAACCTGAAGATTTTTAACCGGATACCCCGGTTAAAATCCGGGGATCCTTTTTTTTAAAAAGGAAAAGCAATGGGTATAGAAGGATTGACGCACGAAAAAGGTGAACTTATTAAAGTCACCAAATATAAAGGGAAGATATCAACAGGATATGCTCCAGGAGAAGGGCCAAATACAGGAAACCACCCTGTTGCAGCCGGCTTCTTCAGAATGCTTAAAGAAGTTACCAGGACAGAAAGAATTGGTCGAGAGAAAAAGATTGTAAATATAAAAGAGTGGGTTCTTAATGAACAAGTTCAGAAAGAACTCGAGAAAAGCCTTCCAACCGCCAACCCAAATCCAAGGAGAATTGAGATAGTTTGTCTATTCAAAAATCCTAATGAAATGTGGGATAGCAGTTTGGCAATGTATTCACAGACTGACGGTTTATTGTGCAAAAGCCACGGATTAGGGACTACTGCGCGACAACTTCAGCTCAATGGAAATGGTGAAAGAACGTGGATTGACAGGAATGGGCAAAAAGGATGCCAATTCCGAAATTGCCCGGACTTCGTTGCAGGCAAATGCAAGCCCATGGGGCTCTTAAAATGCTTCCCGGTCGTCGACATGTCACCAAACCCATACCGCTTTGAAACACGCTCTATTAACACGATAATAGGTATAGAATCGGCATTTGTGGATCTCGGAAATCTTCTTTGGGCTGCACATGCAGTTAAACAGATGGAAGCCGGACACCAATTGCCGTTTGATGGCTTTTTCGGAGCTAAATTGTATTTAGTGCACAGGAAAGTGAAATCTGGTGGACGAGATGTCTATATTACGGATTTAATGCCAACAAATGAATTTACCGAATCGGTAATGGATCCAATAAGACGCGGAATCGAAAAAAAGAATACAATGTCAAAACTTGTAGGAGAAGCTGGAACTTTATCAATTCTGGATAAAGCAAGTCAGAAACTTCTTGGACATGAAGATGCTGATATAGAAGAGGCCGTCCCTCTTGATATTGACGATGAAAGAGGAATAGCTGCTGGCTTCCCGACAAACTCAGACGAAGGAGAAGAGCCTTCATCTTTAAAAGAAGATGAAAAATCTCCAGAAGTAAAACAATCAGATGATTTTTCTTCAGATAAGGGAAAAAATGTTTTGGAAGGATTGATTGGTAAAGAAAAGCCTCCAATTCCTGAAAAATAAATATTTAAAGTGTTGGTTTAAATTATTAACACGTCATTGACTATTTATATAAATAATTATGGGTCTAGTCATCCCATCAAATTTCAAAATCAACAAAGGATTAAAAATGGCAAAAGAAAAAGATGTAAAAGCAACAGCGGCTCCAGCAGAAGGTCAAACTGTGAGGAAAAAAAGAACAACTGATGGAAAGCGTGGGCTTACTTTCGTATATACAAATGCGGAAGGAAAAGTTGTAGTAGCGATTCATCGCACTGCCGCATTCTCAGTTGAGCATGCCTGGAAAGAATTCCTGGTAAAGCACCAGCTGAAGGGAGAAGAACAAATGCACTTTGCTTTCCCTGGTCAACATGAGCCCATGGAGAACAAAATTCGCAAGCCGACCAGAACAGAGCTTCTCAAGCTCGCTGGTCTCGAATAAATATCTTCTGGTCACACAACGGACGAGGCTTGGGCATTGTGAAAATCATTGATGGGTAGCGAGCGGTTGACCAAGTGACCAGATTACAATAGGCATAAAATGCCAAAATTAAAAAAAGACGAAAAAATAGCCAAGGCAACTATTACTTTTGATGTTGAAGCAATTGTGAGAAATGGAATTGGTATAGAAAGATTAATTAGAGAATTCAGCCAATTTATAGTAGAACCAAATAGTACAAACGGTTGTATTACTAAGATTCGATTAAAATTGGTAGAAATTAAATAATACAAGACAGCTAAAAAAGCTGTATCGGCTTTGCGTTTTAAAAGTATGCGTGCTTATTTATTTTGCTCTGCCTTCCGGCGGACCCGTCTTTTCGCATACCACATGTCTAGATCAAAAAGTTACACTTTTCTCCCAAGACATGAGGAATGCGAACGACTCATCCGCCGCAGGCTCCGCGAAATAAATTCACTTCAATCTGTACGAAGTAGTTGTATACAAAAATATAAGAATTGAGTGTTTACCGACACTCTGATAACGAATCGTTATCTATATTTAAAAATTTTCGGTCCAGCGTCTCTCAGCGTCCTCTGTGCACCATATGGCTCTCATACGGAGCAAATAGAGCCTGCAACGCTAAATCACTGCAGACCGCCGACGACGATGGTACGTGACAAATTCCTCAGCTGTAACGGTTTTCCTATACTAAGCGTTACGGAAAACCTACAGCATATCGGAACTTTGTTACACGACCATTCTTACGTCCGGTACGGCGTGAACCCGCGTCAACGTAATTCCGGCACACCTTCGGTGGTACTCCGGATTACTTATGACTGCGGTTAACGCCTGCCCGGTCCTGCGTGATTTTCCTACGGCACGCTGGTTTCGACTCTCTTTGCTCATATTCGCGCCAACTGGTAGCACACGGACTGCTTTCGATCGCTTTGAGAATCGAATTAGTTATATTTTTGTATTTTAATGAATAACAACAATAGGTGGTTAATTATGATGTTGTCAATGATTATTCTATCAGTGATGATGGTATGCTTATCATCATATATAATTTTTCAAGAAATTTCTTATAAAAAGAAATCAAAACATTATAAAGAAATTTTAATTCAGAAAGATATTACAATTGATAATTATTTTGTAAGAACTGCAGAACTTGTTGATGAAAAATCTAAACTTCATGAAAGAGTGCTTGAGATAGAAGATGGAATAAAAGACAAGTTCGGTGTAACTATAAGGCAAGAAATAACAAAAGTGATAGCAGATTTTGATAAAGTAGAAATGGTATTTCTTATGGCAGGAGTTAATATACTGATAAAAAATTCAGAGAATAGAGATGATACTAAGTATTACTTAAAACTGTATGAAAAAATTGAAGGTCTTGTATCCAAGATGGATGAAAAGGATGGGGTAAAGTGAATTTCACACATGTATGCGTTGATATTGAAACAAACGGTTTAAATCCGAATGAAAACGAGATATTAGAAATTTGTGCAATAGAATTTGATCCAAATGGATCTAATGGCCAAGTTCTTAGTTTTTTATGTTGCCCAAAATCTGGTGTAATACCAATGAATGTTACAGAAATAAATGGTATAACCATGGATATGGTTAAAGACAAGCCAAATTATTTCGAAGATGGTATTAGAGAAAAAATTGCAGAGTTTATTGGTGACCGAACCGTTGTTGGTCATAATCTTATTAACTTCGATATAAAATTCATGAAGTTAAAACCAAAAGCTATGGAAGATACTCTTCTTATGTGCAGAAAGAAATACTCAAGAGGTAATAATTTAAAAAATGCATGCAAAAGAGTTGGTATTCATTGGGATGCAGAAGGTGCGCATAGAGCAGAATATGATGTTGCCAATACAATAGAATTATATAGAAAAATGACCGTAAAGAAAAAAGATGTAGCTAATCAAAACCAATCAATCCTACCATTGTTTGGAAATATTGATGGTGCTACCGAGGATGATTTAAAACCTCATGGAGTTATACCATCTGCTGAAGATCAGAAAATGATAGCTACACAAGCATATTCATTTTCTAGAATAAACCTTTTTTTAACTTGCGGATTCAAGTGGTACATGCAGTACATAAAAGGTCACAAGCAACCTGACGAAGGATATTTCCAAACAGGAAGGGCTTGTCATTCAGTGGCAGAATGGGCTGGTAATTGGTGTAACAGACAACTATTCGCCAACAAGTTTTCATTATGGTTCACAAAAATGGAACATCAACTTGGCGATAAAATGCAAGCATTCTTGTCGGAATACTTTAAAAGGAAAGATATTAATCCAGTAGATTTCGGATTATATCTATATGAGAATCCAGAAAAGATAAATAAATACTGGAGCCGTTTTAATGGTAAGGCTAGTATGGTTTATGAAATGGATAAAGTAATATCCGAAGATCTATATGAAAAGCCAAGTATGCCTAATTGGGATGCCTATGAGTTTTTCATTCAAGAAGCTATTAATAGAAATAAAATAACTGATCCTGATATTATCAAAGATATCTATAAAATAATGACTAGGTTCTACGAACTTGAGGACTTTTCCCTAATGCCTGGTGATGTTAGTGTAACAGAAAAGAAACTAGCATTTGATCGAAACTGGAACTTAATAAGTGACTGGTTCTCTAAAGACATATTTTTCCGAGGCATCATTGATGTCATAGATTATTATGGAAATTATGTTATGATAACAGATTATAAATCATCTAGAACAATGTTGACAGTTGATCAACTCATGGAAGATAAGCAAATGCTTGTATATCTATTAATGGTATATATGTTTTTACCAAAAGATTCTTACACTAAAATAATTGTAAGAATAAAATATATAAGATTTGCAAAGTCCATAGAGTATGAAATTACTGATGTCAAATCTCATGCTGATAAGGCATTAAAATGGATAAATGACTCAATACAGAGCATTGAGCGTGAAATGTTAAAGACTGACGGAACAGCTTTTCAGCCAACGAGAAATTCATATTGTGGTAACTGCCATCTTGCAGAGGAATCAATATGTCCTCTATTTGATAAGAGAGTTATAAACAGTATTGACGATCCATTAAACTTCGTTATTGCTGATAGAGATGATTGCGTAACCGCATGGAAAAGAATTGAAGCTAATAAAGCTGAGAACTCAAGATTATTGTCAGCCTGTAAGTCTTTCATGAAAGAATGTTCTGATCCTGTGATCATAGACAAGAATGCAAAACTTGACTTCTACATAGAAGAAAAGATATCATTAAAAACTGAGCTAGTTTTAGTTAAACTTCTTGAGAAGGGAGTTGATATTAAATTCATAGCCAAGTTCTTAAATATAAGCAGCACTTCACTAGCAGCTCTATGTGAAATAAAAAAGATAGAGTTTACAAAAGAAGAAGTAGCTGAGATTTCTGAGAAAGAGAAGAAAACCACATTTGGCTCATTCACTGAAGAAGAGATAAAAAAGAAAAAATTCATAAATCCTTGATATTGCCATCCCCCGGCAGTATTAACTCAAAAAAGGACGGGGTGGATGTTTTATTATCTCTTATTAAGGACAATTACTAAATGTGGTTTTGTCGCTATTAATATTATAGTTATTGAACAAGCAATAAAAATATGTAAGAAGTGGGAACGGCGGAATCGCTAGTTCCCGCTTTTTATAAAGGAACGCTATGGAAATAAGAGCAAGGAGTTTTATAATACAAGACAATAGCGTAATTGAGTTTATGCAAAAAAATCATATAAAACACATAAGATTTATTGCTGACTTAAATAATGGTGAGGCATGTATATTAGTTAAATTTCCAGATTATAGTAAAGAGCTAACGTTTGGAAAACAATGGATGAAAGTAATATACGGTAAGAGAGGAGTTTATGTAAGAACTCCTTCTATATTAAAACCATATGTTGGAAAAAATATTAGAATTTATAGAGATATTATTTTTGGTGATCAATTCGAATTATTTAGAGTTGTACCTGTAGATTTTGAAATCAAAGGACCATTTTCTAGTAATAGAAGATTGTCTATGAATGTTCCTTATTTTTCCAAGACAGCCTATTGTATAATTCCAAGAAAATATATATTAGAACATGTCGGCATTGAAATTTTTAGTTCAAAATTATCATTTAATAGAACAGATGCGCTAGTTATTGATTCTGGATACATATTCTGTCGAATATTTTTAAATAATCCAGACAATGGAATGCTTATATACACTCTGTCTAGATGTACAAATGGCGTTCGAGCTAGAGTAAAAAAGCTATCGGAAATAGTATCCGAGGCTGGAAAAGATTTATCTAATTTCCAATACGAAACAACTATTCATGACTCTGGATATGACCTAATTGTGTTTAAGGAGGTTGAGCTTGGCTCTTGAGGACGAATACATTAACTATGCTGAATCGCTGAGTGAGCTAACCGCTATGGAAGCACAGATTCACAATAAAAAAAGATATGTTGAAGATTTAAAGAAACAATTAATGGATCCTGACGCAGGAGATTCTAGCTTTGGAATTGAATTTACAGCACATGCTTTTAGACAAATTTCTGAAAGATTAGAAGCTCTTGTTATGGAGAATCCGGTGATATTTAAAGATGTTTTTAAGGACGACTCTCCTTCAGAATCTTTATTAATGCCATCAAATATGAAGTCATTTATAATTACTCTCCTTTCTGACGCAAGGAAGAAAAATAATTTTACAGAGGAAGAATCAAAGAACACTAATAATGGTATTGAATATAGATATACGATAAATATGAACAAGTGGAGTAATGAAAAAACTCTACAGTTCATTGCTATTATTGAAAACAATTATATAAAAACAGGTTTTTTCAATTGGATTTCAAAATGATAATAAAGATTTATGACAATAATCACTTTCTAGTTGGATGTGATGATAAAGATCTTTTAGAGTCAATGCAAAACAGGATGGATGGTAAAAAAGTTAGAATGCAAAATCAAATTTTAATACCATTAAAATCTGGACCAAAGATCTATCGCTTCCAAGAATACGGAATTAAGTGGATTGGAAATTCGAAAGATGTTGTTGATAAAATAGTTCTCAATATCTCAAAAAGAAAAGAGAATATTAGAAAGATACGAGAACAATACGGTGGTGATATAAAATTTGATTATGAATGCAAGGGTATTTATGAACCAATGAGTCATCAAAAGGTAATGTTTAACGTTATGGCTTATTGTGATATCGCCGCTATATTATCCGAGCCTGGAACGTGTAAGACCGCATCTTACTTATGGGCTATTGATAAGAGAATTATTAGAGGACAGATAAAAAGAGCTCTCGTTGTAACATTATCAACTATTAAAGATAATGTTATGGGAGAGCTCTTAGTACAAGTTCCACATTTAAATGGAGTTATTCTTGGTAATAAAGTCCAGGCTGATAAAATTCTAAATAAAAAATACAAACATGAAAAAGATAATGTTGATTATGATATTTATATATCTAATTACGAGTCAATGTTTTCTTTAGTAGAATTATTTGATGATAATTTTTTTGATATGGTTATAATGGATGAAGCGCACCGGATAGGTAGCCCAACATCAAGGCAAACTAAATCCATAATCAAAAAATTCGAATTTGTTCCATATAAATATATTGTAACAGGGAGTTTAAATGCTAATAATCTAATGTCATTTTATATGCCATATAGATTTCTAGGTCCAGATACAGTTCCATATGCAAACTATTATGAGTTTAGAAGACAACACATGAGGACTGTTGATCCTGATGGCCATATATGGAAGACTTTATCAGGTTCAATAAATAAAGTTAAAAAAATAATAGGCAATATTGCAATATCATTTACTAAAGATGAATGTCTTGATTTGCCGCCTATAATATATGAGAAATTTTCCTGCAAGATGGAAAAGAAGCAATCAGAATTGTATAAACAAATGAGCAATGATCTGATAACTGAAATAGACGACATGTGTGGTAAATGCAATAAACAAAATAATTGTGACGGATCATGCGAAAGTCAGTTAATAGCAAAAAATGCTCTAGTAGCTGCTCAAAAACTTAGACAGATCGCATCGGGATTTTACATTAATACAAGAATTCGAGTTGACGAGCATGGAAAAGAAATCAAAGAATCTAATGTTATAGAACTTGATGAAAATCCAAAACTTGATCTAATGATTCAAATACTAAACAACATGCCTGAAGAAAAACAGGTTATAATATGGACTAATTATACATATGCAAACAAAATGATTGCCGATAGATTATCCAAAGCATTTGGAGAAAATTCATATTTAACCTGTTTAGGGAGAGACGATGCTTTTGAAAAAATAAAAGAATTCAGAGAAACAAAAAAGAGATTTATGGTATCAAATCCATCAAAGATGGGTGTTGGACATAATATTCAGTTTTCTCACTATCAAGCTTTTTTCAGCAACTCCTATTCATGGATAGAGAGAGATCAGGCTGAAAGTAGGCAGCATAGAAAAGGTCAGAATAATAAAGTCACGGTAATGGATTTCATTACAGAGAACTCTATAGATGAGCTTATAATAAAGGCCATCATGAATAAAGAGGATTTATCAATTAAGCTTTCAGAGCTAGCAGTAATCCTTAAGAAAAATAAATAAAGTAGTAAACAATTTTAACAACGGCGCCGGGAATATAGCCCGGCGTTTTTTATTGAAAGGAGAAAAGAATATATGTTTCTTTCAACAGCCAAGAAAGTTTCAAGGCTAAAAAAGATCAAGAACTACATTGAGAAGACTCCGCGAGAAGCGGTCTCTGATTTCATGCAGAAAACGTTGCATGGATATCATCATGCGGCAAATCTGGTTGACCAGGGTGTTGTTTTCCGAGGAGCAGATGGTTTCTGGCATTGGAAAAACAGCTCTAAGATCACAAATAAATTAGCTGACGAGCTGTTCGAAGGTGGAAATCGTAGGGCCACAAAATATCGAATTGCAAATCATTCGAAAAAAAATAAGGTTTCCTCACCGAAAGGAAACAAAATCGTTGAATCAGTTGTGGAGGGTACTCCCAATCAAATGCTTGCACAAATGGAGGAGCTTAATAACAGGGTTATTATTCTCAACGCAAGAATTGATTCAATGGTAAAGAAAGGAGAGGACTCCGACAACCGGGTTCGTCTATATGTCAGTGACATGAGGCAGGACATGGGTCGTCTCGTTACACGGATTCCGGAACTCGTTGGTGAAGGAATCTCGTCGGCAATGAACAGGCCAGTCACCGAAAAGGATGGTGAACATGCCACTTAGAGTAAATAGAGGAAGGTTTACAGAAGAGGAAAAGGCGATACTTGCTGAAGCTAGGAATGACAGGTCGTCTTTTGCCAGCGATATGATCGGCGTTATCTCCGAAAACGCCAGAAACGGTATAATGTACCAAACAAGGGCATCCATGGTGAATCAGATTGTCGATAGAAATATTGACAATATTTTCAATATTTTCACCAGGTTTGATTCTCTTGGAAAATTCATCAAGAAAGAGGATCTTATCAAACTGGCAGCATTCAGAGAAGAAAATCCAATGGATATTGTTGGTGCCAGGAAATTGGAAAAGAAAATAGTTAAGGACTGCAAGGATTACGTGTTCGTAAATTTGAGCGCATTCACCAACGCAAGAAGGTATGCAAACGAACATTTTGACAGTTCAATTACAGGGAACGCGAGAACTGGCTACAGTGATGCGACTCTGAATGACAACTCCGATAACCTCGAGTTCTTAAGAGGTACTGTGTCATATCTTGAGAGAAGGCTCAATGATTGGGATATGAACCTTACAGAATTTGTCAGGAAAACTCAGAGCGAGGGAATAGTTGTTTCCGATGAGTTGACAAATTTCTTAACTAACTTTGATGAAAGGGTTATGAACGAGAGGATGTTGAACATAGGTCTCGATCTTATTGACGAACATGTCGAGGCAAATAAACAAGATCAAGAAAGTTAATTGTTATTTCATTTAATAAAATGACATAACAGTATAAGAGGAGGGTTGATTAATTTCATCCCTCCTCACCTTTTTTAACGATAAGGGTTTCTATTGAAAATCGCAAATATAACAAGAGATGAAACTAAATTTCTTCAGGATAGATTTGGTAAAGATGTTGAAATAGCAAGGCACCTAGGAGTTACTAGGCAAGCTATTTATCAACTTCGAAAGAAACATGGTATCCAGTCTTTGAAAAATAGAGCAAAATCAAGAAACAAAAAAATTATAAGCGAATCTCTTAGAACTGGAATAAAAAAAATTGAATTGTCAAGATCATTTGGACTTTCTATATCTCAGGTTTATCGTATTCTAAAAGGAAGTAACGATGAGCAAAATAAAACGATTTAAACGGCTAGTTAAGGATGAGGTATTAGATCCATCTGTAATAAAATCAGCAGTGGATTACTACACGTGCAATTTAGGTGATACATTTATATTAAAAGATGGGACTGAGGTTAGAAGAGTTCCTGGTGGATGGATACACAAAACTACTGATTCTGGAATTACAAATTCAACATTTGTTCCATATAATAACGAATTCAAAAAATTAATAAGCTGATGATTTATGGTAGATTTAAAAAAATATCAAGGAAGAGAAAAAGATGGTAAATATAAATCATATTCTATAATAATTAAATTAATAAAAATGGTGGTAGAGGCATGGGAGAAGAATCCGGAATCCAAACCAAAATCTTAAATGATTTACGATACTTTGGTAAGTATTGTATAGTTACAAAAATAATGAAAGCGTCGGATAACGCTTTTCCTGATATCTATTTTTCAATGGCTCTAGTTGGATCTGTTTGGATTGAGACAAAAAGACCTAAAGGTGTTGAGGCAAAACTACAAACAGCTAGAATAGAAAAATTAAACGCATGCGGAACCAAAGCATACGTGTGCTATTCATGGGATCAATGGTATAATTTAAAACGTGAATTAGGATTACTCGATGTTGCGGGTGTTCTAAAAGCTCATGAACTTAGGGAACGTATGTTATCAACATAAAGTTTCTGTAATAACTATTATAGAGAATTTAACCAGGAGACAATGATAAATGTATGGTTTTATTGAGAAGAGGCTGGCAGACATAATAGGATGTCAGTATGATAATTTCGTTTTGAACGATGGTTGCGCAGCAGCTTTGGTATCAAGAGAAACTTTTATAAATATAAAAGATGCTCTTCTTTCAATATCAAGCAGGAACCATGATAACGAATTATTGCGCCCATATGAAGTTCCTTCAGATGTAAGCGGAATGAAGGTAATGATACATAGATATTGGTTCAATGAAAATGTTCTGCACGGATTAACTAATGCAGAAATAAAGAGGCTTCCGCAATATGAAGCCTTTATGAATTTAGGTACCGCAAGGTTTAATGGCCCTCAGTTTGAAGCAGATATAAGAGCTTACTATTCTGATACACCATCAGAGGCTGTGGACGATGTTGATGGTGACGGCAATACCGCTGAATTAGCACAAGAAGATGAGGCAGTGTATACTGGAGATGATATTAATCAGGAAAGTAATGTTGAGCCAGAACAAGAACCTATAGACGAAATTGATGAAGAAGAACAAACTTTTTTACATTTTATAGACTCGAGCCCAAGATTTTCAGCATATGCAGAAAATGGTCATAGCTTCTCTACTTTTTCTGAGAAAGGAAAAAGAGTTAAAGTAGTTGGATCCTTTAATGGAAGGTTCCATCTAATGGGAAATTTTACAGAACTAGCAGATAAATTAAATAAAAATATTATTATTATATATGGTGAAACTAAGAGGAGATTTTCAGAGATAAAGAAAATCTTATCTTTTTCGTCAATTGAAAAACATAGCATAATTATATCAATTAATCCTGGAGGAAATCAGGAATTTGTTTATACTCCAGTAAGTACTAAATTATTTAATAATTGCTATGGCCAGAAAATATATGACCTTCACTCTGTAAGAGCGTTGGATCTACAAACAGATTTGAGTCTTTCTAAAGAGGAACTGGAAGTAGTTCAGGAAAGAATGAAGAGTAGACCATCAATTTCAAACTATGCCAAATTTGACTGTATCTACAAGGATACAGTAACTAACGTGGTGTGGGGAGTAAGAGATAGGTGTGCCGTTTACATTCTCTTCAACTATGAAGACAGAAATCTAAAGGCGTATGAACTTTGTACTAAAGAACTCGGAAGACGTTTTAATGGTAATATTTCGTTAACCGAATTGAAATCTATAGACAAATCATATCATAACGAGATCCACGATTTAAACAGAAAATCTTATCTTGATTTTGCTGTATCAAGTTCAAAAAGCATCTTGAATAAAATAAAAGAGATGCAGGCTACGTGTGAGGCTGAGTATAAAAATTATTTAGCTAAAGCTCTTGAAAGTGGCAAAATGGCAAATAAATACATGGATCAGATTAGCTCATTTGACGAGTCATCTTTAGTAAAAACAGAAACAGAAAAAGCGTTACAGGCATTTAATTTTACAATGGAAATTCCTCAGGTATTATCAATTGATATTGCAGATGAATGTGTCCATGTATATACTAAAAATCTGTATGCGAGGGATGAAAGGACCAAGAAATACCATGATATCGGTACATTCCATATTTCTATTGGGATGCTTGGTAATTCATATAACGTAGACAAAACTGTCGTAATAATGAATACTAAACATCAGATTAATGGTCTTCAACAGAACATGCAGGCGCCTCACGTTTATCCTGATGGTAAAATATGCCACGGGAGTCTTTCTGCTCCAATGACTAGCGCATACAAGAATAGGGATTTATTTAGCCTTGTTCAACAACTTGTAATCTTCCTTCAAGATGCAAATACTGATGATGTTGCCGGCAAATATATTTCAAAATGGCCGGAAGTATCAGAAGACATTGCGCTTGGAAGAATTTATACAAGTGATGATGAAGTTAGGGAGCTTAGCGAATCAGAAAAGAAATTTGACGCTATGCTCGCAAATTCAATACCAGTACACATTTAACAATAAACAAAGGAAAAAAAAGAAACATGCCAACAATTACTGTAAATCGAAATCTTGGCGTGACCCTTGAAAACATTCCTGATGGCATTTTCCAGTTCATGTCGACAATGCCAATTGTAGATAATGGAGTGATTAAAATTCAAGTGGTCCAAATGGATAATCAACAGTTGATGAGTGTCATCGAACAAATAAATATTCTCATTCGTTTGAATGGGTATAATCCTTTCACTCACAATATTGGAAATGTTTACGCCATAAATCCGGCACCTCCTCAGCCAGCACCAGTACAGGCACAGGCAGAAGTTGCTACTACCCCGACAGCAGCTCGGCCAGCCAATCCTGGATACGTTGAAGGACCAACAGATGGTTATGGCGGACGCATACTTACTCTTACGGCTCAGGTAGCCCAGGCACAACCTCTTAATGACGAGGCTGCGATCATGGCAATTACTGAGCTGATGGAGAGCAACAGAACAAACGAAGCCAAGACCTTACACGATAAGGTCAGGGAGTACAACAATCTTTGGACGAGTCTTATCAATAAGAAACGCGCCATCGATGAGTTGACCTTGGTCATCAATCAAGATCCGATAATTAACGGACTCATGACTCAGGTAAGAGAAATCAGTCAACAGGATAACCTGATCGAGAGGATATTCTTCTTGGGAAAGGATATCGTGTTCATTACGAAAGAACTTGTAACCGACGGAGAATTCGGCGGATACAGGAGAGTCATCGGAAGAATGGAATGCAAGATAGGCCTCAAGGCTCTCGTTGGAAAGTCTTCACAAACAGAGGCTCCGCTTTCCATAACAAACCTCGATCGCAAATATCGCGATGATGAAGGAAGGGTATGGGATTGCGGTCACGTGTCTAAGGACATGGGACTTTGTATGGGAACGGTTGGCCAAGAACAGTTGTTGGCGGCTTACCAGTCCCGTGATCTCCACAGCATCATTGAAGTGGTCATAAGGTTCATTAAGAACCCGAACCCGGCTGACAGCTGGGGCGAGCACATCGTAAACTGGCCTGAATACAGAGGTCGTGTTTGAGGCCGGATGCTCCGAATCCAACTTATTCAGTGTTGATGAAACCGGAGCAGAAGGCTACTCCGGTTATCATCTTCGGGACAACCGCACTGAAATGGATAAAAGCTCTTGTTGAAGTACACCAACAAGAGGTCGGCTTTTATGCTGCTGTCGATCATAGGGAAGATGAA
>Ga0307376_10001413_pt1 | contig 25874 bp, 26 predicted proteins | sample TR2MG_FD_202536 | JGI IMG/M metagenome (GOLD analysis project Ga0307376, IMG submission 202536) | Soil microbial communities from Risofladan, Vaasa, Finland - TR-2 | ecosystem: Environmental > Terrestrial > Soil > Coastal area > Acid sulfate soil | place: Finland: Risofladan, Vaasa | collected...
TGCAAATAAGTCGAGTTCTGGTTGCATTGAAAAAAATAATAATTAGACAACATAATATACAAAAATAATTAAGTAAAACCTTATTGTCAATTAAATATTAACATACTTTTCCGGTACAGCCTCCTTCATCATACCATATATTACATCAAAGATATCCTCTGCGCCGGGTTTCGAAAAATAGTCACCATCAGTAGTATATGCCGGGCGATGCTCCTTAGCAGTCAAAGTCTTTGGAGGACTGTCGAGATATTGCCATCCTCCTTGTTTTTCAAGTACTTCCTGCATCATGTAAGCTGTTGTTCCTCCAGGAACATCCTCATCCAGAAATAGTACTCTATTGGTCTTCTTAATCGACTCAAGAATCATCTTATTTTTATCGAAAGGCACAAGTGTCTGAACATCAATTAATTCAACTGAAATATCATGAGCAGCAAGTTGTGTTACAGCTTCTGCAGCAACTTTAACTGTTGAACCATAGGTAACTACAGTAAGATCAGACCCCTGGCTTAATATTTCAGGAATACCAAGCTGAAAACGGAACTCACCAATATTATCTGGCATCTTCTCTTTCAATCTATATCCATTAAGTGGTTCAATAACTATTGCAGGATCATTACCTTCAAGCAAGGTATTATAAAAACCTGCAGCCCGGGTCATATCCCTTGGTGAACAAACATATACTCCTCTTACCGAGCTGATCAGCATGCTCATTGGGGATCCTGAATGCCATATCCCTTCCAGTCGATGCCCACGTGTACTTATAATCAATGGAGCAATCATTCTGCCGGCAGTCCTGTAGTGAGTTGTTGCCAGATCATCGCTCAACAACTGTAGAGCATACATTAGATAATCGAGGTACTGGATTTCGGCAATGGGTCTCATTCCTCTAAGCGATAACCCGATACCCTGACCAAGAATAGTTGCTTCCCTTATGCCGGTATCCGTAATACGCAATTCTCCGAATTTTTTTTGTAACCCCTCAAGCGATTGGTTAACTCCTCCGATGCCTCCGGTATCCTCTCCAAATGTTACCAGAAGAGGGTATTTCGTAAAAAGCTTGTTATAGTTTTCCCTTAAAATCTGACGGCCCGGAACCTCAGGCGAATCGACAGAATAAACCGGTGCAACAGGCTTAACATTCAGTACTGAAGTAGTAGTCTCGTTATATAGAAATGAATCATAACTTATTCCTGCATCATCATAATTTCGCTTTAGCCATCCCTGAAGTTCCTCTTTCAGATTATCTGATTTATTGCACGATCCACAAACATTTCTCAGGATTTTCCGAGCTGTAACAAAATTATCTTTTCTAATTGGGGAAATGACATTTTTCAAATCCTCAGTATAGTTTTCAACTGTATCTTCTTTTGCCTCCTCTGTACAGACACAAGTACGCTGGTTAATAATTTTTACCAGGGCATCACGTTCAACCTTAATAGGATTCTGGAACATCTCCCACGCTTTTTTTCTGGATTCCTTTACCTCTTCTTCAGCTTCAGCGGCAATTATATCAAGTTCTTCAGATGAGGCGATAACAGATACCAGTATCCACTCCTTCATTTTCTTTACCGGATCAAATTCCTCTTCCCATTTTAAGCGTTCTTCACTTTTATATCTCTCGTGCGAACCAGAAGTGGAGTGGCCTTGCGGTTGTGTAACTTCTTCAATATGAAATAAAACCGGAGTATGTTCCTTTCTGCAAATGGCAATACCTTCTTCGTATAGCTTCAATAGTCCAGGATAATCCCAACCTTTCCCTTTGAATATTCTTATTCCGGGTTTATTTTTTTCACTTTCAAATCCTTTAAGGATTTCTGATATGCTCCCTTTGGTTGTCTGGTATTTCTTTGGTACAGAGATACCATATCCATCATCATAAACAGAAATTGCAAGAGGGACCTGGAGAACTCCGGCAGCATTCATTGTCTCCCAGAAGTGACCCTCAGATGTACTGGCGTCGCCAATTGATCCAAAAGCAACCTCGTTTCCCTTATTCGTCAGAGTTGTAAACTGATGAAGATCTTTGTTCTGCCTGAATAACTTAGATGCGTATGCCAATCCCAGCAAACGTGGCATCTGACCTGCAGTAGGAGAAATATCCGAAGAGGAATTCTTCTGTTTGGTCAGATCTCTCCATGATCCATCTTGGTTGATATTAGGAATAGAAAAATGATTATTAAAGACCCTTCCACCACTTCCCGGATTTATTTCTCTGTTAGTGTTACCATAGAGCTGATGAAAAAATTCAAGAGAATTATAATGTCCCATGGCCATCATCCATGTCTGATCTCTGTAATAACCTGACCTCCAGTCACCCATCATAAATTGCTTAGCCAGTACTATCTGTATTATCTCTTTCCCATCCCCGAAGATCCCAAATTTGGCTTTCCCTGATAGGACTTCACGTCGGCCAACAATACTTAGGAACCTGCTAACATTAGCCAGTTTGAAATCTGCCAGAATAGTCTCTTTATTCATATTGCTTTTTGATAGATTTGTAATCTGTTTCATACCAATTAATATAAAAAATTATGAGTATCGGGAATGATGCATAAGATAATTTTCTTATAAGTTATAATACCCCCTTCCCAACCTTCCTCCAAGGGGGAAGGAGCACAAAACAAAGCCTCCCGCTTAGGCGGGACGGGAAAGGGGGTCGTTTTGAAACAGAATGTAAGTATTTGTAATTTAGCATAATAAGGATACTATATTTAAAATTATATTATTTTATTACTCATTGCCGATAGTCATATAAAAAATTATGACTATCAGCAATCTTAAACATAAATTTATTGATTTTCTTCGTATGCCCCTTGCCCTGAAGGGTGCGAAGAAAATCAATTACTCCCTTTAGGGTTGGGGCAAATAATTGATTTTCAAGCACCATAGTATTTTTTGTTTATAAAAGCCTATACTCATTAAAATAATAATAATTTTGACCATCCCAACATTAAACAAACAAATTATATTAACTGTTGTTTAATCAATAGTGAAAAAATGATAACTATATTTGACTTTACTATATTTACCCAAAGATTTCGAAACTCAATATAAAGTTACGAAATTTTAAACAGGCTTATTAATATGTTTTTAAAACTACTGATTTTAAGCTCATTATTCCTGGCAATAGCTGTAATAGGTTTTGGGATCAGGATGCTCCTTAAATCTCATGGGCGGTTTCCTGAGACACATATTAGCAGAAATCCGGAGATGAGAAAAAGAGGGATTTCCTGTGCCCAGAAAAATGATGTAGGATGCAATCCATCTGCTGATTATCAAGGATGCTCTGGTTGCGGAGAAGGGAGAATTAATTCTCAGATTCCGAAACAGAACTCTTCAGATTATCTGAAATCCAGGTTTTAAAGTTCTCATTATCATCTGAAAACACCAGGTAACCGCTTAATTGCGGATTTCTGTTTATGAACATTATTGCACTATCTGTCCCCATCACCATACAGGCTGTAGCAATACCATCAGCCATAGTACAATCATCAGCAATTATTGTAGCGCTTAAAAGTCTGTTTTTTGCAGGATACCCTGTCCTGGGATCAATTGTATGCGAATATTTGATACCATCTTCAACATAAAACTTCCTGTAATTACCAGAGGTAGCCAGTGCTTTGTCACTAATTTTGATTATTGCCTGAAGCGATTCCCCGGGTGACATATTATTTTCTTCCGGTCTATCGATCCCTATGCGCCAATGAGCACCGGCTTTGGTTCCCTTTGCTCTTACCTCCCCTCCTATCTCCACCAGATAATTAAGGATACCCAGATTATCGAAATACCGGCAGATCACATCAACCGAATACCCCTGAGCTATTGCATTTACATCCAGAGATATACCAGTATCTGACTTTATCAGGTGTCCATTAATAATTGATACTTTATCCATGCCCACAAGTTTCATCAGGCTATCGCGTTTTTCTATTGCAAAGCTCTTATGGGCATCAGGACCAAAGCCCCAGGCTCTTACGAGGGGCCCGACAGTAATGTCAAAGGCGCCTCTGGTCATCTCCGAAATTAAGAGCGATCTGTTGAAGACTTCAACAAAAAAAGAATCAGGAATAGCATCCTCATTACGGTTAATCTTAGAAATGATTGATGAATCAAGGTAGATAGATAATGACAGATCAAAATTATGTAGGATCTTTTCGACATCAACCTTAAGTAATTCCGGAGTAATATTTTTTCTATTGTCGTAGACTACACTATAAGTTGTTCCCTGAGTAAACCCTGCGAAATTTGCAAATACAGGTATTTTATCCTTACATGCAGGAGTGATAATCAGGAAAAGGAGTAATAATAATAGCCTATTAATCATGTTGTTATTTGATTTTATTCAAGATTTATTACAATATTAAATATTATTTTCACTTGAACAAAGTATTTCTCTCAATTGAAGAATAAAGAGTCTTTCAGGGAATAATGATTAGATGCGGATACAGAAAGGGCTGTTCCCAGCAGCTCTGTTTATTTAATCATATCCCGAAATCATCAAAAGAGATGTTCTCATTTGGTACTCCCAGGCTATCAAGTGTTTTAACAACGGCACTGTTCATTTGAGGCGGACCACAGAAATAATATTCAATATCCTCCGGTTCTTCATGCTGACAGAGATAGTTTTCCAGAAGAACCCGATGAATAAATCCGGTATAACCTGTCCAATTATCTTCAGGTAATGGTTCTGATAATGCCAGGTTAAAGCTGAAATTTGGAAAAATTTTCTCGATAACTCTGAATTCATTCTCATAGAATACTTCTCTTAAAGATCTGGCACCATACCAATAGGATACTTTTCTTTCGGTTTTGAGTGTATTGAAAAGATGGAAAATATGCGATCTGAGAGGAGCCATTCCGGCACCTCCTCCAATATAAACCATTTCACAATTGGTATTCTTAATATGAAATTCCCCGTATGGGCCTGAAACAACCACTTTATCGCCTGGTTTACGTGAAAATATATAAGAAGAGCATAGTCCGGGAGGAACATTCATAAATTGCTTTTTGGCATTATCCCATGGAGGGGTTGCAATTCTGATATTCAGTTTAATAAGATTCTTCTCAGCCGGATAGTTAGCCATAGAGTAGGCCCTGAAAGTCTCTTCATTATTTTTGATCTTAAGATTCCACATATTGAATTGATCCCAGTCATTTCTGAATTGAGCTTCAATTAGAAAATCCCTGAAGCTTGTTTCATATCTGGGAACATCTATCTGAATATATCCTCCGGGATCAAAATCCAGGGATTCACCGTCAGGAAGTTTTACAACAAACTCCTTGATAAATGTTGCAACATTATTATTTGAAACAACCTCACACTCCCATTTTTTTATTCCCATCACAGCCTCAGGCACCTTAATTATAAGGCTCTCTCTGATCTTTACCTGGCATCCTAATCTCCAGTGATTTTGCTGTTCCTTACGGGTAAAGAAACCGGTTTCAGTTGGCAGAATCGATCCGCCGCCATCAACTATCTGGCATTTGCACATACCACAAGTGCCAACACCACCGCATGCAGATGGTAAGAAGACCCCATTTCCTGAAAGGGTTGACAGCAGGTTGGACCCGGGAGAGACTTCCATCTCACGATCGTTAATATGAAGGTTAACCTTACCTTTTGGAGCCAGCTTATCTCTGGCAAACAATAAGACGCTGACAAGCAAAAGAATAATAAGTAAAAAAACTATAATACTATATAATATTGTACCGCCTGTTGAAAGAGCTAAAATCATAATTCTTCGAATTTCAATTAAAGTTTGATTCCCATAAATCCCATAAATCCAATAGCCATAAGACCTGTTATGATAAATGTTATTCCAAGCCCCTTCAACGGATCGGGTACATTACTGTATTTTAGTTTCTCCCTTATAGCAGCAATACCGACTATTGCCAGCAACCACCCAACACCTGATCCTAATCCGAAAACTGTAGCTTCAACAACATTCCCATACTCTCGCTCCTGCATGAACAGAGATGCTCCAAGGATTGCACAGTTAACAGCGATCAGTGGAAGAAATATACCAAGTGAGTTATATAGGGAAGAGCTGAATTTTTCAATTATCATTTCGACAAGCTGGACTATAGCGGCTATTACTGCTATAAAGACCATGAATGTAAGAAAACTAAGGTCAACATCTCCGAATCCATCTCCGAGCCATATCAGTGCTCCCTTCCTCAAGACATATTTCTCAATCATGAAATTTACCGGTACTGTTATCAATAGTACAAAAATTACGGCGACGCCAAGCCCAATTGATGTTTTTACAGTTTTTGAAACAGCCAGATATGAACACATACCCAGGAAGAAAGCAAAAACCATATTGTCGACAAAAATCGACTTAATGAATATATTTAAAAGGTTTTCCATAATTATCTCGTGTAAAATCAAACTTATTATGTCTCAATTATGATGATTTCGGAATCGAAAATCCGCAATCCGCAATTACCAGGCCTATTTGTTTTCAATGAGACTTTTATTTTTGCTTCTCTGAAACCAGATGATAAGGCCAACGACTATAAGAGCCATAGGAGGAAGTATCATCATGCCGTTATTTTCATATCCTATTGAATATAACCCAAACTTTTCCAAAACCGGATAGCCAAAAATAGTACCTGAACCGAGGAATTCCCTGAAAAAAGCAACAATGATAAGTATTAACCCGTATCCGGCTCCGTTGCCTATTCCATCAATAAATGAAGGCCATGGTTTATTTGCCATTGCAAATGCTTCAAGACGGCCCATAATGATACAGTTGGTTATTATAAGTCCCACAAAGACAGAAAGTTGTTTACTTACGTCAAAAGCATAGGCCTTAAGAAACTGATCAACAAGTATAACCATTGTTGCTATTACCACAAGTTGTACTATTATCCTGATCCTGTCAGGAATATATTTCCTCATAGCTGCAATAATTACATTAGAAACTGCAATTACAATAGTAACTGACAAAGCCATAACGATTGCAGGTTTGAGCTTAACAGTAACTGCCAATGCTGAACATATACCCAGAACCTGTACAGTTATGGGATTGTTCATACCGATCGGACCGGTAAGGAGTTTAAGATTCCTGGCCGAAAAAATGGGTTCTTTTTCGTGATTGCTCATATGTTAATTTCTGTTTTTTATTAGATAATCATTGTACTTTACTATACAGTCCAGCAGCATCTTCTCAAGACCTTTACTGGTTATTGTACCGCCGGAAATGGCATCTACGTCATGAGTATCCCCGGGTTTAGCTCCACCTTTAATAACACCTATTGAAACAAACTTATCTCCATCATATAATTTTTTGCCGGGGAACATACTTTCAAATGCTGTAGTGTTTATTTCTGCTCCTAATCCCGGAGTCTCACCTTTATGATCGAATGTGACCCCATAAATTGTATTCATGTCTGACTTTAGCGAAACGTAGCCATAAATAGGGCCCCACAAACCTTTACCCTGCACGGGTAAAATTGTTACCATTTCACCATTATCAGTTGAGGAAATAAATACAGGAAAATACTGTTGATCTAATGGTTTCTTCTGTTCATCACTTAAAACAACGTCAAATGCATTTATTCCATCCACAACTTCATCTTTTGAATTGAGAACAAAACTCCTATTAATATACTTGTCGTACAAATTTTCTGTTGTTTCTCGTATAGAAGCGATCCCAATAGATTCGAGCATACTTTTCTTTTTCTCTATTTCCAGGTTTTTAAGCTGACGTGGCTGAAGCACTGTGGCTGCCAGAGAGAGTAGTGTAGCCACCACTATCACCATCACCGATGAAAATATGAATATATACCTGTTACTGAACTCTTTCATCATGCTAAATTATTTGTTGCGATTTTAGCCCGTTTAAGCCTCTTATTTATACTCAATTGAATAACAAAATAGTCGATGAGCGGAGCAAACACGTTCATCAGCAATATTGCAAGCATTACACCTTCAGGGTAAGCTGGATTTACAACACGTATCAGGACAGACATTATTCCAATAAGTAATCCATATATCCACTTACCTTTTTCTGTCTGAGCACCTGATACCGGATCAGTTGCCATAAAAACAGCACCAAAAGCAAATCCCCCCATCACAAAATGATAATATGCCGGAACTTCCATAAAAGTATTAACGGCAAAAGCATTCAATAATAGTCCCATTCCCAGGCCTCCTGCAAAAACGCTGACGATTATCTTCCAGCTTCCGATTCCTGTAACAATAAGGATCATAGCCCCTATAAGTATTGCCAAAGTTGATGTCTCTCCAATTGACCCCGGAATATTACCGATAAACATATGCATGAATGAAGGTATCTTTGTTGTCTCTCCTGCAGCACATAATGCAAGAGGGGTGGCTCCGGAAAATCCATCAACTATGTTTTGTCCTTTAGTCAGTCCTGCAATCCATACCTTATCCCCTGTCATCCAGCCCGGATAACTAAAAAAGAGAAAAGCTCTTGCCATTAGGGCAGGATTAAAAATATTCATTCCTGTTCCTCCAAATACTTCTTTACCTATTATAACAGCAAAAGCAGTTGACAGTGCCAGCATCCATAAAGGTACATCTACCGGCATCACTAAGGGAATTAGTAACCCTGAAACCAGGAAACCCTCGTTAATCTCATGTCCACGGATCTGGGCCGCAATGAACTCAATACCCAAACCAACGCCATAACTAACAATAACAAGAGGGAGAATCTTCAGAAATCCAAACCAGAACATCTGAATTACTCCTACTTCAATATCTATTGAACTGAAGTGCTGAAGCCCTATGTTATAAGCGCCAAACAGAAAAGCAGGAATGAGAGCAATTACAACAACAATCATTACCCGTTTGAGGTCATTATTGTCGCGTACATGAGATCCTCTAATTGTCACCTTGTCTGACACAAACAGAAATGACTCAAACCCTTCAAATACAGAACGCAACTTTCCGAACCTGCCACCCTCTGAAAAGTGAGGTTTAATTTTATCAATCTTCTTTCTTAAGGAATTCATTATATAATAGTATCACGGGTTATTAATTCATCTCCTTTATCATCAGATCCAATCCTTTTCTGACTATAGCCTGAATCTCTATTTTAGAAGAGCAAATATATTCGCAGAGAGCAAAATCTTCTTCTGCAATCTCATATATACCAAGATTTTCCATTAAGTCGATATCCTCAGCCAGAATGGCTTTTAGCAATTGCATTGGATAGATATCCATTGGAACCACTTTTTCATATTGACCTGTCATAACAAAAGCACGTTCACCTCCATGCAGGTTAGTATCCATTTTATAACTCTTCCGGGGGATCAGTGTCGAGGCAAAAGTCCTGGAAAAGCTGAATTTATCCAACCCTGGCATCATCCATCCGAAAAACTCATAATAATCGCCCTCTGGAATGACTGTCACCTGCGAATCGTAATAACCAAGATAACCATCAGATTCAATCTTTGCTCCTGTCAGTACATTCCCACTTATATATCTCAGATTTCCGGGAGCAACATTATCTTTCACCATACCTGCCACTGAAGCCCCTGAACGGACCTTATAATACTGTGGATGAATAACTTCTGATCCTGAAAGTGCAATAATCCTTTCATGAAGATATCGTCCTTCTTCAAAAAGTCGTCCAATAGCAATCACGTCCTGCAGATTAACGTACCATATAACCTCACCTTTATTAACAGGATCAAGATGATGAATATGAACCCCAACATTACCAGCAGGGTGAGGTCCAGAAAAATAAGATATTTCAACAGCTTCCGCTTTCTTCAATATTTCTGAAGAATCACCCTTCCCATTCAGTATAAGGTTGATTTTACCATCAGTAAGTTTTTTCAAAGCATTGACTCCACTGTTGAATAGGGTTGAGGAAGAGTTATCCATTATGAAATTGTAGTCAGGAGCTAATGGTGCAGTGTCAAACCCTGAAATAAAAATTGCTTTTGGGACATCATTTGGATGTGCCACAACATGATATGGCCGCTGTCTGACAGAAGGCCAAAGTCCTGAAATAAGTAAGTTCTCTATTATTTTCTCCCTTGATAAACCGGTCTGATCAGATTTTCCAAAATCGATGAAATCATCGCCTGATTTTTCAACAACAATTTCAAGTAACTTTCGACGATCGCCCCTGACTATTGATATTACCTTTCCACTTACCGGAGATGTGAAAAGAATTTCCGGATGGAGTTTATCATGAAACAGAGGAGTTCCTGCTAACACTTTATCTCCCGGTTTAACATCAAGTTTAGGTGTAAGCCCGGGAAAGTCAACCGGTTTAACGCCATAGAGAGTTGATGAATGAATCTCTGAAGCAAAAATCTTGTCAGCTACCCCTTTTATTTTGATGTCAAGTCCCTTTTTAAGTTTAACTGTTGATGACATTGTATATGAAATAATTTAGTATATAATACTGGGTTTAAGTCAATCTGCTTCCGCAATAAGTTCAAGCCAAAATAGAGATTCGTCACATTCTTCTTCTACAATAGTTATTTTTGATATGAAATCTGCATTACTCCTGGCCCTGCAAGCAGCACGATAATTTGCCCCAACTGAAGTCCCAGACCTAATTATCTGATTTCCGATTGTCCGTCCGGCTAGAGAATTAGGAAGATCATCTACTAATTTAATGATCATTAATGCAAACTTTTTAGTTCTTTTCTTAAGTTCATCCTTTGTCATTTTCTCTTAATAATTAGCTTACTATTCCGCAATCCAAAATCCGCAATAATACCCCTCTTCCTTGTTATTTTTTTAACAATCGAAGTACAAAAATATAAATACATGCGTACTTTTAATTAAAAGTGCCAAATATGATACAACATTTCTTTATTTTTAGTGTTTTAAAATTGGGAAACGAGCTTTTATGAAATGTTTTTTAGGTTTTTTACTATTATGTAACATCTTTTTGTTAAAGGGTCAAGATTTCTTTTCTGATTCATTTATCTATACAAATCACATCTTTAATGAAAAGATAAAAACAGTCCAACTCTACAAGGAGGGTTGGAATCTATCATATCCTATATTAAAACTAAACAGTAATGAAAAGTTGATTCTTCATTTCGACCTTCTTAATGATCAGGCTGAAACATATTATTACACTTTCTTCCATTGTGACAAAGACTGGAGAAAATCGGATATCTTCCCAAACGATTATCTCGATGGATATTCAGAAAACCCAATCGAAGAATATGAGGCCTCTTTTAATACAACAGTTAACTATTATCACTATAAACTCATCTTCCCGAACGACAGGGTAAGTTTAAAACTTTCAGGAAATTATATTATTAATATTTTCCCTGCCGACAAACCCGGAGAACCAGTAATTACACAAAGGTTTATTATTACAGAGGATGCTGTAAAAATTAATGTTACAGCACACAGACCACTAATGACAAGAGATAACAACACTCATCAGCAGGTCGATTTTTTAGTGAACTATACCGGTCTTAATATCATTGATCCTTACAGAAATGTATATTCATTTATTCTGCAGAATGGCAGATGGGACAATGCCATAAGAAACCTCAAATCCGATTTTTATGGCAATAATGAACTGAAATACAATTCATTATCTGATAAAAATATTTTTAATGGAGGAAATGAATACCGATATTTCGATATAAAAAGCATAAGATACCAGACCGAATATGTCAGGGAAATAGATTATGTTATTCCAAACTATAATGTTTTACTTTATCCATCAGAAAACAGGGAATTCAAGCCATATTTTTACTGGAAGGACTTTAACGGAAAATATTATATAGCTTTTCAGGAGGGTAATAAAGCCGACATTGATGCAGATTATGTATATGTATATTTTACTCTTCCTTCAAAACAGATAATTTCCGGCAGAAACATATTTGTATCAGGTGGTTTGAATAACTGGATGTTTAACAGTAATAATCTTATGATATATAACTCAGCTAGAGAAGCATATGAATGTACGATGCTCCTTAAACAGGGTTGGTATAATTATGAATATGTTTTTCTGAAAAATGGTGATTCTGATGGTACTGCATCAATATTTGAGGGTAGCCATTATGAAACTGAGAACGATTATCTTGTGCTGGTTTATTACAGGAATCCCCGTGATCGCTACGACAGGTTAATAGGGTCGGTTATTGCTAATACTCTGAATCGGCTCTCAAATTAATTTTCTGTTATAATTTACCTGAAAAACTCAGGAAAACAAGAGAATGGCTCTCGAAAATTCAAGATGCAAGTGCGACTTTTAGATTAAAGTTATATAAAGTTTTGCATTGATAATCCTTTGTCTTTAATTTTTCCTGCAATTTGTTCTACTGCAGGAACATCTTATATTCTTTTGTTATTTTAGATTTAACTAATTCTTCAATAGTCTTGCTATCTACATCATAAAAAGGTTTTAAAAGGTTAAAATCTTTGCCTTTTTTATAATTGCTGCCATTTGACAAGAAACTAAGGGCATCTCTTGTTTTTAATACGTGGTTTGAATATTTACCAGCACCGTCAATCATGGCTTTTAATGATTGACCTTCTCTTAACAACGAATAAATATCGTAATAATCCCTCCACTCGCTTCTACTTAACGATAATTCAACCTTCATTACTCCAAGGGAAGCGAGATCCGCTGCTTTTATGTTATTTATGATAGGAACAAGGTTATCTACCGGACTTAGCCTTTTTGGCAAGGTTAGGAATGTTATTTTAACATCATTAACAACAAAGTCAACCTGGTCAAAGCCTAAAACATTTACTTTATTAACTTTCCCGATAGTTTCAAGCTGTTTTTGTATTTGTGGCCAGTCAACGGTTGGTTTATCTTTTCTAAGATTTTTTGACCATTTGCAAAAGTCAAGGTCCTCGCTTAATCGTTTTCCTATCTGTAATGAAATGGCCGTACCACCAATAAGAGCATAATCTTTTATGCAGCTCAATTTAGATATTTCTTCAAATATCTTTTCCGTTTTTTCTTTTAATCCTTGCATAATAGAGATTTTAAGCGTTTCTTTTTATAATAACGTATATACCTGTCAGGATGCTCAATATTGAAAAAAAGAAAAGCATAGAGCCTGTTTAAACCATGATATAATGGTTCTCGTACTAAGATTGCTTCTTGCCATACTTTTTGAATCTTCCTTTTTGGGAAAAGTAAAAAAAGGATTTGGATATCCTCAATATCGAGGTGTAATAAAACCTTTTCAATAAGCACATCATCAGGTATTATAACAATACTTGATTTATCATATGACCAAAAAGCTTTTTCTTCATGAAGCTTTTTTTCTAAACCTTTACGTAATTGATCGTTTTTCACTGTTTTTTCCATTGCGATTATTTAAAAAGAGTATCAAATTTATCAAATAGCTTCTAAAGGTCGTCCATTTGATATTGCGTTCAAAACGATTATTTTAAATTGTGTTTTTTATAAATCCGGCCTCTTGGTAAGACTCTCTTTAATGTTGCCGTGGTACTATCATATTGAAAAGTCACCCTGTAAACTCCCCGACGTATACGGTACATATCTTCTGCCCCCTTTAGCTTGGAACAATCCCGAATATCACCGGGTCCTTTAGCGATTTGTATCTCTTTTATTACCTCCAGTATAACCAGCTTGAATTTTTTAGGTAACGGAGCCGTGTCTTTAACAAAGGCTCTTGAAATATCAACCTTCATGCTGATAACGATTTTAAAAATTCAGCCTTTTCAGATTGGTTTAAAATGTCATCCGTGCCCGGGGCCTTAGATAAGGCTATTAACATTTCATCCTCATTAGCCAATTCCTCTAATACACTTTCAATGTATGATTTTAAATTCTGACCGTAGTTAACCGCTATTAACCTTAGATTCTTCTCTGTTTCAGGTCTAAGGTTAATGATCTTCCTTTTTGTTATAACTTTTATTTTATCCATGTTTTCAAGATTTACATTTATTTTAATGCAAATATACATATAATATATACGATATATATGTATTTATGTATTCTAATTAAAAATTGCAGGCAACTAAAGCCTGCTAAATCTCTTTTAATACCTCCTTTAAAATTGAAGACAAATCTACTTCTGAATGGAAACGGGTTGGCGTGCATTTGGGTGGCCAGTTTAACCATATCATCCTTGACTTTATGACAAAGAAAACAATAAACATCCTTGACTTTGTTACGCATTTAAAAGCAATATTTTGATTTTTAAAAGAATAATAGAAAAAAACCTCGAGGCCTGGAAGAAAAATCCAAGTCGTAAGCCACTTATACTCAGGGGAGCACGACAAGTAGGAAAAACAACTCTTGTAAAGGAGTTTGCAAAATCCTACAGATACTGTATTTTATTAAATCTCGAAAAATCATCAGATGCTGCCTTCTTTAATAATAATATTGAGGCTAAAACCATTGTGGAATCACTTTTCCTGTCAAAGAACATTTCGATAGCTTCAATAGGTGAAACACTATTGTTTATTGACGAGGTTCAGGAATCACCCGGGGCTATTCAAATGCTCCGGTACTTTTACGAGGAATTTCCTGACCTGAATGTAATTGCAGCCGGGTCACTTTTAGAGTTTGCCATGAAAAAGGTGAAAAGCTTCCCGGTTGAAAGAGTTGAATATTTATACCTGCATCCCCTGAATTTTATTGAATATCTGGAGGCTATTGATCATCAGGCGGCTCTGGACCAAATGGGAAGAGTACCGGTTGAACCATTTGCACATACTGTTTTGCTTGGTTTATTTAATAAATATGCTATAGTTGGAGGTATGCCTGAAGTAATAAGCAATTTCATTGAAAAGGACAGTTTAACAGAACTGCCCAAAGTTTATGAGAGTATTTGGGGCACTTACATAGATGATGTTGAAAAATATGCAACCAATAAGACAGAGCGTAAAGTGATAAAGCACATTATGTCTACTGCACACCTGTATATAGACCAGCGTGTTAAGTTCCAGAATTTTGGCCAATCCAACTACAGGTCACGGGAGGTCGGGGAAGCCTTCAGGAATCTGGACGATGCCAGGGTTATTCAACTTATTTACCCGACTACCAATATTGAAATTCCAGTTAAGCCTGATTTGAGAAAGTCACCCCGCCTTCAATTTCTGGATACCGGATTGATAAACTATGAACTGGGAATCCAGGCAGAAATGTTGTCTTTTGCAGATCTGAATAATTCTTATAAGGGTGCAGTTATTCCTCATTTGATTACCCAGGAGTTAATTTCATTAAATACTTTTAGTTATAAAAAACCAAATTTCTGGGTCAGGGAGAAAAAGCAATCATCATCAGAAGTTGATATGGTATATACCTATTCGGGTAAAGTTATTCCAATTGAAATAAAATCAGGTAGTGTAGGTAGCCTGAAATCACTGCACCAGTTTGTTGAACGCAGCAATCATCCATATGCAGTTAGGATGTATGCCGGAGAATTTAAAATTATTAATACAAAAACACCTGGTGGCAAACCGTATCTGCTGATGAATATGCCCTATTATCTTGGCACAAAAATATCTGAATACCTTGCCTATTTTATTGAGAATTACAAAAAATGATTTTTTAACCCACATTGTAGCTTTTAGTTTGCAATGTGCTGATATTATGAGCTGTCATTTTTAAAAAATTCAGTTTTCCTAATGACGTGATAAGTTTAAAACTTTCGGGTAATTATATCCTGGAAATATATCCTGTTGGTAATCCGGAAAACCCGGCAATTACTCAAAGATTTATTATAACTGAAGATGCTGTAAATATTAATGTTACAGCCCACAGACCTCAAATGACAAAAGATAACAACACTCATCAGCAGGAAGATTTTACGGTAAATTATTCAGGTATGAACATCAATGATCCTTACAGAAATATATATGCTTTCATACTTCAGAACGGCAGATGGGATAATGCCAAACGAAACTTAAAGCCAGATTTCTACGGGAATAACGAGCTTAAATATAATTCGTTATCGGATAAAAATATTTTTCAGGGGGGAAATGAATACAGATATTTCGATATCAAAAGCATCAGATATCAGTCAGAATATATCTAAGAGGATAGATTATGCTGCCCCCAACTATAATGTTTTTCTTTATCCTACAGATAACAGGGAATTCAAACCATATTTTTATTGGAAGGATTTCAACGGCAAATATTACATAGCTGTTCAGGAGGGACGGAACGCCGACACCGATGCAGATTATGTCTATGTTTATTTTACACTGCCTTCAAAACAATTGATTCCGGGAGGGAAGATGTATGTATCCGGGGGTTTGAATAACTGGACCTTTGATAAAATTAACCTGATGACATTTAATCAGGAAAAAAAAGAATATGAATGCACGATGCTTCTGAAACAAGGATGGTATAATTATGAATATGTTTATCTGAAAGATGGTGAGACCGATGGCACTGCAAGCCTGTTTGAGGGCAGTCATTATGAAACTGAAAATGATTATTTAGTGCTGGTTTATTACAGAAATCCCCGCGAACGTTACGACAGGGTGATTGGTTCGTTTACTGCCAATACTTTGAATCGACTTTCCAATTAATGTTATTCCGGACTGGCATCTTTTGCATATAGTATTAAAATTATTCCAAAGGGAAAATCATAGAATAACATATTTAATGTATCGAAACTGACCAATAAATAATAATATTTACATTGGATAACAGCCATTTATTACGTATATTTACATTGGTAAATAGCCATAAGATGGCATTTATATTAATCTAAAAACGATCCAAATGACATGAAACGAGATATTTATGAAACATTATGCAGATGGAAAGATGAGGTAAATCGTCGTCCTCTATTAATAAGAGGTGCAAGGCAGACAGGTAAAACGTATATTGTGAATGAGTTCGGGCAAAAGAATTTTACATCGCTAATTACAATCAACTTTGAGAGGAATCCTGAATATAAAGATATATTTTCCTCAAATAATCCTGTTGAAAATTTGGAAAAAATAAGCCTTTACACAGGTAAGAGAACAGTACCCCGTAAAACATTGTTATTCCTTGATGAAATTCAGGAATGTCCTCAGGCAATTATGTCATTGCGCTATTTTTTTGAAGAATTGCCGGCAATCCATATAATTGCTGCCGGCTCATTAGTTGAATTTACATTGGCATCTGAAGATTTCAAAATGCCGGTCGGGCGTATTCAGTATTTGTATCTGTTTCCACTTTCTTTTGGCGAGTTCCTAAGTGCAATAGGAGAAGAGAATCTGCGTTCATATCTATTCGATTTTTCAAAACTGACAAATTTACCAGAAACGCTTCACAATAAACTTAACGAATATGTCCGTAAGTATTTTCTGACGGGGGGCATGCCGGCAGTTGTACGAGAATATTGCACCTCACACGATATGCTTAATTGTCAAAAAATACAACGTTCAATAATAGATACATATATCGATGATTTTGCAAAATATTCAAGAAACTCAAAACATCAATATCTCAGAAAAGTTTTTAATGCAGTTCCGGCAATGGTTGGTCAGAAGTTTGTTTATTCAAAGGTTGACAACAGTATAAAATCGAGAGACTTGAAAGAAGCGCTTGAACTATTGGAAACAGCAGGTATAGTGTTCAGAATAAAAAGAACAAGTGGTGCAGGGTTGCCCCTGGCATCAGGTGTTAATGAATCCTATTTCAAAGTGATTTTCCTCGACATTGGCTTGCTTCATGCCATGAGTGGAGTATATGCCGATACTGCAAAAGAAAAAGATTTTACATCTATATTCAAAGGCGCTGTGGCAGAGCAATTTGCAGGACAGGAACTAATTGTTTGCCAAAACCCATATACAAAACCGGGTTTGTACTATTGGAGCAGAGATGCAAAAAACAGCAGTGCTGAAATTGATTACTTAATTGCAATAAATTCAGAAATAGTACCGATAGAAATAAAATCGGGATCATCAGGCCGAATGAAAAGTCTAATGATTTTTATTAAAGCATACAATAGTAAAAGGGGCATTAAAATTTCGCAAGCCCCTTTCAAAGCCGAAATCCCAATTATGTCATTACCATTTTATGCCATCGAAAGCTTTTTAAAAATTGAAATCACTCACGCTTTATCATGATAATCCAGTGTCTTGCCATTAAGAATAGTGGCACTATCGACTGGATTGAATTTATCGCCTTTTATTGCACCAGGATAATCTTATTGCCGGATTGATTATCAATTTGTATTTACAGGGTAAATGGCTGGGCATATAACACACAACTTTGCACAATCAATGCTATTTTCCTTTCTATTCTTAGCATAGGAAAACAAAAATAATACTTTATCTTATTTTTCGGTTGTAAATGAGGATGCCGGTAGCCCTTCCTTATTAAACAGCGTTGCAATACAGTAATCCCGCCATGCGTATCTCGCATATTTAGGTTTTGCTATTGACAACGAAAACACCTGGACTTTGTCACCTACAATCTTTGCTGTTGCAGGAACATAATTCTTGTCAGCTCCTGCAATTTCAAATCCGGACAATTTTGAATCTTTCGACATCAGGCCACTGCCTGTATAATCGAACTCGAGAATTATTTTACTTCCTGAAATCCTATAGTTTTTATACAAAGGCCCGGAGGCAACAATATTTTTACCATAGTCATTGGCTAATGCCAAACCTGCAAGCCTGGCGGCAACATCTTGTTTGTTAGATGGATGAATATTGGTGGGATTTCCTATATCCAGTGTTACGACCATACCAGTGTTCCTGGTTTTTAAACTCTTTCGTTGCGCGTCTCTTAATGCCGGTGATAATTCATTTCCATAGTTAAAAGGTGCAATTTGAACATAATAGAATGAAAAGTCGCTGTTCCATCTTGCTCTCCAATCTTCGATCATGCTGGGGAATAACTTTTCATATTGCTCTGCTCTACCAACGTTATTCTCCCCTTGATACCAAATGGCACCTTTGATTTTGTAGGGAATCAATGGGTGAATCATATCGTTGAACAATATCCCGGGCGTTGAAGAATCAATCGAAGCGTAAGCAAAACCAGAGGGTCGAGTCTTGAGAGCATCCGGATTTAAATGATACAGGTAAAACTTATTATTCAGAATGTCAGCAATATGATTGAATCGCCATTCACCATTGATTTGAATTTCTTTTCCAGACATATTTTTTAAAAGCATTTTACCCTTAAACCCACCTGGACCTCCGGTATCTATAACGCGAATAGAGATTGTATTTAAACCCTTGACTAACATTGATTTGGGAATAACATAGTTCCTGGGACAATCCCAGCAATTTGTGCTTCCAATTTTTTGACCATTGAAATATGTAATATCCATATCATCAATACCCCCGTCAATAATAAATGTACAATCTGAACTTATATCCTCAATGAATACTTTTTCCCTGAACCAAAAAGCCCCATCAATTTTTGTGTCATTGAATAACTCCTCAAACAATCCAGGCAAATTAACTTTGCCCCAGGATGAATCATCAAAAGCAGGCTGCAAGAAAGCTTCATCCCTGAGGTCTAAATTGTTCCAACCTTGATTATCAGTTGGAACACTTACTGTTGGGAATTTTGATAAAAAAGCTTGAATTTCACCTCTATCCAGAGATTTTATAGCCTCTAATTCCTTTTTAAATTCTCCCAGGCTTAAAATCTTTTCCTGACTAATCCAGGACTCTACAGGGGTCCCCCCAAAATTGCTATTTATTATTCCTATCGGAACATTCAATTCTTTAAAGAGTTTGCGTGCAAAAAAATAAGCAGTGGCGCTAAAGTCACCAGCAGATTCAGGAGAACAGACCATCCATTGTCCGTTTAATGTGTCAACTACTTCCAATGCAAGGTTTCTCTTTACCGTAAATATACGTATTGCCGGATAATTGGCATTGGCAATCTCTTGCGCTGAATTATCAACAGGACCACCTGGAATAAATCCTTTTAATGGCATTTCCATATTAGATTGCCCGGAAGACAACCAAACCTCACCAATAAGCACGTCATTTAACCCAAGTTGAAAATACACAAGTGTAAAATATTCATATTCAGTGATATGCATTTTAAAAGTTTACAATTGGGTCACTACATTTAATTTTCTGGTATAAGGTCTATGCCTCCACCCAAGTTCCTCATATATTTGCATTGCTTCACCATTAGGACGAGAACATACTCTTGCATAAACCTTTTTGCATTCTTTGGCATTAATGCTAACTGTGGCACATTGTTGGGTCTGCATTATGGTTGATATTTTTGACCAGCCATGATTAATCCCTTTGTCTTTCAATCTAAGCCTTATATAATTAACAATTTGATATGCCAGTAACCCCATCCAAATATGAGGTTCTATATATTTATCTTTCTGATGGAATATTGGCCTGATGTCCAAATCATTCTTCAGACACCTGAAAATGGCTTCCATCTCGCGGGTAAGGTTATAAACATCCCATATTTCACTTTCGGTAAGCTTTTTTCTTGAATATCGAAGGAAGTATTCCCCTTTTGGTTTTTCTTTTTCCTTTTTGCGTTCCCAACTGATGTCTTTTACCAAACCATTTTTATGGTCTTCTAAATAATCTATTTGGTAATATTTTGCAACTTTTGAGTATTGGTCTTTCAGCCTGCCAACATGTTCATGAACGGCCGTTATTTTTTTTAACCTTCGTGGCAGTAGAAGTCCTTGCTTTAAATATTCCAGTCGTTCTTCAAAACGTTGGGTAAGTTTTTCGTCCATGGATGATTCCTTCAGGGTCTTTTTTTCGCTTTTTACCCGTAGGAAAGTGTCTTCATAACCTTCAACAAATACTTTTTCTATTTCAATTTTGCCCCCGGTATTGTCTTCTACAAATAACACTTTTGGTGATATTTGTAAATACTCTTTTGGTTTCGAACGGCTGACACATACATAGTCATAACCCTCTTGCTTTAGCATAAAAAGGTTTTCATCTGTGGCTATCCCTGCATCCATTGTAACCACAGGTTTTTCTCTTTTAACAGGCAGTTTACCCTTTATTTTGCCTAGCACATCCTTCAGGGTTGATGGTTCGCTTATATTACCGGGATACAGTTGACTGTACCTTAAAAATCCCATGCTGTCTATGGCAAGAGATAACCCTATTAAACGGCAATCGTTCCTTTTTTCTTTGCTGCGTCCAAACATGGCTTTTCCTGATCCCTGCATCCTGCCTTCGAAATACATGTTGGTCAAATCGTAAATAATGATATTGTCATGGTTACTGAAAAGTCCACTACAAAACTTGTAAAGAGTGTCCTCTATCATCTCCTTCCCCTCGTATAGCTTGATAGCTGTTTTATATAACAAATAGCGGTTAATGGACTGAGGTTCAAGTCCAAACAAGTGTGGCAGTTTAGTGTTGTTTTGTAGCCATCTTTCTGTTTCAAGTTCGCTGGAAGGATGGAGCATTTTTGCTGCAATCAATACCATTGCCATGGTAGCTTCGGTTTCATCAAAACCTATTTCGCTAAGACACTGTGACAAACCTGCTTTCTCAAATGCCTGCTTGCATAACCATGCCCCGCCTACTTCCCTGCTATCCTCCATATCTATTGATGAAAGATCAACTTCTTCCCACTTCCCGTGACCTTCCTTTCCAAGTTTTGGTAGCTTGCCTGATAATGGGAAAAGTCTTTTTTTAATTATTTCAGATGAGAACCTCTTGGCAAGGACATCGATCTGTTTATCAGTGTTTTGAAACATTGACCTGGTGCCCGTTATAAGTTCTTCTATCTTGTCGGCCAATAATTTATGTTTCTCCCTGGGTAATTCTTCCAGGCTACCCAAATTCAGTAAAACCTGCTGGCGGGTTTTATCCCCGACTCTGTAAGAATGGATCAACCGGTAATACCTATAAGCTTTACCTTCTTTTTTGTTCTTTTTATCGACTGCACGTATAAACATGGTGCAAATATACAAAACGGAAATCAAATAAACAAATCTATGGGTCACTACAAAAGGTGTTGAAAATGCTATATGTCTGATTATTAGATTATAAAGATTTTGAAAAAGTGAAAAAAACCTAAAAAAAGGCGTTTTTTATAGATTTTTGACCAAAAAATTTTAACTTGGGTTAAAACAATGCTACTTTTCTTAGTAGAAATCGTAACCGTATATGGACCGCCGGCCTTAAGGGTGGAAAGCTTTAATTGCCATTTTCCTGTTTCATCAGCTATTGTTGTTGCTTCTTTGCCCCAACTTCCCCAGACAGTAACTTTCTCATTGGATTGTACGTCACCCCAAAAAGTTACCTCATCCATTTGTTGAAGGACCATATGGTCAGAAAAAAGAGCACCAACCGATAGCGTTTTGATTTCCCTTTGGCAGGAATTCAACATGCCTATAAATAGAAAAGAGTATGTAATTAATAATAAACAGATTTTTTTCCATATTTAAGTTTAGGTATAGGCGTTTAGACCGCCCAAGTTAATTGATTGATTATAAACGAACAGGCTTAGCAAAAACCATCTTTCTTATGAGTACATCGAAGATTGTCTCCATATTTGAACGTCTATTGTGTCTAAAATGGAACTCATCAAGGTATCCTTGAAGTCGTTCTTCACTGCAATGTTGGTGAATTCCTCTTAACCATCCCTTTATATTCATAATATGGAAATGGAGATCAGGAAAATTTTTGCCCTTCTCGGATTTCATTTGTTCCAGATTTGGGTAATCTTTTTTTAGAGGAATATATCCTCTCCAAACATCAGTAACGATTTTTGCATCCTTGCTAATATATGTTTCAAAAAATGGTTTAAAAGAAGCATTAGAAGCATCGCTGATAACTTGAGCGTAAGCACGTCCAACTCCGCCTTTGACTATTTCGAGGGCGACAATGACGAGCTTTTTATCTCCTTTACTTCGACCTGGTTTGCCTTCTTCTGGTCCGCCGATATAGAATTCATCAACATGAACTATACCGCTGATTGGATGCAACTTACTACTTTGCATAGCTTGTTGAATTTTCCATTTGAATTCCCAACAAGTCTTCTGACGTAGTTCAAATTCCCGGGATAATTCCAATGAAGACATTCCTTTATTCTTTGTGCTTATCTTGAATGCAATGTGAAAAGCCAGTTGCAACGGAAATTTACATTTATCAAACAGAGTCCCGGCGGTTGGGCTTTCATCATATTTGCATTTCATACATCTTCTTGAAAATGGCTTAACGCCTTTGCAGTATTTTGTATGACCACATTTTTTACAATGGAATTCAGTTTCGTTCCACTTGATGTCAGACAAGTAGCGATAGCAGTCTTCATCCGTCGAAAATACTTTGTAAAATTTAATTGAGTTCACTCCTTTAAATTGATTTCTATCATTCATGCTACAAAGGTAGCATATTTAAAAATATTGGGCGGTCTAAGCGCCTATACCTATTTAAGTTTATTGTTTTAATGATTTATAGATTACCCGAATTCAAAATCCTTTTCCAGGAATGTATGACTGAAACCGGATATTTTGCCACTTTTCATTTCAGGATAGTCAGTATCTTTTCCAGACGTTGTATGCCTTGGATCATAGACCTTACCGTATGATAGTTGATTTTCCAGGAATGTCCCATATGTGTCCATATCGGTTCACCCCGACGTGAGAGCAGAGGATACCATTCACCAATACCCTTGTTTATTACTTTATCGAATACAAAACGATGAACATTTTTGTAAGCATTCCAATATTTTAGATCGCCAAACATAATCGTGCTATCAAGCAGACCAATCATTACCTCAGCCTGTTGCCAGAATTCCTTTTCCCTGTCATAAACGCCACCTGAGTGCGGACCTTCAACGTAAACGCCACCAAATTCGTAGTCAATGCCATTATTTATGGTATGATTGAAAATAATCCTAAACAGATCGGAATAGTTATTTGGATCAATCTTCAGGATTTTAAGTGCATGAATCATCAACCAGGCAAATTCAGCATTATGTCCGTAGCAGGTATTATCGGTTGCATTACCTTTTTGTCCTTCTTCTGAGAATCTGTCCCATCCCCAAATGATATCGAATTTGATTTGAGGAGCAACAGTCCAATCCTTAAAAAATTGTGGTATACCGGTTTTGTAAACGGGATGGATAATACGGTTTACCAGAAGGTCTATTGCTTCAATTAACTTACGCCTGTGGACATCTTTACCCGAACACTCATATAGTGTTGTGTAAGCTTCCATCAAATGCATATGGACATCGAGTGTTTTCCTGTCTCCACCCTGGCTACCTGGTCCACAAAGTGTCCAATTGCGATGGAACATCTCCCAATAACCACCATACATTGAATCAACACAATACTTTTGTATCATGTCAAATACTTTCTCAGCATATTCAATTCCGCGTGTGTCACCTGTTGCAAGAGTATATTCACTTAGCGAATAGATGGCAAAACTTTGACCATAGATGATTTTCTGATCTATTTTCACATTTCCTTTACGGTCCATCATCCAAAAAAATCCGCCGTATTTTTTGTCCCACATTTTGTCAATTAGAAAATCAATGCCATGTTTTGCCATTTCGACATATTTCCCATCACCATAACCTGCCCGGTGAGCTGAAGATATGGCATAAAGACAACGAGTCTGAGAAATCAATGACTTCTCGTCTTCACCTGTGTCATTTCCGTCTTTATCAAAGTGAGTGATATACCCGCCATTAATTTCGTCTTTCATACGAGTGGTCCAAAAAGGTAACAGTTCGTTAACAAGATGGAATTTTGCCTCTTTTTTTAATTCTGTTATTTCATTCCTGTTCATAATAGGAAAAATTTGGGTTAAAATCTTCTTTTTCAGTCAGTTTCTGATAAATGGCCAATAAAAAATCCCTGTTATCAGCGGTCAGGTAATTCATTTCCCCTCCCATTCTTTGAAATGTCTTGCAATAACGCAGGTAGTAAGCGGGATTATCCATAGGCGGTTCACCATTTTTTTGCCAATCCCAGTCTGATTTTGCCAAATCCACGATCAGCATATAGTGGTTATCAATATGTTCACGTTCCTGAATCTTAAGATTTTGTGACATGGCTAATGATTTTTCAAAGATCATAGGCGACATTACTGCCGATCCAATTGATATATAAACTCCATAGTCAAGATTGCTCACACTTTTTGCATAGCTCAGAAAATCATTTAATGCAGTTCTACCCAATGCGGCCCCATGGTTCAGGGGATGGTTATATATAATATCGTGGCCAATCATCGGATGTCCTGTAAATGGAATCCCCAATTGAAAAGCCCGTGCCTGTACCGAGTATCTTTTATAAGGATGAGGAATTGTCATAAATCCTGCCTGCAGATTGAATTTCTGAATAACCCCAGAGAGATCAACTGCGGAAGCGGCAAGATCAGGATTGGTTTTTATTTTCCGAATTGCCTCTTCATAAAGCAGCGAGACTTCCGGGATTTGTAATCCTTCATTAGAAATCATTTTCCCTATCGACTCACCATATCCCAATCCTTCGTAAGCTCCAACAATTAATGCGAGATTAATATAGAAACCTGTTTCATCCCATATTCCAAACTGTCCGTGTTCAACATTCTCACGAACATCTTCACTTGATTTTCCCTGATAAGCAAACTCCCAATCGTGGATAATACCTGCACCATTTGTCGATAAATGTGTTACCCAGCCTTCTTCCATTAATGCAATCAAAGTGGGAGCCATGCCGTTTTTAATGGTATGTGCACCAAAAGTGAGCATTACGGCTCTTTTCTTCTGCCTTGCCAACCCGATTCGAACGACAGTCTTTTCGATAAGCTTCTTCCCTAATTCTGAAAAATTTGCAGGTTTTTGCGAAACAGGAATATGGTCTTTCTCAATATAAACCTTGTTTTTCCTATCGCCCAATTTCAGACCTCCTGATCTCTCGCAGGCGTCACTGTCGCAGTTTTTAAAACCAGCTTGAGTTTTGTACCTGGAAAGACCGCCTCATAATCATTTAGCGTCTGACATATTTCATTTATAGCCATATTG
>Ga0307376_10001414_pt1 | contig 25866 bp, 15 predicted proteins | sample TR2MG_FD_202536 | JGI IMG/M metagenome (GOLD analysis project Ga0307376, IMG submission 202536) | Soil microbial communities from Risofladan, Vaasa, Finland - TR-2 | ecosystem: Environmental > Terrestrial > Soil > Coastal area > Acid sulfate soil | place: Finland: Risofladan, Vaasa | collected...
CAATATATGCTATATGCCGGTCTATTTTAGCCTGGTTGTAGTTGTTCTTCTTGCTGTTTTGTGCCCGTAGTTTGGTGCTGTCACCTGCAATAAGCTTTCCACCTATCAGGTCAAAATGCCTGGCAATTTCTACAGTTGTCCTGAAGACCTTTTTTATGGCTTTGGGATTGTCTCTGCGGAAATTGGCTATCGTGTTATGATCAGGTCTGAGGCACTTCAAAAGCCACATTACTTCAATGTTTCTTTTGCACTCTTTTTCCAAATCCCTGGTCGACCGCACTTTATTCATGTACCCGTAAATGAATAGTTTAAGCAAATCAGAAGGATGATATGCCGGACGACCGTTTTCGATAAAGTCCATTCTAAATCCATAATCTTTTATAGAAAGGCTATCTACAAAAAGGTCTATTATCCGCACTTCATTATCAGGGTCAATGGATTGGTCCAAAGAAACAGGGAAAAGATTAATCTGATTTCTGCTATGTCCTTGTATGAATTTCATGTAGTTAAGATACAAAAACCACAGTTTTTTGAAGAATCCCCAGCATCATAGTTATCAACAAAAAAGGGTAGGTTATTAGACAGTCTGACGGCCCGGCAATAAAATTAGTAGGTGTTACCTAACGACGCACTGGGCAGAGTCCTGGTACTTTAGCCAGAAAGCTGTCACGGTGCAAGGAAGGTATGGCGCAAGTTTTGCCGTCCAGGTACAAAGCTGGTTGAGCATTACGTGTGTCGCGGTACAAGTTTTATAGACGGCCGGGAAATAGTCCCGTTAAATGAAATTGGGAAAAGGCACTGGCGCAGTGTCGCGGTACAAGTTTGATTGGAGGCAGAAAATTGTCAAGGTGCAGTAATTTTAATTGCGGGCAGCTGCGCGTGTCCAGGTGCCGGATTGATTACCGGTCCTGGTAAGTGGCTCAGAGTCATGCAAAAAGCATGACAACTTGTCCCGCGATAGCGGGAAACAACTTACCTTTATTGTCCGTGTTATAGGGCGTAATTTTTTTCTTAAAGAACGTATCCAAGTTTTATCCCAAAGGTAACATCAGGTCTTATTCCTTTGTATACAGGGATTTCGAATAATCTCATTACTGGACAACAAATTGGGTCAGTGATTTTATAATCGTATGTTCCATTGTAGTACTTTAAACCCAAACCGAAGTAATAATCAAAGGTTAATTTTATTTTAGTGACTGATTGATATCCAATTTTAAAATTGTCGCCAATAATAAATCTCCTGATCTTTTCATAATCGTGATATAAATAATTAGTATCCAATGCTTGATCGTAATGTATGAAGGTATCACCGCGTTTAAATTTATCAAATATGAAGTAAAGTTCATTAGCAATATAGAATCCTTTATAATTAGCAGGTTTTTGTTTTTTTGAATTCAAATAATATCTGATCTCAGGTTTAATTTTAAAACCGATTCTGTCCTTAATTCTGGGTGGATCGAAAATTCGTATGTATGTAGCAAAATCTGTTTCAATGGAAAGTGGACCCTTTAAGATGAATTCACTTCCAATATGAATATTCTCGCCAAATGGATCCAATAGACTTAAAGGAGCAACCTTTAGAATTAATTTATCTGCTTTTTGGCCAAAAGTTTCTTGTGTGATTGATATTACAATCAAAAAGAACAGTAGTGATAATCTTATTCTCATATTGGCGATACTTAATTATGTGATAATCTTGAGGATAGCGGCTATGCCCTATAACGGCCCGGCGGTTGAGGGAGTAAACGTTGGTGGCGCCGTCCGCCGATACGAGTCCCGGTACTTTAGCCGAAAAACTGTCCCGGCGGACAAGCCACCATGGCGCAATTTTTGCAAATCCCGGCGAAAGATAAAATTATCTCGGTAGCAGGATTTGTCCAGAGCCGAAGTCACGGATTTGGCAGATGAGTGAAATGGTATTCCTCAAGATGAAGTTGTCAAGATGGCGTGCAAAAATTGTGACAAGTTTATTACCCCAACCGTCCGTGTTAGCTGTTAGGGCTCAATTCTAAAACTGTCAAGGTACGACGAGATTGTCATGTTTAACCAGTATTTAAAAGTCCCGGTAAGTGACACTGATTTGTCCCGATAAAGAAGTTGTTTAAACTGTAAAAATCCTTCTGCCTTAATAAACGATTAATCATTAATAATTTCCTAGAAAATCCAAAGTTTACGGGTCGATGCTGGCTGGCAAGTGTAATAAGCTAAGTTGTTGAGCATATGGATTATTGGGTGTTTGAAGAGCTTATTACATTTGCCAGTGAGTTAGCTGTAGGGCAAATTTTATGTTTCTATCGGTGTAACAAAATTTTCAACTTTAGCCACCTGTCTTGCCGAGTGGCAGGGAAGGGCTGGAAGGCTCTTTACGCAAAAGAATAATTTAACAATTTTTTTAACATTTAATTTTGCGGAATGTGCCTGACAGCGCAGGGACGGTTAGGTTTATGTGACTATATATTCCTGGGTTATGCCTTAGAATACGAAGGGACGGCTAGGTTAATTATTTACCTGAATCATTATGAAATTTTAGATTAAAGTCAATAATGAAAACTCTTTAAAAAAATAGCAACTTCGATGTGGTCAATTTAATCCGGTCAAATGTGGTGAGGTTACTAGGCTTTTGTATTTAAGTAAAATATTCTTAACCTTCAACTTTTCTTAATTTGGATGTGAAATCATTTAGTAATGGTATTGCTTTTTCTGAAGAGAGAAAGTATGAATCAAACAAAATCGGTGGATTAGATAATTTGTATGTGAGAGTTCTTACTGAAACTGAATCAAATAAAAGTTTTACTAGTTTACTATTCAGACTGAAATATTCTATTAAGTCAGAAAGTAATAATTTATCAGTCTTCCATAACCAAAATTCTCCTTCATTTGTTCTCATCCTTCCATTAGTTAAAAAATTTTCAATTTCACTAATATACCGAATAGGATACTTGAAAGCATTCCCATTAAAGAGTCTATTACTCAATACAACACAAGAAACTATATTTTTAATTCCTTTTAAATCAATTTTGTACTTTTTTTCTAATAGATCTGTAAGGTTGCCATTAAGATACTCTTGATTTAAATAATCTAATTGCTTCTCAGCTTTATTGATATAGTCAAAAGTTGTTCTTAAATCGAAAGTGCTAACAGGATGTAGCGACTGCTTGCATTCAAATAAAAATAAAGTGTCCTCGAAAATAGCTAACAAATCAATGTCAGAATTTGGAATAGATGTTTGACTAAAATTTTGAATTCCTGCTTCATCAAAGGATTTAGAAAGTTTTTCAACTAATGCGTCTATTGAACCATCCAAAAACAAATTTTTATTATTCTGTTTATATTCGGAGGCAAATAAATTCCGAATAGAATTGGAATTCACAAGAATTGTTAATGGCATAATAAAATGATGGGCAATAAAAATAATAGGGTGATACTGTAAATCAAAAAGAATATCTAAACCGGGCTCCCAACATACTATATCTAAAAAGTCATTAATGTTTTCAGTTGATGTTAATTTTTCAATGAAATTATAAAATATTTCCTCTTGATAAACTGGTATTAATGAGCGTAATAAAACCTCATGGTCTATATTTTCGTTTTTAAATATCTGTTTGGTGAACAATAGGTAAAGCAATGAAAATACCCGTCTTATTTTAATAAAATCCAATAAAGTAAAATTCTCTCGAATTTTTATTTGTCTTAGGCTATCAGGATTCAATAACTGTTCTTTAAAAACCTTAGCAAGGTAAAGCACCTCCTCTTTAAATAATAGATCTGGTTTAAAAAGTTTTTCTATAATGATATCATATATAGGTTCTGGAATTTCAACGATATATCTTGGGTAATTATGGGATTCTGTATATTTGAAGAATTTAAACTCCTCCATTTTATTTAGTTCATCAACAAGTCCTTCAAGAGAGACCACTCTGTTATCTTCCTCAGTTTTTTCAGCTTTTATGAAATCGTTAAAATATTGAAGATGTTCTCTTATATAACCAATCCTAATTGACTTTTCGAAATTTTCAAATGGGGGTATTATTTTAAGTTTATCCTCACAAACTATACATTCATAATTAAAATGGTCAATTAAGATTTCAAATTCCTTAAAATCAGAAATAAAACAAGCTGCTATTATAATACGTCCAATTTCTCCGCTTTTGATATATTCTTCAGCAATAAGCCTTGTATCAGTGATATTTAAAGAATATTTATTGGATATTAAATATATCAAATATGAAACTGCAGAACATATATCTTCTTTATTCCTTGAAGATATTTCCGTTAGGTCAGTAACTGATGCGGGGTAATGATTTGATAGAAAAAGGAAGTCGATATATGAAAGTAGTGTTTTAATTAATGATTTCCCTTTGTACTTATTTTTGAAAAAATTAATCTCATCTTGTATAAACTCATGAATTTTAGTGTATGAATTATGTAAATTTGAAAGGTTTTTAATTGAATTTAAATATTTTATACAATCCTCATCAACAAAGCCAAGTTTTTCATTTAATTCCAGAATATCAGTTACTAAGTTTTCTACCATACATCTTTTCGAAGTGTATTTGGAATATCTAAAAATTCCCCCTTTCCTAATTTTATTGAAAGTTTCCTCTAAATCAAAATATAAACCCAAGATTAAGGCATTTCTTGCAATGAGATAAGTCCCTCTTTCAATGGATGCTATAATTATGTTTTGAATATCTTTTTTATCCTTTCCTGTGGGAACCTCAAAGTCCTTTTCAATAAGGCTTTTTATTAAATCCTCTTTTTTTACTTTTCGTAGATTCAGAGTCTTGTAATTCATTATTCTTTGTATGATGGTGCTATTATTGTCACTATTAGTAACTGTTTTTGATTGGCCTTTAAGAAAACCGGTTCTCATAAAAAAGGTACAAGTGCAGTTTTATCTTATCTTCTGAAAAGGCTTGTGTCGAATTCCCATAATCAATTGTTTGCAAAAGAACCGGGATAAAATTAATTCTTGTTTTTCAGAAAATTTGTATATTTACAACTTAGGCGGTACTTTATTTTGATATTCCACTTAGCACGAGAGGAATCCTTTTTCCACACGGAGAATGCAGCGAGACAAAATGTACTGCCTACTTTATTGTAAAATATAAATCGCTCTTTATATTCACCTTTTGATTTATGCTTTGGCGACTTTTTAATGGATAGGAAAGCTACCTATGCCTTTTATACTGATGTAAAAATATTTGATACAACTATTCCTTTGAAACTGCTTGTTTTTGTTACCTGATCGTGAGGAATTAAAACATATTTCCAAGGCTTACCTCCATATTCTGCCGTGTATTCCGTTGCATAATTACAATACTTTAATGCTGCCTGTGCTTTTGCCAGTATTTCAGACATGACAACTGCGTTGGCTGCTTTCGTTTCAATTAAGTAAATACAGTCTGCTGTTTCAGCAACAAAATCAGGTTCATAAATTCTACTGTTGTGAAGCCAATAAATACGGAACTGATTAGATGCTGGTCTCAACCATTTCAATACTTCTTTATCATTCTCTAAGATGTAAGAAAATGTTTGTTCTGTCCTGCTGTCAAATTTGTATTCAAAATGGCAACTTTTTTCAAAGCCTCTAAATACAAATTTAGGAACTTGCACTGCAGGGAAACTATCATCTCTATAATCTTTTTGCCCTGCATTTTTAATAGTTGTAAAATTCCATTCTTCAATTTTTGTAAATGGTTTTACATTAGGTTTGATATACTCGGGTTCATGTAAGCTGAAATGTGCCATCATCTGATTGTAAATTCTGTTTGCTATCAGATTTCTCCACTGGAACATGAGAATACGTATATCTTCGTCTTTCTTAATTTTACTTTCTAATTCTTCAACGGCTTGCCGTGTCAACTTGTACAACAAGTCTGCATTGTTATCATAGTCAATTTCAGAATAGTTTATTAGTTCTGATATTAGCAGTTTTACAGGACTTCCAAAGTATACCCCGGTTTTTACTTCAATAACATCATAACTTTTGTCTTTCAAGCCTATTCTTACAATTTCATCATTAAGTTGCTCATAAGTAAAGTCACTTGTATCTAAATCAAAATCATCAAAACTGGCTGTTACTTCACCCTGAACCAAGTCCATCCTTGGAATTTCAATGATGTTCTTTTTAAAATCAGCAACTAACTTTTCATAAATTTCATAAGCTTCTTCAGCTATTTGCTTTGCGAATATATTGAGCTGCCCGGTGCTTAATTCTTTTTTCACCGCTTCCATTACTTGTTTTTTTACTTCAGGTTTAATTAAGTCATCTACCTTTTTTACCTGTGAATTGGTATTGAAAAACGGTATTACGTTTACCAATATCTTTTTTGCATCAACTACATTTTGTTGTTTCTGCTTTTGAGTGCCATCCTGAAGTTTATTAACTACTTCCTGTTCTTTTTGTAAGTTTTGTGTAATAGTGTTTTGCACCGTTACAACTTCGACCCTCTCATTGAACTTTTCTGCATCAATTTCAACAAATTTTAGTTTGTTCAAAATTGAATTAGGGTCACGAGCTGCTGCAATTACTCTGTTGAAATTATCGTGTGCAACTACTGTGAGTTTATCCACTTTTTCATTCCCTGTTCTTTCTCCCCCGAAAGGCAATCGCAATCCTCTACCAATGGTTTGTTCAACCAATACAGCTGCGTTTGCTGCTCTTAGAGGGACTATTGTATATAAGTTTGTAACATCCCATCCTTCTTTGAGCATATTAACATGGATAACAATTTCAATCTCATTGTCATCTTGCTCTAATGAAATAAATTGTTGTTCTATCAATTCTTCGTTTCGGGTGGTACTGTCTATCTGCAAAACTTTTTCAGCAAATGTTCCTTCGTAAAAATCTACAGACGTAATAAAGTCATATACTGCTTTTGCATGTGTAGTATCACGGCAAACAACTAAAATAAAGGGCTTCACTAATTTTTTTCCTGTATTAAAAGCAAAGAGTTTTAACTCTTGCTTGGTATCTTCATGGAGACTTACAGCATCTTCTAATTTTATCTTTTCAATTTCCTCATCACTTCTACCTTGCGGGTTAAAGTCTTTTCGGGTGGCAATGGTTGGGTTCTTGACATATAAACCATCGTCTAATGCTTTTGCCAAACTATATTCATATACAACATTTCTGAAAAGATTGCCCTTTTCATCTATGGGTGTTGCTGTCAATTCAAGTCCTAAAATTGGTTTCAATTCATTAATGGCATTGCGACTTACATCAGCATGATACCTGTGTGCTTCATCCATTAAAATTACTAAGTCATTCAGATTGCTGAGATACTCCCAATAGCTTTGCCCTAAATATTCTGATAGTCGTTTTATTCTCGGTGCTAAATTTCTTCCCCCTTGTATAGTTGGTTTTGTTTCTCTTGCAAATTTTGAAACATTGAAAATGTTTATTCTAATTTCAGTTTCGCTGAATAGCGAACTGACTTGATTGTAATTATCACCTCTGATAATTATGGGTTTGTTATGCACAAAATCAGCAATACCATTAAATACATATTTAGGGTTGCTGCTATTGCCAAAATCTTCTATCAGTTTATTGTAAATAGTTAAATTGGGGGCTAACACAAAAAAGTTTTTTATCCCTTTTTCTAAGTACAAATAAGCAATACAAGCTCCCATCAATCTTGTTTTTCCCACACCTGTTGCAATGCTGTAACAGATTGAAACAAACTCTCTTTCAAAATCAGTGCAGGTTGGATAAAGTGATTGCACTTTCCCTAATTCTGTTTTCAGGTCAACTTCTTTCTTTAATTCTAACTCACCTGCAAGGATTGTTAAAATATCTAATGCCTCCTGCAAGGGTATACGAAGTGATAAACGCTGCTTAATATTTTCTGCTATATGGTTCATATTTTATGGAGCATTAGAAAAGTGATGATTGAGTTTTATCATCTTTATTCTTTTTGGTTTTAGATTTTGATTTTTTGCCTATTGTTTCCTCAATGCTTATATCATCTTCATCACCAGCAATGTTGTCTGTTTCATAATGTGGAAGATTTACAATGTTGAGTGAATAATCATCTTTGCCAAACTCACATCTGCCATATAGCATTTGAGGAATTTTTTTGATAGTGATGTTAGAGTGTCTTAATTTACATTCTGCCTTAAAACCTTTGCAGCATATTAATAAACTTTCTTTGGGTTGCATTTCTTCTGCAAGCCTGTCAAGCATTTCTACTGTGATAAATTGGGTAGTAGTGAAAATGAAATCTTTTTCGCTGCTATTGCCTTGCTTCCAATAAATACTATCATGCGGTAGATAATGGAAACCTTCCTGCTTTGCCATTGCTGCTGCCAACATATTGGCATTGTAGGTTGGATTAATAATATCATTGCCGTATTTGTCTTTTTGAATTAATGAAGGTGCAAGAGTGTAGAATTTAAAACCGCCACCACCTTTCCAATTTAAAAGTTCAGTAATCCCGCTTGGATCTGTACCTTTTACTATACTTTTCAATCTGGGTAAACAATGTGTATTTGCATGTTCACCTAATTCAATTCCTATCCATTTGCGCTTAATTTTATGTGCCACAGCTGCTGTTGTACCACTACCTAAAAAACTATCTAAAACAATATCATTTTCATTTGTAGCCATCTGAAGAATCCTGCACATTAAAGCCTCTGGTTTTTTTGAGTTAGGGAATGAAACATTTCCTTCATTCTGTGTATTTTGAAAATCAACATCACTCCAGAAATCGCATAACAATAAAGCAAAGTCTTTTTCAATTTTGTTATTAAAAACCACATCATTTAAGCTATTTGAAAGAGGGGTTAGTTGTCTTCCATTCAGAAACATCATCCCATTATGATGCATAACTTCATCTTTTAATAACCTCGACTTTCTCTTTAATTCTTCATTCTTATGTGATTGTGTTTGACAAATGAAATCTGCATTCTTTAAATAAAAATCTCTATGTACTGAATTATCAATATTAAAATCCCGTATGGTTTCATTTTTACTTAGTATCCTTTTCTCCTTTAAAACATCTGAAAATGATGAAACAGTCTTTAAATCCGCATTTAAAAAATAATTGAAATGGGTATCCCATTCAGTTTTTCTAATAAACTGTGGATTAATTCTAAATTTTTCGGTCTTTCTGTAAATTAAAAGGTAATCCTTCTGCTTTATGATAGTTTTCTCTTTATGAGCGGTTTTTACACCACTTGGCGTAGATGATTTTACAGCAATAGTTGAGATAAAGTTTACTCTACCAAATATTTCATCACAAATTACTTTTAAATAATGAAGTTCCTTATCGTCAATAACAACCCACAAACTGCCATCGTTACTGATTAAATTGTATAGTAATTTAATTCTTTGATACATTAAGTTTAACCAAATCGAATGTTCAAGATTATCGTCATAATGTTCAAAGGCGGCTCCTGTGTTGTATGGTGGGTCAATTGCAACACATTTTATTTTTCCTGTAAAATTTTGTTCTAATGCTCTTAATGCAAGTAAATTGTCACCATTGATAAGCATGTTTTCTGCCTTCGAATCACCATAACTTTTACTTGGGTCCTCTATCAAAATACGGGGTTCAAGCTGATGTTCATTGCCTTTACCTATCCATGTGAGTTCTAATTTTTGTAATTGCTTACTCATTTTTCAATGGTTCTGTTTTTATTAGAAATGGTAATCCTAACAATTCAAATTCTTCGTTTTCTGTTAATATATACTCAACTCCTGGATGCAATTTCTGCCAAAGGAATTTGAGCATATCTTTTCCTCTATCTACCAAAAGACTAGGTGTCCAGTCTGAATTATTGGCCACTAATCTTGCACTCATACTATCATATTTATATCCTCTATTTTTATACTCTTCACCTTTATTAATTTGGTCTACTTTGTATAAAAAGGGGTCATTACTATAAGATGAATTATCACTTGACGATATAGCCAACAAATTACCGAAACTATTACAATATCTTTTTCTTTCTTCAGGTGAATATTGTTTAAATGAACTCCAATTTCCCTGTAAACTATTATAGCGAATTGTTTTTACTTCAGTTATATCCCATTCACAATACTCTTCTAAACTCAAAGCAGCACTTTGAGGATAAATATGTTCGATAGAATTTTTATTATTAAAATCTTCCCAATTAATCCTAGATGCAATAGTTGAATTATTGTTAATAACTCTTAAATAGCAATCATACTCAAAAAGAAAATAAAATCGGCCAGACCAGCCATAAAATCCCTTCCTGTTGCCATATTCAAACATTTCCACAACCTGGTTTTTGAAAAAAGAGAAGTTATAATACCAGTCCAAGTGTTGTTTAATATTATTGAATACGTCATCAACTGACCAATTATTTTGATAAACCTGATAAGCAATTTTATACAATTTGCTGTCACCTGTATTGGATTGTCTATCTGAAATATTAAAAATTTTAAAGCTATAGTCTTCTAATAAATTGATGACTTTTAGAAAGCTATCCCGATCATCCCTTAATAGAATCGCCATGAGAAGTGGTTTGAATGAAGGTTTCATTCCAGCCCGATAAAGTGAAAGAATAGTATCTTTAAATCGTTGCTCCTCTTCTGTAAAAAACGAAGGATTATTTAGTTTATTCCAAACTATAGAAGCCCTTTGGAGCGATTTAATAAAGTTATGAATAGTTAAAAAAGTTACGGTACCCGCATAAATATTTTGCAGGATAAACTGTTCATCAAACAAATATCCAGAATATGCTTCTGCTTCAGAACGATTGTACTTATCAAAATAAGCAATCCAGTGATTTTTTAAAAAATCTTCGTCACTTAAAGGGTTAGACTTATTAGCACCCAAAGCATTATAAATCGTAATCCAACTTGTATTAATGTCTCTTTCTAAATTTTGACTTTGTTGTTTTAAAAGAAATGCATCATTACTATTTTCCGGAGGTACACTGCCTTTTGGATAATAAAGAGATAATTTGCTGTTTAAATACATTAACCTATTTTTAAGTTTCTCTAATTCAGACAATGGTTTGCCGCGGTTATTCATTGTTTCAAAAACAACATATTCATCCAGCTCAGGAGGCAAAACATATTCATTGAAACGAAGATTAGTTGTAATTTTTGTATAAAGTTCTTTCAGTTTTTCAGATTTATTACCGACATAATTATCAATTGCCACATCAAAGAAAATCCTTGCGTTCTTTAAATTTTCGGTATACACACTTTCTTTGCTGTCATCTTCTACTTCATCCATTTTCAATATATGTTTCCTAAAAAATTTATCACTAGGATTGTCCTTTTCATAACCGAAAACAAAAGCCTTTATGGTCGCAGACTCAATTATTAAATATTTAAACAATTCATCTCCTGGGCGGATTTCTAACTGGATACCTTTGATTGCGGCTTTCTCTATTAAAACTGATAGTATAATCAATATTGAGGTAATGCGCTGTTGACCATCCACTATTGCAAATTGGGCATGATTAGTGAGCCAGTCATATTGCTTATTTACTTTAGCAAGCGTTAATAACCCTGTATAGTGCCATGAATTTACAGGGATATTCATTAAATCATCCCAAAGGTCTTTTAGTTGACCCTTAACTTTCCTAATTTCATCGCCAGTTTTAATAACATAATCATTAGCCCAAGTATAACCACGTTGATAAGAAGGAATACGCAGAATACGGTAATTGAATATTTCGTGAACTGATTTTAAATCCATTTATATTACTTTAAATCTTAAGGTGAATAATTCTGTTTCTGTTGTGTTTTGCTTTAAGCGTTGTTCTATTTCATCTAATAAATCATCTTTTCGTTTTTCAATATCATCTTCGTTTTGATATTGGTTGTATCTCTTATCCGCTAATTTTTTTTCAAGATCTTTAATGATACGTTGCTCTTTTACTTTCTGCTCAAGGTTTAAGAGTTTTCTTGCTTCTGTTTTCTTTGTCTTAATTTCCTTATCCAGCTCTTTTATTTCAAATTTGATACTGTTCCTTACATCTTCACTCCACTTTTCTAATTTATCTACTTCCTCATCAAAAAAAGTGTGATTGCGGTTACGGTTTTCTTCAATGATGCCTATTTGCTGTGTGTGGTAATTCTCATTGAACTGATGCTTTAAAATATCACTAATGGTTAAGGATCCCTTGCCAATTTTTGCTTCAAGAGAAAATAAACGTTGGCATTGTTCGGGCTGTAAAGTATTTCCATCATCATCAAAGGCAGCAAAAAGAATGTGGTCTTCCACTTCAAAACTAGAAATTGAAATTTGTTTTGCCTGTAGCCAGCCCGTTTTGCCTATGAGCATTTCAAGTATTGATATTTTCTTTTTATTATTTGAGTACTCAAAAATCAATTCCTGTAATGGAACATCTTTTGCCTTGCATTCGGTTATAACTCTTTGTGCTAACGGATGTCCAACACGGTACAAGTTTTCATTTGATAGTAATTCTTCCGCTTCATGTCTTTCGCCGATATTCTTCTTACCTAACTTGTAAGGTCCCTTGTTTATGAGTTCACCTGCAAAGGGATTTTTATTGAGGTAAAAACTATTTTCGGAAGCGTTGAAAGTGGCAAAGGGTTGTAAATAATATTTAGTGAGTTGCCACAACCAATTCTCAAACTTATTGAGGTAATCGCTGCTTTGTTGTAAATTGATTTTTAGTTTTTCGTGCACTTCTTCATCAAAATTCTCTAACAGTTTTTTTCGGGTTATATCAATGCCTTGTTCTATTTCTGGCTCCATCTCCTTTTGCAGATAATCAAATGCAAGTTGTATGGCTTCGGTAGTTCTACAAGTCTGATAGATTTTTACTATTCGTTTTTCAAAATCAACTCCGCTTTCTATTGCTCCCAAAACTTCATCACTTGCACCAAATACACCACTAAACAGCTGAAATTTTTCATCTAACAATTGATAAACTCTCTGGTCTGCTGCATTAGCATTGTTTAGAAAATTAACAACTACTACATCAAACTTTTGGCCGTAACGGTGGCATCTGCCGATGCGTTGTTCAATGCGTTGGGGATTCCAGGGCAGGTCATAATTTACCACCAACGAACAGAATTGTAAATTGATACCTTCTGCCGCTGCTTCGGTTGCAATCATTATAGTTGCGGTATCACGAAAATAATCAACCAAAGCTGCCCTTTTATCAGCAGTTTTTGAACCAGTTATTCTGTCAGTACCTTTATGCGTCTTAATCCATGCCTGATAAATCTGATTGCTCTTTGGGTCGTTGTTGCTACCATTAAACAAAACAATTTCATCCTTGTATCCTCTAGCTTCCAAAGTATTTTTTAGATACTCCTGTGTTCGGGTGCTTTCAGTAAAAATAATTGCCTTACGGTTGGCTTTTAATTCTGTTAGTTTTAGGAAAGCTTTCTCTAAAGCAGTAAATAAAACTTCTCCCTTAGAGTTTACAAGAATAGATTTTGCTAATTTTTTGAACTCATTTAGAGCTTCAATTTCTTGTCTGATTTCTGAAATTTCATCAGCCGAGTAAATTCTAACTTTTTTAATTGTTTCATCCTCTTCTTCATCTAACCACTCGTCTTGCTGCTCTTCATAAGCTTCATAATTCTCTAAAAAAACTTCATCAACATTTTGCTGTGAAGTTTCCTGTTTGATAATTGTGTTCTTCAACTTATCAGCCAAGCCCTGCAATGTAACTGAAATAGCATAAGTTGAAGATGCCAACAACTTACGTAGTATTAAAGTCATTAAGGTACGCTGCCCGGGAGGTAAAGCATACAAGTTTGGCCTTTGCAGATACTCCGATACTAAGTTGTAAAGTTGTTGTTCATCTTCATGGGGTGTGAACTCCTGCAAAATACAAGTTCTCTTTGTGTAGTTTATATATTCTAAGACCTGCCTTCTAAGTGTGCGTTTACAAACAGGTTCCAATCTTCTTTTTAATTCATCAAAGTTTATTTGTTCTGATAGTTTGCTGAATTGTGTTTTGAAACTTTTTAAATCTCCAAAGGCATACTCATCTATGATGCTTACTAAACCGTATAATTCTAACAAAGAATTTTGCAATGGAGTAGCCGTTAACAAGATTTTTGGTGCATGAGCAACAGTCTCCTTAATTGCTTTAGCAATTTTGTTGCTTGGCTTGTAAACATTTCGCAAACGATGAGCCTCATCAATTACTACTAAATCCCAATCAATTTTACTTATATAAACTGCTTTGCTTTTAATAAAGTGGTACGAACAAATGACAATCTTATCAGATTGCTGAAAAGGATTGAAGTTTGCCTTTTGTAATTCTTCATTAAAAGATTTTGATTCAAGAATTTTAGAGGGAAGAAAAAATTTATCTGCAATTTCCTGATTCCATTGTTTACGAAGGTTAGCAGGTGCGATAATTAAAATTTTACGTCTGCGTTCTGCCCACTTTTGAGAAATAACAATACCTGCTTCAATGGTTTTTCCTAATCCTACTTCATCTGCCAATACTGCTCCTTTAGAAAGGGGTGACTTAAAAGCAAACAAAGCTGCATCCACCTGGTGAGGATTTAAATCAACCTGAGCATCAGAAAGGGAAGCAGTGAATTTCTCTAAGCTATTTGAAGAATAGCGTTTGGTTAATTCGTATGCAAAGTATTTTGCATGGTAGGGAGTGATGCTCATCTTTCCTTGTAGTTCTTAAGTACAAGTTTTAAGGCATCCTCCCCGTTCTTGTCGTTGTTGATTGTATCTGAAATTTTATCTGCAAGCCAAATGGTTAAAAGTTGATCGAGTGGAGTTTGTAAAAACTCTGCCAGCTTAATTACTTGCTCACGGCTTGCATTGCGTTCACCTCTTTCTAATTTACTAACAAAGGCAGTATCAACTTCTAAAAATGCAGCAGCTTGCCTAAGTAATAAGTTCTTGCTTTCTCTTTGTTTACGTACTGTTTCTCCGAATTTCATTTGCTGAACTGAATTTGACTTGTCAAAAGTAGTCTAATGTAAGCATTTTTTGACAACCATTCTGTCTGTGGGAGGAAAATCTGACTCTTTAGAATTTCGATATGCCAATGTGAAGCTTATTTTTATAATCAGAATAAAATAAATTACCTGATTATTAAGGAAAATGTTCTAATTGTTTTCATCTTCTGACTTGTCTTCATCATCGGCTATTATTGTATTATTGTCTGTTTCAATCTCTAAAGCTTCACCCAGCAAAGCGATTGTTTGTTCCTGAGGAAGTTCCTGAACAGTTCTAAGTTTTCTTTCTATAGCTCTTGAACGTACACCGGCTTTGTCAATTACGTTTGTGGCTTCTTGTAGTTTCTTTTTTGTCTTTTCCAAAACTATCCCAAAATTCCCGAATTCGGTTTTTACTGCACCTAAGACTTCCCATACTTCACTTGAACGTTTCTCAATTGCAAGTGTTTTGAAACCCATTTGTAAACTACTAAGGAAGGCAACCAGATTAGTTGGACCAACTACTGAAACCTTAAAATCGCGTTGTAAAATTTCAAACAATCCTGTTCTTCTCAATATTTCAGCATATAGACCCTCAGTTGGAACAAACATAATGGCAAAGTCAGTTGTAGTAGGCGGGTTAATATATTTTTCTTTAATGTCTTTAGCGTTTTTCTTAACTGAATTTTCAAATTGTTTCGATATTGCCTCAACATCTTTAGGGTTAAGGTTTGCAATATTATCATAAGCTTCAATAAGACGCTGATAATCTTCGTTTGGAAACTTTGAATCTATTGGTAACAATAGAGGTTGGTTGTCAATATTTTTTCCCGGAAGTTTGATTACATATTCAACTCTTTCTTGACTTCCTTCTTTAACAATTGAGTTTTGAGAGTATTGCTCCGGAGAAAGGATCTGTTCGAGAATTGCACCAAGCTGAATTTCTCCGAGATTTCCCCTGGTTTTTACGTTTGTTAATACTTTTTTCAAGTCTCCAACTCCTGAAGCCAAAGTTTGCATTTCACCTAATCCTTTGTGAACTTGTTCAAGCCTTTCGCTAATTAACTTAAAGGATTCATTAAATCTTTTTTCAACGGTTTCCTGTAATTTTTCATCAACTACCTTTCTCATTTCTTCTAACTTCTTACTGTTTTCTTCTTGCAAGGTTTGAAGTTTATTTTCAACCGTATCTCTGATTTCTTTGAGTTTGGCCTCGCTATCTTTCTTAATTTGCTCTTGCTTATTTGAAAGGTCATCAAACTTTTGTTTTTGAAGGTCATTAAAGGCCTTGACATTTTGAGTGAATTTGTCCTCAAAAGATTTTAACGAATTGGTCTGCTCAGTTCTATTATCTCTAGAGGATTTTTCTAATTGGTCTTGTAAGTTTTTTGTCTTATCATCAAATGATTTCACTAATTCAGTCAATTGCTTTGAAAATGTATCAAACTGATTCTTTTGAGCACTTGAAAGGTCTGTTACAGTCTTTGTAAGCGTATCGCCAAGAATTTTAAATGAGTTATTCAATTCTTCCCGGTTGTCTTTGAAAGATTTTTGGTTCTCATCTCTGTTTCTGGCAAATTCATCCCTTAGTAATGGATCAATTTTCACCAAGTCTGAATCAATCCTAAGAAGATTGTTTTTAAGTTCTTCTGAATTGTCTTGAACTTTTTTGGTAATTGTTAGCCAAATGTTTACTGATATCAGAATTATTGCTGCTATTAATAGAATTGTAGTTAACATTTTCTTAGGTATTTAGACGGATAAATTTGACTGAGAATGATTTTTAGAATTAATGCGCGCATTTTTCCAATAAGCATTTGAAACTTGTTTATTGATGTTATTCGTTATATTAGTTGTTGATATTTATATTTTAATTTACTTTTCATCTGTTCCCAATACAAGATTTGAAATTTTTTCTTTACCAAACCATAATTCGAGTGTTTGTATAGCATTGATGGACAATTTTTGTGTAAAAACTAATGCCAGTTTCTTTTTGGGTCTTGAGCATGATACATAGAATAAGTTTCTGTTTCTTTCAAATGCATCTTCTTTACCCTTTGGAATTCCCAATTTTGACCATTCTAAGAAATCATTCCAATTATAATTGTTCCAGCCCCGACCGCAAACAACAAGAACATTTTCAAATTGAGCACCTTTTACTCCGTGTTTTGTAGAAAAAGGGGTCTTATCATCAAGATAGGCCGATAGTGCAACTAACTCGGAATAAAGGATAGATCTTAAACTTGAGATTTTATTGTAAAAGTTTTTTTCTTTAATTATTTCTTCTGCATCTGTCAATAGAGAAAATTGGGCCAATCTATTTTCGGCTTCTTCTACTTTAATTGAAAGACGAGGTCGTTTGCTAGTTTTCAAATAATCAATAACCTCACCGATTGTACCACTTTCCCTAATTTTACTTAACTCATTTAAGTTTACGTTCCACAAGGATTTATCAGTATGTTTTTTCATTTTAATTGTTCCTAAACCAATGGCTTTGAACATTTCCCCATATTGCTTTTTACAATAGAAAGTGCATGTAGGTTCTACATAATCAATTAGAAAGGATATATAATGATTCTCTTTTTTGAGATATTCATCTGAATTGCCACTAAACAGAGTTGCTATAGTTGCATAACCTTGTTCAGCTGCTAGTACATTGTTTGTAAGCATTAATATCTTAGTAGTATCTGGTTTAAAAGACCAGCCCTTTTGTTCTAATTCAAATTTTACTTTTTCTAAGAATTGGTGGGCTTCATTTGCAGGTAAATCTCCTTGCCAATGATTTTCAGTTCTCCTTAACCCATTCCAGGTGTTAGTATGAAAAATTGTGATTTCCCCCTGTGAATTTGGGTCAACCTCCTTTTGAGGCAACTTGGGTCGCATTCTATTTAATGCTTCAACAATAATTTTATCCGATCTAAAATTGGAATTTTTCCCAATTTCTACAATTTTCCCATATGAAGCAGTTATAAGACCACAGGCAGCTGAACCATATATCTTTTGCCAATGATCGCCAAATAAACCAATTAAAAATCGATTATCCTTTTCGATAATGTTATCTACTATTGATTTGGCAAAATCTTTATTTGTATCTTGATATTCATCGATTAAAATAATTGGGAAACGGCTTAGTAAGATTGATTTAAACTTTTCTTTGTTTAAGAAATGGGTGATAATTTTAATTACATCGTCATGATGCAATGTAATCTCATATTGTGTTGCCTTCGGATAACCTAAATCATATTTAACAAAATGCTGCTTGATTCCCCCAATTTCATCTATTCGGCTTTTCCATTTATCACTTATAGTGGGAATAAAATCTCGCATTTGTTTTTGCAAACCTTGAATTAAGCTCCAGCAAAAAGAGTGTATCGTTCCTGCAAAAACAATTGGATTATTATCAATACGACTATTTATCTCGTCAACAGCAACATTTGTATATGTAATACATGCTATTTGCTGATTGTTTTTTGATAAATTAACTAACTCTTTCGCAATTAAATATTTTAATGCTTTTATGAGAGAAAAAGTTTTACCCGCCCCCGCCCCTGCTTCAAACCTAAAACATTTTTTTTGATCAATCGTTGCAAAAAGCTCCTTAAGAGCAATTTTTGAAGCAATTTCAGCTGGACTATTCATTTTTTGCTTCCTCCTTACTTTCGGTATTTGTAGAACTGTTTTTTGCAAGCCATGTTAAACCCTCTTCAATATAGTAAGGAGTATTCCATGGGTTATCGGTTAAAGCAAATTGTAAAGCGAAATCTGTTTTTTTCTTTTTAAAATCTGAGGCTTTATCGAAAGATCTTTCTTCCAAAAGATCATCATTAGGTACTTCAATATCAAATAATTTAGAATTTGAGATAATAAAAGCATCTTCAAAACTTCTACCACAAACCTTTTTACCTTCTTCAGGTATTTGATAAGCTATGCGTCGATATCCATCAATTTTTTCTTTACATTTTTTCTCTCGTATTTTTTTTAACTCGATATTGTCCTCTGTGTCTTTAAACCAATTTTTAATACCAGCATTGCTACAATGAGTCCCTTTACTTACCCTACAGGAAGTATAGACTACTTTACCATTTTCAGATAATACTTTCTCTGTTGAATCTAAATCTGTAATAATTAAAGTTTTCAGTTCTAGAAAATCCAAGAACTTATAGAAATGGTGCGCGTAAGCACCTCCAATTTCAACAATTGAAATGTATTGACTCGATAACTTTTTTTCTTTAAGTTTCTCATCAATATGTTTTATAAACGAGGGCATAAGAATCCTTTCTGTTGGCCCTTCGATTAACATGGCTTTATCAGCAAAGTACAAATCACATTTGGTTAAAGTCAAATATTTGTGAATAAATTCCCTATCTTCTTTTTTATCATCGGCAATAAATTCTGCATTTAGATCCTTGATGTATGTTTCAAGTTTTGGATCAGCTTTAGTAAAAAAATATCGAATTGATTCAAATTGTGCTTCATTAGCAATATGCGTAGAGTGAGTACTTACAATAAACTGTACTGGCCATTTTTTCCCATTATTCATTGTTTTAGAAAACTGCTCTGTAATTTCATAAAGTTTACGAATAAATACCTCTTGCATTTGTGGATGTAAATGTGCCTCAGGCTCTTCAATAAATATCATATGATTTTGAATTTCAATGGGATTTGATTGAAAATTTCTAAAAAATTCAAACAATTTAAATAGTATATAAATTAAGTTACGTGAACCTAATCCGTTATATGTTTCTGGAAATGTGATTCCATTTTCTTGCTGATATCGAATTTTAGTATTTGATTCGAGTATTGTTTTTACATCTAAACTTGTTTCTGTGCTCAAATTAGGATCTGATAAACCAGGATAACCAAAATGTTCTAGAGAAGGAAGAAGAGCATCAACTTTTTCTTTAAAATCAGTATCAATCGTTTCTTGAAGAGCATGAACGACATCTTCAAGTTCTTTGGATTTTAGTTGCATTTCAGGAGGAGCAGTATGGGCTGTTGCACTTTTAAAAATATTGCTTAACACTTTCCCTAATACATCTTTCTCAGATTGTGTAACATCGTCAAGCCCACGTTGAGCATTAATAAAATCGATGCCAATACAATGAGATAGTTTTGAAAATTCGATAGAGGTAAAATTATTGGGGTCACTTGGATCTATTGCGGTAATACAAATTGTAAATAAATTTGGAATATTTTGCTTTAATGCTTTGTACAATTCAGTTTTATCATTGGATGTCAGATCATAAAATAAAGAATCTAATTTTCCCTCTTTCTTTAATTCATAGCTGAATTTAATCTTTGCCTCTGTAGTATTTTCATCTAAGTCAATTATAAACTCGCTTAATGCGCCATAATCATCTTTATTATCAGAATAATCTATTGTTATGTAAAGATCTATTGATGGGATTAAGCTCCGAATAGCAGGTTCCTGATTTCCATCAATTTTAGCTTGCAGTGCTTCTCCAAAACGGTCTAAAGATGCAAGACTGAAATCTGCTAACGTGAACGCGGGATTTTTACCAGAAAAAAATCTTCTAAATATTTCCGTCAAAGATGTCTTTCCTGAATTATTTCTGCCAACAATTACGGTTGATTCTTTTTGTAATGTAAGTGTGACATTTTTAAGTAAACGGAAATTTTTTATTTCAACGTTTTTTATATACATTTTTTATTGGGGATTTAATGTTTTTAATATCATCATACGGAAAATATTCAAATAGGTTTGTCTCTTGTGTTTCATCAAACTGGTTTTTATTTTTATTTTTTTAAACCCAAATAAAGATTGCATTATTTATCGATTCGGCAATTATACTCACAATACCACCATATAAATTTTCTTTGTCTTACCTTTTAATGTTAACAGGTACACTATTACGCCATTTTTCAACATCAAAATTGTCCATATTCCTTTGATTTTAAATAAGTTAAATTTACACAAATTTAACTATTAATAAAGGAACATTGGATAGTATTTATTAAACAAATCTTTCTGCAGTTAGATAAATTTCTTTCAATAAATGATAGGTCAGTAATTAAAAAACTTGAAAAATGTAAATAAAGTTTTAGACATCTTATGTCTGTAATAAATTGTTATTGTTTATGTTAAGTACTTTATCTTTATCCTATTGTACTCACAATTGTATGAAGACAAAGAACTTTAAAATGGAACTGGTTATTATTTATTTCTTTTAAGGTCAAGTCGTACTTTTTGTTTTGCTATAAAGACCTTGGAGACAACTACTTCAATCCCTTGCCCTATAACAACATTGTCTTCAAAATTTACATATTCAAATCCAGCTTTCTGTAAGGATTCTCTTGGAATAATTCCAGAGAAATTGTTTGGTAATCTTACTTGTATATAATTTGAGGTTATATCGGTCACCTTCCCAGTGAATTCCATGCCTTTTTGTAGACTTTTGTGAATTTGGGGCCATGGATTTTCTTCTATTTGTCTATAGCTGCAATAAATCTTTTCATTTTCGTCATCGATGTCTATGACTTTTGCATTTATGGTGTTTCCAATAAGGCCTCTACATTGATTCGGTGTTAGAAAGAACCATGACATTTCTTCTATAGGTATATAAATCTCCAGATTGTTTTGATAGTAACTAGTGAACTTTATTGTATCGTAAGATATTAGCTCGACTTCTATAGTTGAATTTATTTTGGGTAGGTCTATTAAATCCCATGGATTTGTTTCAGGGAGCCTGTGAGTCAGGTAGATATAATTAGATGTCTTATCAATTTTCTTTATTATAAATTCATATTCTTGGCCAATTTTAAGAACATCTTCACAATTTGATATACTATGCCATGAACAATCATTTTTTGAAATGTAAGCCCTTAATCCCATTATGGTTACCAATGATTCCTTTTGTGAAACATCTTCGACTGTCCCTTTAACTCTTGAGCCTTCTTTTAAATTACAGGAATCTAATTTGTGCTCAAACTCACCATCTACAAATACATCATTTCTAGTTAAAACGGCAATCTTTAAATTGCTCTGATGACCAATTAATTCAGAGTAATACTGGGTTTTAATCTCTTTCTTAATGAATATCCTTTCATAACTTTCTAGTGAATTCAAAAGCCGATCGAAAAAGTCAAAAGCCAATGGATAAGCAATAAAGTATATACTTTCACTTCCTTTATCAAGATTTATTTTTAATCTTCTTAAATATGGTTTAAGGCCCTGGGTATCGGCACGTTGAGCTTTAGCTAGGAGAATTGTGCTTACTTTGAAAGGATTTGAAAAATACTCAAGTTCAACTTCAGAATGTAGAGGCCTATTTATGATTGTTAACAAATACTCAATAAATTGGATGACTTGCTCAGAATAATCACTTTTATCATTATCAGCATATAATCCCTCTCCTAATAATTCTAACTCATTAATAAATACTGGGATTAGAAATCCATGTTTATCAAGTGCTAATAATTTCTTAATTAAATCATTAATCGCATTATCGATTTCTGTTTCAGGGTCCAAAAAATACTTTTTGTAGGTTAATCTACCATGTTTCCCAAGTTTCTCAGACAGTTTTTTTAGAATTGTTAGATCAATAGATTTTTCGCATGATGAATTTATATTGGACCTGATAAGAGAACATACCACACGAGGCAATGCAATATGCACAGATGATAGTATGTTTCTAGTTTGATCATCGTCTTCTTTCATTCTTAAAATAAGTGTTCCTTTTTCAGTAAGGATCGGGTCGTCTTGTTCCTTAACCCATTTAACTTTAATTTTATATCTCTCAGAATGAGCCAGAAGTGTAAAGACATTTGAGTTTAAGAACTCGTTTGCATGCGCTGAAATATTTGATGCTATATATTCTTTTGAGAACCATTTAAAAAGTTTAAAAAATGGTTCAGTAATCAAAGCTCTAATTTTTAAAGCTCTATCAGGATCCTGAATTACAAGGAATAGTAAGACAAGGAGAAAAGTTGGTAGAATTCCAAACTTGAGTATTTCTTTAATTAATTCATCCATGGCTATTGTTTTGAAGATTTTTCGATACAATCCGGTTCGTTACAGAAAAAGAGTAATCCAGTTTGTGTTATTTTAAAAGCAAAGAGGTTATCCCAAGTAATTATTTCATTACAATTTGAGCATTTGATCTCTTTATTGTCAATTTTAGTTGAAGCATCAAATTTGTCAAGAATGTGCTTTAAATCCTTGTCATGGATCGCTGGAATTTTTATGCTTTTGATCATGGTTGAATGGTTTTGAAATGTTGTATTATTATTTCGAATTTTATATGAGGGACAGGTCAAGTTGTTATATTGTCAGGCAGAATTTTCGTTATAATTCACCCAACCTTTCTTTTAGAGTTATTTATCAAAGTTTAAATATATTAGTCACTTAACCAATGCCACATGATATCCAGGGACATGAAAAAGGAATCTCGATGAAAAAGGGCATATTGTTTTTGCTAGCGCTAGCTGCCATTGTGTTTTTTTGCCAATACTGATAGGTGAGAAAAAGTTGTCATGTCATTATAAAGTTGTCCAGATGGCGGAGTCCGGGCGGGCAAAAAAGCATGTGTTTGGCATCAGCGTCAGCTGTCGCGATGGAGAGCTGTCAAACTCTTGCTTGCGCGTTGGATATCACGGTTTTGCACCGAAATCTTAAATCTAACTTGGCTTTAGCTGCTTGGTTATTTTAAAAATTCGATATGTTGTCATAATAGAAATAATTCCCTTTGAAACCATGGATTTTAAAGAAATCTGTATCAGACCGATTTATGTTATAGACATTCTTTATCACTCTAGAGTCTATTGTTTTGATAATCATTTCATTTATATGAGTGTCTCCAAATGAATATCCAATTATCAATAAGTCAGAAGTTTGTTTTAGAACATCAGCGAAACTATTAAATAAGTAGCCATAAAACCTTGAATTTTCAATGACCATAGGTTTATTCTTTCCTGTTAAGAATTGTGGAGTAATATTTATATTCTGATTCTGAATAACCTTGCCAGAATCTAAATCAATTCTTTTTGCAAAATGTTTGTTATGGTAGGATTTAGGTTTAAAGAATAAGTATTCTCCAGTTCTTAGGTAGAGTGCTTTTGATTGATTATAAAAATCAAAACGGTAATAGTCAATGCTTCCATGCAGTTTGTAAAGTTTTGTATCGTTAACGTATTGGTTAGAAAAAACCTCAAGTGGTTCATCTTTTTCTCCAGTAATTGGACTATTATCTAATGAAAATCCATCTGAGTACTCTTTATTATATCTTTTTAAGAGATATTCCAATAACAGATCATGGTTAAGTGTAAAAATGTACTTGTTTTTAAACATTTGGAAAAAAACTAAAAATCCAAAATAATCCATTTGATTATATCTGATTTCGTAATCACGACTTAGCAAATCGGCAATTAATTCGTTATAACAATCATATAGATGATTCTTGTAAACTCTTTCTTGTGAGCTTGCTAAGTAGGATGCATCATTTTCTGGTAGATCATATGTCTCCTTAATTTTAGAGTTCACTTCATTTATTTTATCCTGTAACAAATCCACATTTGAAGAGTTTTCAATAAACCAATCCAAAAATTCTTCATAATCAAAGCTTTTTTCACATTCAGTTATATATTTCTCAATATAAGAATGCAGAAGAAGAGAAAGCCCTAAGCGATCGTAGGCAAGTCTTCCATTATTTGAATCTGCTTCTGAATGTTCATCCCATTTCCATTCTCCGCTAAGGAAGAAAAGAAGATTCTCTGGGTCAAGATTGGAGAATTTCTCATTTATATCATTGGCAAGGGGGAACCCACAGTTTCTTGAAAATCCTGCACCTAATAAAATTGTTAAATCTCTCATAAAGGTTTTTAAGGTTAGAGCTAGCTTTGTAGCTAACTCATTTTTAGCTACTGGCTTTGTTTATTTTTTCTTTTGTATACTTCTAATGACATGAAATAGTGATTCTCTATTGTCATTTAAAATCCTTTTATATTTTATATTTAAAGAAATACCTAATCCATCCAGGTCCGGATATATATTATTATGGTCAATCCCGACCAAGGCTAATTCGTTCATAATCTTCAACTTTTCTTTTCCATCTATAAGAATTGTATCTAGAAATTCATCTTTTTGATCGGCCGAAAGTAGTCCATTTATTTTATTACCAAATATTGTAAAACAAGTTTTCTGTGTTGCCATTCTTTGATCTAGGTAAAATGGATATATAGCTAAGGGATGATAGATATTTGAAATAGATCCCATTACTTTTTGGTTAAAATCCATTCTTAAGTACCGTCGTGTTAATTCATCAATAAATATTTTCCCATTTTTATCAAGTAACTTTTGTGGCTTATCCGGTTCCATCCCATGTGGGATAATCATAAAGAAATTATCGGATTTTAGGATTTTATTTATTGTAAAGTGATTTAAAAGGAAAGGTTTTAGAATCCATACCCTAGCGTCATCATTAGGATGTGCTTGGTCCTCGACTGAAAAGAATAGTGCTAGCAAAGCGTTTTCAGTCCAGTCGAGCAACCTTGTCTTAATTTTATAATGTTGCATTAGGAAGTATCTATTCCATCCATTATTTTCGATGCCTTTTTGTATAATATGGGGTAATGCTTGTCTGGAAAAGTCCGAGTTTAAATTCTTTTCAAGCTCTCTTAAGTTTTTCGAATCGAACCAGTCATCTTTTATAGTTTTAAATGTATGTGCTAAAACACGATATATGTTGGGAACTAACGGCGTTTCCCATAGAATACTACTTTCTCCTCTGAACCAAAGGATTTGGGAACTTTCATCTTCATTGGTAAAGTCGATTTTTTGATATACTGCATTTAAGTACTCACTTACTGATTTGATTTTTGTCTCGTTTTTCATTAGAGTTTGCTTTATATGTATCTCGTGTCCAATAAGGCTCTACCTAGTGTCAGAAAGAAAACGCATCATTTTTCAAAAATTTCATATATACGACTTCATTTGCCAGGGATAGTTCCGTTTAAGACCTTCTCAAATTAATGTT
>Ga0307376_10001415_pt1 | contig 25865 bp, 30 predicted proteins | sample TR2MG_FD_202536 | JGI IMG/M metagenome (GOLD analysis project Ga0307376, IMG submission 202536) | Soil microbial communities from Risofladan, Vaasa, Finland - TR-2 | ecosystem: Environmental > Terrestrial > Soil > Coastal area > Acid sulfate soil | place: Finland: Risofladan, Vaasa | collected...
ACCATTCCACCAGGAACTCAACCTTCAGCACGACTAGCCTCCTTCCATTTGTCACGAAGACCTGTGAAGAGACGCCAGAATTTCCTAGCGTCATCGACGTCTACCTGGGCTACCCCCCGCGCTTCGACACATACGGTTGGTGTGTAATCAGAATCGCTGATTACGAACATGAACTCCCCTTTAAACGACGCGAACGTCGCGTAGCCATAGTCGTAATATTCTACGTCGCCGCAAAAATCGATACCCAACCTGGCCAGGTCATCGAGTTGGTATTCTTCCGGCTCGCTCTCGGCTGAAAGGGCAACCCAAATGCCATCAGAGTCTTCAACATTGACGTCAGCTTCGGAATCCAATTCTTTAAGAAAGTCCACCACTTTCAGCTTGTCGTCAACACCGGTTTGGATACGAACAAAACTCATTCACCGCCCTCCTTCTCTGAGGCATACGCGTCCCAGGAGCGTAGACTTAACTCGAGCGAGCTATCGTTTACATACTGAGTTCCATCGAAAAAGGCGTCGCATAACGCTTTCTTAGCCGGACCAAAGACTACTGACGGTGTGTCTTCGTGCTCTTCCGTGGCGGTCACAACCCAGTTGTCAGTAAAGTCGCGAACGGTCGCCTTGTGCCCGCATTCAATGCAGACGCAGTGCTCACCCTCCTCCCACTGCATTTGCTGAAACTCACTGGAGCCATCGTCGTACACGTCAAACAGTGCGCCACTCCAGATACGGAAGGGCTCGTAGCTGCCGCACTTGATGCTTGGGCAGCGCATACCGTCTAGGCAGTTACTATTCATCCTCGATCTCCTTTAGCAGGTCTTCGTAAAGCTCCTGCGCCCCAGCAGCACGCCACCCTTTGGCCGTTGCCACGATAGCTCCGCCGCCGAACTCATCGACACGCGGCTTACTGCATGTGCAAGCCCAGGTCGTTTTGAAGCCTTCGTCTGGACGAAACTGCTTTAAGAACCGGTGCACAAAGGCCGCTATCTGATCGACGTCAACATATCCGCCGTCGTCATGTATCCACAGCGTATTACCAGCGTCGTTTGGAAAAATTAGCCAGTCAAACTCTGGCCAACTCTCTACTTCGTCTATTGAGCAAGCGCGTTCGACCGCCCAGTCTCGCCCCACACCTTCAGTGAGCGTGATGGGTTCAGTCTCGAGGTCCGCTCGTTCGGCTAGAAAGGTGTCCCAGTCAACCAAGTAAGACTCAACCCACTCACATTCTGCGGGTGTTAGCCCACGTAACTCACAGCTTACGTGCGTGTAGTTATTAGCCATGTTTCTCCTTTTCGTGTTTCAATAATCTATCCCAGCCTCTGCGAGACGTTTCTCCAGCGCGGCCAGCAGGTCACTAAGATCCTGCTCCCAGTCCTGTGTCCCGCCGCCGTCTTCGTCGTATATTCCTGACTTGACGTTAGCGAGTTTGCTTTCAACCGAGTAGTACAGCTCAATCCACTGCTCCAACGAAAGCTCGAGCTCTATTTTTATTATCAAAGGAAATCCCCCCACGCTCGCTTTGTGCCGTAGCGGATTTGATTTCCCTCTAGAAGTAGGACATCGCTGCGCTCGCCTCCGTAGTCGTCATCATTATTCTCAATCTCTTCGCGCGATGTGACGCCTTCGATTGAATATTCGAAAGGGTACGATTGCTGATTGCACAGCAGTACCTCGGCATCTCCATCATATTTGTTCAGATGATAGATCAGGTCTCTGACTTTCACTTCGACTCCTCTTTAAACACGTACTCATCGAGCTCATCGGCCAGAGCACGACACGCCTGGGCTATTTCTTTAATTTCGAAGACATGTGTCATTAATGCCAGTATGTCTTTCGCTCCCATATTGTGCGCTTTGACCAGATGATGCAGCACAGATATAGAGCTGCTATGCCAGGTTATTACGTCCTCCCATGGTACATGCAGAGAACACGTATCGCGTTGTACGCCCGGAGTCATTTCTTTCATTATGTTATTTCCTCGATGGCTGACTCAACACAACCCATGTCGTCGAACCAGGTGAAGATTTCGTTCAGCAGGTTTCTGTCTTCTCCGTGCAGTCTCCGACTCGCTCCGTCCCACCAGTCCAAAAACCAGTACTCGATACGGTACGGCTCATATCCGTGTCGCCCAGGCGTTACGAAGAATCGAAATTCGTCGCTAGGACCTCCCCAACTCAACTGGTACCGAAAGTATCCCTCATCTTGGTCCTTGAACGTGTCGGGAGCTACGTAATCAAACCCCAGGTGATACTCGCTCATGTTTGTGTTGTGCTCTTCACAGTATTCTTCACCCTCACAGTAGGATTTCCACAGGTCTCTGAGTGTGTCGAGGGTACTTTGTAGTTCACTACCGATGCGTTCTTCGCATGTCGGTTGTTCTTTCATATTAGTACTCAATGCGTCCCTGTCCGGCGTAGTCTGCTTGCGCTTGTGCAAATAGAGCTCTCACTTTATCTCCTTCATCCCCGAAGTCGTAGAATACGAATAAATTTTCGACCATCTCTGATTGTCGATAAAAAAGTCGAGATGGTGATCACAAGGGGCATGGCCGGGGGGCATGACTTCTTGAGGCCAGTAACAACCAGTCCCCCTGGTTTTATCAACTCGTAGTGGGGACGCCATTACATGGTGAACGATCCTGAATCCGTAACATTTGCGCTTGTCATCATCTGTGTCTTCTCCGGTCCCAATCCATTCTGCCCAGCCTTCCGAGGCGGTGTTAATTGGACAGCTGCATGTCATACAGTTCATTCATCCTCCTATAGATTTGACAGAAGTGCAGATACGGTGATGAAAACGATTATCACCACCACTGCTAGTATAATGAGCATCATCGTAGTAACCTCTTGTAGTTATGTATCTGGGTTTCTTATACTGAGAATGTTACGTTATTCCGTCACATCACTACAGAAAAATGTTGACGTACTGCACTAAATTCTTTTATGGTACATCTTACTAAATATAGGCACTCCAGTGGCCATCGACCGTGTAAGGAGGATAATATGTTCTTGGGAGTCGAAGGATTAATCGGAGCGGGCAAGAGTGATTTTGCTCGTAGACTGGCTACTATGACTGGCATCGAGTACATGGGTGAGCAGTATGAGGATAATCCGCTGCTTGTAAAATTCTATGAGGACAAAAAGCGTTATTCGTTTTCGGTTCAGATAGCATTCCTTACACGTAGATTTCACCAACACCAACAGGCTGTTTGGAACCTCGGCCACGGGATACCGTACGCTGATTTGGAAGTACTCGAGCCGATCGTCGACAGCTTTGGTGGCCAAGTACCAAAACGAGAAAGTGCCCTGTGGGCGGGTGTCATACAAGATCGTACTATCTATGCCGACAGCATATTTGTTCGTATGCTCGTCAAGCAGGGTGATATGGGGGAGGATGAAGCTAACGAATACTTCAATCTATTTGCTCTCATGCGTCATTTCCTTGACGTTCCAGACGGCGTTATCTACCTGGATGTCAAACCAGAGGTAGCTCATCAGAGAATCATGGAGCGTGACAGGTCCATGGAGAGTAAGATGGAGCTCGGATATCTAGTTGATTTACACGAAGAGTATGAGCGTCTCATGGGCGAGCTTGAAGATCTCGGTGTGTCTGTTTTACGTGTGCAGTGGAACGACCACCTTAACGAGCAAAACCGGTATGGGCGCATGTATGAGTTGCTCCCTCAGATATTCAATCTGCGCCGCGGTACCAAGAACAGACTAAGAAGGAGCGCACGACAGCTATGAACTGTCCAAAATGCGGTCCTACAGGCACGTCGACTGTCTCTTACAACGGTGTCGAAGTAGACGAGTGCAAAGAATGCGGCCGTCTACGAGATTTGTTTGTCGATGTCGCTCTGATGATATTTGATGTGCGTGAAGTAGTTATGCCTCTGTTGGCAGAAGCTCTTCCTGAGTGGCTCTCGCTTGAGCTATCGGGTACAAGACTAAAGGGAGAGGCATCCTCAACTGATGCTTTGTCGGAGAAGTTATATTTTGATCTGCAAAAACTAGGGTGTTACCCATGGATTTTACAGGTAAAGTATGTAGGCTCCGGCAAGGTATATACATATACAAATCAGGGAGGCGAAAATGGGAAAAAAAGATCGCGCGGTAGAAGCGAAGCTCAAGCGTGATAAGCGCAAGAGAAAAAAACTCGGTAAAGTCGCCCTGGAAGAGAGCCTAAAAAGAGAAGCGTCAGTAGCTAAATCAGTGGCGGTACAAGCTGTATCTGAAAAAGAAAAGGTGGAGAAGGCCGCTACAGATTTTGCCAAGCGGGCTAAAGAGTTCAGGGAAGAAGTTATTAGGTTAAAGGAGTCTATTTTTAATAAGTCAGTAGAGTTGGAGGACTCGCTGTTAGAAATAGATATTCTGAAAGGTTATCTAGACGAAGCGCGCAATCATGGTGATAGTATAGAAGCTGAGCTATCTGTAGTGCGGGAAAAGATGAATGGTTTAAGAAAAGAACTTCAGCTGTACAAGACGAATCCCCCGCCACCGGATACGGTTCGTTCCGCATTTGCGGCTTTTAATAAGCTAAGAAAGATCGGTTTTGATAGAACCGAGGAAGGAAGAAAACAGGCAGAAACTTTAACCAAAAGAGTAATCAGATGGCTTGAAGATCATGAGAAAGCTTTCCGTGCCCAAACGTAAAGGGGGCGAGCGCCCGGAATCGCCCGCCCCCTTGGAGGAGCATCAATGGACGGCAGGGCCGGACCAAGATGCTGACCTAATCTAACAGCGAACGTTTTTACAGGCAACACAGTGAGAGCTAAAAAATTTCACGACCGGTCCCGACCTACCGCTTTAGGACCACGCCTCTTTCGAGCAGGTGATCCCTTCTGTTGCCAGGACGACCTTTCGACCGCCCCCGATTCCCGTACAGATAAGCCATACGGTCAGATGCACCTGAGTCGACAACTCTAGTAGAGAGTTGCGAGCAACTCGAGGTTGATTGCCGTTATAAGACAATGTCCCTCGACCGCTTCATCAGCGATCTCGCGGGCCACTGCGGGAGAAATCTCCCGTAGCCCGGAGCCACTGGTGCTCAGGTACCAGGCGGTACCGTCTGCACAGATGCGGCGTTGCTCTCCCCAGGGCAATGAGAAACATAATGCTTCCATAATTTGCCTCCTTGGTTCGGGTTGAAGATAGAACGCTTAGCCCATTATGGGCACGCAGAAACTAGAAAATAAACGTCTTCTTCTAATATTCTTATACCGAAAAAGTGTTATTTTTTACGTAGTTAAAAATAACGCCCACGAGTGTGGGCGTTTAGGTGAGCGGGTTAGACTCAAGCTTTGTGTTTACTACGCCACATGCTTATCGGAACACTGGCTTTGAAAGCTCCAGCTCCATCGGCGGCACAGGTTGCCTCAATGAATAGAGTTCCATCTTCCATGGGTATAGCTCGTATGGTGACATCGTCTGGATTTTCAACGAAGCCACGTTTTTTCCAGTAGCTATAGCTTGCAGTCAACTGGGCTTTGATTGCTTTGTAGATGTCATTTGGGAATTCAACATCATTCAGAATGTCGTTCAGCACACCATTCAACATCGCGACCTCACTTTCATACTTCTGTTAATGTACAGAGAGACAGATGAAAAAAAACTAATGTAATTCATGGGTTATCGTATTTCTTATACGTCTGTATGAACGATATTTGGGGCTAAGAAAAAGGCGGCTGCCTTTTTCCATTTGGAGAATTTGAGCCGGACGGCTCAGAGGAAGGAGAGTTCAAAGACCTCTTTTTCGAGCAGGGTATTATATCGAATGGTGAAGTCGACGTCCCGTTGGACCTGTTTCACCTTCGCCATCACGTAGCAGGCCCTGGAGGCATCCACACTTTCCGTAAACTTCGTCTCCTTTAGGAGGGGTCTGAGTGCCCGGATTTTCCACTTCGTGGAGTGGACGGACACCCTCATTCTGTAGAGGCGGGCCGCTCGCCCCTCTCCGACCCACGCAGCCAGTTCTGTCACTCTGCCCAATGAGGCGAGGCGGTCACTGACTTTTGGTGCGTTCGAGTCCACGGAGCCCACGGAGGCCACCGCGCCGGCCTCCGTGGACTCGAGCGTCCACAAAATTCCAACGCCGGTTCCGATTACAAAAGTTACCATTAATATTAAGCACAATGCTCCACCAACTACCAGGGTAATATTAAAGTTGTTTTTCATAATGACTCCTTGTGGCACAATGTCCGCCTGGCCACGTGTGCTTCCGGGATAAAATCAACCTTCCACACTCAGCGCTGAGGAACTTCCCCTCAGAATTACGGCTTCGGTTCTCCCATGTTTAGGGATGGGCGAAGTTACCCCAGGGTTATAACGAAGCACCCTAATTGGGTGTCTACAAGTTTCTTATACCTATAACAGTACGTTTTTTAGGGGTAATATATACATGCCTGCTATTTATCATACCCCCAGCTTGACTATGGATTTTTTTTATCCCTCTGGATGCATACGGAAGAATGAGGCAGAGTGGAGGGCACCAGATTTATATTGTTTCTGGGCTCTAACGGTAGCAAGCTTACCGACATACTTCTTCGGGTTCTCGAGCATATCTTTTCGTAGCTTATCAGAGAAACCAGAACCGACATTTCCGACTACAGGACCCGTGGGGGTAAGGCTATAGCTAAATGAACCCGCTGCAGTATCTTCATACTTACCCGCTCCTGAGTTTATTTTTCGTATATAGACATCGAAGTCAGGTTTTCGTTTCGCCTTTACAGCCGGACCTCCCGACAGATTCCAGGCGACTACACCTTCGTTTGTATCGGGATGTGTACCGCCTTCGATTCGCCGCAACATCTTCGTCTTTTCATCTGGGGTGACAGCGATCTCGGGAACTTCTAAAGACGGTATCTCTTTCTGCACTCTTTTTAAAAGGTCGAGTTTTTCGCCGTAGGGTATCCCAGATAGATCCCGGTCTTTGAAGCTTTGAACGTCGTATATTTTAAGAGCTAGGTTACCCATGAATTTTTGTTTTTCTCTTGAACCCCATACGGCGCTATTCAGTGTGCCCGTAGTGATCTCGGCATCTCTAGCTTTTCCATTGACCTGCACAAAAGCTTCTCCTCTCAGGATGAGACCTTCCAACTCTTTGGGCACTTTACGTTTGAATAGACTTTCGAACTTATGTGTATGTTCTATAAGATCATGGGCGCGGTTTTTTGCCGGACGGTGTGAGTACACACGAGGATGCTCACCAGCTTTCCGCAGGTGGATGATTACGTGTGCACCGTCTATTTTAGGCTGTAGAATTTCGTCAGATCGATTGACGTCAACGTCGCTGAAATGTACCTCCTTATATGTTGGTTTAAAGTCGGGGATCTCAGGGTGGCGTAAGCGTGTTACAGTTGTATTTCTTAAAAGCCACAGCTTGGCTCCGACTCGATTCATCAGAAATTCTTCTGGTCCCTGCCCTCGGTACAGGTTAAAGCGAATCTTTTCAGGCGACATATATGTGAGTTCAGTCGGTTCATAAGCTACTCGCTTTACAGTACCCATTCCGTAGCGTTCAGTAATCTTACCTTGGAATGGCATGTAGTCTGTTGAGTGGTCAAATGTGCGTACAGCTAAAACCTTATCTCCCGGTACGGGCATACGAGCTTTTGGAACGGCCCACGAATAAGCGACCCCTGACCCCATATCACCGATACGAAGGTCGTAGTGTCTGCCGGCGCGTACGGCATCATGTAGCTGTAGACCGAACATACGTTTAACGGGTTTTTCTAGAGTAGGGAGGTCTCGCACCGGCTTGGTTCTGCTGATACCAGGCGCGAATTCAGCCGGCTTCTTAGCGGCTACAGGTGCTTCCTGTTTGAACTGTTGTTCTTTATTGGCAGGTATTTTTTCTTTTGGAGGCGGTACTTTATCTTCTTCTTTTAACTCTTCTTGCGAACGTACGTAACTCTTAACGAGCTTTCCTTTGCGCAGGTACGCGCGCACACTTATTTCTTTCTCTGCCATAATCATCCTCCTTAGGAAGCGAGATTATTCTAACACAGAGAGGTATTGAACCGCGAGACCTTACAGTGGTACTATTCATCTCAACAGGAGGACAGTATGACAGAGAAAGAAATAAAGCAGGCATCGTTCTTGAAGGAGCTCTCAAAACTTGCGGCAACGATGGACCTTATGTCAGCGAAGGTGCCTAAAGTTGTGTTACCGGGGGGTAAAACAACACCACCAGCTATTCAATCAGTTTCTCCGTTACCTAAATCACCATGGAAAATAAAAGATTTTCCAAAGGCACCTACCAGCACTTCTTCCTCTAGTTCTTCAAGTAATAATTTGACAAGTTCGCTTTCTTCCATGATATCGTCATCTTCTCCATTTAAACCCTCTTCAACAGGTGGCTTTTCTAGTTCATCGTCTTTACGTGACCTTCTTCGCTCAGCTACACGTGGAACGAGTGTATTTTGATATATGGATTTTATACCTATATTTGAAGAGGTAAAGAACACCGATTTCGCATCGGTTAATCCTTACCAGCTTACAGCTGCAGCAGTGGTCAACTTGTCGAAGCTCATAAATCTTTGGCAAACTGGGGATGAACCAGATAAGAGTGAGGAGACTGAGCTCGTCGGGCACACTGTTGTATATACTCTTGTGTCTTGTGCTCTGCAGACGAAGCAGTGTCTTAACAAACCAGACGGGCATATTCCGGCGCACATCGATACCCCGCGCCAAAAACTTATAGCTGCTATGATTTTCCTGCTGCGAGCTACCGAAGCTCCGGCGTACTTAGGTAAAGATGCTTATCGAACCTGGGGCTACACGTGGACGGCGTTCGCTAATTTTGTACGGATCATCGAAATGTACTGTGATGAGAGGGGTATAAAGCTTGAGTCGTCTGTGAACGCAGCGTGGGACGAGATGAAGATTGAACAAGCTGTGCCTTGCTGAGGCTAAAAAAAACCGGCCCGTGAAGGCCGGTCTTGATACACTTGACGGTGGAGATTGTTTTAGGTGTGTATGGAGAAGTTAGGTTCGGCGTTGGTACCGTGGTTTATGATCCCGCCGTTGATTACTCTTTTTCCGTTACGTGACACGTTGAAGTAGAGGCTACCGCAGTCATCGCTCGGGCTGAAGCAATCATTAACGAACTGAACGATAATGTTCGCTCCGATTTCCCAGTAGTTTTTTCCGATACGGATCACATGGTCGCGCAACTCTTTTGAAAAATCGAGTAATGGAGTATCGTCTCGCCACTCTTCTCTGATATCGATTTGCGCGGCGCTTTGTGCCAGATCTGACAGAACTTCTCTACCTATCGTATTTTTCTTTTCTTCACCGTGGATGATCTTCTTCATATTGTTCTCGAAAACGTTCCATGCGTGGGACGGCAGCCATAGACTTTGTTTGGTCATATCGAAGAAGTTTAGGCACATCAGGCTGACTCCATGAATCATGTCTGTTCCTTCTTCGATACTATGTGGCATACCAAGCCAGATGTGACCGATGTCGCGCACAGGATCGTAGGCAAGAAATCTAGTGGCTTCGTCACTTGCACTTACCAAATACAGACTGCTCCAGGAGTCTTCGTAATGAAAGAGTATTTTGTAGCAGTTCTCGATTTTCTCGATGTCGATTTTATCAAGTCTATTCATTCTATTTCCTCAAATTCGAGGGAAGGGTTTCCGTTTTCTGCACTCAGTGCCCATAGTCCCACTTCTTCGGCGTCACCATCTACGAAAGCCATCTGCCGCTCGTTGTAGTTATTGAAATATTCCGAGTCTGTATCTCCAGGACGCAATGTCAGGAAACCCAGTAGAGAGCGAAGAGAGTCATCCCCATCGACAGATATACCAGCGGCCGGCGAGAAATCGCATCCGGAGAATATCAACTCTCCATCGGGACCTTTAAAAGTGTAGGCAAGAGTCCACTGTCCGAAACCACACTCATTGGTGTCGTAGATACGTAACTCATAATCCAATATACGTACGGCGCGCATGGGCTCATCGTCGCTTTCTAAGAGCTCAACGTAGTCATCTGGATCGAAAATAACAGCCTCTTGGTTGCAACAACTCATCATTAGTTCTCGGTAGACCTTCAAGGCATCAGTCGCTTTGCCAGCTTTCAAGGCTCTGATTGTGATGGCTTCTCGCCATCCGACTAACCAACAGCTGTGCCGCTCGAAGCGACAGTCTGGATCGTCCCCTTTCGTAAAAGGTTCCATCTTCGTACGCATGAAGTTTGCGTTCGAACGTATACGTGTGTTGCTGTCCCTGTTCTCGATGTCTAGGATGAGCCAGTTGTCAGCGTCGTACGGTTTATCGAACCAAGCGAACGACATGAACTTTTTCCAATTTCCGGCAACTGATTCAGCGTAAGCGTCGTCGTTCATTTCTGTTCCATCTTGTTCTTTTTCTCTAGGACGGCGTTGTAGGCGCTGTAGTATCCATCACTATTATGGGGCGTTCCTGCTCCTATTAGGTGCGCAGCTTGTTCGACGAACAATCTATTGATTGGGTGTCGGTTTACCCAATCTGTACCACCTTCATGTTCTCTGGCCTCGTCCCAGATGTGCATAAGTATCTCGCTCCATGACTTTATGATTCCGCTCAGGTTGCAAGCGTATTGAGAGTCAAGCGCCTGCTGGTAGTCTCTTAGAGTCAGTCCCATCACTCTTGTCTCCATATACGCGATTCTTCTTTGTTAAAGCGTCCAGGAGTTTGCTCAAACCACTCAGCGGGTAGCTGTAGTTCTAGTCCTAGAACAGAAGCGATCATTTCTGCTACGGCACAGCCGTCACAACTGAGTGGCCATGCTTTCATGCCCATTTTTTCTTGGATGTAGTACGACAGACCGATCAGACCACTTCCGTCTCGTATGAATACCGCGTTGCTAATTGCTAGCGTATCGAATCCCCACGGCCCAACTACTAGCCATCCCTTGCTAAATGATTCGGGGTGATCTACGCGTACGAACATAAGCTCGTAGCGTGTCATTCTTGTCTCCCATCTGTAGAATTCAATCATGTCGTGTCTCCCTCCTCTTGTTTCTCCTGTTCTTGTTATTTCGGGCGGTAATCCCTAAGTAAAAGTACGCCCCACCTGATATAATAAGACCAGACGCCGCGATTAGGCCACTTAGGTGTATAAACACCCACAGCAGCCAGAAAAAACCCTCCATGTTCCTCCTTTGAATAAGATGTAAAGGTCTGTTAACTCATGTATCTTATACCGATCTTCTGGAGTTGTTTATCATAAGTCTCCGTGGTATGGTGATGTGGTCGTCAAATGAGGTGAAGTATGCTTCAACAGAATGGGCCTGATCTCGGAAGACAGCCTATAACCTGGTCTAGCCACCCGATCATACTTGATCAGCAGCTGTTCAACATGTTCGGCCACGAGTATTACACCTGGGATCCGGCCGTTCTGCTTATCGAAATGAAAACACGTGGTGCAGCTGACATTGGTACAGAGAGCGCTGCGAATGCTATCCAATTAGCTTTGGGGACGACGGCCCCGTATGAAGACTGGTTTGTATTTGAAAAGACCGTCTGGGGACTGACTGAGTATCCACCGGCGTTCAAGTATGTCCAACCACCCTCCATCAATCAACTTTACGTCGCCTGCAGCACGATGTGGTACTGGAGAAAGGCAGGGGAGGCACCCCAAGAAGATGGGTATTCTTCGTTGTTTAATGAAGAAGTGCTCGATTACATTGCAGCGTTATTTATAGAGAATCGTATTCCCTATGTCGCACAGCCCTTCTCATTTTGCCAAAAACTGGTGACGAAGCATTTGAGAGTTGATCCAGTCCTGTACGAAGAAGATTACCATGGAGAAAAGCAACTCCCTCAATCGAGTATTCTTCAAGGATGTGAGGCTGGTGTAGCTCGTTTTTATGAGAGAATGGGGGAGGATACTGATCTATTGACAGCACAAAGCGAGTTTACTGTACGACCGGAACATGTCTATGGCTTAGCACAGAAGCTGGGATTTGACATGAAAGGGGAGTTTGCTCGTGATATTCTGAAAGGTGTTGGCAAGCAAACGTTCTATGACATGGATTCGGGGGAGCTGAAGATAGCAGCTGTTCTAATCATGCGCTCGAGTAAGGGTAATAAATGAACGTATTTCAAAACGCAGGAGGCTCGTCTCGTATAGTTTATCCAGATCCCGTGTTCGATCTGGGTGAGATGGGGTTCTTTAATGTCCGTAGGACGTTCAAGTGGTGTCTGCGTTTTTTCACGCACCCGATCATTTTTGCAGCCCTCACAAAGTACGCGTCTTACCCAATAACTGAGCTGATCTATACTCCTAAGAGCAACAACCCAAACGCTGACATCGAGGCTAGGCAATTATTTGACGACAGGCTGAAACTGCGCCAGTTTCTTCTTATGATGGGTTTGGATGACGCAGTTTTTGGTAATGCTTATTGCTCTTTGCGGTATCCGTTTATAAAGTTCTTGAAATGTCCGAAGTGCGGTACATCAAAGAGAGCCACTGAATTCAAGTATGAGTATATCAATCATCGATTTGAGATAACTCGATGCCCGATATGCAAGGGAAATGGGGTAGGTAAAGCAAACGATATTTATGTTAGAACCGCTGAGGGCCTCGGATTAATACGTTGGTCTCCAGAGGATGTGACCATAGAGCATTACCCAATGCTGCCAGAGGGGAAGAATAACAGGTTTTTTGTAAATATCCCTACGAAGCTCAAGAACTCGGTCATGTTGGGTAAACAACATGTGATCGAGGAGTTGCCAAACAGCATTCTTCTGGCAATCAAAAAGAACGTCAAGATAGAGATCGATCCATCCAATATCTATCATATGAAAAGACCGTCTCCCTCTAAGGGACGTTTTGAAGACGGACTCGGTATTCCAGTTATCATGCCGGTTTTGCAGAATGCGTTTCTGCTTAATCTTCTGTTCAAAGCAGAAGAGACGATAGCTCTAGATCACATTCAACCGTTCAGGGCGCTATTCCCTAATATCCCCCCTGGGGCACCACTGCAGGGATCTGGCGTATCCCGAGATGTAGCTACTAGTAGGATCGAGGAAGAGATTGAAAAATGGCTTCGTAATCATAATCATATCTCGGCTTTCTCGTTTCCAGTAGGCGAGACTATGATCGGAGGGCGAGGAAAAGCGTTATTGCTTGCCCCCGAGATTCAGGCCCATGCTGAGCTCATATTAGTAGGGATGGGATTTCCGCGCGAGTGGGTATTCGGCGGCCTTTCATTCGCCGGCTCGTCAGTATCACATAGAATGCTAGAAAATAGCCTTCTCAGCTATAGAGAAGATCTACATGGTTGTGCCAACTTCGTGACAAGCAGGGTATCGCAGTACCTAAGGATGGCCGACGTAAGTACCGAGCTTCGTAAGTTTCGCATGGCAGATGATCTTAATAGAGCTCAGTATGATCTTGGGTTACATAGAGAAGGAAGACTATCTGCGAAAACACTACTTGACGACCGTGAATACGATCACCGCAAAGAGAACCGACAGATCCGCGAAGAGGTGCGGGAGAACGCGAATATCTTAGAACTACAGCGTACCCTAATGGCGGAGATTGAAGGGCAGGTATCCAGCATACAGGCAAGATGGCAGGCGAAGGTACAAAGGACACAAGCTAAGTCTCAAGTGGAAGTTCAGCAAATATTGTCTGCGGCGCAAGGAGCACCACCCGATGAGCAAGTAGCGCAGCAACAACAAGTAGCACCTAACGAGCAACCAGTCTTGCAAGCACAACCGGGTGTGCAACCTGAGACGATCTCACAGCAGGCATTACCTATGCAGCCTACGCAACCACCGCCATATCAGCAGGCGCCTGTACAGCCTCTGCCACAGCCCCCGCTTCCTCCGGCACCCGTCGTAAGTGCGGCTTCATTGACAGATAAGGTGCTGAGAATGGCTGCTCAAGAGAGGCAGGCATATTTGCGAGAGATGGTGTATTCGAATCCTCAGCTGGCTAAGCAAATACTCGAAGCTATTTCTAGTCGTGAAGCAGCGGGATGGGCTTCTACCATTCCGCCTACAGAACCGCCGATACTTCAGTGATATCATGCCATTTAAAAGTGAACGACAGCATCGGTATTTTAGGTATCTTCTATCAAAAGGTAAGATAGCAAAGAAGACTTTTAATAAGTGGATGCGCGAGACGAAGAAGAAGATGGGTAAAGAGCATCCCATCAAAAAACTTCCGGCGAGCGTAGAAAAAAGAGCTGCTGTTATTTCTTACCTTCGAGCTGCCTCAGAGTAACTTTACCACAGTAATAGTGTATTTTTTCTTGATACTCCTGCATTTTTCTGCTAGATCAATGTGGGTAAGATATCAGAGAGGTATCATGTTAAAGAGTACACTGTTCAAAACCGAGCACGCATTCGCAAGTTTAATTCGTCATGCCCGTCGATCGGAGTTCAAGACGCAGGATCAGTTTGCAGCTGCGATTGATATGAGCGTGGCGACAATCGCGAAAACAGAGAGCACGGGGTCTACACACTATTTACCTGACTTGAAGACAGCAATCGTAATGGGCACTGCCCTAAAGATACCGCCGTATAAGGTTGCTTTATATTGGTCAGCGGAGAAATTGAACTCTGCAGCGGGAGGCGACGATAGTCTGGAGTCCATTGCTCAATCATTTATAATTTTGTCCACAAAACTGGATATGATTCAAGAAGATGGCCCAGCGTCGGCCGCAGCTTGGATGAACCCACCCCCCCTACCAATAACAAGATCCTCTTCCTGACGAACGTATCTCCTGATAGTGGCGATACGTGACGGTTTTGTGGTATCGTCCTTTTGATGCCACCGTTCTCGCAGGAGAGTCCCTATGGAGCAAATCCTACCGCCGTCACTTGATGTTGATACTTTCAACGATTCGTACTTCAAGACAGTTACGAACGCCGTAGCGGGGCTTTTCCCGGTCGTCGGTCGTACACGAGATCTTGTCGTTGATCGCGTCTATCTTACAGATCATAAAGACAATTCTGATATCGCCGAACAGAGAAAGGCGATTATGGGGGAAAAGATATGGGGCCCCAAGATCGTTGTGGACGCCAGAATTGTGGATAAACAGGGTGTTACTATCGGTGAAAAGAAGGGGCACTTTCTTGGTCGTCTTCCCCAACTGACCAATAGGTACTCGTTCGATGTAAACGGAGCGGCCTACAAAGTCTGGAATCAGACGCGTTTGAACTCAGGCGCTTACCCGAGAGTGAAGGCTACAGGTGAGCTCGAGACGCATTTTAATCTACTCGCCGGAGAGAATTTTCGCTTAGAGATAGACCCACAGAAACGTAAGGCACACATCAGCTTTATATCAAACAAGAGAAAAGTTCCTCTTGTACCAGTATTGAGAGCTCTCGGCGCCAGCGACGATGAAATAAAGGGGGCGCTCGGTGCTCGTATGATGAAGGAGAACGATACTCCATTATTTGATGGACTCAGAAAGTTTCATCTGGGTGCTTTCAAAAAGCCGGCCGAGGAGGGTGAAGATCTTATAGCGAAGACGCAGGCATTCTTTGGTGCGACACAAATACGCCCGGATACGACCGAGTTTGTTTACGGTAAGGCATCGACGAAGGTCGATAAAGATTTGATGCTTCGGGCGACCGGAAGAATGCTCGAAATCTTTCGTGGAGAGGCTGAACCAGTAAACCGTGATTCAGAGGCATTCAAGGATCTATATGATCCAGGGCATCTCATTTCGGATAGAATAAAGCGTTCGTACTCATCTAGAAGGCGTCAGATAACAGCTACTATTGAAAGACCAGATGTAGCCGGGAAGACGGGTATAGAAAAAGCGCTACCGAAAGACATAATCGAGAAGCCGATTACATCATTTTTCACGACGACTGCGTCTTCTGGCCTTAGTACGCAGCTCAATCCGATTACGATGATGAACTCGGTGTTGAGCGTCTCCCCAATGGGTGAGGGTGGAATAAGTAACCCAGACATGATCATGGGCGATCTGAAGAACATAGACATGAGCCGCACAGGTATTATTGACCCGATTCAGACACCTGAGGGAGATAAAACTGGTATCACGACATTTCTAGCACACGGCGTACGTATAGATGGCACGACTCCTAAGACTGTCTTGTGGAACACAAAGAGCAAGAAACTCGAAGAAGTCAAGTCGATGGACATGATAAAAAGTACCGTCGCCTTTGCTGATCAATACACACCAGATATGGAACCTAAGGAAAAGCGTGTTCAAGCGTACGGAAAGGTAGGAGAGTCGAAATTGGTCGACGCAAAGAGCGTTGATTATGTCATGCCTATACCTGATGTACAGTTCTCGCTGGCGACAAATATGATTCCCTTTCTACCGAATAACCAAGGGAATCGATCAAATATGGTTTATCGGCACATCGAGCAAACTATTGGTTTAAAGAATGCGGATATCCCCCTGGTGCAAGTACGGGCCGGTAATTCAGACAAGACCTATGAAGACATTGTCGGCGATAAATTCTCCGTTAACTCACCAGTAAGCGGGAAGGTAATCGCGTACGATGGGTCTACTATTACGATACAGGGAAAAGGAAACAAGAAGGAGCAGGTCCAAGTATATAGGGATTTCCCACTGAACGATACGAAGGCATTCCTGGATTCACGGGTACGAGTACAGGTCGGCGACGAAGTGAGTAAGGGTGATCTTCTTAGCGATACGAACTTCACGAAAGATGGTGTTTTAACACTCGGTACAACTCTAGCGATGGCGGTGATTCCGTTTAAGGGGTTTAACTTTGAAGATGGGTACGTCATTAGTGAATCTGCGGCTGCGAAGTTAACCAGCGAACACATGTACACGCAGGACATCGAGACCGGTGGAGATGACTATCGTTTAGATAAAAAAGCGTTTGCGCAGTTTGTGCCCAGCGAAGCACGCGTTCTCGAGAAATTATCTTCCGATGGTGTGATCCGTCCAGGGCAGGAAGTTGAAAAAGGAGATGTTCTTGTCGGAGCTCTTAAGAAACGTGAGTGGAACGACGAGATGGTTGACCTCGGTAAACTTCGGGGGGCGTTTAAACGTGGACTGGACTGGAAGGATGCATCCTTACGCTGGGAGGGGAACCATAAGGGGCGTATTATAGATGTCGTCCGTAAGGGCGGTAAGGTAAAGGTCTACGTCAAAACTGAGGAGCCGGCCGGTATCGGGGATAAGATAGCTAATAGACACGCGGCAAAGGGTGTAATTGTAAAGATTTTGCCCGATAGAGAGATGCCACGCACAAAAGATGGAAGACCAGCTGAGATTCTCCTGAACCCAACAAGTGTGGGCGGTAGAATCAATACAAGCCAGCTGAATGAGCTCGTACTTGCAAAAGTAGCAGAAAAGACGGGTCAACCTTATGCCGTAAAGAATTTTGACCAGCAGGCAGATTATCTTTACGTCAAGAGCCATATGCAGACCTATCATACAAAGGAAGGTCCGAGAAAGAAGTTCAAGGATAAGTATAAACGGAAGTATCCAGAGAGCATCATGGATGAGCTCGAAAAGCATGGAATGAGCGATACGGAGGAGATGATCGATCCGACGACGGGTAAGTCACTTGGGCAGGTTATGTTCGGACCGATGTATATTTTGAAACAGACCCATCAGTCGGAAAAGAAGTTATCCTCAAGAGGGGTCGGTCCTACCTATGATTTATCCGCAGTACCAAAATCAGGTGGCCATCATGGTGCGCAAGCATTTGGAGAGCTCGGTATCTATTCTTTGCTCAGCCACGGTGCAGTTTCAATTCTAAGAGGAGCGCAGACGTTTAAGGGAGATGCGGCTCAACATGATTTTTGGACCGCTATGCAGTCTGATGAGCCTCTTCCAGCCGCTAAAGTTCCGTTTGCTTATGAGAAGTTCGCTACTCTCTTGGGGGCAATAGGTCTTAATCTTACACGGGATGGGGATCAGCTTTACTTGTTTCCAAGTAGCGATGAAGAGATCATCGGCCGCTCCAATGGAGAGGTTGATCCTACAAAGGTGACGAAAGGACATAATGCGGACCCAGAGAAGGGCGGTATATTCGACGAGAAGTTGACGGGTGGTAAAGAAGGTAGCCGCTGGACACACTTTGGTCTTAGTAGAGAGATGATCAATCCAGTGTTTGAGGGGGCAGTGAAATCTATCCTTGGCTTGAAGGATAAGGAGTTACAGTCACTTCTAGGAGTCGCTAAAGCAGGAGGAACGGCTGATGCCCCCACTCAGGGTATCGATGATGAAGGGAATATTGTCCCCGTAGAGGAAGCGACTAAGACCGGACAGGACGCTGTTATCGATTTGCTGCGTCGTGTGAATGTATCGGATGCACTAGTCACAGCACGTGACGATCTCAATTCATCTAAGGAAGGCGGGCTCAATAAAGCGTATAGGAAGTTTCGTGTACTTCGAGCGCTTGATGAACATGGTGTTACACCAGAAGCTTACATCGTAAAGAATATACCCGTTGTACCACCTATATTTCGGCCGGTCACGAAGCTCCCTACTGGAGCGCTTGTATTCGATGATATGAATCAGTTGTACAGGGACATAGGGCTTCTGAGTGCGCAGATTAATGAACTGCCCAAAGACTTTGATCCGAAGCACAGGCTCACGTTGGAGGCTAATCTGTATGATACGATGTCTGCATTTGCAGGTACAGGAGGAGAAGCCGTATATAGTCAGATTGCGGCGAATCCAAAAGGGGTGATCAAAAGGATAGCAGGCGATCGTCCTAAAATTGGGTTTTACCAGGATAAGCTCATAAAACGACGTAATGACCTTACGTTGCGAGCTTCTATCATTCCAGATACAAAACTTGGTATTGATGAGGCCGGCTTCCCGGAAGATAAGTTGTACGAGCTTTTGCGTCCAATGATCGTACGCGATCTTGTTCGTCACGGGTACACGCCGTTAGAGGCACGAGGGCAAATAAAAGATAGGACAGCGGCGGCTAGCACAGCGCTTTCTCGTACAGTGGACGAGCATCCGATCCTTCTCAAGAGAGATCCTTCTCTGCACAAGTTTAATATTTTGGCTTTCAAGGCCAAGCCGATGCCGGGGAACTCAATTCGTATCCACCCGCTAGTGACCTCTGGGTATAATGCTGACTTTGATGGTGACACGATGTCGGCGTATGTGGCGGTAACACCAGATGAGATAGAAGAAGCAAAGCGGATGTACCCATCAAATAATCTGTTCAATCCAGCGAACGGGCAGGTTATGTATTATCCTACGCTTGATTCACAACTGGGTGGGTACCTGTACTCGATGTGGGGTAAGGATACCAGTCGTGCGTTCTCAAAAGAGTCGGATATCATAGAGGCCATAGAACGTGAGGAAATCATGCCTACAGACGTTATTCGTCTGGGAAGCATGAAGACAACAGGTGGACGTGTCGTATTATCAAACATAATTGGGATATCTCCGGATGAGATGTCTGACCCGGCGTTCAGTCTGACTCCGAAAGAGATGAAAAAGAAGCTGACAGAGGTTGCTCGAGCAAAGCCATCTGAGTACGGGGAACGGGTTAATGATCTGAAGGATATAGGAAATGAGTTCGCGTACAGATCTGGTTTCAGTTTCTCAATGAAGGACTTCATGACGTCAACTGATATAAGAGACACAATCGTAACTAAGTATCAGAAACAGATTGATGATATTCCAGATTCGGCATCTGAAGATGTTCAACAAGCGCGACTCACTGAAATAAGTGCAGCGCTAGATAGTGATCTTAAGAGCAAGGTATTTAAGGATCAGCTCAAAAAGGGAGTGTCTTCTACAATTCTGTTCCTCGGGGCAGGCAAGCCAAGCTGGGCACAGGCGAAACAACTTACAATGACGCCGGGCATTCTTCCTACTGCAGATGGTAAGCTACAACCTGTTGTGGTGAAAAATTCTTACGGGGAAGGTGTGTCGCAGGGTGATTACTATACAGCGGCACATGCGGTTCGTAGAGGCGTTCTTGACAAGGTACACGGTGTTCGTGGACCAGGTTTTATGTCTAAGCAGATGGCGAACGCTACGGTGGACATCGTAATATCCTCCGATGATTGTGGGGCCAAGGACGGAATAATCCTTAATACAACTGATGATACATCGATCAATCGCTTCCTCGCCAAACCGGTTACCTTCAAGCACAAAGGTATTTCCCAGACGATAAATAGAGGCGTAGCAGTCACTCCGGCGCTTCAATCACAATTACGAGCTGCGGGAGTGAAGGATATAGAAGTACGTTCTCCTCTAAAAGATCAGAGCCCACACGGTATGTGTAAGAAATGCTACGGCCTATCAGAGACTGGACATATGCCAGAAATCGGTAGAAATGTGGGTGTACAAGCTACGCAAGCGATCGGGGAACGCGCGTCACAGCTTACAATGCGCACATTCCACACAGGTGGGATTGGGTCAGGCGAATTAGCTTCTGGGTTCAAGCGTGTAAATCAGCTCTTGCTGATGCCTAAAAACTTACCGGGTAAAGCGGTACTGTCTCCCGTGGTTGGTGTTGTAGAGGACCTACAAACAGACGTAGAGACAGGAACTGGTACTATCTCTATCAGAGCTATGGACACAAATGGGAAACCTCTGGCTACCATCAAAAATATAATTATCCCGCCGAGATCTAAAATGATGGTCGGTGTGGGTGGTAAAGTAGTACTCGGCGAGTCTTTGACAGAAGGTCCCAAAGATCCGCATGATATTCTTGATACTACGAACGACGTAAATCAAGTCAGAGGATATCTTACGACAGAGCTGTCGAAGGAGTTTGTAAAGCACGGGATTGACCAGAGACAGGTAGAGATTGTTGTTAAAGCTCTGACTAATCTTGGGACGATAGCAGATTCGGGGGCGCATCCCGGGTGGGTTAGGGGCGACAATGTAAACATCAATCAAGCTGAAGACTGGAATAAGGGTCGTTCGGCAAAAGATCAGGTACAGTTCCGACCAAAGCTAGTTGGCGCTGGGGTTATGCCTCTTGAGAGAACAGAAGATTTCATGGCCAGGATGAATTATCAGCGTATCAAAGGTACCATTTTGGATGCTGCAGCGCAGGGGTGGGCATCCAATTTACATGGGTATAACCCGATACCTGGACTGGCCTACGGAGCGGAGTTTGGCCACGGGGAGGAGGGCAAGTACTGATGGTCGTCGAAGTCGGAAAGATAGTCTCTGTCAATCCGGAAAAGTATACGGTTAAGATAACGACAGACGGCGGTAAAAGTATCGACGATGTTCAGATTGCTCAGCTTTACGACCATCCACGAGGCGGAGGTGTTCTTGTAGTTCCAGAGGTAGGTGGACGGTGTTTGCTTCAGACAGACGACGATGGAAATGAAGCATTCGTCTGGGGGTACTTAACACCGCCACGAGGAGATGGTTTTAGAATAGACAAGAAGCCTTTCCCACCTGGTACCATCCATCTTGAGACTGCAGATGCTAATTCTATCACACTACATCGTGGGGGTGTTCTTGAGCTCGTAGCGGCACCGTTATGCGGTACACTGTATCTTCCGATATTGAATACGATAAGGAACTTCTCTGAGAACTACGAGACGATGTTCCCAGGCGGGTTCTTAGGGCTGCAAACGAATAGGGTTGAGCCTGATCCATTAGGAGAGAGAACGACGTTTACGCTGCAGCTGAAAGAGCGCGCGCTTGATACTGAAATAGCTGTTGAAATATTTTTAGGTGGAACCGGTAGGAAGACTCCTCCGACAGCAGTAGCGGCACTAGAGGGGTATGCTCAATCGGATACTTTGTTCGAGTATCGAGTCGGAACGAATGGTTCGCTTTTTACCTATACGATAGATAAAGCCGGCAATGAAGTTTCTCGTTCTTCTGGTAGTCGTGTCTTAGAAGTCGGAGGACGGGTAATAGGTACAATCTCCGGCGGGTTCGCTCTATATTCTAAGGCGAGTGGTACACTTGAAGTTATGGGTGATGTCACGATACGGACGACCGATTCGATATTTTTACAGGCTGCGAGTAAGATAGAGCTCGAGGCACCAGAAGTCATCGCAACAGCAGATAGGATTCGTCTAGGAAACGCCGGAGCATCCCATCCGGTTATACTTGGGGATGAACTACTAGAGAAGTTACTGAGACACACGCATAACGGAACAGCGTCCCCGTCTACCCCAGCAGATTTTCCGATCGGCCTGTTGAGCCGAAAAGTATATGTGGAGGAGTAACATGTTAGCCCCGTCGGTAGCAGCAGATGTTATCAAACAAGCCATTATGAAGGTGTACGAGGAAGCTGATCAGATAACAACTGGAGATGAGGTCGTTGTTAATCCTGAGACAGGGGAACATACAATGTCTGTAATTCAGGCTTCCCCAGTCCCTGACGAGAAGATGGTAGATGCGGTTACGCAGGGTATTGTTGCATTGATGACCTATATGCAGCTTTCCGCAGAAGTCCCGACTCCTTTAGGTGGTATCGGCAAGATCATATGAGGTAACCTATGGCTACGTTTAGACCGGCGCTTAATCGTCCGTTTGTCAGGAAATATCCGCTTCCTACAGGTTTTGGTGCTGATGTACTCAACGAGAACGATGTTGTATTTGTAGATACTATCGGACAGGTGGGGTTGGCACTCGCGTCGAATGTTGACAGAATGCCAGCGGTCGGGGTAGTACTGCGAATTACGGGTGGTGAGGCTGTCGTTGCTCGTTACGGTTTTATTAAAGTAGTGACTCCGCTTGTTCGCGGTAAAAGATATCTTGTATCTGATACCGTTCTCGGCGGTATTAAGATTGAGGATGACTTGCCAGTTGGGGCGAGCATCCAATACGTTGGAAGGGCATCTTCTGAGACACGCCTGGAAGTAGACGTCGAGGAAGAGCCGATTGAATACCTGGGTTAAAAGGAGGACGCAATGGGTAAGGGAGGCACCAAGAAATCTCTTCTGAAAAAGCTCGTGAACACACAGAAGCGATATGTATTTCGGAAGGAACAGATCGATGGGAGAAACGAGAAGCTAAAAGAGTATGGGGATAGCTTGAACCTGTCTCTGGATGCCTATCGCAAGAAGCTCACTGATATGTTCAACTCGTCGGCAGAAAAGGTCAACGGAAATAACGTAAAGGATGGTAAGCATCTAGCGACGGCGAAGGCAAAGATCGAGCTTATTTGTGAAGATCTTGATGCCATGGAAGTCGATTACACAGAGTTCCTCGACAAAGAACTCATGAAAGAACTTAAGGAAATTGACGAACCAGAACCAGAGATCGAGCTTCCTCCGATACCAGGAGATTCTCCGCCGGAGCCGACCGACGATGAGTTGAAGAGTGTTAAAAAGGAGGATCATGACGCCATCTTGAAAAAGATCAACGATCTCGAAGATGAAGCAGAAGACGACGACGAAGACGACGACTGAGGTTGACTGCTCCGATTCTCTGCGGTATCTTCTCAATAGGACGTCATAGACGCTCCACACTTTTTACTTTCTTCCAATTTATCCATTTATTTAAAACACAATATTTCTGTCTTTTTTGACAGCTGAGGCGCGTCTCGACTTTCAACTTGTTGAGATTAAAGCTGCTTTTCAAGCTTGAAGGAGCTTAATATGGCTACGTTCACGTTTTTGTGCGCGCGACACGCACCCCCAGGGTTTGCGTATCCGAACCCTATTACTATCAAGATACGTAAGAGCGACGGTACTGATTGGATATTCAACGGCTACCCAACTGATGTGACGGAAGATGTTACGGACTCACGCCTTCTTGAAGTTATGCGTGCGGATACTATTCAATGGGAAGAGGTCGTCTAGTTTGACGACTATTAACAAGTAAGGAGGCGTCATGAGCTTCGGGACACCGTACCGACTGATGATGATTAACCCGACCGGTCAACGTCGGGCGATTCAAGATTATACTCTCGCGGATGGGACACCATTTCAAGCCTTTCAAGCTAGGTTTAACGAGGTGTGGGGTGGTGACGGGGTTAGTCGTGAAACTGTCCGCTTCATGAATGGTCTCGATCTTGACGGATCCATTACAGATGGTCCGGCAGGTACTAAGATATATATTCGTGGTGCGGCCGCTGATGCCGATAACGTTAAGGTATTCCATATCGCGGATAGCGACGCGGTGGATACGTTCTGGGTGGAAGAGAGTGGTAACGTCTATATAAAGGGTGATCTTCAGGTTACTGGGTCACAGACGTTTATAGGCGGAACTGTTTTCGAGGGACCAACTATTGATCTTGGTAATGATGTGGCCGACACGATTTCGTTCGTTGGTGTTGTCGACACAAGCATTATTCCTTCCGCCGTAGCTACACATAACCTTGGTTCTGCAGCCGCCGAGTGGGCGGGACTATACCTTGGTGACGGTGAGTTTTCGTTGTACGTCGGAAATGACCAAGATGCGCGGATGGGGTGGAACAACTCATCGAACCTATTTAAGGTTACGACACTCGGTTACGCTACAGGAGTCCTGGTATCAGGCGGGCTCGATTTTACTACTGGAGCAATGTCCGGTGATGCATCTGTTGGTGCGGGTAATATCTTCATTACTGCTGGCAGCTCAACGTCTAGCAACGTAGCATCTGCCGGCGGTAGTGTAACGATAGGATCCGGCAACAGCACGAACGGAACTCCCGGTACTCTTACCTTCAATTCATACAACGATACAGATTTCAAAGACGGCGGTGTCGCGGTATGGCGCATAGATTCGAGTGCCGATGCTTTCGATTTCCGTCTTGTACCCGAGTGGCAACTTGTCCTCCCGAGTCACACACCGGCCAGCGGTGGTGTCGAGGGAGGCATAATGGTCAATTCGTCCGACAAGAAGTTGTACTACCACAATGGAACAGCCTGGGTAGATGTAGCAGCTTCGGGATCTGGCGGAACACTAGGTGAAGCGTATACCGCCGGTGATCGAACCATTGCTCTAGTTCTCAGTGATGTCGTTTGGGTTACGGACAACACGAACCAGTTTGCCTGGCGTATTCAGACGGCCACTGGTGGTCTAGATTACGTAGATATCGGGAGTAACGGAACCGCCGATCAGATCGCTTATGCAGCTGTTGTACAGACGTATACTGTTGATACAGCGGCGGGCATCTCTCTCGGGGCATCCGCTGCATCAGATTTCACAGTCGATGCTGCTAATTTGGTGCTAGCTACTACTACGAGCGGCGCAGTTGATATTAATTCGGTTGGAGCGGTGACAGTAGATGCAGCAGCTGCTTCGAATTTCACTGTAGCTGGCGCGAATCTCACGTTGGAGACAACGACCGCCGGTGATCTTAATCTAACCTGCGCTGCTTATATACTTTCTTCTGCTGTAAGCGGTGTGGAGATCAAAACTACAAACTCCGCGACTACCACGAAGAGCGGGTACATCGATCTGTTTACGGGTAGCCATACTGCGGGCGCGCATGCGCAGGATACAGGTTACGCGTTCATTGGAACAGGTCCTGTTAGCGGAACTGCCACCGGCGGGACCGGCGACGCCGGTATCTATTCAGGGAACGCCGGTGCTACAGCAACTCGGGCGTCAGGTACCGTTGATTTACAAACGGGAGGCAACCAAGGTATCGATGCTAATGCATTTACTGGAAATATAGATCTCATAACAGGGCAGCAATCAGGAGCTAGCGGTACAGCAGGGTCAGGTTCGATTACTGTCCGCACAGGTAATGCAGTTAATGGCACAAGAAATTCTGGTAACATCGAGCTGTATATCGGTTCGGCAACGGGTGTGTCCGGTAGCATCAAATTTACCAATAATGGCGCCACAGTCGCCTCTATCGATATGGAGAACAGTCGTTTCGATTTCCGGCCTGAGGCGGATACGAGTTGGCTTTTCATGCTTCCGGATACAAATACCGGTGTCGTATCGGGTATTGCTGGTGCGGTAGCGTTTGATGTTAGTCTTGATGTGCTGCGCTATCGGGATAGTGTTGGATGGAAGACAGTTG
>Ga0307376_10001417_pt1 | contig 25830 bp, 30 predicted proteins | sample TR2MG_FD_202536 | JGI IMG/M metagenome (GOLD analysis project Ga0307376, IMG submission 202536) | Soil microbial communities from Risofladan, Vaasa, Finland - TR-2 | ecosystem: Environmental > Terrestrial > Soil > Coastal area > Acid sulfate soil | place: Finland: Risofladan, Vaasa | collected...
CTTTCTGTAGATTCACGTTAGTTTGAAACTGCTCTTTCATCCACTCAGCAAAATCACCACGCTCGCTATCTTGTGCAAACATGTGTTTATCAGTATCAAAATCTGAGCCACTAACATTATCAGAATATTTCGTCATTAGATGCATATAGTCTGCACCACGAATATGCATTAGATCAGCACCGTTCTCTCCACTAATCTTTGCAAGTTCACCTGAGTACGATGGAAAAACTGAAGGCCACCTTTCAATAAGCTCATTACCGAAATCTTCCCATGCAGCTTCTCTAACCTCTTTACTTATTTCAAAAGCAGATCCCATAGCTTCATTAAAAGAAAGATTCGGATCAACAGCAGATCTACGTGAAGCCATAACAAGGGCATTGTATTTAAGCTGCCCAGATATCTTCCCAAACTCACCATCCGCTAACGCTTGATCTGATCCCTTAAGAAGAGATACAAATTTTTTATAGGCTTTATCACCTTCCTTCATTAATTCGCGCTGCCTTTTAGCCCACAAGTTGCCAGATGGAGGTGTGGCAAAATTCTCACGCACAAATATCTTAGCTAGATCAGTAGGTGACTCGTTAAGAGCTTCACCTATATCTTCAAGTTTACGCTTACGTGATTTCATAATCCCTTGATGCCAGTCACTCTGCATCTCGAATATCATCCTATTCTTTTTAAAGTTATTATCCTTATAGCCTGCACTACGCACATGAGCTAACAGATTATCTTGATTGCTAAAATGCCCACTAGCAGATGTATCATTACGCCCAAACTTTTCAAGCATATAATCTTCATTAATAGTAAACATAGTTTCAGTGTATGGCTCTATAAGATTAGCTGTATCACCTTCTCCTTCCCATGACATATTCTTCCACTGAGTTACATCATCACCACCATCTTGTGAACTATAGTTACCATTTTCTATAAAGTGATTCCATGCTTCATCAATAGCAGATTCGCGTGAAGTGGCATAATCGTCTACAAGATTATTTCTATCATCATAAACTCTCCATCCATCACCGTATTCGTCATTGCCAATAATTTCATAACCTGTAGATGCATCCCTATAAACTTTAGGTGCATATTCCGCAGCCGAACTTTCTGCGTATTCCATTATCGTGTCCTCAATAGCATCAACTAACCACGGATCTCTAAGTGATTCTTCAAAATGTGTAGGCACATCATCCATCACATTAATCATGGCATTGCGAAGCATAAGCTTATCAAGATCAGCATCGTATCTCTCACGGTCATAGCCAGTAGCTGTTCTATAACTACGCTTATTCAGCTCACTTCTAGCCTCCCACATATACTCTTCACTAAGGTAGTCACTGCTCTCAACAGCATCTACAATTTTCTTATCTAACTTATCACCTATTTCTTTTACTTTATTGATATAATCAACAACATCAACTCTGCCATCTTTTAAAGCTTCAACTAAATCATCACTGTCTGCAATCTCTGGGAAACCTAATTCATCTGTAATACTGCCAATACTTTTAGCAACAACTTGTCTAGATGCTTCTTCAAGTTCATCGGTAAACATATCACCACTACGAGCTTCAGATTGATAATGGTCAAACTCACTATCGACATAATCACTTGCGTAAGAGTCACTCATGTGCTCATCTATCACAAAATCTCTGTTGCGCCATATCTCATTGAGAAATTCATCATCATTAACATCGCCACCCTCTTTACCAATAACTCTCTTTTCCATCTTCATAGAGTTAGAAGTTAAAAAGCTTTCAATATCTTCACGACTAATCTTATCGTTACGCTGAACGTCTAACCAATCATCTATGCCAGACCACAATAATTCATCTTTCTTAATTTTACCTTTATCAACTAAGTTCTGGATCTGCTTTTGATATTCAGCAGGGTTAGCTTTCTTAGGTAAATTAACCAATGCCTTTTCTATCTCAAGATAGGTAGGCTCTGCCAACACTGGCTCACTTATAGTAGCAGGCAAGTTAGGATCACCCACAGATCCGCGCTGAGAAGCAGCACCACCCATACTAGGTGCAGGTGGCATCTCTAGAAACTTCTCATAAGCATTCTTAACTATTTTAGATCCAGTGCGATATGTCTCAGGTGTTAGTAGCCCACCTGTAATATATCCACCTGCTGCACCTAATCCTGTCATTTTCGCTGTCTGCCCTAGATCAATCTCTTCCTTATCTGTAGCCTCTACTTCAATAGCCTGCTTAAAGTAATCATCAATACCAGTGAAGCCTGCTCCATAGATAGTGCCTGTATTAGCTGCTGTGCTAGTGAAAGGTTTAGTTAGTGATTTAGATATCCATCCCGCTAATTGTCTCTTAGCAGCATACTGCGCTGTTTTTGATGCCACATTCCCTACACCTAATCCTAGATAAGTAAATGGATCTAATGCTAACGACTCTAGATTTCTGCCTGTCTGCTCCCATGATGCACCCATTCGCTCATCTAACACTAAGAATGCATAGATCTGCCTCTTAGTTTCATCATTGCCATTCATAGCTCTATTAGCCATCATCGCTAAATAAGGTACATTCCAATTTACTTGTGACATGTGACGGAAAGCAAAATCTTGAGCCTCTTGATCAGTACCCTTAAACTCTTCACCTAGCAATGTTTTATATAACGCTCTAGAAGCTAAAGTATAATTCTCACTTTCACGTAACTGATCAATATCAAATTCATCTTCCATCTCTGGGAACTCATAGTCCACAGGTGCTATCTGATTATTCTCAATCGCATCTATTAATAGCTTCTCATTTGCCGCACCTGTGGCTGCATTCCAAGCAGCAAGCTTATGCTCTTCAGGCACACCACTTATCTCTGCTGCAAACGTAGCATAATCAGATCCATTTAATTGAACTCCTAACGCTACCTTACTCAATGCAGGTACAGCTTCAGCAGATAAACCATTAACTGAATCCGTATAAGAATTGCGCAGCTCAATCACACCATCTTCTATAAGTCCATGCGTATCATCAAACCGACTAGCTATAACATTGTTAGCAGATACATCATGCCCTGCCACAATCATTTGATCACGCTTAAGATACTTATTAGGAAGCTTAACGCCTTGTGTTTCACTCATTGGCTCGAATGAGTTACCATCCATGTGCATACCCACATAATCATAATTATCTTGTGAGAAAGCATTATCTAATAAGGGCTGTGATTGTAATTTAGTAACAGCCTCATTTGACTTCTCCATCCTTAGATCATGCGCATCTGCTTCATCAGCCTCAATAGTAGCCTGCTGTAATTCGTTATAATTTATCACTGTATAGAACCTCATAAAAATCGCTTGGATCTTCTAGTGATTTTATGGTTTCCATATCTATATCCACATCATCACCTGTAAGTATTGATAGCCTACGCTCTGCACTTATCTCACTCATTGATCTACTTTTCAATGCTTTAAATATACTACGCTTAACCTGATTATCATCTAACTCATCCACAACCTTTTCATTACCGTTAGTATCTTCTTTGGTAACTTTTTTAGTCATACTTGCGTACTCTGGGTAAGCTGTCATTAAACGCTTCTGCGCTTTCCCTTTATAAACATCAGGATTATATGCAGCCTTATTTTGCTTCACCCATGTTACTGGTTTTGCATCTGCACCTTCCTGATCCATATAGGCATCAAGATCTCTTTTAAAATCACTGTACGCTGTACGCTGTGGTGCAGTGCCATATAATGATGAGAGCATATCTTTCACACCTGTATATGACTTCACCTCACCCATTGCATCCTTATACTCTGGACTACGCAAAATACTGTTAGATTGCTCATTAATAGCATTGATTAATTCTAGGTGATCCTGCCCTGTTATAAATGGCTCGTTACCTGTTATATTCCCATTCCTATCTCGACCAGTAGCAGCCTCTAACACTAACTGCTTAAGAGCTTCAGATTTACCCATGACTGTTACATCATCACCTTGCACATAACGTAGCGCAGCAATCTGCCCTTTAAATCTGCTCAATGCTGTCTTATTAGATGTGACTGGAGAACGCTGACCTTTCTCTAACATAGCCACAAGTGCAGATCCTTTCTCACCTGTTATCTTATCGCTCTTCAATTTATCAGCCACCCACTGCCCAGTAAGCTCGCCTCTGATATACATCTCTACACCTAGATCATAGGTGTTAGATTGTGTGGTTTTATATTCAGCCTCTATCTGGTTGCGCCTAGCTTCAAGATCCTTTTCAAGTGCATTACGCTGCCCTTGATTAAGCCTTAAGTCCTGATAAACCACCTCACCATCTTCACCTAGTACAGCTCTCTCACCTGTATCTAGAGAATCCTGCACAACAGATAATCCCTCTAGATCATTAATATTGTTAATCATCTGAGTTACAAAAACCGTATCAATCTCACTCGTGATCTCAGTGTACTTAGCTTGTGCTTGCTCTGGATCGATAGCACCCTGCTTATACATTTTGCTTAAGTAGCCTAATGCAGACTCTTCATCACCTGCTTCTACAGCAGATTTAATTAAAGCGTTATTTTGTGCAACAACTCGTTTATTCCGTAGCTGTGCTACATGCAGAAATACCTGTGGAACGCTGCTAGTCCTAATGCGTGATACCTTCTTAACAAAGGCAGGATTAGATGAAGATTTACCATACTGCTTCATATACTCTTTCGTATGCATATCGTAAACTTCAGCAGCTACTTCTTCCATTGGTATCTGAATAGATGGAGCTAACGGGTATTGAAAGTTATTTTTCTCTAACCACTTGTCAGCTATCTCACCTTCAACTAACGGATCATCTATAGATAAGGAAGATGAGGTTTGAAGCTTTGCAACTAACTCAGCTTCCTGTGCTGCCCAGTCTGAAGCGTCTAGTTCTGCCTGATTATCACTAAGCGTATTATCTACTTTCTTCTGAGAGTCACTTAATTTTTTACCTAGTGTAGCAACCGCACCAATAGCCCCTATTACAGCCTGCCCTTTAGCAACTTCATTATTAACACTAGGGCTAGTTAAGGCTTGCACGCCTGCCTGTACTGGTCTTTGAATTTTCATTTACAGCCTCAATTATATATTGTTAGACCACGTATTCGCAGCAGCAGTTACACCACCTAACGTGCTTTGATACCATGCTGCCTGCCCCCCTGCTCTTGCTTCTCTAGCAGCCATTTTTGCAGATTCTTTAGCCCACCGTACCTGCCTAATGTTTTCAGTCGCTAACTCAGTTAGATTGCTACTAGCAGTGCCAGATGTTTCAGTGATACCTGATCCACCTAAATTTGCTATATTAGTTCCCATGTTGAAATCTTGCTGAATCTCTAGCCTGCGGATTTCTTCTTCAGCTTGCCGCATGATATTTCTGCTAGTAGTCTTGCCTGCACTCCTTGCATCCTTGCCTGCCATGTAGCCCTGCGCTATTTGTGCGCCACCTATTAAAGCCTGCCACATAACTACCTCACTCTAATTATGTTAGATGAATTAATCTTTTGAGATTTTCCTTGTAAATTATCGTTACCACAGGCTTCTCTCAAGAGAACTTCAGACTCATTGATCAAACTGTCTCGTAATTTCGCATTCTCTGTAACCTGTATACACATGTGCGATGCAAGTGTTGTAGCAAATGTCATTAGAAAGTTAGGCGAGAATGATGTGGTTGCTACATCTTTTGTGATATACCTAACATAGATAACAGAAGCATCACAAACAATCTGCCCACTCTCATAACGCCACTCAAAGGTAGATGGCTGATTATCTAAATCATTCTGCCTGACATCTATAATTCTGTATGTATCATTAGGTGCAGCGAATGCCTGCCCATATCCCCATGCAGGGGGATTAGCCACAGGATTACTTAGCACCACTCGCTTTGTAAGAAAAGTCCAATCTCTTTTCTCTAACATTAGATCCCTAACAATTGGATAATATAATGAGCATAGCTCTTCTATATCAGATTGTGGATTATCTATACTGGCTATCCTGTAGCCACCTAACTTACCTAACGCGAGATTACATATATCTACTACGCTTGCCATAAATCACCTATAAGTTCGGGCTAATAAAATAATCCAAACTTTCCTGTTTCGTTAGTGTTGCACCACTTTTATAAATACATATACAATCCTCTTGAATTGCTGCATATATGCCCCACTCACCTAATACCTGACAATCTAGTAAATTTAGAGATTTTGTATCTACTATAGATCCAACAGCTATATCACCAATTGAAGATATATTTACCACATGATCTGCTATATTTTTAAACTGCATAACGTCTATACCATAATTGAGAAATCATATTGCTTGTATTAGCTCCTATCCACCTAACTGTTAGATAGCTTCCCGCACCAACCAGAACTTGATTGTTGTTAGTCACATCACCAAACAAGCTTGAGCCTGTATTTGCGCCATCAACATCAACACCATTAACTGCGTAAGTAAGTGTTCCCGCATTCGTATCGGCACGAGAAAAAGATGTGTGAGTAAGTTTGATGTTTTTTGGAATAGCTATCCCTCGCCCCGCATTCATTCTGGTAGCTCCAAACAGTGCATAAACCCCATTATTAAATCCACCATCATCATTAACTAGAAAATCAAACTCTTGTTCACTAACCCAGTGAGAGCCATCATAATAATAAGTAGTCTCATCTATACTATTCTCCCATCGCCTTGTTATATCAGAGGGAGCTGAAGATGAACGGATTGGAAGCCGTAGCTCACTTTGAGTTTTAAAAACGGAAACGCCAGTAGGAGATGTTGCCATTATGCTATCAACAGCAACAGGTGAAGCATTTGGATATCTAACAACATAACTACTAGGCAGAGATAATGGAGGCAATATAGCTACACTCTCTGTATCTCTAACTAGCTCAAATTCTAGCGTAACAATTCTATCGCCTTGTATAAAATCAAATTCACACCCACTACCTTCAATAGTATTAATATTAATATTGTTATTTAGATTAATTATTGGAAGCTCTGGAGTAGTGTTATCCACAGTGATATTTACACCACTTTGAACACCTAACACACCACCACCTCCAGTAACGACAGTTTTATACAAACCATCTGCTGCTAGAAAATCAGTAGCTGCTCCATCCGATATTAGATAAACACCATTTACAGTTACATCATTAAACACTGCATTATCACTAGGGATAAATTGTGTTAATGACATTGCAAGCTTATCTAGCTCATCTTCTACATTACGTGCAGGGAATGGCGTTAAATCAGGAAGCGATAATTCTTGAGTTAAAGGAACAGTCCGTAGAATAGTCACCACAGATTGATCCGCAGGGATCAAGCTAAATGTAAATGTACCACCCGCGTTATTAATTTGATCTGCATTAAGATCTACCGATCCTGCTACAGTTACACCATCAACCTGCCCTGTAATCCATGAAGGATCATTAGCTTGTATATTGAAAGAAAATAGTGAATTAATACCATCACCAATATAACTCTCTTCTCTTACTATGCTTGATACTGTCATACCTTGTTACCTTGAGCCTTACCATATAAGGCTGATATGTTAGTGGGAAGTGGTAGATCTTGCTCTACAGTTATCACACCTTTGTTATATCCTGAGTCATAAACACTCACATCACCACTAAACAAAGGAACACCATTAGTCATTAGATCAGGTGGAGTTCTGCTTGGTGGCCTATTGCCATTAAGAATAGGCATAGCTGATTCATACACACGAGCAAACACTTCATTAAATCTACGCTTCTGAGTTAATGCTGTTCCATCTGGATTAGTACCCTCTAAATCGTTAGTAACTGCAATGGCTGCATAACCTAAACCTACAGCTACAGTTTTTCCTATAGTCCAATCTTCTAACGTAACTTCACCATTCTCTACAACTAACGATGGATGAATGCTATAGATATCACCATTAACAGTGTCATTATCTAATACAACAATCTGAACCTCTTTACCTTCAAGATGCTGCAAGCCTTGTATAACTCCAGTGCTAACAGATCTCACATAGCTATCCTGATAAATAGGCTGACTACTCGAAGCCTCATATATCTCTATGTAAAGCCCACTGCCATCACGATCAACTAGCACATACTTTGAGCTACCTGTTTGATCTTCTGCAACTGCTGCGCTTATGAATGAACCTTGCGTAGTTTCTCTCCACCATCCATTTGCCTGTATAGCTTTGAAGTAGCAACTATCAGCTATAGTGCCATCTAACATAATAGCTGATAACTCATAGTGTGGATTCTCTGCATAAGTAAGCTGACATATTTTTTTACGCAAAATATGCTCTGCAATAATTGAAGGCTCAATTGATTCATAACTATTCGAGCTATCACCGCCATCAATCATAGTGCGCACCCTTGCTAACTCTGGGCTAACAAAGATAGCTTCCCTACCTGTAGCAGCAGGAGCAAGGTATGCAGAACCCCATGTCTGCTCAGTAGCGAAGTTAAAATCATCTGCTGTAATAACTGATCCAGTAGAAGTTCCAACTACCTGCCCTAGATCTGTACCTATAAGTAAAGTCTTTAATCCAAGCATCCATTGGATCTTCCCATTCACAGCCAACTGAAAATCTAACGGATCTTCTGGAGTTGCATTATCTTCTTCAAAATCGAAATAATCCCAAACTCTCGAAGCCCATATTGTACTTAAACTATCTGGAGCAGCGCCTAGATATAATCGACCTTGATGAAATGCACACACGCTAGGCTGATTATTATCCCATAGGTTAGGTGATGGCTGTGTAGGAAGGTACTGTGAAAACACCCATGAATCAGTTAAGGCTACATAGGTTAATATATGCATATTGCCACCTAACACTGTAAAGATCATCGTGCCTGTGGCGCTATCCATCGCAACTTGTATATCTTTAAGCTTACCTATCCATGATGTAGGTGTTGACCAAACTACAGGAATAGGTGGTATGTTAGACTGAACAAGTAGAAAGTTTTTAAACAATAAATTTAACTCTCTATCTCTATCTTTAGGATTAACATTTTGATTATCATTAAACACTTGAACGAGCACAGTAAGATCCACAATATCTGGCCTACCTGCTAAATCAAAAGTAATTTCGTAATCTTCTACCTCACCAATATTAGGCACTGAAACTGGCGAAGGGAATGTAGTATTAGCGTTATAGTTGATCTGTATATCACCCAATATTTCGGCTAAATTAGATCCATTTCTTAGTGATATAGTTACAAATCCCCCTCTCCTTCTATTTGAAGTATTTGCTAAAAACTCTGCACTAACAGTGTATGTATATTCTGCCTCTAGAACAGGTATAACTATACCATCTTGATAAACTGCTGCATTACCAACACTAGCGTTAGCAAAACTATCTATATTGTTGCATGTTGCTCTAAGCCTACAACCAACATTAGAGACTGCTTGTGTTTGCGCTGTTCCTGTGTTTGCTGTGTTTTCGATTGTAGTCCAATCTGCAAAACCATTAAGGAATGTAGGATCTGTAATAAGGTTTGCTGTAGCTAAACTTTCTAACACACCATTAACATCATACATAGTGACATTGTTATCACCAATAACCACAACCTTATCATTAGCTCCAATTTGCCTAAAAGTTCTAGCTACAGCATTTTGCTCGCCCGTATTCTCTATAAATCTACTGCCATTACGCTTTTCTAATGTGGCTTGTGGAGTTACGCGAAAATTCTCACAATAAGCTAATCCATAGTTATATTCTTCAGACTGTGTTCTACCTCTAAGCTTAGGTGTTATCTCACCATAACCGAAACTACTTTGTATGGGTGATGCGTTAGGCATGTTATTCTCCTACTACGCAAAATCTAAACTCACTTCCAAACTTTTCTAACTGCTTCTCTTCTGATAGAACGCTACGGAATTTAGCAAGCTTGATAGGATCATCAACTACTTTTTGATAAGGGCAATTATCAGGATCGTTACAATCACCTGCTGCCAATATCTCAATAGGTGAATTATTAAGCACATCTAATTGACGCTGATTTCTAACTATAACGAAAGTTAATGAGCTTATCTCATCATCACTTTTAATTGTTTTAAACTTATCAAAGCCCATAAATACATATTTCGCCTTACCAACGCTATAGCCATTATGAGACTGGAAAACTAAATCACGCACATCATTATAGTTAGCAGCTAACCATGCTTGCAAAGCATCACAGTTTTCACAGTAAGTTAGCAAATGACTATTGAGCATTTTGAGCACCTGTTAATGTTAAACCTATAGTCTCTATACGCTTAAGGTTTCTAATACCAAAAAAGATATCATCTTCAGTTATAGAAGCATTGTTCGCCCACAAATAAAACGAATCAGGTAGTATTGGATAAATAGATAGCGGAACACCAAATATCACTCCAGTCTGTGCATCTACTGTAAGCCTTAAAGGTAATCCATCTCTAACTTCTAACATGCAGCGCTTCATCTCACCAAGCGGCCAATCGCTTAAACTGACGTAACATTGTTCATTGCAGCTTTCAATAGAGCTAGCAAACATTCCAAAATCACCCACTAAATTTGCAAGTAAACCGAATGCAAAGCCCTCTGTTGCTGTATCAAAATCACCATTTGTATATGTAGAGAATACTGATATTGCATCACCACTTATATCAGCAACTGGAAGAAGTCCTGCTGTATTAATAGCTTCAAAGTAAATTGTATAATTTCTATCTGTAGGCGTAGTAACAGGTGCATAAACATCTGCAACATTTAAACGAGTAACAGAACTATTAGATGGAGATAGAACAGGCGCATAACGTGATGTACCAGTAGCTGTATAATGCGCCCCATAAACACCTATACCATTTCCTGCAACACCTAAATAAGATTCATTATATAGATTATCTAACAGATTTATTGTTGCATGTGCAGGATCAGAACCAATGCCAACAGTGCCAGTATCAAAATAGCAGTAACACCATCCACTATCTAACAATAAAATACCTGAATCACCATAATCTGAACTTTCAGAGGTAACTAAGTTACCAGTAAAGATATCAAATACAACAAATGAACTAGGCTCACCTGTTAGCTTAATATATCTAGAATCACCTAAAGGCTTAACAAAAAGCCCGCCTCTGATTCTACCACCTAATATATCGTTAGTGCTGTATGACATATCGATCTGCTTAAAACCTACCACAGCAATCTCATCCAAAACACCAATAGAACCAGTGAGATCTGGAGCTGTATCAGCTACAACTTGCTTAGTTAAACCAATATCATTACTCCACCCTTTTGGATTAGGAGCTGCATCATTTTGAGTAACATCATAATGCCACCAATGAGCAGATGTATCTTGTGGTCTAGGCTCAATACCGTATAAACCAATTGCAGGCACATCGATAGCATTATTAACTAACAATCCTTCACGAATAGAATACTGTGGAGATCCATGTATATGAACAGCAGTGTTAAGAGATTTAGTATCTAACGCATCATTAAGAAAAGGATAATGCCATGTCACATTAGAGGTAGGTGGTGGTGATCCACCTACAATTCCCCAGAAACTAATAGCAACATCATTAAACGACTCACCCACTGCTCCCTGCAATTTGAAATATGCAAACATACCTTCATTCAATGCAGGCAGCTCTACAGGGAAGGTAGCATCAATAATCTGCTTCCATGCATCCTGTACTGTATTCGCAGTCGCTCCTAACGCCTGAAGATACACAAGCTCCATATCTCCTATAGAGCCTGTATAGCCTAGCGTGCGAAGTGCATCAAATTTAGTATCATTAACAGTAGGCATTTAAGCTCCTAGCAAACTAAACAAAGTTCTTTAAGCTTTGTTACGCAATAACCTACAGCCACATCTGTTACTACTGTGCCACGACCACGCGCTCTAATCTCTGGAGAAATACCTATTGCTATCTCGCCTACAGCGATAGCAGCTTCAGAAGCTTCTTCTCGAATATCTGCATTACCACCACCGATAGGCATAACGATATAGATAGCAGCACCTGCCTCTCCACCTAACTCATTATCTCTAACGTATGATTTAAGCTTATCAATAACAGCTCGTGCTTCAGTTATGCGTGATGAGCTTAATTGATTACCTATAATTGACCAGTGATCAGCAGGTACAGGAATGATGGCGTTAGCCACTGCATCTTTAGCAACTCCTAACCACGGAACATTTATACTTACATCAAATAATATCGCCATTAGAATACCCTCTATTCAGCAGTAGGCTTCTTACGAAATTTAGGCTTTTCTTCTGCGCTCTCTTCAACAAATTCAGCCACACGATCTTCCGTAGTTTCAACTTTAGGTGTCGGTCTTACCTTGATATCAACTGGTCGAGATTTAACCTCACCACCTTTTTTGAAATGGTCTATAAACTTAGAAACAATCTCAAGTTTTACACGAGTGTAATCAGAGATATTTTCAGGTGAATAACCCTCATCATAATATCGCTTAATCGCATTAATTTGAGTTATGTTTGCTCCATTAGTCTTACTCATAATAACTGCCTTTATTTGCCACGCGGATCACGCATTGGAAGTGTTTTGGGTGAAGGATAATTCACCACATGTTTTGCAGGCTCTGTACCATTACCTGCACCGTGAATAACACGAGCACTATGCGTACCCTGTTGTGAACTTGATGGTGCTACACCTGATTTAGGCTTCATAATCTTCTCCTAGAAAAAAGGGGAGCATAGCTCCCCCTCTATATACTTCACTGCTAGCCTTTAGTGACAGAGCCACTTTGACCTTTCTTAACACCTTTGTACTGGTTGTAGCCTTGTTGATTCGGCTTAACAAAAGTACCTTGCTGTGGTGTTTGCTGTGGTTTGCAACAATCGTTCATAAGTTACTCCTTACACTGAATCTAAGAAACGACCAACAACAATTTTCTTATCTTGAACCCGAACTGCACCCATTGTTAAGCGTGCGTAGATTCTCCAAGCGAAAGAAGCTGATGGATCTTGAGCTACCTGAATAGTGATATCTTCATTCACTTGCAAGCCTAAAGCATCTGGACAGTAGAATAATGCATCCACCACACCTAACGAACTTAGTAAGCGGGTACTCATTATCCAAGTGAAGCCCATCCAATTTGCAACTACGCCAGAAGCATTAAGCTGCTGAAGAGCTGTACCCGCGCCCGCAGGAGCAACCGCGAAATCGCGTGAGGTTTGCTCAGTTAGTTGAAGTAATTTACGAACCATTGCAGGAGAAACTACAGCAACTTTAGGCTGCGCAGGATCAACATCGTTATTCATAAATACCTCTTGAATCTCAGTCAAAGCATCAAAGCTAACTGATTCAGTAGAGCGATCTACAATTTGACCCGCAGGTAATGGGATAAGCGCACCTGTACCATCTTGCGCATCTCCATTAGCAGCAGCGATTATGATATCGTCAATTGCGCGATTCATTGCCATAGATAAGTTATACGCAATGTTAGATTTAGGCTCTACTAACATCTGAACGATATCTTCATTATCAACAGTCGAACCAGTGTGCTTAGTTTCAGCAATAGAACGTCTACGATTCCACGGAAGATCTACGTTAGGCGTAGGAGGTGCAGAGGTTGTTTTATCAATAGCATCTGAAAAATCTAAAGTTTCCCAGTTATGAATATTACCGTTAGTACCGCGCTCCATTACAGTTCCGCGTAGCTTGGTATTCATTTGTTGTGCTAGGTGTTGTACGTTTTGCTCAAATGTCTGAATATAGACATTATCAATATTTAATCCGCCTGCCATGATGATTCTCCAGTGCAGTTAATTTAATGTAAAAAATTAATCGACTAGAGCTACCCATAACGGACTCGATGTCTTAAGGTTATCGTTCTCCAACGCTGTTCCATGTGGAACATGAGCAATACTAACTCTGCCACATTTGAGAGTTAGATTGTCATGCCTGCCCATAGGGAAGCAGTTAGTTGAAAAATAGAACAAGAAAGGGAGCAATGCAATAACAAAAAGCAATGCTCACTTTTAAGAATTACGCTACCAGTTTTCTGCGTAATTCAATCATGGTATCTACAGCTTTTTTGTGCTGAGGGTGAGATGAATCCCAGTAAGGATGAGCTTGATTATTCATCATATCATCTATACGACCTTGAATATCAGCAGGTGCTTCTACCAGATCATCCACAGTAGCCATCGGCCTACCTTCCACAGTCATTTGCTTTGACATGTTAAATAACCATCTCATCGTGTCAGCATCAATCTTTTTTTCTTTGATAGCTGTCATTAGCGATTCAGGTGCGCCTGAACTTTCAGCCATCTTCTGTGCTAACGAGAAACGCTGCTCAAAAGCATCGCCCCACTCATCACTGAGCGCAGCACGAGCTTGATTCACTTGATCTGTAGTTTTATCTACTATCTGCTTATCAAAGCCCAGTAGATCACTGGCTAACGCTTTGAATTGCTTTTTAGTTAGATTAGCTTTATGGGCATACTCCTTTAACTGAGATGCACGCGATTCAGGTATCTCAAAATCATCAAACTCAGGAAGATCATATTTAGCAGGTGTATCTGGCTTACCCAGTGATCGATATGTCTGCTCCATAGCAGCATCATCATCAATGTTAGGCTTACGCATAAGATCAGGCGCTTTAGATTCAAGCTTGCCATAAAACTCATTCCATGTTTCTTCCCCCGCCTCTTCACTAGGAACGCGAATAGACTTACCCATCATGCTACGCATGTGCGACATTTGATCAAAAAATTTTTCAGGCGTATCACTGTTTTTAAACTCATCCCATTCTTTAATCTCTTTAGGGATAACTTCTCTCCAGTCACTTGCCACTGTTGTACTTTCTTCTGTGCTCATTTTTTATTCTCCAAGTTTTTTAAATAATTCTAACGCTTCATGCGCACCAAGTTTTCGATAGGTTGAGTGAGTATCTTTTCCTATCAATGGGTAAATGCTAAGCTCACTGGCTAACAAGTCCACAGCTTCTTTCCCTACTTCTGTTTGAAGAAAAGCACGCAATGCTACAGCCACGCGCTTTCTCTTCTCATTCACCTCGGTAGCACTAGCCATTAGATAGCACCTTTAGGAGCTGCGCTTATAGGTAGTGGCATAGCAGCTCCCATTGTTTCCTGCCCCTTACCTAATGCCTGCATACCTTTACCCATCTGCTCCATGTTTTCACCCTCCACACGCTGCTGCGCTTGTGCATTACGCTCTTCCCGATCCCGTTTGATATTACTATCTGATCTCAAAAACTTTGCAGGAACTCCCATCATTTGCGCAGTACCTTTATACATAGCATCCCAATCTGGAATATCTAACACTTCTGGATTAACTTGAGCAGCAAAACTTAAATCATTCATCCATCTATTAACTGAATCAACTTGATCCTGCATTAGTGAACGAGCTAGAGCGCCCACATATTCAATATTGAAATCAGACTCACTATCTATAACGCTTTGAGGCATTTCAGGTAATTGGCCTGCACGATACATAATATTGAATGTGCGAGTAATACAAGGATCAAGTAGATCAGATATCAAACGACCTATCGTAGGCGCGATGAACTTCTCTAACTGCGCAATACGTGCAGATATCTCTGTAGCTGTAGCAGGTGTACCTTCCATAGGTGGAAGCATTAACTGATCAAGCATGAAGTATTCACGAATCTGATTTCTGAAACGCTCTATCTCTTGATAGTTCACATCAAAACGTGCAGAGCTTTCATACGCTCTTACTTCATCAAGATCACGCACAACCGTTAGCCCCGCAGGATTAAGATCAAGATCAGATATAAGACCACGATCTGTTGTGAGAGTTGCAGGATCAACTACTTTCTCAGCAGATTGAATATGCAACTCGATAAGCCGATTAAGACTAAGTACGTCAGACAAAGCCACCATAGCAGGACTGTTACCCCAGATGCTAGAAGATGTAGTTCTCCATCTAGGCACGTATGCAGGCATTTCATAATAACCACCTTCTTCACTTAATGGAGATGCATCTTTAAACAACACCCACCTATAACCATAAGGTCTTTTCTTAGCATCTAATGGTTTCGTTAGATCAATATCATCAACATCTACTTCAGGTCTACGATAGACAGCAAAAACAATTATCTCTTTTTTATTAGGATCAGCACTAGGATCTTCAGCTTCATCCTTCACCCATTGTGGGCAGGCTTCACCAAACTGCGAAACTAACTGCGCGTATGTGCGCTCCATCTTACGGTAGAAACGATACACCTGCTGCTTGCTATCCTGCTCAAAATAACACTCCTTTAATGGTATGGCTGTAAAATCCAAACCCTTCCAATCACCACGCATATTCTTTTCTTCTTCTTCAAACACCATCGCTGTACCAAAATCCGTTAAATCCTGATACGCCTCTGCTATCTGTACGTTAAAGTTAGAATCCTGCAAAGCATTAAAGATTCTATTAGAGCACTCATCTGCCCACTCTGCTGCATCACGATCATCATTTAAAGCCTGCTCACGAAAGCGTAAACCAAACCATCGAAAAGAGGGGGAGGTCAACCGCGAATGTAAGTTCGCTGCTAACGCTTGGCTCGCCATTACCGCAGTCGAATCGAATAGCCACGGTTGCCTCCACTCTATACTATTCTCACTACGCTCATCTTTAAAAAAACGCCCACGATAAGGCGCGATGTAACGGGTGATTTCATCCCAGATATCTTGCACTGTTGTACGACCAGATTCTAAGCGTCTTAAACGCATAATTATATCTTCAGGCTTCATAGGTCTAACTCCTCTTCTGTTAATGGCACTGGATATAATTTTGGTATATCCAGTAATAATTTATCTTGTGGGTTTGAGCGCAAACCTAAATTAGATTCTAACTCCCAGTAACCTTGCAGCACCTCTACTTCAGACATGGCAGGCTGTGGCTTTGCTTTTCTACCTGTTCTAATAACGCGCATGGCTTGCACTCGTTTTTATTACTCGTGGCTTGTAACGGGTATCAGTATTTCTGCATTTAGATATACGTGCTCGCTCCATTGTGTCACCCATTTCAGGATGATGATTAATAGCAAGGTAACGAAAACTATCCGCACCGTTAGAAAATTTGTCATGCACTGGAGTATCTTTAAAGATCCCAGTTTTAGGATCATGCTGTTTGCGATAGTTATCTAAGCAATCAATGCCACGAGAGCACTTGATTCGATCCATATATATTTGAGGCATTAACTGCCTAACAGCGTTAATACCATCTGCCACAGGAATACGTGGAGTAACAATCACTTCTTCAAACATGTGGCTATTCTCTAACATCTCTGTTCTAGTCTTACCATCATTTAAAGATCTTACTTCTGCATCATGGGGGAGAAAGGCTTTACCATAACGATACTGATCAAAAGGCATTCTGCGCATTTCATCCATAATGTCTAGCAGTGAGGTGTTAGTCCATTCATGGTATGCTAAACATCTCAACTCATTACCCACAGACTGAGTGAACCAAACACTCGTAGCATCATCCATTCCCAGATCCATACTGATATCCACAGGGAGCTGCCTAGCATGGGGTATATTTAATACCCTACCCTCCATCTTCAGGCGCGACATTTCAGCACCATAATAACCACCCCTAACTGCTGCACTCCAGTCACATAAAAATTCCTGCCTAAACTCTTCTTCACCCATTGTCTTACGGGCTGCTTCTAATTCTTCAGCATCAATAAGCTTAGTATCGAGTGCAGAATAAGTTCTGGCTAACCATCCTTCTGTAGCTTCTGCCTCCTTATACGAATCGTAGAAGTGATTCTTACCATTCGGAGTGCCTAGAAATATAACCCACCCCTTCCTATCTGCTAATGCAGGCCGTAATACCTCACGCCATATCTGTGGTGACATATTTCCCCATTCATCTAACACAACTCCATCAACATAATTTCCACGCAATGTTTCAAAATTTTCTGCACCTGATAACTGGATTCTCGCACCATTAGGAAACTCTGCACGCAGATCTGTTTCGTAAAAGCGCATATCTGGGATGCCTCGCGTAAATTCCTTCAAATAATCCCATACGATAGATCGAGCCTGCTTCATCGTAGGCGCTACATAAAAAAATCTAGCGTTTGGTAATGGGCATGTTAGTGCTCCATCAATACATTCATTAATAGCAAAAACTGATTTACCGAAACGCCTATGAATAGCCAAACATGCAAAGCGGATTCTGATGCCTTTCTCTCTAAGGCTCGCATGGATCTCAGATTGTAGATCGCGAGGGAAGTAGGGGATATCTATCTCTAGCTTCTTACCCATGAGAGCAATGCTCATCGTTAGGTGATATAATTTGTGTGCGGGTAGTAAGGAGGTAAGCGCGTAAATGCGTTTTTTCGCCCCCCACCCCCCTAAAAAAGGCGTGACTCGACCTCTCAAAAAAGCTTTTTTTCTGCGCACGATAGCTGCACGTTCGGAGCAAAGTCCATCTAACACATTCTAAGTCATTGATTTTAAACGATTCACCTATGCGCATAACATTCATTATGTTAAATCCCCTTAGTTACTCAGTATCTATAGGTAAGCGGTCACTTACCTGTGGAGATGCATGTGTATACTCATGCTCAATAACATTTATTTCCTTAATCTCGCTCCCATCCTGCACACCTAGCAAGTGATGATTAACAATGATAGTAACGCCTGCTCCACTACCTTTCTCATTCCTTTGGGGATTAAGCTCATCGCCATACCTCTCTCTAGCAAATGCAGCAGCGTGAGGCATAGAGCCTCCCATAGCCTTTGTACGAATCGCTAGAAATAGCTGATCACGTTCTAACGCTAAACCCTTATCCCATGCGGTTCTTAAGCGATCATCTTTTTTAAATAATTTACGGAGTGTATCTACATGCCATCCTAGTTGTATCGCTATCCACGCCTGCGTATGACCTTCACTAGCCCATACTTCAACATCATCATAAATCTGTTTATTTATACGCTTTGGAGCAGGCATTCATCACCCTATAAAGTGTTCAATATTCACTCAAAGGAAAATAGCGTATGACTAGAAATACATCAATAACTTAGTACAACTGTTAGCAATGCTCACCTACACCATTATGGGTGAGTGTTAGTCACTTATAGCCTGACAAACCTATCCACAAAGCATCTGCTCGATCAATATCCTTTTTACGTTTTAGATCTTTATGCATGTGTGGCCACCTCTGAATAGCTGCTGTACGTGCAAAATCTTTTTCAGTACCACTTAGCTTAAACATCTTCTTCCACTTATTAGGTGACACGTATTCAAAGCCTAAATTACTGGCTACAACAACACCTACAATCAAGCCTTTACTCATACCAAAATTGAATGAGCTTGTGACACCTTGCTTAGGCATAGCATGTACATCTTCAATGATCACTTTAGGTTGTGCATCACATAGAACGCACCAGTTACCAATAATGTTAAATAGTCCTCGTGCATCAACTATTAATTTCTTATCTCGTGTTGGCATATTAGGGATATCAACAACCTCAATAGGCTCTCCATCTCTAAACAGTGACATAGCACCCTTTGATCCAGTATCGATACCTATAACATAATTACTCATACTCACCTCCTTCATCTCTAATTCCATCAATTCTATCTTCTGCTAAGGCTTCTAAAGTCTCACTATCATTGAGCTTCATTGGCTTACCTCGACTACTCATATTATTAAGTGCTATACCATCATCTATGCACTCTGCACATGTACTAGGAAAGCCCATCGCTTCATTCAGTGGCCAGTAGCATATATCGCATATCACACCATTAATTATTAAATCTGCTATATCACTCATATATCACCTCAATTTAATAGTATTATCTGGTTAGCTGATTTCACCTCGATATCATCTCCTTCCAGAAATGTATAAAGCTCGATCAAGCCATTCTTCACTACATCGATCTCACCACCTATGCGCAGTAGCTCATCAAAGCTAACAGGTGCATCGTGATACTCCTGTTCAGGTAAGCTGCCATCATCGCTGATCTCGTGAATCATTCTCACTGCTTCATCTTCAACACCTGCACCTGCTCTGCTTGCATGTACATATAATATTTTTAGCTGTTTTTGTAGTAGCTCTTGTGGGCTTAGTTTTGCCATAATCGTTATCCTGTCAAAAGTAGTTAGTTAATGTAAAATTCAGTAAAATATAGTCAAATATAGTCAAACATCAGTGAATAGGTGGACATGTAAAAAACTTGAGGTTAAGCTGCCAAGCAGCTTACCTCTTTTTGACATTCCTCCACTCGACCTAACGCTCATATCTATTCGCCCATGTATCTTATGTGAGGGGAATTAGCTATAGATATAATCAATCCCCTCTCTTCAAGCTTTGTCATTACCTGCGGAAAGCTTTGTCTGCTAATCCCGTGATCCTTCGCCCACTCTCTAAGCTCTAAGCGCTCTAACGTAGCAGGGATATCACTACTGGCTTCATTCAATCGTATTTTGATCTCCATGTGACGAGTGCGTATATAATTAATCAGCTTCAATTGATTGCCCCCTAATCCTTTTGATTCAACAGATAATGTACGCCTCTCTACAGTAGGAGCAGTCGCACAATTGCGTAGCGTTAGCGTGCTCACTGGATCACCATCTTCATCATTCCATGATGGTGGTAGCTCGATAACTTCAGGCATAAAACTTAATTCAGGTGGCTGCTTAAAATCCTTTGGATCTTTATAAACACTGAGAGTTACCATGTCGCTCTCTGCATCTGGTCGCTTTAACAGGTAAGCAACATCTGCTGCACCTGCTTGTTGTGATGAGCCACGCATCCTTTCCTTATTATCATGCCCTACGTGATCTACAACTGCTGCCATGCAATTCATTGTGATCTGCAACTTACGCAAAGCGTTAATCCAATTATTCATTGTGGCTGCATCGCTATCGCTTCCTGCCATGTTTGCAGACTTTGTATCTACTATGATGAAATCAATCTCATAATCTAGCGCTAAGATATCAACCATTAACTGATCCATCTCACGCCTCTCATTTATCATCACAGCATTGATTGATACCTGTAATAAATTCTCTCCAAGCTCCACACCATATCTTAGCTCTAATCCTTTCAACCGCTTAGCTAAACCTCCTGCACCCTCACCATTGATAACGAGCACCTTTCCCTGCCTAACCTTATTGCCACACCAATCTCTCCCTATAGCCACATGATATGCCATATCTAGCATTAGGAATGTTTTGTAACTACTCCACTCACCTGCAAGCCATGCAATACCTTCTGTGGGTAGATAGTTTTTTATCAGCCATGTTAGCTTTACTGGATTATGCGTTAGATCATAAGCATCTACCCAGAATTTAGAGTTAGGCGTTAGAGTTTGTTGAACTACCTCATCATCCACGTTAGATGCTTTCTCTAGTGTGGCCTCAATATAATCCTTCCTTAATCCTTTATCAGGATTCTCATTCCATTTACACCTGTGCTCATAGATCAGCATTTGCGTTTGATAAACACTGAAGCCCCTAATGTATGCGCGTGTGGCTATAGCTAGATCATATTCATTCTGGCTTGGCAGATCCTTAAGCTTATTCCACAGCTCATAAGACTGGCTTTCTTCACAGAATTGTATAATTAGCTCATGGGCTTCACTTGTGGTTGGTGGCAGCGCTATAGGTTTAGGTGGCTCAATATCGCTAAGTGGCTTCTCAGCTATCTTCTGACTGATCATATCAATAGCTGCTTGATTCTCCCTAACCACATCAATACTATTAAACTCCTTACCTGTAATAGTAAAAAATCTACCTTTATTATAAATCTCGCCCACTGTACGCTTAAGGCATACATCAAGATTTCCTTTAATATAAATATGGAAGCCCTTTCCACTTGGAGAGAACTCAGTATAACTGTTAGCCTCTTCAATCCAATGCAATGCGTATGGCTCAATCACTCCATCATCATCAATGCACTTATCGATATCCACACCAACAATTCCTACTTCTTCAGTGAATACAAATCCTATTCCATCAAATTGATCCGCTTCTGCCACAGCTTCATCATAGCTGCACCATGTATCTGAATTTGTGCTACTGGCTTTCTTTTCTGGTTGCTTAATCTGATATGGAACTTTAGTAGTATTGAAGCCTCGCTTCTCAAAACGCCATCCTACCCAGTTTGAATGATCGCGCAATTCATCGGGTATATTGTCATAATCCATGCTACTCTCCAGAGTCTATAATATTCTCGGATGTAGCATCTAACGCTTGAGGTAAGTATATCTCTGGGAAAATATCTTCTAAATATAAAGGGATATCTGCATCTTCTGCATACTTAGCAAGCCTTAATCCGCTAATAGGCGGGATGCAATTCTTCCAGTGGCTGACAGCACTAGGATTAATATTAAGTATCTTAGCTACTTCCATGCGCCCACCTAGCTTATCGATCACATAATTCACATGATCATTTCTTCTAATTTGATTACAGTTTGGGATTGGATGAACTGGTTTTTTAGGTGCTTTAATTTCACTCATTGTGATCTCCTATGTTGAATCTGTTTTTGCTTTTGGAGGGTGAGCATTGCCTAGCTTAATAATAATCACAAGAAAAAAACCATTAAATTAGCATCGCTCACCCATAGTTTAACTGGTAGTTGAACTCTTAGTTGAACTACCAGATCAAGAGTACGTCTAGCTCTGCGACTCACTCATCAACTGTTAGTTGAACTCTTAGTTGAACTAACAGTGAGCATCACTTCTTCCCCTTGCGATTGTCATTTTCTGTAACTAATCTTCTCTTCCACAAAACAACAACAAAACAAAGGAGAAAATTATGGCTGATTCTACAGCTAAAAAACCAATGATCACTCTCGAATCATTGAAGCAAAGTGTTAAAAAGCCCCCTCGAATATGTATTTATGGTGATGCAGGTATCGGAAAGACTACCTTCGCAGCACAAGCTCCAAGCCCTATTATTATTCAAACTGAAGATGGACTAGGTGATCTAGATACACCTGCATTCCCATTGTCTCATTCGTTTGATGAGGTAATAGCTAACTTGGCTTGGCTTGCTACTGAAAAGCATGACTTCAAAACCTTATGCCTCGACTCATTAGATTGGTTAGAAACATTAATATGGAACGCTGTCTGCGCAAAGATGAAAGTAGAATCCATTTCTGATATCCCTTATGGAGATGGCTACAATCAAGCCATGATTTTTTGGGAAAAGTTTTTTAAGGCTTTAACGTACTTACGTGATGAAAATAATATGATAATCATTCTAACAGCTCACGACAGTATCAAACCTATTACTGATCCACTTCAACCTTCCTATGATGCCCACGGAATTAAACTCCACAAAAAAGCTTCTGCAAAAATAGAAGAATTTTGTGATGTTATTTTATTTGCTACTTGGCAAGTAACTGTATCAAAAGAAGAGAAAGGTTTCGGCAATACACGTAATCGTGCTGTTAGTACAGGTGATCGTGTTATGTACTGTGATGGCGCTCCTAGCTATGTGGCTAAGAATCGCTACAAACTCCCTAAACTTCTCCCATTATCATGGGATGAATTCAATAATGCATATCAAAACAGAGGTAAATAATCATGGGTAATTTAGCTAATTGGAAACAAAAAGACATTGAAATATCAGAGGGAGGCTTTATGCAATTCCCAGATGGATGGCACGCATTCATCATAACAAGTGCCACAGTTATTATTAGCCAGTTAGATGGATCTGATCAGGTGCAGATAGACTTAACAGCTATGACTGGCACAATGGAAGGGAAAACGAAAAAGATATGGCTTAATATCTTTAGTGAGAATCAACAAGTTAGAGATATTGCTAACTCGCAACTTAAGCAGATAGCAGAAGCTGTAGGCATTCAAGATATGAATGATACTAGTGAGCTTGAAAATAAAGGTGTGGATATTGAGCTTAAGACTAAAGGCAAGTATCAGAACATTAATGGTGTACGCGCACAAGGTCGCAACAGTGGATCTAACAGTGTAGCTTCTAACACGCAAAGCACTGACGATTTCGATTCACCTCTTCCAGATGCATTCAAGTAATGAAAACAACTGATTTAATAAAGCAGCATATTGAGGACTCACAACCAGATAAGCCCACTCGTGGCTATCTGGGAATGAGTGCTATAGGGCATGACTGCTCACGTAAGCTATGGTACGACTTTAGATTCTGCACAATGCCTCATTTTGATGCTATATCATTGCTACGCTTTGCAGATGGGCATAACTCTGAAGATATTACAGCACAGAGAATACGTGATGCTATTCCTGAGATGGAATTCCTAACACATAAGCAAAATGGTGAGCAGTTTGGATTCATTGATATAGGTGGTCACTTTAGAGGGCATTGTGATGGTATAGGATCTGGCTTCCCTGAGTTTGGAAGTGAATGGGCTATCTGGGAGCATAAGTGCAGTGATCGTGTGAATGTTAATAAGCTTGTACGCGCTATTGAGAAGTATGGCATGGATGCAGCGTTAGCAGAATGGAATTATAACTACTATATACAGGCGCAAGCTTATATGCATTATGGACAATTAAAGCATCACCTTATGACTGTATCTCACAGTGGCTCACGCGATTATGTGCAGGTAGAGACTAAGTATGATGCTCATGTGGCAGAGGGCATAGTGGTACAAGCTAAGTACATCATAGCCACAGATACACCTCCAGAGCGATTTAGAGTTGATCCTGAATATTACCAGTGCAAGTGGTGCGATCACTCTCCTATCTGTCATGGGGATGCTACGCCACCACCCACATGCAGAACATGTATACATGTTAAGCCTGATCTTGAAGGTGATAAAGGTTACTGGTTTTGCCATAAGCATGAATTCTTTATCGATATGCCTACTCAGCTTAATGGTTGTGATGATCACAGGTACATACCTCCAGTGTTAGATAACTGGGCTGATATCACAGGCGCTAATGAGAATGATGGCGTTACCTATCAAAATAAAACTAATGGTGAGCACTTTGCTAACGGTAACGGTAAAACTGAGTACAGCAGTAAAGAGTTGTATAAGTGTAATCAACCTAGCCTTGTGGGTGATGCGTTAGTAGAGCAAATGAAAGGCTTGTATGGAGCTAAGATCGATGCACCAAGTAAGTGATGGTTTTGATCTAATTAAGCCTATTAAAAAGGGAGGTAAGTACAAGTATCTCCAAAGGCAGCCTAATGGGAATTATTATCCCATTTGGCTACCACTAAAATATAATGAAATTAAAGAGAGATTTATGATGACTACAGATTATACAAATTCAGATGTATACATACAGACTGATAACATGCGTGTGGCTATTGATATTAATGACCACAATGATTTAGAGATACTATCCACAGTGTTTTGCGAGATAGAACGCAAAAAAAGGAAACTGTTAGATCTAAAGGACATTAAAGAGGCTAAGTGCAATTGTGGCTAATTGCACCAAAGAAAATAAATACCCTCTTCTCACTGTCGCAGATGTTAGGTATAGAACACCTGCCATCTGCATGACATGGGAAGATTACGGAAAATACATAGGAGCATTAAAATGCTTAAGGTAGATATCAATTTTGGAACGAAGCATGGCTTCAAAGTGTTAGATGATGAAAATCCACTAACCATTGTGGCAGTGGATGATGCAGGCAATCACGTATATAGCGGAGATGATTTAAGTGGAGCTATCACTGGAGCTATCATCCTTAAAGCCCCACTCGCTTTCGGAAAAACGCTTAAGACTGGTAAGATCCCCTTTCCTAGCAAAGGCTAGCTGCTTCTGTATAGACTCCTGCCTTTGTCTAACACCTAATATCATCCTATTCAGTGATTTCAATTGTTCATCGTGCAGGGTATTAAGCCCTGCTAGATTTTCGATCAATCGATCTAATGTTTCTTTATCTAATTTACTCATAAATGCTCCACTCTTCTGTAGTTTGATTAATTGTTATGGTGAGATGCT
>Ga0307376_10001418_pt1 | contig 25811 bp, 52 predicted proteins | sample TR2MG_FD_202536 | JGI IMG/M metagenome (GOLD analysis project Ga0307376, IMG submission 202536) | Soil microbial communities from Risofladan, Vaasa, Finland - TR-2 | ecosystem: Environmental > Terrestrial > Soil > Coastal area > Acid sulfate soil | place: Finland: Risofladan, Vaasa | collected...
TCCATACCCCTGACTGCGAACCTTGTTACGCTTGTGAGCCTTGTGAAAGTGCAGTTAACTGTGAAGAAGAAGTCAAAGAAGCGAAGATTAAACTGCTTACTATCATAGACCTGTATAAGAAAAACCTATCCGAGTGTGGGTGCAAGGAGTTGACTGATGAAAAGCCTCCTTATTAAAAAAAGATCAAATAAGAAGTAATGGTGTGGATAACCTGTTAATAACTTTTCGCTTGACAAACAACATATCTGTGTTTCTCGCCTATTATAAATTCCTTCATTTTTCCGATTGACTCTTCCTCAAAATCTAAATATTTTTCCCAAACTCAAGAATTATGGGATTTGATTTTGATTAAGCTGGAAGTGCAAAATATCAGCACGCGCCTAGTGTGTGCTAGGGATCTTTATCGCATTATTTCAGATCAGGTGTTGTCTTACGAACAACCTGGGATGGAACATCGAAAAAGAAATATGCCCGTCTGGGTCAAATGGGACGGACGAACAAGGCTATTAAAACCAAACGGCACGTTTCCTACCGGTCTCCTTCCCGAAGTAATAAGCTTTTTACAGACTGAAAAGATGGAGTTCGAAGTTGAAGACCTTCGGATCGTTCCAGACTTATTAGATAAATTCGAAGTGAATTTCCCTTGGCCTTTGCGGTCCTATCAATCTGGTCTGCCAGAATATACAGATAAAAATCCACGAGGGATCGTCTTAGCCGGGACAGGGGCTGGCAAAGGGGCCATGATGGCCGTTACAATCGCTTCAAAGGGAAATGATACTCTCGTATGTGTTCCCGACGTGGGGCTGCGAGAACAGCTATTCCGGTCGTTTGACGAGTGGTTTGACGATGAGGTCTCCAAGGATGTTACGAGCGATGCGACGATTATAGTTTGTAATATCGACTCACTTGTTAATAAAGATAAAAAATACTTTAAAAGGTTCAAGGTTCTAATAACCGATGAATATCACCATAGTTCAGCATCGTCTTATTTAAAACTTAATAAACTTTGTATAAATTGTTATTGGAGATATGGATTTACCGGTACAAACGTCAGGACCGATGGAACTGAGATGGTTCTTCGTGGGGTCCTGTCAAATATCATATATGAGAAGTCCACATCAGATCTGATTGAAGAGGGATATTTGGTCCCTGCTGATATCACCTTCTATCGACTACAGCTCAAAGGCTTTTCAAAATTCAATTATCGAGAAGCTTATCAAGCGGTAGTTTTTAACGACGACTTCGCTCGTATAGTCGGATCGCTTATCAATAACGAAATCATGATGGGATATCAGACACTGGTCCTTGTTCGACGAAAAGAACACGGATCGATGTTAGATAATTTATGTCCTGACGCTGTTTATCTTAGCGGTGACGATCCTGTCGAACACCGAGATGAGGTTAAGCGTCAATTTAATAATAAAGAAGTGCGATGCATTATCGCAACGTCGATATTTGGGGAAGGTCAAGATATTCCAAATATCGATTCTCTTTTTAACGTTCGGCTCCAGAAGGGAGAGATTGAAACTAAGCAGGGGATCGGACGAGCTTTGAGATTAGCAGATGGCTCTTTGACTTATGAAGACAGTGTGAAACGTGGAAAAGCAAAAGCGAGAGTGTTCGACTTTTTACTGATCGGCAATCGCCACCTATCGTCTCATTCAGTTGAGCGAATTAACCAGTACAAAAGCGAGCGAGCTTTCAATATTCGTGTGGAAAGGCTGAAAGACTATGACCAAGGAAGAATTGATTTTAAAAGACCATGAACGATTGATCATACACACAACCAATAGAGTTATTCGAAAATTTAAAAAATCACGACATATAAGCGACTACGATGATTTTGTCGCTGAAGCTAGAATCGCGGCATGGAAAGCGATCGTGTCGTATAAGAGTGATAAGCAAACCAAGTTGAGCACGTACATTGCTCGCTGCATAGCAAACAGGCTTAAAGACTTAAACAAAAAAGCGTACAGGCAATCGACTCCTGACCTGGAATTTTATGGACCTGAAGATTTCCATTATGATCAACCGATCGATCCAAGCGTTACCAATGTTGGCAGCTTGTCGTCTGACGAGTTGTCGATCTTAAAAAAGGTCATGGGTGGGAAACCTCTGAAGGTGATCATAAACGAATGTGCATCTATTAAAGATGTGTCTACGGAATACGCCAGAAAAAAGGTTATTCGATGTTTGCACCGCATACGGCAAAAATTGACATTAGAAGAGACGATCCGACTGGTATCGATCTAAAAAAAGCTGCCGAGAAGGTTCGGAAGCGGAACGCTGAATTTGCCAAACATATAGTAATCAAAAATCTACTCAAGAAGAAGCCAACTGCTAAAAGTCGTGATCGGATCATGGCTGAATGGGAAACAGACGAACGGCTTAAATATCTCCGGCCATTTCTCGAATATTGGAACGACTGGGGACGGTATTATCTGGGAGACCATTATTCCTGGAGCCCTAAGAACCGTTCTCAGATCGGCTGTATCGAGTCGATTTTAGATAAGGTCAAGGAGAGAGAAGCGGATCTTTACATATTCATCGGTTGTGCCTTTAAAGCCTATGAGAATAGAAAAGCTTCTGTCCCTGTATCGTATGTTTTAGCATATGGGATGGAATGGTATGACCGCTATTATGATGCGGTCTATACTGATCGCGCTCACGATGATTATATGGAAAACCAGTGATGGAAGATAAAACCTTCAGAAGACTTTTAAAAGAAGCCGATAAGTATATAGCTCGACGAATGGGGCGGTATGGTCTCAACGAGATGTATGAGCATGAAAAAGATATGTATCGAGAGAATATGAGAGACGCAAAAAAAGCTGAAGCTGACCGTGAGAAAATTAAGAATAAAATTGATATCTGGGAGGAATTGGCAAACAGATGAGTATTCCCTTTTCATTCGGACCTGAATTCCAAGACACTATATTAACCATGATGCTAAAAGACTTATCGTTCGCAGATAAGTGTATAAAGCATATCGATCCCGATCACCTTCACAGTGACAGCCACAAATGGTTGTTTGGGATTATTAAAACCAACTTCGAAGAGACCGGACGAGCACCTACCAGAATCGAGATCGAAGACGTTTTAAAACGTGAAGAGAAGCATAAAAGAAGAATATTTAATGCCTTCTCAAAAAAGATAATTGAGATGCCGACGATGTCTCCTGATTTTATTCGCGACCGGCTTGCAGACTTCGCGAAAAGAACATCGTTCGCAGACCTATTTCAACACGGTCAAACTCTTTACAATAGCGGTGATGTTGACAATGCCTATACGTTTGTACTTGAAGCGATCAATAACCTTCACACGATATCGTTTCGAGATGATCAGATGTTGTCTATTCAAGACTTCGAAGACCACAGACAAAAATTTCTAGCTGATAAAGAAGCTGCTCACGATAAGATCCCTACTGGGATAGGACCACTCGATTATATTTTGATGGGAGGGCTGTCTCGACTTGAAGGAGAATTTGGAGTTCTGATGGCTCCACTTAAAGTTGGAAAAAGCATTGCACTTGTTCATATGGGATTTATGGGACTGACGAGTTTATCTGGCAGGGTCGCTCACGTTGTTCTTGAAGGGTCAACCGAACAAACAATATTTCGGTATCAATCTCGATTAACTGGAATCCCAGAGTACAGGATCAGAGCTAACAATCTTACTGACGCGGAAGGTAAGCTTTTGGAGCTGGTCGGTAAAAGATTTATGGACCGGCTTGATCTTATACCATTTAATCAGCACTGGGATTACACGACATCAGATCTTGAAGCGAAGGTTAATGAATTAGAACGTAAAGGCAAAAAACCAGACCTTTTAATTGTTGACTATGCCGATCTTTTAAAACCTCGCGAATCATATAAAGATCCAAGACATGATCAAAGGGAAGTGTTTAGAGATCTTAAAAGACTTTCTTATGCTAAGAAAATGGCAACGTGGAGCGCTACACAAAGTCAGCGTCCAAAGGATGATCCTGAAAAAGAAACTTTACTTAGAGCACGATCTGTCGCAGACTCATATGACAAGATCCGAATCGCAGATTTTATTGGAACTCTGAATCAAACACCTCACGAAAAGTCAATGGGTGTTATGCGACTTCACGCAGATCTTTACCGATCGAACGAATGTGACAAAACTATTTATTTGATAACTGATTTTTCACGCATGATTTTGTATACTAAAAAATACGGCCATAAATTACGAGACGAGTTGCCTTCCTGGTTTCTAAAAAAACGAGGGAAAAAATAATATCACTAAGGAGTGCGGTTATGACTACACGTAAAGATAATTCCAAGCCTCACATAATCATATAAAATGCCTTTGTTAAAAGAACGATTTCCAAATTTTTCGTTGGATTCCTATCTGAAGCAGCAGAAGGTCTACTTTCGCAAACATGATTCTGAAGATCACACCGAATACGCTACAAATTGCCCTGAGTGTAAAAAGCGGGGAGAAGCGAGACCCGACACTAAAAAGCGTTTGTGGATCAATCCTAAGAAGGGGACGTTCTATTGTTACAACTGCGGTTGGGATGGACCTTTAACTCGCCTTGTTCAAACCTTTTCTAAATGCGACTGGAGAAGAGCGATAAAAATTTTAGAGGGCGATCGGCCTTCGAGTTTGGAATTATTAAACTTTGAGCTTATTCATGAAGAGTTTGATTTTAACGATGAGAAGGAGAAATTACGTGAGATCGAGTTTCCACATGGATTTCAGTTGTTTGCTGATTTCGCATGCGAAACTGACACCATATATCACGACTATCTTGATAGTCGCGGAGTCCCTTTAGAAATAGCTATAGCGCATGGCTGGGGTTTTTCTGACGTTGGATTTGTTAAACATCGAATAGTTGTCCCTCACTATGTAAACGAGCGGCTGGTATTTTGGCAAGCTCGCGACGTTTTAGAAGATGACCATCCCGATTACGGAACAAAGGATTATAAAAAAGTTCTAAATCCGAAGGGGTGCTCGGCTCGTAGCGTATTGTATAACTATGATGTCGCGAAACTTCACGGAGAGATAATTCTATGCGAGGGTTTTATCGACGCTATAAAGGCCGGTCCCAATGCGGTTGCGACAAATGGAAAAGTCTTACACGCAGCTCAAGTTGAGTTGCTTACGAATACGAACGCGAAATCTATTATTATTCTATGGGACGACGATGCTTACACAGATGAGAAAATTTACACCAAGGGCAGATTTAAAGGAAAAATTAAGAAGCCGTCTTCAGCTAAAGCCGCACAATCCGCACTTCAATCATTCTTCAAGGTTCGGTTTGTCAGGTTGCCAGCAGGGCGAGACGCCGGGTCTTACGAGATGGGTGAGCTGGAAAGTGTCATCATGGAACCATATCGCGATGCCTCACCTTTCGAACGATCCTGACTACCAGCTTATACCTCTATATAGATGTCTCGATCTGATTTTCTTCGGATCGGCTTGTTTGCTCTCTTTTCTTCTCGGATTATACCTGTAATCTCACCTCTTTATAAATTTCTCAAAAATAAAGCTAAAGTTTTTTCAGATAGATGCCGTTACGTATTACGTAAGCAAATTGAGATCTAGTCAATCTCAGCTAAAACCGGAGGTCACATTGAGCAAATTACAGGCAATATTGAATTGGTGGTTAAACCGTGAAATTCAGCGAGTTATCTATGAGATGGAAACTCAGGACGAAGCTGAATGGGCAGATCGGTGTGTTGACGAGATGTATGACAGAGAGATGCTTAAATATTAGGAGGTTACGGGATATGGCAAGAGATCAAGAAAAAAATCAAGCATTTCAGATGATTGCAGAAGAGTGTCAATCGATTTATGAGATGTTGACGGTTGTAAATGGAGAAAAAGAAGAGTGGGTCGACTCTCGTTTGAAAGATCCAAGATTGCTTGCTCGGGCGGTATTGGAGTATGTAGCTGATCCGGTGAAAAATAAGGCACTGAGAGTCGCATATTTAGCCGCCAAGGGCCTTTCTCCTGTAAAGCCGGTCGATATGCCTGTTGAGGTCGAAGATGCGTCAGAATCGCCAATTAACCACGGTGTCGATCGCGGAGATATGGCCAAAGAAAAACCATTTGAGATTACCGATATGAAACCCGCAGCAGACCCGCGAAATTTGGCCGCTGGGGCCGATACTCGATCGGCTGATCAGAGTGACGATGTCGTCAAAGGATGTGTTGTAAGGGTCGTCAGCGGTCGTAAAACGCCAATCGGGACCGAAGGTAAAATATTCTGGATCAAGCAAGCCTCATACGACGGTCGAGATGTACTGAGGGTCGGATTTAAAGACTCGGCTGGATCTGTCCATTGGAACTACGGATATAACCTAGAAATATTGAGAGGACCAGAATGAGTAGAGTGAGAAAAAGAGAATTTAAAAAAGCGATAACCAACTCTCTTGAGAGCAATGATCAGTATGCAAGTACGATAATCGCCTGTCTGAGACATATACCCAAACTCAATAAAGCCGAAGTAAAAGAGTTGTTGGGTGGTGTCGATGCTCGTATCGCAAAAAGAGATGAAATCCTCAAGTCACTATATGAATCAATTAAGGAAAAGACCGGTGATAACGACTCTTTATAAATTTCTCAAAAACGCTAAGGAGGCACCAATGACACGAACGCTGCGCTGTGAAAACTGCGGAGACAAAGAGGCGACACAGATATTTTCAGACATAAACGGTGCTGAATACATAGTTTGTGAGGATTGCTGTGAGGACTTGACTGACAAGTTGGAGTCCGAGTTAACAGAAGAACACTAAACAAGAGAGATATCTAGTCAATCTCAGATAAACCGGAGGTCAAGTGAAAATACGTGGAATGCAAGTTCGATATTGGGTGCGCGGCTCGGAGAGCGATCAGTGGGTCTTGAATAAAGAGATCAACTATTGTGCGGCAATAATTCCAATGACGGTTATTGATGCGCACGAATGGGCTGACGGACTTCCAGGTTTTAGACGAGTAACTTTTCTACGAAAGGATTTCTAATGAACAGAAAAGGGTTTGTGACATGGGGATCGATCGAGACCGCATTTGAAACGACAGCAGGTAAAATTATTGATGCCGGATTTGAAACATTCTGCGGTAAAAAAATCATACCGTCCAATACTAATAAATCAGCGTTCGGAAAAGCTGTGAAAAAAGTCAAAAAGCTTTTTGACCTCAGAGAATGCGACCTGGCTGTTAAGGACCAGCGTTTTAAAAACAATGCTGACGATGCGCGGATCGCGATCGTGAGGCCACGAGTTGATTCTGATGGTAAATATAGATCAGAAGATTTTTGCATCTGTCGATTCGACGGTGAGAGCGTATGGTGCGAATCTGATGGTGCTCGAATAGCCGAGGTCGATAACTTCGAAAATGATATGAGAACGGAATACAATCGGCAGAGACGAGAAGAGATCGTGTCGTCGAGTCAGCTTCGAGCGATATATGAGAAGGCTACAAAAATAATGCGAAGGATTCCACTTCGCGGAACTCAACTGCAATTTGGCGATAAGAAGAACGGTGGGATCTATCTCATTCCTGAAGTTTTTGAAGAAGAGTTGAATCGACTGGTAAAGCTTTTTGAGAAGATCGGTCCAGGCTGTAACATCGGCACGATCGAGACATATGACACCGAACGATCGATGAGCATGATTCAGCAATCTGCTGATTTCGAATACCGACAAAAATGCATCGATCTAGTAACTAAGATCGACGGTCAAGTCGCAGATGGGACGATCACAAAAGCGAAATTAGAAGGGCACCATAAACAGGCCAAACTGATCAATGAGGGTATCCTGCTCCAACGGGACCTATTGAGCGATGCGGCTAAAAAGATCGAACAGGATGTCGATTTGGTGGGTAGGCTGATCAATGAGCGGCTAAACCTTGCTGAAGGCGAGATTCCGAAAAGCTTGGCTGAAGAGATGGACAGAATAAATGCTGCTGCTGATGCAGGGGAAGTGATCGACGATTCGGCTGAACTCGAATCAAGAATAAGCGCAGACGAGTTGACTCCGGTGAGCGATATATGGGGAGACGATTCGACTGTTGACTTATCGACAACGAAATCAATATGGGACGATTTAGCATAAAAATAAGCGCGCCAAGGATGGTGCTTAGATGAATAATTTAGTGATTTCGCTTATTTAAAAGTTTATCAAAAATAAAGCTAAAGTTTTTTCACTTAGATACCGAGAAGTATTACATAGAGACAAGGTTGAGACTAGTCATCTCAACTATAAAACACCGGAGGTGAAAATGAGAAATTATCTTACAGTATTGATCGCGTTTTATCACATGGGAGGTCGTCTTCAACTCGCCTGTGAGGCGGTTAAACTTTTTAACAGATCTTATCGCAACGACTGGTCAAAAACTGTCGGAGGAAACAATGCCTAGATACACAAATCAATCTCACTCTTTTTCAAAAACCATTTTTCACACAGATAAAGATCAGGACATGGAAGTTGAATTTTCTTTTCGAGTCGCTGACGGTGGTTTTTCTCATGAGTTTGGATATGAAGAGCAGCCAGAGGTCGAGGATCTTGAGCCGGTCTTTTGTGACGGAACTCCATATAAAGAGTTGTCGGCAGATCTGAAAAAATGGCTCGACGATGTGACAGAAAAAATTGAAGACCAAGAAATATTTGACAGCTTCTAATTTAAGGGGGAAGGAAAAGTGAAAAAGTATTTTCGAACATTATACGAGCACACGACAGGAGCGTCGATACATAGCGATCGATTTCTAAGTGTGCCGATCGCTTTAGCTCAACTCTGGGAAGCTAACGACGGTGACTTCGATGTTGTTGTTGAGTTGAGATGTAGAGAGCTAGGAGAGCTAGACGATCTAAGCATATGGGTTTGCAGCGTTGAGGTGTCTGAAAATCTCGATCCTGACACGGTCGGTGAATGCCACGACATCATGGTCGAATATTATATCGGTCTCGCAGAGAGCAGGTGTAGCGATGTCTAAATATAAAAAAATCACAAAGGAAGCGATCGACACGTTTTTAAACAACAAAAAAATTCCGTCAATTCTTAAAATCGAAATTCAAGCCTTAGATGCTGTAGTCGATGATCATAACAATCTTGAGATCTATAGACTTGCATACGGTCGAATAATGGAAATCTTGATGGAACTACCAGATGATCTTTTCAAAAAAACAGTGACAGATGAAGAAATAATTTTTGGATTAGGGAGTACGAGATGAGACTTTTAATTTTAGCTATCTTTTTAACATCGTGCGGAGGAATCGAAGGGGTTACTAAACCTAAAGAAGAAGAGCTAACTCAAGAGCAAAAGCCGCTTGAGCAAACTCGTGCGACGATTCCAGTCAAAGCGACGACCGAGGTCAATGTGAATGTTGATGTCGCTGTGGTTAACGTCACTGATGAGGTCGAGAACAGAGAGATCGTTTATCTGCCAGCTAGGCGGGGTTTTTATGGTGCTTATTCTTATGCTCCTGCCGGTTATCGTTTAGCGTCAAGATCTGAACTGGTTAATTTGTACGAAGGCGGCTATCTCAAAAGCTTTAAGGCTCATGAGATTGTTTGGACCGATTCAGATGGAAGCGGGTCTAATCAAAAATGGACCTTCAATCTCGATAGCGGCGGATCATATCAATACGATGTAATGGTTTCTTTACCAGCTATCTATATACAGGAGTAGGATCGATGAGAAGAATCAAAAATGATTTTTATGTCCCTGACTCAACCAAGTACAAAATCAAGACCAGTCTTTATGACTGTCCGTTATGCGATCAGAATATTGGTTGGTTTAAAATGCCGAGAGGGACTAAAGACGCCAAGGCTCCCTGCCCTAAGTGTAAGAAGCAATTGCATTTGATGGACTACAGTCAAGCTGTTCAATTAGCATTGAGAGGTGAAGTGTGAAACTGCAAATCAATGAAGAATTTTTTAAAGAGAACAATTTGTCTGACATGGGATTATCAGTCAAGGGAGTCATGATAACTCCTTCCATCGGTAAAAAAGGCTACTGGTTGTTTAGAGTTCAATTGTCTGAAGATCAAGCGATCATCGGATTCCCTAAATTTGGAACAATAAATATCGGGTTTGAAGTTGAAGACTACGACTGGAATGTAAATTTCAACTACATTGAGAACTCTAAAAAAATCTACGATCACATCAAAAATAATAAAGGCGATGAATCGATCGATGCTGATCGCTGCATAAAAGCGATCGAGATAATTCAAAAGGCCGCAGCAGATTTTAAAGAAAGGTTGAGTCAAGATGAAAAGCATTAAATTTTTGATCATATTTTTGATCGCATTTGTTCAGGTTTTTTTAACTTACATATTTATCGCATCGACCTTTGAAGAAGAGATGGTGGTCGAACAAACTGTCATGATTTTTGACCTTAGTTTTATCGGTAAAATTTTAGAAGCGATGATGGGGGTGCTGTGAGAAGATTAAGACGATTCATCTCATGAGATATGACCGAGACGCGACGAGCGAAGATCGACAAAAGAAGAGAGAGTCTGTCAACGGGGTTGTTTTTAGTAATCGAAATTGCTAACGGTCCTTTTAGTACTGCCAAACAAGATTGCAAAGTTGTCTTTGTTACTGACTCTAAAGCATGGGCGGTAAGGAAACGAAATAAGTTTGAACGGGAATGTGAAACCGGGATGTCTGAACAACCGTTTTTCAACTATCACATTTTTGAAGTGAAGTAAGAAGGAGAGAGGTCTGGGAATAATTTATATTGTAATATCAAAGCCTTAGAAATCTCTCAAAAATAAAGCTAAAGTTTTCTCACTGGCTTGCCGTTAAGTATTACGTAAGCAAAATGAGGAGGATTAAATGAGTAAGCCCAAAGGTCACGAACTGAAAAAAGAAATCGCCAAAGAATTTAAGATAAGCCCTAGTATTTTAAGGGTAAAAACAGACAATGGTGCGATGAACGTATACATTAAAGACTTCTCGGTCTCGGCAGAAAAGGTTAAGCTTTTCCTTGAAAAATATCAAAGTTATCAAAGGGATATGGCAACTGGTTGCATCTTGAGAGGTGGCAACTTCTTCGTTTTTGTTATGTATGATGGTAAGCCAAGCGAAGCCGAAACCAAGATCATTGAAAAATACGCTGATCGGATCGAGTATGGTCAATGGGTTCCAGAATCGACTGTAATGCATCATATGGGGTCTCAGATCAAAGAAGACGATCACTTCCCCCACTTGACCGAGAATGACGTTAAATCGCTTGTATCGTCTGTTGATAGCCCTGTGGTCAAAAACTATTTAAGACAGTTAAAACACAGGGGTTAGAAATCTCTCAAAAATAAAGCTAAAGTTTTTCAATCAGATGCCGATACGTATTACGTAAGAAGAAATCGAGTTTTGTCAACTCAATTAAAACCGGAGGAAATTATGGCAGTCAAAAAAGGCGGAGACGCCCAAATACCAGCAACACTCGAAGCTCTATGTGATAAGGGCTATACCTACTCTGGCCTGGAAAAAGAGTTTAAAGCGCGTGCTGGCAGCGTCAGAGTTGAAGTTAAAGAGTATATCGAAAAAAACGACGACGGATTTGATCTTGATATAGATAAGGCCAAATCGTTTACCACAAAAAACGGAAAAGTCACGTATAAAACGACCACAAAAAATGAGGTCGATACGGACGCTATACAGGCCCTTATAGAGGCCGGAGTTGTGACCCTCACAACGATACTATCATGCTGCTCTTTTCGCGCTAAGGACCTAAAAACGGCCCTAGGATCGAATTTTTCAGAGGTAGTTGAATCGACATCCTCTCAGACGATCTCATTTGCAGCCAATAGCGAGTTTAAAGGTGATATCGCGGCTAAGGCCGATGTTATCGACGAGCTAGGGTTTGAGGTCGATACAGTTGAAAAAGCGCCTGAGAAGGCTAAAAAGACCCCTAAGAAGGCAAAAAAAACCCTCGAAGAGTCGATCGAAGCTGCAAAAAAAGCTGAAAAACCTGTCAAGTCTGCCGATTCCGATCTTGACGACATCTTGAAATCTTAGGAGGTCGTTATGTCTGGTATACTAATAGCACCTGCAAGGTGTACGGCAAATCTAAGCGATGAATTTAAAAAATGGCATGTTTGTCAAGTCAAATTTGATGGAAGTCGCTACGTGCTTTATCTCGGCTATGATCCGTATGAGCGACGATCGAAAAACGCTCTTTTATCTCGCAGGGTGAGCACAGTTGACGGAATGCATGTAGACCGAACTCTAAACGTCCCTCACATAACTGACATCAATTATTCCGGTCTTGAGGGAACGGTTTTAGACGGAGAATGTTTTTTAATTGACGGAGCGACGACGACCTCAATCATGGGATCGGGACCGGAGGTCTCTCAACAAAAACAAAAAGAGAACGGTCTGATCATTTATCACGTTTTTGATGTCCCGGTATTTCGCGGAAAAGACATCCGAGGGATGCCCTTAGATCAAAGGCAGAGAGTTATCGAAGCGGTCACTCGCAGGATGAACAACGAACAGGTTGTAAACGTTGACACCTGGGACACCGAAAACATTAAAGATCGATTTTTGTATGTAGTCGCAAATGGAATCGGAGGCGGTGAAGGGCTGGTTGTAAAAGATTTACGACAGGGCTACGGATCGGGGTGGGCGAAATATAAAAAATCATCTGAGGTGAGTTGTTTTATATCTGGCTTCAAACCTGGAAAAGGTAAATACGAATCGATGGTCGGAGCTATCGAAGTCTCGGTGTTAACTCCTGACGGACCTTTAGCGGTCGGTTATGCATCTGGGTTTGACGATAAGCTTAGAAAAGAGATGAGCGACAATCCTGAATTTTTTATCGATCATGTGGTCGATCTATACGCTCATGAGTTATCGAAGAAGGGTCTGCGATTAAGACATCCAACATTTTACAGGCTGAGAGAAGACCTTTGTAAAACAGAATGTACTCTCGAAAAATTAAAAGCTGACATCAAAAACAAAATCAAATCTCAGAGATGGAGAACAAAATGAGCCCGATGGAATACTGGGGTCGGTATGAATACACCGACGACAAGTCAAATAAGTTTTGGGAGATCGAACCACGATTAGACGGTATGGCAGATGTACGATGGGGAAGGATCGGATCTGAGGGTAAATCTCAAGTTGTCGCACGAGATATAGCTCTAAGCAGAGCACGACAAAAATTATCTAAAGGCTACCAGATGGTCGAAGATTTTTCAAATCGAAAGGTGGCTAAGAAAAAACCAGCGAACACTAAGAAAAAAACAAATAAACCAAAAACCAATATGTGGGATGAGTTGGCGAAAGCCGGGAATGGAGATTAAAATGATAAGCGAATTTAAAGCGGCTTGTAAAAAACTACCCTTCCCTTGCTCGTTCGATCATCAAGGACATTTAGTTACGGCAATTTTTACCGGAGACGGATGGGCGATGACGATAACACTCGATTCTAATACTGGCGATTTATATCCATCAATGTTTGATCGCTTCGCAGACGAAGTGACAAAAGAAATCAAATCTCATATGAGAGAAATGAGTGCATCATGAGGGTTTATTACACCGATAAAATGGTTGCAAACAGTAAGTCTTATTCACCATCGGCATCTAAGCCGAGAAAAGTTAAAGACGACTGGATCAAACACTTCGGAGATCTAATTGAGATCGTCAAACCTCCTAAAATTCTGCGAGTAGATTTTTATCGAGCACATGATAAAAAATATGTTGACGGAGTTCTAGACTGCAAAGAATCGAACGGATTTGGAAATAGATCTCCAGAGGTCGCTAAGTCTCTGCCGTTTACAACCGGAGCCCTGTTTGCTGCGGCTAAATATTCTATCAGAGAGAAAAAACCTGCTGCTGCATTGTGCTCTGGTTTTCATCATGCCGGTTATTCTTCTGGCGGTGGATTCTGCACGTTTAATGGACTAATGGTCACGGCTATTAAACTTCTCGAAGAGCGGAAGGTCGATCGAGTTGGGATTTTAGATCTTGATATGCATTACGGAGATGGAACCGATAACATTATTAAGAAGCTTGGATTGAAAAATAAGATCGCACATTTCACTGCTGGCGAAAAATATACTAGTGTCGAAGAAGCTGAGATGTTTTTAAAAATCCTTCCCAAACTGATCGAGCACAATTTTAAATCAGTCGATGTGATCTTGGTACAACTCGGAGCAGATCCGTATGTAAATGATCCGCTCGGTGGGTGGCTTACGATCGATCAGCTAAAAGAGCGAGATCGGATTGTGTTTGAGACTGCTAAAAAACTAGGTAAGCCGATCGCATGGAATTTGGCCGGAGGATATACAAAAGATAAGAGCGGTAATATTCCAGAGGTTTTAGAAATTCACAGGAACTCGGTGCTCAATTGTATTACAGTGTACGAAGGGGAAAAACTGAGGAATATCGCATGAAAGCGCCTTGCGAAAAACGATCTGTAATACGACCAACCAGATTTACACCTAAGCAGGATGCACTGCTACGGAAGTATGCTGAGATCATGACCATCGAATTGGGTCGTAAGATAACAATATCATGGGTGATCCATATGATGCTGGAGATGGGTAAAAGGCCCTTTGAGAATGAATTTATCAGCGTCGATTACTCAGAAGGTCTTGACAAGTCGGTCAAGGGCGACTAATAACGCCAAATCACGCATGATCGCAGGATTCCCTGTGTTGGGAACGGATTTCCCTAGCATAATCAGTAAATTATAAGTTTGTTGAAAATAAAGCTAAAGTTTTTTCACTTAGATACCGAGAAGTATTACATAGAGACAAGAAATTGAGATCTAGTCAATCTCAAACAAACCGGAGGTAAGATGAAATTAACATGTAAAGTATGCGGTCATGAGAGCGGAAATCTCGTCCCTCATATCGAAAATGACCATCCCGAGATTCCCTTAAAATCCTATATGGACGATCATGGCGGTATCGAGGCCGTTATTCACTCAAGTCTTTTGGCAAAAACAAAGGAAGCTAAAGTGGTTAAATTTAAGAAGGCTGGTGTTGGAAAAGTCAAGGTCGCTGGAGCCGAAGTTGAAAAATGCTCATGCCCTGACGAGTTGGCTCAACATATACCTGAGACGAGCGATGCTTATCAATTTCAGGATTTCACTAAAGACGTTATTTATGATCTCAATGGTGACGTGTCGAGACCGGTTTTATTGGTTGGACATACTGGGTGCGGAAAAACTAGCTGCTTTCAAGAACTAGCCGGTCGCTTAGGTGCTCCGACGATCAGAGCAAACTTAAACCATCAAACAACTATCTCCGATTTTGTCGGGATGTGGGGCGTTAAAGGCGGTGAGACTTATTGGATAGACGGAGTTTTACCGTGGGCTATGCGGAACGGTGTTTGGCTCATACTCGATGAATTAGACTTCGCAGACCCAGCAATCCTATCGGTGCTCAACTCAATCTTAGAGCCCGGTCAACCATTGGTTTTAAAAGAGAAGGGAAATGAGGTTATTAAACCTCATAAAGACTTTCGAATCTGTGCGACAGCCAATGCTGTAGGCCAATATGCAGAGTATCGCGGTCTATATCAAGGCACCAACATTATGAATGAAGCGTTTTTGGATCGCTGGCGTGTTTATATAGTCGATTATTTACCTGAAGACCTTGAGCGAAAAGTTCTCGAAAAGTCGATTCCATTAATGAGCGCAGGGGTCGCGGAGGCAATGGTTAAAGTCGCGTCAGCAGTCAGAAAAGCTTTTAACGAAGAGACGGTCCAATGCACCTTCTCGACCAGACGACTTCTCGATTGGGGCGAGCTTACTATCAGGCATCGAAATCTTAAGGTTGACGCTCCATTTAAGGCTGCTGAGAGCGTGATTTTTTCGAAGATCAGCCGAGAAGATGCCTTGGCGATAAGATCTTTTATGCAACGAATATTAATGGACAGGGGTTAAAATGTTAAAGCGCATATTTGAAACCGGTCTTGAGCGTTTAGGTCGCATAATTGCCAGCCAACACAACATCAGTGTTGTCTTCGGTGGATCAGACGCCTATACGGACGGAAAAACAATCCATCTTCCATCGACTGGCGAGTTGAGCGCAGAGCTTCAACATGAGCTTCACGGATTTTTAGACCACGAGGTCTCTCATTGTCTCTATACCGACTTCGATCAGTTTAAAAAGCTTTTGAAAAGGGGTGGTCGATTTCAAAAAGAACTTCTCAATGCAGTTGAAGACGTGAGAGTTGAGCGAGAGATCATAAAAGAATTTCCAGGCTGTCGAATGAATCTCGATCCGTTAAACGAAAAGCTGTGCAGCAAACTTGAGAATAGCCCTGAACGACCATATGCAAAAATGCCTTGGCCTTTCAGGTTTATGTACACGGTATCTCGTGAGATGGAAGGTGAGACCTATCCTAAACCAGCAGACGATATAAAATTATTTCTTGAGATGTGTAAAGACGAGCGCGGTAAATTAAATGATGCCGAATCGACTGACGATCTTAGGGTGCTCTGCGAGTCGATGACCAAAAAAATCATGAAGAAAATGGATGACGAGAAAAAAGAAGAAGAGAAAAAGAAAAAAGAAGACGGTAAGGGCGAATCAGAAAAGGGTGAGGGCGAGTCTAAAGAAAAATCCGATAAGGCTAGCGATAAAAAATCTGATGAGAAGAAGTCTAAAGGCAAAAAGGGTGACGGTAAATCGAAAAGCAAAACTAAGGGCGAGGGTGAAGGCGACAGTAAAGATTCAGGCGGTCGATCTAAAAAAGAAGATAAAATGATGACCTCCGATAAAGATAAAGCCTGGGACGATTACGACATGACCGTCGATGACATGGTTAAAAGAGACGTTAAAGAATACTGTAAAGACAAACCTCACGGAGAAGGCGAAAAAACTAAAGCGATATCTGAGGCGAGCGGAGCCTTTAGACGAACCAATAAAAAACATATACCAGCCACAACTCAATTTGATAAAGAGATCAATCTCACTGGAAAAGGCAATCATTCAAGATACGACAAATTAAAAGCTGAAGTTTATCCTCACGTAGCTACGATCAGACGGTCTTTTGAAAAGACTTTAAAAGTTCAAGAGAACGCTCGGTGGGCTCAAGAGCGAGAGCGGGGAATGATAAACAGTCGGTCTCTTAATCGATTGGTCTCTGATCCAAATTACCGCAGACCTTTTAAGCAGCTTGAAAAAACTGAGACAAATAATGTGGCAATCCAAATACTGATCGACCTTAGCGGGTCGATGCACGGAAGTAGAATAGAAGTCGCCAAATCGACAGCGATAGCCTTAGCTGAAGCTCTTAAGTCTTTATCAATACCCTTTGAGGTCACAGGATTTCACAGCTCTTACGATGAGAGTTTGGACCGACATGTGAGAGAAAAAGACACCGGACATTATAACCGAGTTTATGAGCGGCTTAATAAATATATCTTTAAGTCTTTTGATTCAACTAAACTCTCCGGCCTTGAGAAGATTCAATCTGGCGATCAGAACCCTGACGGTGAAGCGGTTCGGTGGGCGGCAAATAGACTGTCAACTCAAAAACAAAAACGAAAAATCTTAATGGTGTTGAGCGATGGTCAACCAGCTACCGGAGAAGGAGATCGAAATCTCTTAAATCAAGATCTCTTCGACACGGTTCGAAAAATCTCTAAAGCTGGAATCGAAGTTATAGGTGTTGGAATTCAGACTAGAAGCGTGCAAGAATTTTATCCTAACAACATCGTGATCGATAAGCTTCACGACCTTCCTAAAAAAGCATTAAGCAAGCTGGCAAAAATAATAACGAAGGGGTGATCGGGATGGGACAGGTTAAAACATTTGCAATCAAGTTAACTGATCGGTTCTTTAAGATCAGACATAAACATCCTCCGCTATGTAAAATTGATAACGATGAATGGGATCGTATTTTTCAAGCGATCTGTTCTCATCAAGACCCAGAACAATATAACGGAGAATTGACAGCTAAAGAATTGACTTATTTATGGGATGTGTGGGCTAAATGAGAAAAGACTCCATATCGATCGACAAGCTGAAAAAGTTCTGTTTAGACCAGAAGATTATTGTGGCTCCTGGGGCCGACAGGACCGCTCTGGAGGCTGCGATCGCCAGATCGGGCTACCATTTACAATCGGTCGATAAAGACGCTGAGATTGGCTGTTTTGGCTTCTGGGAGCAGGACGATGTCAACTGTGGCCTCTGTGACGCTCAAACGGGCTGTTTCAGGGCCTCAATCGGTGAAGATAAGGCAAAGTATCAACTGAGGCTTAAACGCCTTGAGAACCCCAAATTGCGCTTTAAAGCGGCATTGAAGAAGAAGAGGTAAAAATGGGTGCTTACATTAATGTGAAAAATCAGCCTAAAGAAGACTGGCTAAAAGAGAAGGGAACTGAGATCTCGCTGGGAGACGCCCTAAAATGGACCGACTTCGAGGTGAATTTTCTGGTTGTCTTGGTAGACAACGGTCCATTTACAGCAGCAGGAGTCGCCTATGATAGGCGAGAGAAGGATGGTTGGCTTCAACCAGATCCTAGACCTAGATCGTTTTATTCAGTGAAAAAAGAAGATCTGATCGCGGTATCTCCTTTAGAGGAATACCTGGAGAGGTTAAAATAGACCGTTAAGGCGATCAGACTTGAATAAAGTTTCACCTTCCTGAAACCTCCGGCAAGTCGCTTGGTTTGACTCCCGAGGTCGCCTTTACATAGTTCGGTCAAACCGAACGGACCCTGGCAGATAGCGATATTTGTCGGGGTTTTTTATTGCTCAGGTGATTCCAGTGGGTTAGCAGTTTCGCATGCGAAATCGCAAAAACCATATCTTTTATTCTACTAACCGCTAAGTGAATAAGTGGGTATTTACATATCTACATATTTATAATTTTAATTATTAGTGTTATTAGGTACTTATAGTAATATATTCTGATAAAATACTTTTGTCGTATAGTGTATACGGGTATAGGGTGATAGATGTGTCTAGCGTGTATAAGAGTGTCTACAACTAAACAACTAAACAACTAAACAATAGACACATGATAGCTGCCGTAAGACGGCAGAGAGCGCAAGCAAGTTGCGCTCCTTCTGAACAAACTAGGAATTAAAAAACAACTCAACAATAAAACATGATAACAACTCAAATAAAACATGATAACAACTCAGACATTGATAAATTTAAGCAGGGGTCTGCCTAATGGCTGAAAAGAGAAAAGACTACGTAATAGAAGACTTCGAAGAGATGGCTTGCGACCTCGAAGAGGTGGCTTACGACCACACGATCACAACTACAGGTGTTGAGTTGTATTGCGACGACAAGAAGGTTAAAGGCATTGCCGACAGGAAGATATCAGATTTAGAAAAAGATCCAGAATTCATCTTAATGATGGTGAGAATATTTAGAGCTATAAGCATAGAGGTGGGACATACCCATGAGAATGATGAGAAGACTGCCGAGAGAGTTGTAGAGTTATTGAAGACCGCAAGCTGGCGGTGGTTCGGAGAGAAGACTAGACCTAAGAAATCTGGAAAATCTAAGTTTGAAAAAGAGATGGATCGGATCGCTGATGTCTGAAATTAAAGTTGTTGAGACCAATGAAGAAGAGCTTAAAGATATTTACACGAATTTAGAATTTAAAGACCAGATAATTCAATTCCTCATCAACAGCCTAGTCTGTTCCGCGTATAACCAAATAGAACCGGACGATGCCTTAGAGATAGTTGGAGCGGTAACAAATTACGGACCTCCACCATTTGATGTTTACTTAGAGATCGCGAAGGTAGCGACCAAATTGTTAGAAGAAGGACTAGATAAGAAGGGATTAAATTAATGTGGATATCGGTCATAGGACCTGAAGGGTCGGCAAAAAAAGAGATCAAAAATCATATTGAAGAACAGGGATATAAATTTAGAGATCTAAGAGATGTCTACCTCTATTCGGCAGTAGGAAAAATATCAAGCCTGTTTGATCTGTTCGACCGGCAACTAGATATTCAAGACGAGATGAGGACGAAGGATATAGTTACGATTGGAACGATCTGGGATGCTCATGAGATCTACAGTCAAATATCCAGAGGCATCGGCTATTGGGACGCAAAAGAATTAGAGATGGTTGACGATATCTATAAGAAGTTGTGCAAACGCCTCGACCCTCCACAGATGTTTATATACTGCAAGTCCGACGTTGTTCATATTCAGTCGTGGCTTGAGATGACAGCTCGACCGAGAGAACAAGAAGACATAATTATAAAAGTTCTAGCCGAGTACGATCGGCTAATCAAAAAAATAAGAGTTCCAGTGATCGAGATCGATGTCACTGGTCAAATTGATGAAGCGTATAATGAAGTCAACTATGGGATGTCGAGCATAAAAGCGACAGCAGACGAGCGATCGATGTGGAAGAAGAAGATATTTTAAAGGAGCAGAACAATGTCTAAAGTAATTAGAGTCAAAACCCCGTTCACCAAACTAAAGGATTGTTGAACATCTAAATAGAGGACCGAACAAATGAGCAGCCCGAATCCCGATCTGGTTAAGACTGTCGTTTGTAATGCCGTGGACAATAAAAGAATTCAATGGATGAGGAAGTGCTACTCGATGAACTTGAATTCTGCCGTAAGGCGTGGCACAAGTCTACGATTTGTCAAAATCGCAAACCGGCAAAGCAGGTGGAAGTCCTTTCGATCCTCGATTTAGGTGTTTATTATAGAAAAATATTATGAAGGTGAGTAGAAGCAGTGTTAACCATTGAAGAAAGATACCAGATTGCGTTGGACGACAAAATTAAAAGGTGCGATTACCGTCATAGGCTATCTATCATAGAAAAACTATGATGGTTCATTTAACAAATGAGGATTGAACTTGTGTGGGCAAGAATTAAACATCTTTTTGGGAAATGTGATTGGCATAGATTAGCGAGCGGTGACTGGTATCTGTGCCGAATATGTAAACGGAAGGTTCAAAAGACTAACGATTAATGAACGGAGTAGGCAAACATGACAGAATGGAAACAACCTAGCGAGCATCCTGAAGGTAAGGTTTTGGTCGCATATTGGAGTCAATTTTTCGGCAAAGAAACTTTGACCTATAACATCGGTTTTTATGATGATCCAAAAGATTACCGCGACGGAAACGGTAAAGGATGGTGTAAATGGAATGGTGACATCCCGATTAAAGTATACGCTTGGATGCCGTTACCAGAATTGCCACCGAAGGATTTTCATTTAACCAAGGATTTCTGAATGAGCAATTATGAGCCAGGTAAACCCTATGTGTATCAGCCTGATCCTGTGAACAGTCCTGATTACCCGCGAATTTACGCGTTGGCAGGACCGGGTATTCCTGAAAAATATCAGGGAAAAAGGTTCACAAAGGAAGGCGCAGAAAACGCACTGGCTGAAATTCAAATAACTAAGGAATTATGAACGGAAGGGGTGTTGATCTGCCCGGGACAGAATCACATAGGTGATTGTTAGCTATAGCTTCAGGCGCACCCTAACCGTTCGCCTCTTCAACAAACCATTACCAAATGAGGTAGCGTTATGACCTTTGACCAGTGGTACAAAGAATTAAAAGAACTTGGAGATAAAAAACAATTCCCGGTTAGTACAGACCAGGACGCATTTCGGGAAAGTTATGACGATGGGCTATCTCCAGAGGACGCGCTTTGGGAAGAAGTACATTCAGCAAACTAAACTTAAATGACTAGTAGGAGGTAACATGGATAGGAAAGAACAGTGCTGCGAAAATTGCGTATACATGGAAAAACATGCCGACCCAAAAGGCTTACCTTATTGTAGAAGGTATCCACCACAAGTATTTCAGTTACCAGAAGAGTATTCAGACATATGCGATTCCGCTTACCCAACAACGGAAAACGCCCAATGGTGTGGAGAATGGTGTTCAAGATAGGAATGGATTTTGACGAATATGAAGTTTAAATGGATGCAAGAATTACTTGATAATTTAAATAAAATGAAAAGCGAATACCATTTTACACTCAAATGTGAGTTGGTAACACTCTTGGAATATATTGAAGAACTTGAAGAACGTGTCAGACGTTCAGAGACTAAGGATTTATGAACAACGAATGGCCGAAGCTCACTGGGATAGCATGTTGCAAGGGTCGCTACGGCGGTGGATACGACCTATGGAAACACGAAGATGGGCGCTTGGAATTCTTGCCGTGGACAAACGGCAAAGCCGGTAAGGATTTTTGGAAGTGCCCAAAGTGTAAAACAGAGATGGAGATAAATGAAATTAGGCCCAACACGTTGTTAATGCTTTGCATCAAATGCGAATATGAGAAAGTGAATGACAGAATTTTCAAATAACAAAGGATAAATGACGAAATGGACTCTGAATACAGAAAACATGAGGCTCCTGAATATCCGGATTTTACCTGTCGGATATGTGACATAACCCATTTTGATCTTCCATATGTTCGGGTTCCTTCTGAGGGGAAGACAGTCTGGGCAGTTTGCTTGCCCTGTGCAAGCAAATGTGCAGAGCAGTGTGCAAACATTTTAATCATGCTGGCGAAAGAATCGTCAAATAACTAACCTTAAATGAACATTGCGGAGGCAAACATGAGCGAAGGATTATCAGGTATAGAAATTCTTGAATGCGCAAAAATCAACTTTGAGAATCTAGTTAAAATGAACCCCGGCATTGCTCGACACCCGATGTATATGATTGCGATGGAGCAATTGGAAAATGGGATTAAGTTGATTGAAAATGAAGATTCATAAATCAAAGGATATTTGAATGGACAAACTGACTGTTAGATGGTCGAAAACCCAAGAAGATATTGTCTATAATGGACACGGACCAGACAAAAGGTTGTGCCATCAACGGATGGGTACCGAATATGCAAAATTCTGGATGGCTCACGAAAAGATGGAATTTAAGCCGTCATTTTTTGAGGAGCTTGAAAAACGTGGATATGACCTAACGACATTTAAAATGAGCGTTCAGAAAAGAAAAGATAGGTGAATGGTATGGGCAATCGTTTCCGACAAGAATATCTTGGTAAGTGGGTAACGGATACCGAGTATGACGAGTATCTAAAAGTTTGGTGTCAGTACCATCGGCTTTGTGAAATGTTTGATCGAACAATAACACCCGATGGAAAGCCGAGAGATTACCGTGATACTGCAATCATGAGCCGCAATGCTCGCGAAGTGAAAAAGACAACCATCGACTGTGTTCCTGTTCAAGACCAAGAAAAATGGCAGCGAGCAAAGATGGAAGCGATACAAATAATTGAGAAAGAATTCAGTTAACAAAAGGATATTGAACGATGGATAATCCAAGTATGGCAGCATTAGACCGGGCGATCGGAATACTTGATCACTGGCTTGATATGATAGGCCCGTGTCCATTGCATATCGATACTGATGCTGATGCTGACGAATGTACCTGTAGAGATGAATCTCAAATAATTGAGGTGCGCGATTGGCTTAAGGTTCAAAAACCTAAAATATAACGAACAGCGTGGGCAAGAAAGGATAGGCAATAATGTCTGAGGAATTTGTAAATATCAACATGAGAAAGTCAGACTACGATTTTCTTATGGACCTTTCAAATGAAATCAAAAAACAGGACAACAGATCGACAGGCGCACCTTATTACTATGTCGTGAAATGTGTAAATGAAGTCCAAGCTCCAGAAGGGAACGGTCTTTACACAAAATACGTAGACATGCAAAGCGGTGATTACCAGACTTATGACTCAAGAGAAGAATGCAAAAACCAATTAATCAAAGACGGTTGGTTTGAGGACGAGGCAGAAAAGACGGCAGAAAATTTAGAAAGACATGAGTTTGCCGAAGCCTTCACTGAGAAAAATATTTTCCTAACTGAGCGTGGTTACAAAGAGCACCTTGACCTTAATGGACATAACTACAGGCACCATAAGAAATTTTATTCTTACGTAAAACATGCGTTTAGAAACCCAGAAGTGAAAACCCTTCTTGAGATTATTGGGCGGTTTTCAAAATAGGAAGGATAAATGACGATGGATTTGCGTGAAGTCAAAGCAGTTATGATAGCCGTTAACAAAGAGTTATGTGTTTATGGTCGCTGCCAGATTTTATCAGTAGCATCTGGTGATGTTGATGTTTGTACTTGCGCTAAATGCCAGATTGACGACATGAACCCAGTTGAAATTATGGACAAGGCGCAGACGATAGTTCAAAAAACAAAGGATAAATGAATGCCGCTATGGCTTGAAAAATTTTTAAGAATCACACACAAGGTTTGGTTTCCACCCCTGTGTTGGTATCTGCGAGTGAGAATTTTTCTGGTAAAATTACATACTAGAATTTTGAGATGGTTTTTCAAAATATAAAGGGTTTATGAATCGTGGATACATTAGAAAAGTTTCTAATTGGGTGCTTAGTAGTAGCATTTGTAACGTTTATCGCTAAAACATTTACAGATTTCGAGCGCGGTAGAATAAAGGACATTCAGTATATGAATAAAGTTGAGCAGTGTACATTTGCCTTATGGGGTGGTCATGAGAAGACAATACAGTTGTGCATGAAAGAGGGCCTTATCGTCGAGAAGCATTCAAAAAATTAAGGTTAAATGAACCATGGAAAGCGCAATTCCAGATATCACCGATCAAAAACCCCGTATTGATTTTGATGCGTGGTTTTTAAAGCTACAAGAATTAGCAGAGGAAAAAGATTTCCCATTGGGCGATAAGGAATGTTATCGCGAGTTTTACGATACAGGGAACACGACAGCGGAAACGCTATGGGAAGAAATTTCAAATATCTAACCCTAAATGAAGAAATGGAGTGGTAATGTCAACTGAATATAAGTGGCTTATCGAATTGAAGGATACAAGCAAAGGCTGCTATGTGGCCGGGAGGGGAATAGGCAGGATGTGTTTAGTTCAACCAACTGATTGCACTGCCTACATGTTCAACACAAAAGAACAAGCGCAAGAGTGGATCAACATGCATATTGCTGACAAAGACCAGTATCATCCGGTCGAGCATGGATTTGGGTGATTCAATAAACAAAAGGATAACGAATTGTGTTTGAACTATATCATGGTGATTGTCTTGAGATAATGCCGCAGATACCAGCAGGATCGGTTGACCTTATCTTGACCGATCCCCCCTACGGTACAACGGCTTGTAAATGGGATACAGTTATCCCATTTGAAGCTATGTGGGAGCAGGTTTGGAGGTTATTAAAAGCAAATTGTGCTTGTGCGATATTTGGCAGCGAACCATTTATGACTTTATTAAGACAGTCTGCATTGGATAAATATAAATATGATTGGTATTGGGATAAAAAATTTGGTGGTAATTTTGCCCAAGCTAAACGTATGCCTTTAAAAACTGTTGAACCAATCGCTGTTTTTTCACAGGAAAAAACATTGCCAAAATATTTTCCCAAAATGGTGTGTAGGGATATCCCAATAAAGCAAGGCGGGACAAAAACAGCCGATGCAATACCTATAAAAAATAACCCAAAAACTCACAATAAAAAAATTTATGATAAAAAATACCCCATTACCAATTTACATTTTCCAAAAAACCTCGGGAAAACAAAACACCCAACCGAAAAACCCGTGCCGGTTTTGGAGTATCTAATTGAGACATACACGATTGAGGGTGAAACAGTCTTAGATTTCACTATGGGGGCGGGTAGTACAGGAGTGGCGTGCATAAATACTGGTAGGACTTTTATCGGTATTGAGAAGGATGAAAAATATTTTAAGATCGCAGAAAAACGGATTCAAGAAACAAATGATATTTGAACACGGAGGGAGGCACCAAAATTAAAGTAACTTACCAAGAAGATACGGTTATTATATTCGTGTACGAGCCGGACTTTCAAGTCTTGGTTTTAGACTATGATGCCTTTGAAGAAT
>Ga0307376_10001419_pt1 | contig 25810 bp, 18 predicted proteins | sample TR2MG_FD_202536 | JGI IMG/M metagenome (GOLD analysis project Ga0307376, IMG submission 202536) | Soil microbial communities from Risofladan, Vaasa, Finland - TR-2 | ecosystem: Environmental > Terrestrial > Soil > Coastal area > Acid sulfate soil | place: Finland: Risofladan, Vaasa | collected...
GCTGACAATCAAAGTTCAGGGTGCACTCATTGACCAATCGGTCACCATCGTCAACGTCCTGGCAGTTGGTGTGGTCGGGGCAGGCACAGTATCCCTGGAGACCTGCATCCTCACTGGAAACGTTAATGATGCATCAGGGCAGCCTGTGGCCAACGCCGCAGTGCTCGCAATCATCTTGGGTGTCCCATCCATCGAGCAGAATTCCGCAGTCATAACGGACGGGCGCGTGAGCGTGAAGACAGACGCCAATGGCGAGTTCTTTCTGACACTGGTTCGGCTGGCAGACGTGGAAATCTTCATCCCCGAGGCCAACTACAGGCGGACCCTAGTGGTCCCCAACCAACCAAGCGCCAACTTATTTACTGGAGTCACCTAATTGGCAGCCCCCACCTCAATAGCGGTTGACGTTGACCGTGAGGAGTACTCACGCTTCGAGGAGGAACGCGACACCATCATGGTGACCGTTGCCTTTGAGGGCGTGAGCCTCAATGGGGAGCAGATCTACGTCCAGCTCATGAAGGCGCGGCGCGCGCGGGACGAAATCCTGGCCACGCAGATCCTCACGCTATCGAACCCTGTCGCGGGCATGCGTGCGCTCGAGTTCGTGCTCAACGACATCGTCAACGAGAAGGACATCCCAATGGCTCGGCGGGGCAAGTACTTCGTCAAAGCCTACTCAGCCACGACTCCATCGGTCGGGAGCACTACCGAGGACTTCCGAATCTCGCTCATTTCATTGGACCGACTCAGAGGGGACTATCTTCACGGCACCGACCAGTTCAGCTCCGACCAGCTGGCAGTCTCGGAGCAGCCGCAGATCATCACTGGAGTCACGGTCGAGAGCATCTCACTGAAGCACCCGCAGCAGTGGTATCCGCTCTCCTTCAATTTCAGCATTGCTGAACAACCAAGCGTCACCGGGGTGACATCAGAGCCTTTTGCTTTGGTGGATGGTGAAACTCTTGTCCTCCGCGTCGATGGTGGGGACCCGCTGACAGCCACGTTCAACACGGCTGACTTCGGGGCTATCGGGGCGGCAACCGCAGCAGAGGTCGCAGCTGTCATCGCAGCCGATACAGGATTGTCGGCTGTGGATGACGGTTCCGGTAAGGTTCAGGTTACTGGAGGGCAGCTCTCGCTCCTGGTGGACCCCACGGGTACCGCTACGACCACGCTTGGCCTGCTCAACCAATCATCAACTGCTACTGTCACCAGGCTCCTGAGCTGGTGCGACGGACCCGCAGCCGCTGTCGTGATGGGCAAGAACACCTACACCCTCCGACGTGGGAATACATCAGACTGGATCAAGGTGCGCGTCTCCTCCATCACAGCGCTGCCAACGCAGTCTCGTGCTGAGGAATTGCTCATCGACAGGAAGCCTCTAGACGACGCACGCATCCGAGCCATCATTGGCCAAGCGATCAGCTGGGTGGAAGACGTGTCTATTGGCATCTACCTGGAGCCTACTAGGATCATTACAGAGCCAGATCCAGACATTTACGCCTACCCATCAGAGCAGGACTACCCCAAGCTTGTGGGTGCGGACTACGACTGTATCGTGGACGCGATCATGTACCAGGCACCTGCTTCAGGTCACTGGATCAATTGGAAGTGTCCATACTACCCAATCCTCTGCTTCGAGGAACTCTACGGCAAGATCAGCAACACTCGAGTTGTGGACATCGCTCTGGAATGGGTCGAAGCACACGAGATGACTGGTTGGGTGGAGCTGGTTCCCTTCAACCAGGAAGCAGCGTTCAACTTCATCGGACTTGTCTGGGTAGAATCCCTACGCGGGCCTGTACCACTGCCAAACTTCTGGAACTTTACAGCGCTCGTCGGCTACCGCAAAACCCCGCAGATCTTGCTGGAACTGGTGGCCAAAAAGGCTGCCATGGACGTGCTCTCCATTGCTGGTCAAGCATTCCGTGGTGGTTACGCCAGCCAGTCCATCAGCCGCGATGGCGTGAGTGAATCGGTGAGCTACACAGCCTCCGCAACCTTCGGCATTTTCAGTGCGACCATTGAAGATTACAAGAAGTGGATCGACTCCAACATCAAGCATATGCGGGGCGCGTTTCGTGGTCCTAATATGGTTGTTTTATAGCTCTTGACCAGTCAAGAGAGAGCTTAGAATCAGCCTTGACATGTCAAGGGCAACTCCCTAGAACCGCTTGACTATTAGGGTTTCGTAGCTGAAACTTAGTCCGTGACTCGCAATCTCAATACGGGTCTTGGAATCGATTTCCAAGCTGGCTTCCAAGACGGGCTAGTAGCGAATAGGGGGGCTGACATGATTCACGAGCTTGGCCTCGCGTGTCCGAAGTGTCGCACAAGTGATGTTCATTTGAACATGATCCCCGATGCGCAAGGACAGAACCGAAGTCCACACTGCAGCAACTGTTATGCTGATGGTTGGCTGTTCCGCAGCCCGGTGCTGGTGCGCGGTCTCGCCACAAGCATTCGCCAGCAGAAGAACATCCTTGACGCAGGCATAGCGCAGCCAGGGGACATGCAGTTCTCCATCGGTCCAGGATTCACAGGTTGTGGTCAAGACCAACGTCGCATCTCACGCAACGACAAGTTCACAGCCACGTGGTCGCAGCCGCTCGACGACGGACAGACCATTGTTCGTGGTGCTGCGCATATGCAGGACAACGTGGGACTCGCGAACAACGTCTCGATCACTGAGGACCGTCTCTGGTACTCACCGGACCAATCGCTTTGGTGTGAGGATGAGAATGGTGTCGTCTATGGGACGGGTGACTTCGAGCTTGGTCCAGGACGAATCATCAACTGGATAGGCAACGCGCCCGCGCAGGGAACCGCGTACACGATCAAGTACACCGCATTCTTCGAGTGGATTGCCTTCGTTCCTCCACAAGAGCGTGTTGATCGAGACAACAGGGACATGGGTCCTCTCATAATTCTTCGGAAGCGTCACGTCGCGCATATCAACGACAGCCCATACATCACCGAGGCGGACAGAATTTCGATCTCAGATCGTGTGGCCTGCTGATGTCACAAGAAGCAACAGGGCAGCCAGCGCTCAACGTCAACATCGAGCAACCAGATATTGACTGGGGCGAAATGGAAGCGAAGATTGAAGCCAAAGTCCAAGAAGGCTTGAAGCAGTTTCGCGATGAGATTGAGCGTGTGTGGCACGAGAAGGCACAAGCGCAGCTCAACACAACATCGGCTGAGTACTTGGCTGGTCTCACTATCACAGCTACAAGTGTGGGTGTGGAGGGGACTATCACAGGTTTTAGACCAGTTGCGATTGAGCAGGGAATCAAACGCTTCGACATGAAACCAGGACTCCTGAAGGGCTTTCCGTACCGCGTCATCCCAATGCGCGACGGCGGCTTCCGCACGGTGAGCAAGACATCACCCGAGGGAAGCTGGTGGCACCCAGGCACGCAAGCAGCTGCCATCGGTGAGCAGGTCAAGGCAGAGGCACCAAAGATTGCAGGCAAGATCTTCACGAAATTGATCGAGAGGATGGAAGTTTGAGTCTCATACCCGAGTACATCTTTCGGTCTGCTATCCAACGAGGCATCCGCGCACTGCGTGACGACACACGTTTGATTGATCAGTTGTTCCGCAACGTGGACCAAGAGTCTGCTGGCGAGATGCGGGACTTCCTGCTGAAGAATCGAATTTACATCGACGTGAACTACCCGAGGGAGGAGCTGCAGATTCCTGCGATCATCATCCTCCTGAAGTCTGAGACCGAGAGCCAAGCGTTCTTGGGTGACATCATGGGCGTGGACTGCGAGCCTGATGCGTTCTCGTTTGACACCTTCGAGCAGGACGAACTCGCTGATGAGATTTTAGGTGGTGCTGCTTCTGTATCCGATCTTAATGGTCTTGGTTCTGTGTCGTATGGACCAGCTAGAGCACTCACAGGCACAGCGAACACACTGAAGGCAACCTTCGCAGCTGGTGACGCAGCTTGGGCATCCAGCCAATACGCTGGGCGTGGGCACACGGTACACCTCATCGGAGGAACTGGCGTCGGTCAACAGCGCGGCATCAACGCCAACGGCTCGGACACCCTCATGGTGTCACCAAATTGGCAAGTGACGCCGGATGCTACGACTGTGTTTGTGATCCGCAACCAAGCACAAGAGGTCATCGGACAACCGAGGGCAATCTTCAACAAAAGTGGTGGAGCACGCACTGAGCGCCTTGGCAGTCTCTACAATCTGCAGCACCAAATACAGATCATCGGACCAAACCCTGAGTTTACGATCTATCTGCACGCCATCGTGAAATCGATATTCACACTCTCCAGGACGTTCCTGGAAGGGCAGGGAATCATCAACATGAAGATGGGTGCCACAGATTTCATCCCACGCACTGAATATCAACCAGACTTCGCATATATGCGTGCGTTGAACGTGGACTTTCAGTACCCATTCGATATTTTCAGTGAGTTGGGGGAACTAGCAGAAGAGTTCCGATTGAGGATCTGCCAAGCCACGGAAGATGGTCCAGTGATTATGAGTGACGTAACAAGCACCGTCACACCAACGAGTCCATAGGAGCTAGAAAATGTCTAAGAGAAACAAAGAATCAGAAAAAGAAGAAGAGGTTGTTGTCGAGCAAGTGGAAGAAGTGAAAAGCGCTCCATCCATGTCTTCACCTCCTCCAGCTGAAAAGTCTGATGACAAGAAGCCAATCGAAACTGAGAAGCCTGAGCCAATGCTCACCTTCTCGAGATACTTCGCATACACAGGGAAGCCTGAGCACCACAAATCGGGAATGGTTGCTTGGTTGAGTAAGCGCGGCGGAACCAATGGGCGACGAACAGCCAAGTCATGGACTGACCTGTTCTCAAAATACTAAGCAAGCAGAGGAGAATGAGCCATGACACGATTCGTTAATTTTGGGGGACAAACCCAGTTCAAACCAGGTGGCCTCACGCGCATCAATCCAAGCGCGTTGGCACCAATCGGCCTTTCGGCCACAGGCATAGTCCATCTGCTGGGTGAAGCAGACGGAGGAATCCCTGGCGCAAGTGGACTCATCATCATGGATGATCCCGCTGAAGCCAAGGCAGCACTACGGTCTGGTCCACTGGCCGATGCCATTCGCGTTGCGTTTGGGCCATCCGGTGACTCAAGAATTCCTGGAGGCGCATTCCGGTGCGTCATCTACAAGACCAACAACTCAACCCAAAGCGGGACACAGCTGCCTGGTGACGATGCATTCATAGCAGACACAGCAGCAGGTGCACCGACGACCACGTCCATTCAGCTGACAACCAACACGACAATGGTGGTCAACGCGCACGCTGGTAGGTGGTTCAAGCTGGTAGCTACGGGAGAAAAGCGGCGCATCGTATCGAACACGGTGGACACGATTGTAGTGTCTCCTGGTTTCAAAGCCGCACCTGCTGCTGCAGCCGTAGTGCAGATTCTCCAATCTCAACTACTCCTCACTTCCGCAGACTACGGCGCACACACCAACCAAGTGTCTGTCGAGTTTGAAGCAGGTGTTGGTGATGGATTCGTCGTCACACTCGCCTTTGAGGACCAAGTGGAGCGCTCACCAGAAGTTGGTGGGGAAAGTTTCCTCGACCTCAAGTACGTTGGTGGTCCGTCGTTCATCGCAGGCAACTCGACTGCAATTGATGCCACAGGATTGATCATCACAACGGACATCAGTGCGGTGGGTGCGAACGATGCAGCCGGAATGTTCATGCGATTCGCTGATGGGTCGCAGCGTGAGATTGCCAGCAACACCATCGGACCTGCGTCGGTGTACACACTGTCGGCTGGGCACGCTCTCACGACTTCACAGATCGCAGCACTGGCTGTGAGTGCTGTCGATGTCATCAACGTGCTCACGTCGGCGGTAAGCATCACTGGCACCAATGGGCTCTCCACTGGGCTCACCAGCACAGTCACTCCGACTGCAGACAACCTTGCAATCGTATTCGCGACTGCTGGATTGACTACTCTTCGACAGCTGGTTGACTACCTAAACGGTAACACCAACTACGAAGCGACCATCCCCAATGGTGTGAACCCCGACACCACACTCCTGAACACCTACGACTTCGGTCAACGGAACACGGCTGTGGATGTTCGATTCGGCACCGACATCACTCCATCCACCAAGGGAACCTTCCGCAGGGATCTGCAGGAAGCTGTGGACTGGATCAACCGGTTCGCCACTCTCGCAACGGCAGCCAGAGCTACGGTTGGGGCTACCGAAGGAAGCGAGATCCCGGACTACACGGGCGGCGTCTCTGGCACCATTCGCGATGTTCCTGTGTTCTTCATCGGAGGCACCCGAGGAATCTCGGCCAACTCCAACTTCCAGGCTGGCTTCGACGAGCTTGTCCAGACTCGAGCCAACCATATCGTTCCGCTCATCAGCCAGGACCTCACCAATGAGGGCAACGGCTCGACTGCTGAGATGGCCTCCGTGGCTGCTCAGTTGCTCTCGCACGTGCAGTACGCACGCCTGCAAGGCAAGAACGAGCAGGGCGGTTACCTGGGCTTCAAGGGCACCAAGACACAGTTCTTGGCCCAAGCAGCTGCGCTCAACGACACAGACGTGCAACTCATTCCCCAGCAGATGGCTTTCCTCGACGTGGACGGCAACCTGAAACTGATGGATGAGTGGGCCTCAGCTTGTGCCGCAGCAGGCATGCGCTCGGGAGCCAATGAGGTTGGAGAACCCCTCACTTTCAAATACATCAAGACCAGCCAGCTCGAATGGGACTCCAGCTGGAGCCCAACCAACCGAACCGACATCAATCAGCTCCTTCAGGGTGGCATCATGTTCGCCGAGATTGCGGCGGGTGGTGTGCGTTGGGTTCGTGACATCACGACCCACCTGAAGAACGACGACACCGCATTCATCGACGGCAGTACTCGTGACGCAGTGCGGTACGTGGCCTATGACCTCCGCCAGTTTCTGGAGGACAGGTTCACGGGTCTGAAGGCGACCCCAGCCACAGCGGCATCCATCCGCGAGTCTGTGGCAGCCAAGATGGCTGACTACCTCACAGACCATATCATCGTGGAATCACTTGATCCTGAGACGGAGACCACGATCATCAAGGGCTTCCGCAACTTGCGGGTACGCATTGTGGGTACTGTCGCTGACATCAAAGTGGAGATCTTCCCGGTCACGGGCATCGTCTTCCAACTCAACGACATCTACCTCCAGCTGCCAATCATTGTGGCTGCATAGGGGTAGCTGATCGACACGCCTGAACACGCAAGAGTTGCCTCACTGCTCGGAGTAAGTGGTGAGGCACTTCTGCATTGTGTTCAAGGGAAGTCTCGAGCTGAGAATCTGCAGCGAATGAACGACCTCATCACGAGCGCCAAGAGGGCGTACAAGAAGCTCGCTCGGGAGCTGCACCCAGACCACAATGGCGGGTGTGCGCAGAAAGAGAAAGAATTCAAGTCACTTGCACTGGCGTTTCCAGTGGTGATGCAATTTTTGGTAGAGACACGGGACGGACCTGCCACAAGCCGAAGACCGAGAATCAAGATCTCCATAGCGGAGCCAGCGATTACAGAACTGCAAGTGAAGCGGTCCTACGATGTCTGGAGTTGACGTTGATTCTAGTGTGCGATAGCTTGGAGGTACTGATTGCCCAAGGCACGGTACTCGGCAGCACGCGACTCCTCCGTCTCGACTGTCTCTTTCGCTGAAATGAAGACGCCCATAGGGGCACAACCCACTAGACGGAGGATTGACGTATGGCTGCAAATGTATTTTCTGGAGCGCGTGCTCGTTTCAAAGTTGACGGAGTTCCCGTTGGCTGGGCAGGTGGAGTAAGCGGTTCGGAGTCTATCGACTACGAGCCTGTGGACGTGATCGATCTCTTGGAGGTCCGTGAATTCGTCCCAGTTGCCTATCGGGCAACGCTCTCGGCACAGGTCTTCCGTGTCATCGGGCAATCGCTCAAGGCTGTGGGCATCTTCCCTGTGGAGGAGAATATCCTCACCAGTGGTGACCTCACTGCCACGGTCGAAGACCGACTCACTGGAAACACGATGGCTCAGTTCGAGAGCTGCAAAGCTTCCGAGCACAGCTTCGACATCTCAGCGCGAGGAATCGTCTCCGAGAATGTCACCTTCGTGACCATTCGACTCCGCGACGAGTTCGAGAATCCGGTCTAGGAAACTCCCGCGAGCATGGGTACGCAGCGGTTTTATTGACCGTTTGCGTGCTCTATTTCGCTCAAAGAAACCACTTGGAACTATGAACACACCAAAGAATCAAAAGACTTTCACCATCAAGTACAAGAGTGATGAGACGGGTGAAATCACCGAAGGTACTTTCACTGTCAAGCGATTGGCAGTGCGAGACCGTTCCCAGGTTGGGATGCGCAAAAGCCAACTCGCAGGCGGCATGTATTGCGTGCGTGATGACGAGGGCAACCCAACAGGGCAGGGCCTTGATGAGGACACGGATTACCTCAATGGCATGATTGCTCACCTCGAAGTAGCCCTAATCCAGAAACCAAGTTGGTTCAACTTGGCGGAGCTTGCCGATCTAGGCTTGGTCCGGGAGGTATATGGGGCAGTCTTTGACTTTGAGACCTCCTTTTTTCGTCTTGGACAAAAAGACGGGGACACTCCAGAAAGCGGATCTGACAACGTGGGCACAAAAGACCGCGTCCCAGAATATCAGGGAACCGGAGTTGGAAACGCTCCTACGCAGGTGGTGGACCAACAAGTACAAGCTTCCCTGGACGCATGAGTGTGCCCAATCCGCAACCCTTGAGGACCTCCTAGTCGAGTACTACGAGGACTTCTACGAAAAGAATCCCTCTGAAGCTCGAAAGGTGTTTTCTGAAGATGGTGAATTTTTCTTTGAGAGCACAGGCGATCCACTTCTCGACAAGTGGGAAGAGGAACTGCAGAAAGGTCTCATCCCTGATCTCGAGGAAGGGATGTCTGCGAAGGACAAAGATAAGCTCAGGGAGGAGCGTGCTTCCGTGCGTCGTGCGCGCGGGGCAGCAGATGAACTGTTCAAAGAGCCCGACGAGAAGCGCTTGCGTGAGTACCAAAGCAAGTTCGCTTCTCCTGGCACAAAGCGTGAGCAGGACCTTCTTCAGCAACAAGCTCGCTACGGAATGCTCGGAGAGACTGGACCAACCGATGATGAGGGTTGGGAAGACATGTTGATGGGGATGAGTGACTAATGGCGGGAATGAAGATACCCATCGACATCAATCTCCAGCAGGTTCGCAAGAGCTTCCGAGAGATGACCAAGCTTCAGAAGAAGACTTGGCGAGTACGCCAGCAGCAGATCCGCATCGAGAAGAAGGAGTCCAAAGAAGAACTAAAGCGCATAGCTAAGGAGCACAAAGCTAAGCAAAAGTACATGAAAGAGGAGTCCACGCACACCAAACGGTTGCGGGATGATCGCGGAAGTTACATCAAGCGCGAAGAAACTTTCACACGCAAAAATAGGCAAGAGCAGTCCAAGGACTACCGGACCACCACTGACCGCATCAGGAAGATCGATAAGCAGACCAAGGGTGGTGCATTTGGTCGTGTCAACAGGGCTGGGGGCGCAGCCGCCGCGATGATTGGTGGCGGGATCCTTGGTTTCGCTGTCGGCTACGGACTCAAAGCTGCTGAGATGCGTAGGTCTGCGATGCAATCCTTCAGCCCCGCCATCGGCACTGGTGAATCCTTCGGCGGGATCATGAAGCAAAAGTCTCAGGGCAGGGTAGGAAATTATAAAGGCGGAAATCTCGGCTACAACGTCATGGAGCGCTCCGGGATGATCCCCGGAATGACCCGAGCCACTGGGTCAACCAACGTGGTCCCAATGATGGAGGCCATGCGTGCCACTGGCATGAACCAAGGTGAGGTGGGTGGTGCGTTTGGAGCCATGGCAGCTGGTGGCACCTCATTCAGTGGAAAAGGCAAGGGCAACGCAGGAAAGCGTGAGTTTAAGGAACTGCTAGCAGCAGGCATGGCGTCTGGTCTCGAGAAGGGGCGGATGCCTGAGTTCATGTCTGGCGTCACGCAGCTTATGCAGACGCAGCAGGCGATGGCAGCTGGTGACGTGGCCTCTGGCGGCATATCCAAGCTTGCAGCAGCACTTGGGCAGAGTGGTCTCTCTGGATTCAAGGGCCAGCGCGGCATGGCCCTCATGGGCAAGATACAACAAGGCATTCTGCAGCCAGGCGGAGGTGAGTCTGGGATGGCGTTCATGCGCCAAGCTTTTGGGTTCGGCAAGCCAGGTGGTGGTGCAAGTTTCTACGACGCTGAGAAGAAGCGGGAAGGCGGACTTGGCAAGAACGCGGAGGGTTTCGCCACGGTCATGGGAGAACTGAAGTCTCAGTACGGCACTGGCGAAGACGCAGTCCTCAAGATGCGCGAAGTCCTCGGTACGTCCATCTCTCAGGGCGAGGAACTGATCAGGCTGTCTGAAGCTGGGAACATGTCCACTGAAAATCTCGCACGCATCGACGAGATCATGAAGGAGACCGAGCCCATCGAGAAGCAGGCGGCGCGCGCCATGAAGGAAGCAGGTACGACGCTCAAGAGCATCGCAGCTCGTATGGACCAATCTGTTGGCAATGGTGCAGCGGCGCAGAAGATGCTCGACAAGATCGAGAACTTCCAGAAGATGCTCTATGAGCTGATGCTCAAGTGGCTTCCAAAAATCGCTGGCATACTCGCGGACTTGAAAGTCATCTTCGAGTTTGTCTTTGATCACCTCAAAAAAGCATTCCCTGTCAAAGCAATTATAGAAGGCGCAAGCAATGTCATTAACGGAAAAGAAGACATCAAGAAGGCAACAGCTGCCCTTACGTCTGGTGGCAGGTCCTTCAACAAGAAATACAAAGGTGTGTCCATCAAACAGCTACAAGACATGTCTGCTGGTGCGTCTGGCCAGTCTCGCGTAGATCTTGAGAAAGAACTCGCTGACAGAGGCAACGCACTACTAGGTGTGTCTGTGGCTGCTCCAGGCGCTTACGGAGCCGGGCAAACCCGTGCCAACGCAAGAAGCTTAGCGAAGCAAGCTACAGGAGGCACTGAACTGTATGAAGCTGCGCTGAAGGGCATGGGCGTCACGCACGCCACTGCATCTCCGCAGCAGAGAGCAGATGCGCGAACTAGAGCAAATCTGTTAGCTGGCGCTGACAGCAGGAAGGCCAGGACAAGCTTGATGACCCCGAAATCCGAGCGTGAAGCAGCTGCAAGGGATATGGCGGAAACCAAGCGCACTGGCGATATTACTCCAGTCTTGGAGGGTGGTACGAAGCGTGCAGAAGCCATAAAACAGCGAGACGAAGAATTCGCAAGAGAGCGCCGATCCAAAATCGTCGTAGAAGTACACGAGAAAAGCGGAGATCCAGGCACCGTTAAGAACGGAAAATCAAAAGGCAAAGAGAAGCGACTGGACGCAGGGCAATGACCACGCATCGGTACCATACTCGCGTGTGCGTGGTTGTGGACTCGCACGAGAGCGGCCAAGTCGAACTCTCTCGTGATGTCATCTCACTGAACTGCAGCAAGCAGACAAAGTCGATGGGACGATGGCAGATGCAGCTTGTCCCAAGACGAAACTATATCAATCTCGTCTACCCGAACGATGTCGTCAATATCTACATCGATCCAGGTGACGGTGAGAGCGGTCTCGTGCGGACCATGTTTGGTTACGTGGACCGCGTACAAAGGACAGAGCAAGTCAATGAGAACGGCGAGATGTCCACACGCATCACGCTCGTGGGATCAGACTTCCAAAAAGCAATCGACAAAACCAGCATGTACTTCAATGCGTATATGCGCCAGGTCCTTGATGAGAGATTCGCACGTAGCGACTCGGGACGACTACGCACAACCTTCCGCAACGACGCAGAAGGGTCGTCACTGCGCAACGCAGGAATCACAGCACACGGCACACCAGCGGACTTCATCGAGAACTTCTTGATGTTGATCCTTGGGCTTGGGCAGCAGTGGCGACTACCAGACTCCTACAAGCGTGCGCAGCAGCAGATTCAAGAGAATCGAGACAAGCGTGCCCAACGTGCCATGAGCCGAATTCCTCAAGTGGTTCTCGACGCAGTGGACATCCTGGGCTTCAAAGGACAGAAGCTCACAGACATTGTGGAGGACGTGCTCAAGCAAGCAGCGGAGGCGAATCGCAACGCAGACATCAGCCAATCTGCAGTGCTCTCTGGAGACGCAGCACAGTTTGCAGAGGACCTGCGCGTGGCGGCTAAGACGCTCACAGGCAGCGCAGCGCTCCTCGCATACCGCAACGTGCGAGCTACCTCAGATGCAAGCTACCCCAACGGAATACTGGACCTGATGAGTTTCGATTTCATCGAAGCGCTGTGCATTGATGGGTTCAATGCTAATGCAGCTGTCTGGCAAGCGGGCAACCAAACCCTTGCGCAGTTTCTATATGGCAACAGCAACGGGGAAGTGAACGAGTTAATTTTCGACCTTCGACCAATATCCACCACCAACGAGTTCGACCTACTTGATGGCGGACTGGAGGAGGGTGGATACTCACGTGCCAGCGACGAGTTGGGAATCAATGAGAAGGGCTCAGAAGCCTTCTCAAAATCTGTTGGAGCTGTTCGATACCAGCCTGCAGTCGTGTTTCGGGAATATCCGTACTCAGTGGTTGAGGGTATCGATCTGTCCAGCCTTGCCCAGCCAACACCAGCCCCACCAGCATTCAACTCTTTTTCACCAGCAGCACTGCAGTCACAGTTCCAGGCTGTCCTGGACGCGGTAGACCTGAAAACTACTTACGAGACCTTTGTGCCATTTGGGCCAATCTTTTCAGTGAACGTGAACCAGGCAGGTCGCGCAATCTACAAGTACGCGACACCACTGCACCCAGCTGCGAAGCAATTCAACGACAAGGTACAGGCACAGGCGCGGAAGCATATCGATGTTGTCGTCATCAACAACAGCGACGTGCAGAACTCAGAAGTTGGTCGCAGCGACGAAGACACCATCAACGTGTTCCAGCTCGGTACGAGAAGCAGTGCCGACATGACCACGCAGATGACTTCAGTGCTCACTAACTTCTCTCCTGTGGTCAACCAGATCAGCATCGCAAGGCACGGCATTCGCGTGTGGGAAGGTCAAACGCAATTCGCAAACTGGTCACCACGCAACATAGAAGGCATCGTCGGAGGGTCCAAGGACAACTCACAGATCCGCAGGAACTTGGTTCGGTGGCAGCTGATGATGGACCACTGGAACCAACACAACATCGAGTTCCTCTCGGGGACCATCACCGTGCGCGGACGACCAGACATCCGAGTTGGCTACAGACTCGACTGGGAGGACAGGAACGAGAGCTACTACGTTGAGGGAGTCCAGCACCAGTGGCAGTACCCAGGAGCCATGACCACGACATTGAGTGTGACTCGTGGGCAACGCAATGACCCATTCCCTGCGTACATTCCTCCGGTGTTCATAAACGATTCTGGCCAGACGGAGGAGCAAGTCTCAGGTAACCGTGGTGCGACGGGACGACTGGCAAGATTCTTCAAGGTCAAAGACACCAGTGCTACGAGATCATCAACAGAGGGAGAAGGTCCAAGTGAAGCCGAGCTTGGTCGCAATGAGACGGACCAATACCCAGAGGTCATCATCAACGGTGGCATAGCGATTCTTGGATCGACCACTAAAATCGGTGTGGAGACTGAGTACGGCGCAGACCAAGTGAAGTTGGTCATTCCACGTAGTGGTGGAGGAACACTCGCATGACAAGGATGCGGTCGGGAAGCATTGAGCAAGGTGCATTGTCCCACCAGCCAGCGGACTATGCGCATGAGCAAATATCGAGCCCTATGCTCGGCATCGTTCTCAGTACGTTCTGCTCAGATGACCCATTAAATTCGTTGGCTGGAGTTTTCCAGGATGGTCGTGGGTACGCATGCCAGGCCCGCGTGATGATCGTCAATGACGGAACGCAGCAGCCTACAATTCTTCCCAACGTCATCATCACACCTGGCTCAGGAACAGGAATCGACAACTACAACGAAGAGTTGCCTAGAGGTGTCACTGGCAAAGTCGATGGCACGAAATACAACACAGATTTCAACGATGTTCCGATGAACCAACTCGATGGCGACTGGTGCATCGTCCAGTTCATCGGAGGCAGTATCCACCAACCGTACATCTCCACGTGGTTCCCTCACCCAGCCAATCGACGGGACGCACACACAGGCAATCAAGGAGACACTGACACCATCGTGCAAGGTCGGCGTTGGGTGAAGCGGTTCCAAGGGACACGACTCGCAATCACCGCCAAAGGTGACATCGTCGTCGATACCAACGAAGCCAATCACCCCATTGACCCAACATTTCCAGAGCGTATCGAGAACGACGCAGGTGGGGACATCTACGTCAACGTGAAGGCTGCGCGCGAATTCGAGATCAACTTTAATCCGTCCGTGGCTACATCTGCATTGCCCGACGTGCTTCGTGCACCTGGAGAACTCCCAGACATGACGGAGCGCAGCATTGACCTCACTTCGCTGCTCGCCAACAAAGACGTTATTCGCCTCATTGCAGGGCAGGTCATGGAACTGTTCTCCTACAGCATGTTGCACCTTGGTAAGGAAGCGGACGCAACCGAGAACTTCGTGCTTGGCCAGTCGTGGAAGACGTTGATGGAAACGGTTCTGCAGGACCTCATCGACCACGTCCACCCAACTGGCGTCGGTCCATCGGGAACATCACCAACACTCCTGGCCAGCTTTGCGCCACTAAAAGCCGCACTTGATGACCAGCTCAGTGACTGGATCTTTGGGCAGAAAGCGGCACCGACACCCTAATGGCACTCGCAAACGCAGCACTGAAGACGGACATCCAAGACATCTTGGACGGCACTATCCCGTTGCCTACGGTTGCAGCAGCAGGAGTTGCTTGGGGAGACGCGATCCATGCATACGCAGGGACAGGAGGTGTCATCAACCCAGGTCCAGCCGAGCTTCCAATCACAGGCTTGGCCACAGGACTGCCAGCACTGAAAACGGCATTGGCTGCTGCGTTCAGTTCAGGAACCCCTGCAGGTGTAGCCAGTGGCATGAGTGCAGCTATCGATGCGTATTGGGCTCCGGGAGTCGTAGCACTCGCTACCCCTGGGATGGGATCCACAGGAGGCGCAGCACTCACAGCGACATTGACGGCAATCTTCGCAGTCGTCGGAGGAACACACAGCAGTAAGGCAGCAGAAATCCAAGCAGCCATCACGGTACACACCGGGCTCGTAGTCGCAGTCTTCCCAGCACCAGGTCCACCAGTCCCTGGCCCATTCCCAGTTGTGTGAGGTATCTAGATGGCCAATGACAAAATAGTAAGCACCGTGATTGACCCCAGCAGCGTCCGACGCAACTGGCGCATTGGTGGCTCAAGGAGTGGTAGTGACGGGCTGTACGCACTCGCCATCATCGACACAGAGTTCGTCACTGCAGGTACGACTGCAGGGGCACTGGTGTCTGGTGGTGTTCTAGGGAATGGCGGAGCCAGCATCGTTGCCAACTCAGGGCAGGATGCAATTGAGTTCGTCTTCAAAATGAACCCGCAATCGATGTCTATGAACGAGCCTGCTGCCGTGCAGATCGTCCCAACGCAAGACGGTAGTCAATTCATCGAACATCAGGGAAGCATTTACAAGGACATCACCATCGCAGGTACGACTGGATTGCGTCCATCGAAAAAGTCAGCACCTTTGATCCCTGTGCTGAACATCCCCAACCCATTCAGTGGACGAAGGATTGATCCCGAGACGCTGCTCCCAGACGCAGAGAAAACGCAGAGTGGCTTCGAGGATTTGATCCTCCTCAAGAACATGTTTCGCCACTACTTCGACATCAAACGCAACCCAACCATCGCGCACAGGCACGTGATGGTGTGGCAGAACGGCAAAGAGGGTGAGTGGTGGATCGTCGAGCCAATGGCATTCAAGACGAATCGAGACTCTGGATCTCCTCTCACCACGAAGTATGACATCCAGCTCCGAACCATCAAGCGCTACGACCTGAGGCTCTTTCAGCGCCCCTTTGAGTCCCGCAAGAAGCGCAATGGCTTCACTCGACTCAATGTTCGCTTGGCGGAGGCAACACGACGCATTGCCAACTCGCTATCAGTAGCCACAGCACTATCAGACCGAACGGTAGGAGTCACCCAGGCCACACTCAACAACATCATCGGACCAGCCAAAGCACTCTTCGACGGGCTCACAGGAGTCACCACAGTCTCGTCACGAGCTTTCCTGGTCCCGCGTAACACGACCATTGCATTGGCGCAGTCTGCGCTGGGCCTAATGGCTGAGCTGCAGTCGTCGCAAGCCGCTCTGAACGCATACAAGCAGGATGGTGTGTCTACCCAGCTCTCGACAGCCTGGCACGCCTACAGAATGATCTTCAGAGTGTCCACAGCGGTGGCAGCTGAGGATGCACTCTACGGCGAGACTACTGGACACAAGTTCAGTAAACGAAACCGAGCCTACAACAACCCAGCATCTGGCCCACCACGCACGGGCGGCAGCCCCACCAACGTGTCCAACACCAAGGCACCAGGAGGCACGCAGATCGCAGCTGTCACGAGCTTCGACACCATCTTCACGCTTGCCCAGCGGTACTTGGGGGACCAGGCCCGATGGAAGGAGCTGGTGCTTCTGAACGACCTCAAAGCGCCATATATCGACCCTACAGGGAACGGTAGTGAGGTTCTGCGCCCAGGGGACCAGATTCTGGTTCCGTCTCACGGCATCGAGCTGCAGAGTGGTGTCGAGCTGGATTTGTCTCAAGAGACGGATCTCCTCACCAAACGCTTGGGGCGGGATCTGCGTTTGTCATCATTTGACGCAGCAGGTGGTGTCACTGATTTCGACCTGGTAGTCAATTCTCGAGGAGACATTGACACTATCTCGGGGGTCCCCAACCTAGAGCAGGCTGTGGAAATCAAATTCTCCACAGAACAAGGCACTCTGCCGACACACCCGGCATTTGGACTTCAAGTCCCAATTGGCAGTAAAGCCAACATTCGGACCCTCATTGGTTTTCAACTCAACGCCAGAGCTTCTCTGCTTGCTGATTCTAGGATCAGCGACGTAAATAGGCTAAATTTCCGCGTCGAGGGGAACACCGTAACAGTCAACGCAGAACTGCAAGTTGCGGACGTGAATGAATCACTCGCAGTGAGCTTCGACGCACGCAGGTAATCCATGGCATTCGTACCTAGAACATTCGAGGAGATTCGCGATGACATGATCAACTTCGTGCGTCTGCAGACCGACCTCACAGACTTCGAGGTCGGATCAGTTATTCGCACGATCATTGAAGCAGCGGCACTGGAAGACGACGAGCAGTATTTCCAGATGGTTCAACTGCTGGATGCGTTTCGACTGTCCACAGCCTCAGGACAAGACCTCAACGACCGAGTGGAGGAGTTTGGACTCAACAGGCTTCAGCCCGCTTCGGCTGCGGGTGACATCTACATTACTGATGGGCTACTGAAGACCTCAGCACTGGCCTTCGATCCCAGTCCTGACCCAGGTGCTACTTCGCTGATTCTAGAATCTTCGGACGGCTTCCCAACTGCAGGATTTCCCATCACCGTCCGCATTGGCGAAGGCACCATCAACGTAGAAGACGTAGTGGTCTCAGCCAACAACACAGGCACAGACACGCTCACGTGCGCAGCCACAGTCAAAGCACACAGTGCGGGTGATCGAGTCTCACTGGTTGATGGATCAGCAGACAAGACGCTGTCCTCCGCAATCCGAGCACAAGTTCCCGCCAGTGGATCAGCGGAAGCTGTAGTCTTTGTGACAGTCGAGGAAGGTTCAATTGTAAACGGAAACTTCCGAAGCACCTCGTTGAACGCTCGTGCCGAGCTTCCAGGATCAACAGGGAACATTGGCTCGGCACGTATCACTACTTTCGTGACAGCAGCCCCGTTCGATGGAGCAGGCGTTACCAACCTAGCAAACTTCGCGGGCGCACGTGACTTGGAGACCGACGCAGCCCTCCGAGACCGCGCACGCAAGCAAATCCAGTCACTGTCGAAAGGAACAGTCCTAGCACTCCAACAAGGCGTTCTCGGTGTAGCGGACGACATCACTGGCCAGCGTGTAACCACGTCCAACATCCTCGAGTCTTTCGTGAACAACGAGGTCATCGTTTACGTGGACGACGGCACAGGATTCACACCCGACCAAGTCACACTGGCCAGGACAACAGCATCCGTTGCTGTCGCTGCTCCAACCGCAAGCATCACAGTCACTGATGCAGCCGACATGGCACAAGAGGGATCAATCCTCATAAGCCCAGACGACCCAGCACAGACTGAGATTCTTGAATTTTCCGGCATTACTGGAAACGTCCTCAGCCTAGTAGGCGTGACTGCAAAGATACACGACATTGGCGATGAGGTTGCGCTGGTCGATGTAATCGAAGACAACGCTGAGGCAGGCGCAAACTTCTTCCAACTGGCAAATTTCCCAGTGGTGCGTGGAAGTTTACGTCTGTGGCTAGATGCTGGTGGTGGAGGTAGCCCAATAATTCAGGTCGAGGGCACCGACTACTACGTCAATCGGGGAACGGGACAGATCGAGTTCACAGGAGCTGGCGTGACTGCCGGGTCTGTGATCGCCGCTTCGTACATCTACTACACGACACTGATTGCGAAAGTGCAGAAGGTCATCGACGGAGATCCTTCAGACCCAATCAACTTCCCAGGAATTCGTGCCGCTGGTGTGAACGTGTTGGCGGAGACTCCAATCATTCGACGTGTCACGGTGCGCGTGTCCATAACTGCTGCACCAGGCATCCAGGAGCAGGACCTTGTTCCGCAGGTGCAGGAGACCATCGAGTCGTACATCAACGGTCTCGGCATTGGCGAAGACGTGATCATCGCAGAGATCATCGAACGTGCCATGGCTGTTAGTGGCATGTTCAATGTCACAGTCACACTACCGACAGCTGATGTCGTGGTCCTCGAGAATGAACTCCCTGTGCCGTTTGACGTGAGTGGAAACTCCTTGGTGATCGTTACGTAGATGCCAGTAGTCAAGAAACAGAGTGCCATCAAAGAAGCACGTGACCAGTTGTTCCTGGACACTGCGGATGGCGTGCGCCTCAACGTTGTCACGTCCAACCTTGGGCTAGACCGACCACTCATTGGAATTGATGACGACGAGTGGAGGTCCATAGCAAAGAGCGTTGCGTTGCAGCCGAAAGTGGTTCGCAACGTATTTGCGCGCCTGATGGAGATTTGCACAGGTCCAAAGAAGACGCGCATTGCAGCACTCTCTGCAGACTCCGCAATTGGAGCAAGCATCGTACAGTGCAGTGACGCATCAGACCTACTTCAGCTAGGTACGCTGGTGTTCAGTCCAGGGCAGGTGATTGAAGAATCGGTATCGTTCTGTTTCCGTGATTTGGAGACCAACAAAGTATTCCTGAACGGAGACCTAACACAACCACACACGCTCGTTGACGAAGCTTCTGGTCACCTGCTTGCGGCCACAGCAGCTGGTGCGGCGTCTCTCGTGCTCATCAGCACAAAGACTTTCCCAACCACCAACTATCCATACTCGCTGATTTTGGCGCGAGGAACTGAAGCAGAAGAGACGGTTGTGGTGACGGGCAATGACCCAAACACCAACACACTCACTCTGTTGAACGTGACTGTGAACGACCAGGCTGGCCCACGCGCAACCTTTGTTAGTAAGGTTTTGGACGCAGACGCACCCAATGGTCGCGTCTTCATAAAACTGGACGATGACGCGACAAGACCATTCCCTGGACAAGGTTTCCTTCGCCTGGACTTCAACGGAGCCAACCAAGAAACACGAGAGTATGAGTCCAACGATGTTGTGGCCGACGTGCTTCACCTGCGTAGGCCACTGGAGAACGACCACGTAGCTGGTGAGTCCGTTGAGCTTGTGGACCCTGGAGCAACCGTGGAGACGTGCTCGGTGATCCAGGTTGGTGTGGGCTGGGAGCTGTTCGAGACAGAGCATCGAAAGATCAAAGTCTATGCGCCTAGCATGAACACCGATCTTCGACTTCGTGACGCCAGTTGGCTACACGGTGAAGTTCCTGCAGCATTCGCTACAACACTGTCTGGTCCCGCAGTAAGTACCGATTTGATACTCGATGTCACTGACATCTCAGGATTTCCTGATGAGGCGGGACTGATTCTGATCGACGGGACGATCACACGCTTCTATGTCCTCCGTGAGGAGACAGGAGTACAGCTCCACCTAACGCAACAACTTGGCTTCTCAAAACTTGCAGGAACACCTGTTTCGCTCATCCGTGAGGTGTATCCAGGGACAAATCTTGAGCAGGGAAACTTAACAACGAACCAATTCCCTGGACCGTATCTCTACGACGCAACACAACGCGCACCATCGACCATCAGCACACAACTTGATGAGGCTATTCCTTCACCAACAAGGTTGGCTGTAGCCGCCCTGGCAGGACAGAAGTGCCTTGAAGTGTTGAGCGCGTTCACGTGGCCAGCTACTCCGTTCACTCCATTCACACTGCGACTCGGACGCGCCACAGGCGGAGCTGAAGATCTCACCATCAACGACAGGACGCTGAAAGGTGATGCAGTCACTACCGTGAACATCGCACCTGTTCCCGACCCAGGGGCTCTGACTATTCAGGGCGTGGACACCACGGCATTCCCGCAAGCAGACGGAATCAACATCGCAGGCTACCGGATCATCATCGACGAAGGCGGCGGCAATGAGGAGATCCTTACCGTCACACAAAACTCTGCAGCAGCTCCAGGCAACTTCACGCTGTTGAGCCCCACGACAGTGGTGCACGCACCAGGTGAAACCATCGGACTACTCAACGACATACTCACTGTTGACCCAACAGTCTTCGCGCACACAGGGCCATCACTGAGCCCAACAGTGGAAGGGCACAGGGTTGAACCGCTGACCACCAAAATTGAGCTTTTGTCTGGTGCTGCATTCCCAGATGTTGGTGGCATTGTGTGGTTGAACTTTGGCAAAGAGCGACCCAACATCCGCAGACGGATCATCTCTGTGGTGAGTACTACTGTGTTGGAGTTCGCAGATACTAGCGTGTTTCCAGACGCAGCCAACCCATACGCAATTCTGGTCGGTGAAGGGTTGCCGCACAGGGAATACGCCACAGTCATCACCAACGACACAGGACTCAATAGACTCACCTTGAGCGCGGCAATCGTAGGAACATTCAACGCGGGTGACTACGTTGAGTTTCACGCAGGCGCACCACTAACCGTGTCCTACGTAGATCGTGACACCAACACACTGGATCTAGCGCAGCCAACCGTGTTCCTGAGCGGGTACACAAAGGGTGAGACTGTGATGCTCTCACCTGTTGAGTCCATCCCAAGTGAGCTGGGTACGGACTACGCCATGCTGATGCCACCAGACGCAACGATCTGCCTAACTGCCCTCTTTGAACTCGTGCGTGCCGCTGGCGTCGAGATTGAATTCCTGGAAAACACGTAGAGGTAACTGAAATGCCAAAGAACGCCAACATACTGCCAAACGGTCGGGTGGATATCCCAGACTTCAAACAAGCAACATCAGTGCTTAGTCGAGGGACTGCTGAGTTGCACCGCAAGCTGGTGTACCAGGATCGTTCTTCGGTAATCGCTGAAGGTTTCCTCACGGAGATTGCGAACCAAGGATCATTTCCAGGTCTGTTCTCCATCCACAACGGAATCGGCTACGACCGCGACGGCAAGATCATCAACAACGAGGATGACGAAGATGCAACGCGATCAGCAACGCTAGTCGGTGACGCAACGTACTTCATCGAGGTGGAGTTCACAGAGACCGAGTCGGACTCAGACGCACGCGCATTTTGGGACACAACCTACAACAATGGTGCTGGTGTTGAGCCTGGTCGCGAGTTCAGTCAAACCGTTGCAACAAGGATAACACCGGACTGGCAGATCGTTACTCCGATCTCGACAACAGCATTCGATAGTACATCCGACCCAAGCTCAACGAAGATTCCGGTGGCAGTTCTCACAGTCGCTGGTGGGTTGATTTCTGGAGGCACTACGTCACCTCTGCGCTCTGTCGTTTCTGCGGATGCCAGCATTGGAGCCACTGCGATCACGCTACTCAATACGCGAGCTATGCCGCAGAGCTTCACGCTGCGACTCGACCCAGGAGGCGGCAATCAGGAAGACGTTGTGGTCTCTGTCAACGACCAGAGCAATGGTGTGCTTACCTGCACAGCTCTCACGGCGAACCACCTAAAAGGTGAACGCACGATCATCATAGCAGGCGCAGACTTCTTGGTTGAGCGCATCACTGCAGCGCTTCCGACTTCTGGTACTGAGGATGGGCGTTCAAGATTTTACCAAGCCAACGAAGAACGTGGCGCACTGATTGGACTTGACCCCACAGGAACAGGTGAAGATCGATCAGACCTGCAGGTCGAGAACCTGAAGCGGTACGTTGACTTTCTGGCTGGACAGCTGCGTGAGCTGAAGTTTGGTGGCCAAGCAGGATCTGACGTTGGTGACCTAGCACCTCCGAACAGTTTCGTAGCAGAGCCACGCTACTTCTCGCGTGCAGGCGGACTCCTGGGCGCTAGGTCCAACACTGTGTCTGTCGGAGATGGTGTAGCCACTTGGGGCGATTTCAACTCGGTGCAGAGCGGTAGTGCACAAGCGGCACTACAGGCTGCGCATGATTCGCTGCCAGCTGGTGGTGGCATCATTTACGTCAAGGCAGGCTTATACAGCATTGGTGCAACAACCGTCACGTTCAGTAAGAACGTACACCTCATCGGGGATAAGGGGTCTTCAGTCATCGACGCAGGCGGAGCTGTACCAGCAATCACCTACACAGGGGCAGGTCTTCGCCTGTCGATTGAGGGCGTGGACATCCTCGCCACAGGCACAAGTCTGAGTGGCCTAGAAATCACCAACGGAGGAAAGATCAATATCCAGCGTTGCCTCATCACCAGCATGCTAGCCACAGGCAGTGGCGTAGTCTCTGGCTACGTATGCGACACGGAGTTCACCTTCGGAACTACGTCAACTCTTGGTATTGATGGCACCTACCACGACATTGTGTTTGAGCGCTGCAGCATGCTCGGTGCAGCTGGTGCGAATAGTCGAGGGGCGCGTTTCTCAGTCACAAGCACAAACGTCACACTTCGATCCTGCGATTTTGATCTAGGAGCAGACAACCAATATGGCATCGAGCAGGTAGGTGGTGCTGAGACGCACGGTCCCCTCATCGTCATGGGCTGTACTTTCACCAATGGCGACAGTACATCTACTGGAATCTTCGTCGGGCCAGGTTGTCAAAAGGTTCGCATACTCGATTGCTCATCGGATTGCAGCGATGGACTGGTCCACTTCGAGCCTGGTCCAAACATCGCAGTGAGCACGCGCAACGTGCACGTTAGTCGAAACAAGATCACGTATGCTGCTGGGCAGATTGGTATCAGTTTCGCCTCAGTCGCTGTCGTCAACGCAGACGCCATCATCGGCATCGACGTATCGCACAATGAGATTGAAGAGACAGGTGCACCTGTAGCGACCGCTGGCGTAGGCATCCACGCTGATGCGGTTGAGGATGGTACTTGGTCAAACAATCAATTCTACAACTGCGGTAGGAGCATAGCGATTGTTGGCCTTGAGCTTTACCCAAACCACAAAATCACCGACAACCTGATAGAGAACAGCTCTGGTTCCGGTCGGCAAGGCATCGTCTGTAACGCAGACACTGCCATAATCACTGGCAATAGAATCAATGGCATGTCCGATGCCACAGACAATGAAGTCTCAGGAATCATCTGTGAGTCTGGCTTTGTTGTCACGGAGATCAAGAACAACGTAATCAACAGCATCGGGGTCTTCAATGGTCCTGATTTTGCTTACGGAATTTTCGTAACCAGCATAGCCAACGGTCATATTTCTGGGAACACCATTTCAAGTGTTGCTGCCGACGCTTCTAGATCAGTCGGTATTTGGTGTGAAGGCTCGACTCTGCAAACTATGCAGATCTGCGACAACATCATTGACACCATGACCATCAATGGGACGACAGGGACCGGTAGAAGCATCGGCATCAGAACAGCTCTGCCAAGTTTTGGCGTAACCATCAACGGGAACACGATTCGTGCCGTAGGTAACGCTTCTTGTTCGGCGCAGCACGCAGGAATTCTCTGCAAGGGTCTGTCCTCATTCTCCACTAACATCGTGGACATCAGCCACAACACCATTGACGGACTCCTCACTGTGTCCTCCGCGAATAAAACCGGGGCCATTGTGGTGCAGGAGTGTGGCAACGGCATGAACATCTGCAACAACCGCATGGAGTTGGAGGACACGCAGGTCTACGGAATCTACCTTGAACAGAACACTGCCGGAAACTCCGCACTATCGAACGTGGTTGTTACTGGGAACATCATTGCACCAAGCCAGGTCAACTACCTGAGTCAGTCATGTCTCACAGGCATCGACATCGATGTTCCGCAAAACGGCACCACAAAATTTGGAAGGTTCGTTGTATCCAACAACATCGTGACCAATGCCGACACGGGTTTGGCTCTGCGTGGTGACACTACAGATTCTCGTGGTTGGTCAATTTGCGGAAACGTCATCATATCTAATGTAGATGAGGCAGATGGCATCACTTGCTACGACCTCGCACTGAAGACCATCAACAACAATGTTGTTGAGCTTTCAGCAGGAACCAACATATTAGTCTTTGGTATTTTCGCCTCAGGTGGTTTCCGTTCCACGGTCTGTGGCAACCATATCTCAATCACCTCAGGCTCAGGTTCTGGCACTCGCTTTATCGATCTCAGCGCTGAGGCCCAAACTATGATCTCAGGCAACATGATGTTTTGCAGCGGCGCTTGGGTGGTTGATGGTGCCAAAGTCGCTGCCGGTACCCCAGCCTACTGTGTTGGCAACCTAATTGAGGGTGCAACATCGCAGTCGTACAACGGCATAGCATCTGAAGCACGACGAGATGTAGCTAATAACATAGCCCTCGACCCAACAGCCTTCACAGACATCGGACTCAACATAGACGGATAGGAAAACCATGCCCAAAAAAGAAACCACGGTAGAACAGCTGCAACCAGGACACCCGTCGTACAAGGATGGTCGTGGAACTGATCAGTACATCATCACTGAGAGCAGCGAGCGCACGGTCTTTGTTGAGTCTGTTGCGCAACTCGACGAGAGAATCAATGCAATCGAGTACAACAGACAGCGCTTCAACACTAAGTTTGACGCTCAGCGAGATCGATTGATTCGCTTGCGCACGGACTTACTAACTGCTCAAGGAACAGAATAATGAAACACCTAGCCAAAATAACTCTGATCACAATCCTGGTCTCTTTCTCAGGCCAAAGCGCATTCGCGCAAGAAGCACCACCCGCTGCTGAACCAGCTGTGGAAACACCCGCGCCTGCGGCAACACCTACGGCGACGACACCTGATGCACCAGCTCCAGTGGCAGAGCCAGCAGCCGAACCTGCCCCAGCTCCGTCAGCTGAACCAGAAAAAGTCTCAGCACTAGAACCCGTGGTAGCAGAATCAGCTAGCCCTGCACTCAGTCGAGTCATGACTCACGTGATTGAACTGATGGCAACGCTGCTGATGGTACTCATGACCGCACTCATCGGGAAAGCAACTTCATACTTCACCAAGAAGACAAAGATCGAAATCCCTGCCAAGACCGAAGAGATGCTCGCGTCATGGGGAGGTAAAGCTGTCAACTACGCTAGCGAGAAGGCTCACCAATACAACGCCGAGAAGGGCGAACTGATGAAGTGTCC
>Ga0307376_10001423_pt1 | contig 25776 bp, 40 predicted proteins | sample TR2MG_FD_202536 | JGI IMG/M metagenome (GOLD analysis project Ga0307376, IMG submission 202536) | Soil microbial communities from Risofladan, Vaasa, Finland - TR-2 | ecosystem: Environmental > Terrestrial > Soil > Coastal area > Acid sulfate soil | place: Finland: Risofladan, Vaasa | collected...
CGTTCGCGGACTCGCCGAGCGAGGCGACGCTGGCGACGCTGGAGCCGCCGCCGCTCAACTTCTGAAAGGGGAAAAGGATGGGCAACGTCAAGAAGATCATCGACGGACTTGAGATATTCCGCCGCCATCTTGGAGATGTTCTCTGGGTTGAAGCCGACCATGACATCATCTATGCTGCCGCATCCAATGAGGTGAAACTATCGGAACAAGAGCGACAGCAACTCGATGCCCTCGATTGGTTCATTGACACAGAGGTAGACTGCTGGGCGTTGTTCGTCTAGTCCCCCGCCGCTGGACTTCTGAGGAGGGAAACGTGAGCAGACCAAGGATGCAGAGATGCGCCGTATGCAACGAGGAGATCCAGGGGGCCGAAGTGTATGGGCCCATAGACGCGCCGCGGTGCTGGACGTGTTACGCGGAAGGCAATGAGGGCGGGCATGTCTATTACGGCATGGCACCCCATCACCATGACGAATCCATCACTGGGTCCGTCATCGGGTCAACCGTGATCGAGTCCATCGAACCGACGGACGAGTTCACTCCGGACCCAGACGCGCCGGGCCTGGGCGTTTGGCACGTGAAGGTTGCGCGAGGCTGGCGACACTGAACTTCTGAAAGGAGAAGGTGATGCACACATCAAAGATGACTACAGGAGACCCGGAATTCCCAAACCTATGCAACTTCATGACCTGGAACAAGGCGGCCCTCCGTACGGCATTAGAGGCAGCATGGCATGACATTGACAAACTGGGTACCATCAACGTCGATCTCCTGGTGGCTTTGGAACCCTTCGCGATCTATGCGGAAGTATATGAGGGGTTGATGCCCCAGATGTCCATACTCAAATGCTGGGGCACTAACCATCCGCCGCGTGAACTGACAGCAAAAGACTTTCAGCAAGCCCGCACCATTCTCACCAAGGCAAAAGGATCATGACCCAGCTCTCACTATTTGAACCCGAACCTGAACCGGAACCTAAGCCGACGCCGTGCTTCTGCCCCGCCTGCGGCGCGGAGGCGGACGGGCGGCAGGTTTTGTATGGCATACAAGTTCCGGTCTGCGCCGCGTGCAGGGGCGGACGATACCGGGGCGGTGTGTGGCGCTGTCCATCGCACGGGGAAGCGGCTCCGGTCCGCGCGCGGTTCACCCAGGCGGAGGCGTGGCCCAGGCGGGCGCGTTCGGGCAGGACGACATGGTTCGCCAAGTGGGAAGATGAGCGGACGAAGGAGGTAGTGAGGTGAAGATGAGCAATGTGCGTGCATTCCAGCGAGAGCTTGAGGAAATGGGTGTGTCCCCCAAATCTGTAGAACGGCGCATCGCCGAGGCCGTCGCCGCCGAGCGGGAGAGGTGGGTAAAGGCCGCTGATAACTGGGCTACTCACTATAAAGCACAGGGCAAGGAGGCTAAGTTCCTCGCGCTGAATCACTTTGCCGCTGTCATCCGTGCCGGGACAGGGGAGAAGGTGGAGTGAGGGGACTGACTGAACCGCAGCGCCGGGCGCTTGAGATCGTTGCCGAGCATGGCCCGATCCGTCCGCGCAAGTTCGCACTCCTCATGTGGCCGGACAGTCCCGGCTGGCAGCAATCCTACAAATGTGGCCCATGGGGTGCCTCGCGCGGGATTGCGATGGCCAGGACCGGTGGCGCGTACTTGGGCAAACTGCAGCGCCGCGGCTGGATACATCAACCTTGGCATGAGATGCCCTGGGGATACCAACCTGAGGGATATTCCTTAACCGAGGAGGGCCAGATAGTTCTGCGTGGGGCGGGGGAGAATGAGATTGACAATCCCCAGGTTGTATGATACAATGTATGTGCGATACAATCCACACATGGAGGAGGCGCGACATGCCGACGGTGAGACCCTACAAGGTGGGCAAGGTCCCGAAGCCCGGGCGCCAGCCGCCGCACGCCCACGCGATGCGGTCCTGGCAAGTGGCGGGCGACCGCGAGTATTTCCGCTGCACCGTCTGCGGGTTCGTCCGCTGGTACCGGGTCCGATGAGCCTTGCGACCTGGGGCTACATCACGTGGTATGTTGCCGCAACGGGGACGCCATTGTACTGCGGGGGAGTCTACGACCCATCCGCCGCGTGGCTGGCCCTGCCCGTCGAGGAGTACCTGTCGGGCCGCGCCAAGTGCGGCGATCTGTACGCGGTGTGGGTGGACGGCGACCTGGCGTTCCTCCCCGCGCTGGACGCGGGCGGGTTCGGGGACAACTGCGTGCTGAGGAAGGACGGGTGCCACGACATCCCTGCCGACCTGCCGCGGCACCTGTTCCGCTGGCGCTGGCGGTCGAGGCGCGGGTACGTGATCAACTCACAGCCGTTCCGGGACAGGCTGGAAAGGGAAAGGTAAGATGGTGAAAGCGTTTGTCAGTATCCCGCGCGCGGTCGTAGTCGCACTGATGGGAAGCGCCGAGCCGGTCGACATCGCCTCGTTCGTCTGGGCGTTCGTGGTCGTGGCTTGGGCTGTGCTAGCTGCCGCCGTGGCCTTGAGGCGCGCATGGCGGGGATAGTCCGCTGGACCGTGCCCGACGTGTGGGTGCCCGACGCGCTGGCCCCGTTCTTCCCGGAGGTCGGCGCGGACATGGCGGCGCACAGGCGCACGCTCAAGATGGACTACCTCGTCTACCGTGACCGCTGCTGCCGGGGGTGCCGCGAGCCGTTCCTGGGGAGGGTCGCCCACATGCACGAGGGCATCCTGAGCAAGCGCGACGTGCAGGGCTGGCCCAGGGAGTGGCGCGTGCTAATCAATGTTCCGTATTGCTGCATCTTGCTTTGCCGGGACTGTAACCTCGGCTTGGCGGACAAGCACCCCCCGCCCCGCGCCCGCGTCCTGACCGAGCACGTCCACATGTACGGCCCCGGCGTCGTGCGCTGGCTGCGGTCGCTGCCGTTCAAGTCGCACCCACTGCGGGGGCTGTTGGAACAGTATCCGCGATGACGGGCGCCGAGGTGGAGGGGTGATGCGCATGGGACCGAATAGGGGCAAATAGCGGAGGAGACAAGATGAACAAGAATCGACCCCAACGCAAGCCCGAGGTACCAACGTTCCACATGGTCGAGCATCAATGCCCGAAGCGAGTGGACTGGCTTTTTGTCATCGCCGCCATTGTGGTGTTGGCCTATATCGGGTACATCGTCGTGGCTTTGCTTCTGAGATTGGCGGGTGGCGCGACTTGACACGGGGCACATTTGGTTTCGACGTGAGGCAAGAGCGTATAGCGCAACTCACGGAGCGGGGTTCGATTCCCCGGTGCTCCACTTGGGAGGTAATGGGTGACTGACCACCTTGGCCCCTATCTGCTCGGGCCAAACGACACGCCCGAGAATGGCATCTACACTGGGGATGCATTGCACGTACTGCGCGAGATACCGGACAACAGCGTCGACGGTATGGTAACGGACCCGCCCTACTCAAGCGGCGGTCAATTCCGGAGCGATCGCGCCAATACGACGCGAAGCAAGTATGCCCAGACTGAAACGATGAAGGAGTATCCCCTATTTGAGGGAGATAGCCGCGACCAGCGCAGCTATGGCTTTTGGTGCTCACTGTGGTTGTCTGAATGTTGGCGTATCGTTCGGCCCGGCGGCATTGCAATGGCCTTTTCGGATTGGCGCCAGTATCCCGTCATGTCCGATGCATTCCAGGCAGGCGGTTTCGTGTGGCGCGGGGTATTCGTATGGGACAAGACAGAGGCGGCCCGTCCCATCAAAGGGCGCTTCCGGGCGCAGGCTGAGTTCGTCCTTTGGGGGACAAAGGAGAGCATGGCTGAAGCGGTAGAGACTTGTCTACCAGGGGTGTATACGAAGGCTGTCAATTCCAGCGAGAAATACCATCAAACGGGCAAGCCACTAGAGGTTATGGAGATCCTACTGCAGATATTCGCGCCTGGAATGATTGTGCTTGATCCGTTCGCCGGAAGTGGCTCAACACTGGTGGCGGCAAAGATGTGCGGCCTGCGATATCTCGGGTTCGATATCAATGAGGCATACAGAATCATAGCGCGCGAACGACTCGCCGCTATTCCGCCGCCGCTATTCGTCCCCGAGCCCGAGCAGGCGGCGCTGTGGACTTGACAGGACAGGAGGAACGATGGACCGACAGGACGACTTCGCGCTGGTCAGGAACGCGCTCATGCGCTACCGCCGCATCGCGAGGCAGCACAGGCGAGGCGGGCTGGTTGAGAACCACAAGCTGGCCGCCCGCGCGATCGTGGCGCTGGAACGGCTGAAGCAACCCGCCCTCGTTGACGAACAGACGATTCAAGCTATTGACAATCCCCCTAGTTTGTGATACAATAGAAACCAGGAGGGATACATGGACAACATCGACAAGTATTTGCCAAGTTGGAGGCGTGGGTCGTACGACCTGCCGCCGATGGAAAGGACTTCGGTCATCTACCGGGGCGCGTGGCGCGTGCCGGAGATGGTAAAGCACATCGTGCGGCATGCCGCGCCGAAGCACAGCCAGAGCCGCGTGTGGGTGTGGGCGATCCGGCTGCTGTACGCGACGCTGCTGGAGCAGGGCCGCATCCCGCCGATGGACGGCATGGAAGAGGGGACGCTGACGGAACCGTTCTGACAGGAAGACAGACAGGAGGCACGGCATGGAAGGCAAGGGTTGGACCGACGAAGTACGCAAGGCGTTCAAGCGACCGTTCCCGAAGGGCGCGGTGAAGTGGAAGGCACAGGCAACATCGAGCGACAAGACGCGGGCCCTGGCCGTGGCGTTCATCGACGCGCGGAACGTGATGGAGCGGCTCGACCGCGTTGTCGGGCCGGGGGAATGGGGCGACGAATACGAAGTCGTCATCGCCACGGGGGAGGAGTTCGTGGTCGAGTGCCGGCTCACGGTGCTCGGCGTGACCAAGGCGGACGTGGGCGACAGCTCGGCGTCTGGCGGCGGAGGCAACCTCGCCAAGACGGCCTACAGCGACGCCCTCAAGCGGGCGGCGGTCAAGTTCGGCGTGGGCCGCTACCTGTACGCGCTGCCGAAGCGGTGGGTCACCTACGACGCGCAGCACAAGCGGCTGGCCGAGGAACCACAGCTGCCGAGCTGGGCCATCCCCGGCGACGAGGACGACCTGGGCGAGGACGCGCCGTTCGAGGAACAGGCGGTGGAGGAAGTGACGAAGCCGCAGGCCGAGGCCCCGCTCAAGCCGCGCGAGGAAAAGGCGGCCGTGACCGCGACGGTGAACCCAGGGCAGTATATCCTCGACTACGGCAAGAAGCACAAGGGGAAGACGCTCGCAGCGATTCAGGCAGAAGATGCCAACTACCTGGCGTGGGTCGCGGACACGAGCAACGCCAAGCCCCCGGTCAAGCTGGCGGTCAAGGTATTCCTGGCATGGGGCGAGCAGCGCAAGGGGCAGGTTGCCGCGGCGAACGCGCCCGCGAACGCACAACCCGCCATGGACGGGATGCACTGGTCCACGGACGAGAAGACGCGAAAGCGGTTCTTCGGGAGTGTCCACAACCTGAAGGTCAAGGACGGCGAGATGCGCATCCTGCTCGTCGGATCGGAAGATGGGCATCTGGCAGATTACATAGGTTCCGTCGGCGACGCGCTGACGCTGATCCGCGAATGGGCCGTCGAGCAGGGGCGGATCGCCAGGTAGAAAGAAAGGAGCGAACGTGGTGGACGAGTACAAGATGGTCGGGTTCGACCTGGAGATCGCGGAGGACCTGCCGGAAGATGGCAACATCGACTGGTCGGTCCCCCTTGGTGTGACGTGCGCGGGACTGGCAACCGACCTTGTCCAGTCCTGGGTTGCGCCGGACATGGAGGGCGAGGGGTATGCCCCGCGAATCGCCGACATCAGCAAGCTGGTCGACAAACTGGTGCAGTACCGGCGGCGCGGCTTCCACATCGTTACATGGAACGGCATGGGGTTTGACTTCCGCGTGATGGCGCAGGACGCCAAGGGTGACGATCCCCTGTACGACCGCATCTGCGACCTGGCGTGGAACCACATCGACGTCGCGTTCCAGATGCGCGTCGAGAAGGGATACATGATCGGGCTGGACACGGCGGCCAAAGGATTGCGCGTCGAGGGCAAGACGGAGGGCATGTCTGGGGCGCTGGCCCCCCAGATGTGGCGCGAGGGCAAGGAGGCGCAGGAGCAGATCCTGGGCTATGTCGTCCAGGACGCGCAGGCGACGCTCAACGTGTACAAGGCCCTGCGCACCCAACGGATACTGTATTGGACGACGCGGGCGGGGAAGAGGACCAGCTCGCCGTGGGTCCCGATGCTTGTTGACGCATTCGGGACGCCGAACGGGATCGTGGCCCCCTGGAGACTGCTGACCGTCAAGGAGGTCACGCAGCACTGCACGCCCGCGGACACGGGCTGGATGTCGTTCAAGCCAACGCCGCTGGAGGAGTACTACGGATGGACAGGAGTGTTCCCATGAATGACGAACGAGCAGTGGAGAGTGTCGATAGGCGCATGCTAGCCCGGTTCCTGCTCAGGTGGGAGACCGAGCGGACAGCGCTCGACGCGCTGGAGCGGGAGATCAAGGAACTCGTCCTCATGCTCGGGGAGACCCAGACCGTCGGCTACGTGAGTGCGAAGTACAGCAAGGGCCGCACCACGTACGACTACGAACTGGCGTGCCGGAATCACGAGGCGGACATGAACCCCGTGCTGGTGGCAAAGCACGCCAAGACGACGGTCGACTGGCGCGCGATGGCCCTGGAGTCCCTGGGGCTGGCGCAGGCGGAGATCCCCGTCGCGAAGGTCGGGGAACCGACCGTGTCTATCGGGCTGGTGAAGTAGGGGGTGAGCCGCCGGGCCTTGGGTCGCCGTGGTGGGTGTCCTCGGTCCGGCGGTGATCTTTTGAGGGAAGATGGAAGACATCCGCATCTTTGGCATGACAGCCACGGTATTCGTATTGGGCCTGTTCATAGGCACCAACTTAGGCGTTCTGATCATGTGTTTGGCAAGGATGGCAGCACCAAAGAAGGCAGGCGATGGAGGCGACGGCGAAGAATAACACGTGGCTGGTCTTCCTGGCCCTGGGCGCGCTGCTGCTAATCGCGCTGCTGGCCATGCCGCTGGAGCTGCCCCCCCTGGGGCAGGTGAAGCCCCGCGCGCATGCCGTCGAGCGGCACGGGGAGGACGCGGTCGCGGCGCGCAAGGCGGTCCTGACGTGCGGTGACGGGCTGCGGGCGCAATTCTGCCCTCGTACCAGTGTTCATGGACCTTCGGTCGCGTTCTGGTGCGAGACGGGCGGGTTTCTGTGCCCCGGCATGTACCTGACCCTCGGCGGCGTGGAGAAGACGTGCTTCACGCGGCCCTGCGAACAATGGAGAAAATGCAATGATTGACGGGAAGCTGGCGAACCGGTTTGTGGGCGGCGAGAGCCTGGAAGGCGACGAGGCGGCGGCGGTCATGGTCGAACTGACGACCTTCGGCGGCTGGCGCATGTGGGTCCAGGCGGCGCTGGCGAGCCTGGACGCCGGGGATCCCTGCGAGGCCGCGCGGCTGCTGGAACAACTGCTCCGCGAGTACGACGACGGGGCGTAGGGCCCGCGTTCATTGGGGGATGGAGACGGCCCGCGTGTGCGTTGCGCGGGCCGTTTTCGTTGGGCGGGGAAAGTCGCCGAAACTGGCTATTGACAACCTCCAGGTTTTGTGATACAATGTAACTGTAGAATGAAGGTTCACACAGACAGGAGACAATGAAATGGAACCCGTACAGGACATGAACGACGCCCAACTGGATGCCGAACTCGACGACCTGGCCGGGTACTTTGCTCATCTGGAGCGCCAGGGGCTTGAGGACAGCGACTACTACTCGGACGCCCTGGATCGCAAATATGCCATCTGGGCAGAGCAGCGCGCCCGCTGCCGCCCCGAGTTCCCAACCTACGTTGGATGGGATGGGCGAGAGCACGCAGAGTTCTAGGGACGAAGGGGCGCGCTCGCGCCCCGCTGGCTGCACCTGAGGTATCCCGATATCTCGGGCGCCGGGCAGAGTGTGGGGTTCGACTCCCCACAGGTGCAGCCAGGGGAGAACGAGCATTCTACAGAAGGAGAGTGACGATGGCAGAGTTCGAGCGCATCATTGAGTTCGCTCCAGCCTACGATAGGCGCGACCCCGATCCCAAAAAGGACTACGGTGTCCATGGCGTGGAACTCCGCATGGTCCTCAAGGGAAACAAGGGCGCTGTCCAGTTTCTACTGTTCACCAATTGGCACTTGCCCCATGTTGCCAAGGAGTTTGAACACAAAGCACGCTGTCTTACGGAACCCCTTCCCGCCGATGTGGGCTATCACAGCCCTAAGCCAATGTGGGAGGATCAAGAGCCGATCACTGAGTCTTGTTCCTATCTGGATGGTGCTCCATGCTACTACGATGGTTCCGGTCTCGCCGCGAATGATGCCTTTGTCGTATTGCTGGAGCATGGCGATGACGGTATCTGGGATTACTTGGAAATCTACTACCACCATATCTTTGAGGACATCCCCGTTGAGATCTGCGGCTAGGCGGTCCGACACACACACGATAGGAGAACGGAATGACGATCAGGACATTGCAGGAAGGCGACAGGGTCCGCCTGAGGGCGGACGAGCTCATGCAGGATGCGGGCACGGAGGGAACGGTCGTGGAAGTGCGGCGCGTTTTCTCCGCGTCCCCCCCGACCGTCGTCGTGCGGTGGGACGGGCATGACTGGGTGACGACCTACGGGGACGCCGCCCACCTGGAGCACGTCGCCAGCCGTCTGCGTTCCAGGGCCGAGGTCCTGGAGGACGTGCTCGACGCGGTCAAGGTGCTGCTCAGCAGCGCGACCTCGCGTTACTGGGCCAGCCAGAACTTGGTCCTGCGGGGCTACGATCCAGGATGGGCACGCGAGACGGTCGATCGATTGTTTGTATGACATACAAAAGTCCCCGCCCCGCGCGGGGACCTTGTGCCCAGCACAGAGAGGAGCATGACAATGAGCCGTGAAATCAGGCGAGTACCCCCCAACTGGAAGCACCCCAAGGACCACAAGGGCCGCTACAAGCCGCTGTTCGACGAGGACTATGCTACCGCCCTGGCTGATTGGCAGCGACAAGCCGACCAGTGGGAAAACGGCACGCACCCCGATCTGGTCAAGAGTCCCGAGCTGCAAGAGAAGTATGCCTTCCCAGAATGGTGCGGCGAAGCTCCCGACCCAGATTACTACCGCCCCGCGTGGACGGAGGCCGAGGCCACCGCGTATCAGGTCTACGAGACGGTAAGCGAGGGCACGCCAGACAGCCCCGTCTTTGACAGTGAGGCCGACCTTCGCCAATGGCTGCTCGACCAGGGCCATAGCGAGAAGGCTACGGATGCTTTCATGGAATACAAATGGGCACCATCGGCTATCATGGCCATTAGCACCGAAGGCCAGATGCAATACAGCTCCAATATTGATAGCTGGAACTTAAAATAGAAAGAGGAGCACGGCGATAGGATCCAATAGGCCCTTGCCAGGGATGGAGAAGGCCTATCCATTATACCGCGAATCCTATCCCAGTAACTTATTCCCTGCCGAACCCCAGGTCCTCCAGCGGCTTGAGCACGGCACGGGCCAGCTCGTTCGCCCCGTACGCCAGGAGAACAAGCGCCGGGGGACGCATCGCCGCAAGGCGCGCCACCAGGTCCTCAGTCATCATCAGTGCCAATCCATATCCAATCAGGGCCAGCGCGAACGCCGACAGGTAGCGCCATTCCCACCGCGGCCACGGCTTGCCCAGCCCGACCTGCGTCAGCCCCAGGATCGCGTAGGGCAGCACGTACTTCAGCGCCGACCCCACCGCCAAGAACAGGACGACGTACAGCAACACGTTCTCCGAAAGCCATGCCATCTTTCCCTCCTCAGAGCAGGTATTGCAGCAGCGGGACCAGGATCTGCGTCCCGCCCAGGGCGGCGACGATCACGATCAGGACGTTGACCCGCCGCCTCAGCTTGACGACTTCCCTGCAGCACCGTTCGCCGCGCACGATCCACGCGTACCTCTCCATGATCTCCCCTATTTGCGCCAAGTCGAACGGTGCGCACATGACATTCCATGCCTTCTGGAGGATCGAGTTCACGTCGCATGGGGCCAGGGTCTCCTGCGACAGGACGAGGATCGGGCCAGCCTCCCCGCTGCGCAGCCAGTAGTCAAGCAGTTCCTTGCTGTTCCCGTTCGGCAGGGACCACGCCAGGACGAGGATGTCCGCGCCGGGCATCGCCTTCAGCGCGCCCCACAGGCTCGTCGCCCGCTTCGTCTGGAACCGCTTCGAGTTCAGCATGCGGTCGAGCGAGTTGCCGAACCCCTCGTCCGCCGTCACGACTAGCACCGTCATGTCCGTGGACACAACTAGGTCCCCAGCCGAGTCGCGTCAAGTTCCTCGCGCACGATCTGGCGGTGCATGGCCCAGTCGAAGTCACCAGGCGGGTCGGGCTCAGGTGCAATCCCCGTCAGCTGTTCCAGCTGCAGCACATCCCAGTGCGCCCCCGCGAAGTGGGCCCAATCATTGTTGAACTGCAGGATTAACCGCACGCGCCCAGTCGTCGGCACCACCTGGGGCGTCTCCAGTCGGGTCCATTCATTGTTCGGAAAGGACTGGTTCACCCAAGCGCCCCAGAACACGCCGCCGGTCAGCGCACCCTCGTCCCCCGGCGGGCGCTCGTAGGGCGGCACGAACGGCCCTTCCCCGTCGACAATCCCGGCCCGGCCGCCGCCCTGCGTGTCGCGCATGACGTGCATGTACATGCACGACCCGAGCACCGGCCTGCCGTTCTGCACATATACCGGGTCGGTCACCAGCCACAGCCGCCCGGTGTTGCTGTTGAAAAATCCGTTGGCCGAGTACCGCCCCTCGTAGACTTCGACCTGCGTTTGGGCGTCCTTCAGGTCCATCTCGGGCCGGTTAAGTAGCGCAGGCGAGGACGGGTCCTCCAGCCACCAGACGTGGGTCCCGACGGGGATCGTAAGCGCTCCTACTCCGTCCTGGTCCCAGAAGCCGCGCTCGCATGCGTTGTAGTAGACTTGCACCCATTCCTCGGCCACGGGTCCCTCTCCTTCCGTCCACTTGTCGCCGCGCGCTGCGGCGCTGGCGATGTCCATGTACAGGTTGCGCTTGCCCTGGATGCTCCACTGGTCGCAGCACCAGCGGTACAGGCACAACTTACGTATGACGTTCCTGCTCCCGCGCTCGCGGTTCCAGAACGCGATCTCCGCCGCCGCAGCCTCCACGATCCCCGTGTCCAGGTCCAGCCACGCGTCGATCTCGTCGAACTCAGTGACATAGGCCGGGACGCCCCACAGCGGTTCCGGCAGGGCGAGCAGCAGGTCGCGGTACGTCTGGAACGAGCACGACCGGTCCGCGAATGCCGGACTGTCCATCGGCATGCGGTCCGTGATCGCCGCCGGGTGCGCGCCGCGCGCGTAGGCGTGGATCGCGATCCCGTCGGGCGTTTCCCCGTGCTTGGCCTGGAGCAGCCGCAGCACGTCGACCTGGTAGGTTACCCAGTCCCCGCGCTCGTTGCCGGGGTACTTCACCTCGGCGCAGTACGGCGCGACCGCGCCCAGGACCACCTCGTGGCCCGACCCGGCATGCGCCCAGATCGCCTTGCGCACCACGTGGTACCAGTCCGCCACGTCCTCTGGATACTGCGGGCCGGACGCCCACTCTTGCGGGTGATTCGCCTCGTTGGGCAGGACCCAGTGCCGGCATCCCCTGCTGGCGGCGACAAACCTTCCGAACCGCTCTGCTGCCCGCGCAAAGTCCGTCCTGTCCGGCATGGACGGCGGATAGCCGACGTTGAGCCGCGCCATCACGCCACCTTCCCACGCGGAATAGTCCTTGCCCGACCCGTCGGACGGGTCCATGCCCAGTTCTTCCGTGAACAGCGCCATGCCGTGCGGCATGTGCTCGTCCCACCAGGACCGCGGCGGGATCGCGTAGGCGTCCGTCACGCTCGCCAGGTGCAGGGCCAGGATGTGCTTGCTAATCATCTCCCCTCAGCTTATGGCGTGTACCATACTAACCATTTATTGAAACCATCACCACAACTATCGTTCATCAACTCGAACACACATTCCTTGCCCGTCGTTGGGGGGCAAGCTGGCTGATAGATACCGCTTGGCGCGGCGTTCGTATCGAAAGCTTTACCAATCGTCAGGAAAGGCATGGCAGCGGTGAATGCCATCCTCCTATCGTAAACACTCTGCAACACGGCATCTACGTTAGCTTGGGTCAACCCACAATCATTATAACCGTATACAGCCATCGCCGTGTTAGCAGATATATCAGGCGTACCGGAAAGCTGGCTCTCCTGTATCTGAAAATAAGCCAACAACGCAGGCATCACCCAGCTACTTACACTACCCGTAAAGTTGCTTTCATGAACGTCAAACGTTGTCGCTGCAGCAGGAATAACCCAACTGGTCAAATCCCCAGTAAGGGGAGTAAGAGCTAAATTAAAACTTGTCAGCGTTGCAGGCAAAACCCAATTAGTAACGTCTCCAGTAACTCCCGTATAACCAAGCCAGAACAACGTTGTTCCAGCTTGAGGCTGCCAAGTAGTTATGTCGCCTACAATATTAGGGCTGGGTGCGCCCAGAAGATTAAAATTCGTTACTGTCGCCGGCAGGACCCAACCACTAATATCACCAGCAAGATTGGCGTTATCCCCGAGGTTCAGAGAAACAAGCGAGGTCAACTCATCGACAGACCAGGTAGTAACATCTCCGACCAGGTTGTTATTTTGAAGAGAAACTGCTGTCACGGCCCCTCCCGCGACCGTGACGCCGAACCAGTTGTTGACGGTCGGGTCAATCAGCCAGTTGGTGTTGTTCGTCCAGTTTTCCCCCGCCGTGAGGTAATAGAGTTCCATCAGGGCAGTGGCCTCGGCCGCCGGTACGTCAGCCGGTATCCAGTCGAAGTCCTCGTAGAACCAGTCGCAGTAGAACAGATGGGTGTTGCTGCTCCAGAAGTGCAGGCCGACGCGGGTGGGCACCCAGGCGGTCGCGGTGGTACCGCTGAGCTGGTAGATCGGATCGCCCTCTTCCCCCACGACGTAGCTGTACGTGTTGTTTCCGGAGCGAAGCAGGCGCAGCACGTAATACTCGGAATGCGGGAACACGCCCAGCAAGACCGCAATGGCCCCGGCACCGCCCGTGTTGTGGCGGTAGTAGAGCTCCTGCTGCCCGTCGTCGTCCGAGTACAGGATCAGCTCGCTATAGTTGTTGTCCGTCCCATCATCGATGCGGATCCCGCCCCTCGCGTGGTGCCCGACGTGCACGCGCGCGACGAACTCCATCCCGTCATAGTCGGTGACGCCACGCGCCAGGAAATAATCGTTGGCCGCGTTGTCCCCTGCAGCCCGGAGGAAACTGTGCCGGTAGTCGTAGTCGAGCGTGGGGGGCACGCCGTCGAAGGGGGCCACGTTGATCCACGTGAACCCGAAGGGGATCATGCCCGACCGGAAATGGTCGTCGTACCCGAGGATGCCATACCTGTTTGCCATCCGCGAGAACAGGCCGCGCACGTCCACGGCTGCCTCGTCGTCCGCATGTACGTCCTTGCCCACCAACATCGAAACGTCGCCCTGACGCTGCCAGAAGTCGGAACTCAGGTTGCCCATGCGCTGCACCTGCCGCGGCTCGCTCATGCGCTGAGTCCCTTCTTGGCGAGCCACTGGGCGAGGTTGGAGTAGTGGCCCCCCTGGATCTCCAGCTCGCCAGGCGCACGGTACGTGACCTGCTCGATGAATACGTACCGGTGGTCCCTGCGGATCGGCGCGCTGCCAGCGGGCGTCCGGCTGGCCAGGAAGTCGGACAGGAAGATCCACTTCCCAGCCTCTACCCGCCACGGTTCCACCAGGACACCAGATAGAAGCTCGACCCGCATCGCCGCCTGGCTGATCTTGTGCTGATACTTCGCCTCTGTGTCGACGGGCTGATAGTGGAACCGCTGTCCCTCGTATACGCCAAAGATATAGCGGGTGTCCGCCGCATCCCCGATCTGGACCATCTCGCCGATCACGGCCCAGGCGTTGCGATTCTTCTCCTCGTTGCGGCTGACGAGCCAGGCGTTGGGTGCCATGTGCACGTAGTCCGTTGAAAACAGGGCGTTCGGATCGTCGCCCAGCGCATCCAAGATCTTCGTGTATACGGAACACGTCGCGGTCAGGGCGGTGTTGGTGATGTACCGCTTCAGGAGGTGGACGTACCCCATCAGCCCTAGCGTGACTTTCACGTCCTGCCCCGCCCCGAGTACCAGCCGCTCGTCCGTCGTCGGCAGCTTGTGCTCCTCTATGTAGGAGCCGCGGTATTTCGCCGCATCGTCCGTCACGCCGTCATCCAGCATCTCGCCGCCGCTGACCACGTCCTCCAGGATGCCGTAGCGGTCCTGGCTGTCCGTGTCGTCAGCGATCACGGTAACGGTCTGCGCCCCGGTGAGCATGGGTGCCGTGTCCAGGATCGGCGTGTAGGCCACGCTCACGCGGTTCGCCACCTCCAGCAAGGGGCCCGCCGTCGCGGACAGCGTGCCCATGGTGATCGAGACGGTGTCCACGAATCCGGCCCAGATTAGCCCGCCTGTCGGCGCATGCACCTCGACGTGGCGGCCGAGGCCCTCCTCGTACCACTCCTCCGCGAGAGGCGCAGCGGCGGCGAAAGTCAGCTCGGCCGACCACCAACCGCCGTCCGCCTTGATGATGTGGTCGTAGCTCGTGGCCCGTTCCGCCAGGTAGGGGTCCGCCGACTGTGCCTTCGTCGTGTACGAGACGCCGCGGACGATGGTCGTCTTCCATGCCTGGATCGACAGCCCCGTCTCCCTCGCCACGCTGGCGATCATCGGCTACCCCTCAGCGAGCGGTAGCGCGCGATGCGCTTGAGCAGAATCCTCAGGTGCATTTCGTGCGCGCTCATCCAGACCGCATTTGCGGAATCATACCACTCGCCCAGCATCCACAGTCGTTGGTCAGCATTGACCTGAAACCATGCTGAGCCTGCGGAGATCGGCATCCAATATCCCGTTACCGCCCCGCCACTATCTAGTGTTAGAGTTCGCAAAGAGCCCTCCCTCAATGTCGTTGTACTATCGAACAACAGGCGGGAGGTTATTTGCCAACTCAGCGTCGATGCGCCTGGCGGAGTCGTAGTCGCTTCCACAACTTTTTCGTCCACTGGCAATATGGCCAGGTCATAGTAGGACATCGAATCCCCGGCATTGTCAGTATACTGCTGCACCGTGATCGTAAGCGCGGTTCGGGGAAGATCTGTAGCGTGGGCAGGGGCATAAGGTGGCAAGGTCATGAGCCCCAGGTCGTATAGCTTGTCGTCTCGAGTGTCGTGAATCCAGTCAATCTCTTTCGTCGTCGCGACGATCCCCGATGCCATCGCGAACTGAACGCGGGTCCTCAATATCGCGCCCGCATGTGCTATGCACGCTCCCCGAAAGAACACGCGATAGGAGCCATAATACTGCGGAGCATACGCAGCCGCAATGGCCCATGACTGCACAGGTTGCCACGTACCAGCAATCGTATTTGAACCCACCACCCGAACAGCCTGCTGTCGATCTGTATCCCCCACTTCTGTGCCCTGGGCCTCTACAGCAGGAGTTACCCCTACCTGAGCCTGAGCGCCTGCAGCACCCGCCACGGAGGGATCCCCGAAATTGAAGTAAGGCACGAAGTCGGCCCCGCGATCCTTCGAACGCAAAGCCAGCAAAACGCGGCTGGGCATCAGGCCTTCATCAGTACCGGCCAGCTGATCTTCTCCCGCTTGCACACCCAAGATCCGGGCCAAGGCGGGCACATCTCCGGGTACACTTGCACTCTCGAACTCCGTGAAGGCCCAGGTAGTCGTGTACACAGGTCTGTTCTGCTGTGTGGGTGGAACATTGCCAGGGGCCACTAACACTTCGTACCTGATCCAATATGCCGTGATGCCATGGACCGCTTGAGCAACCCAGGGTGCTGCGGGGATGGGCCAAGAAAACGCACGAATTCCTGTCTGATTAAACGATTGTGTACCATCAGAACCGCCAGCAAAAAGTCCCCATCCCGCTCCTCCGGTCCCATACGTCCACTGGCCACCTGGATTTGCACCGACGTCAACAAGATCGAACACTACATTAAAAAAGCCCCCATAATACCACGCAGCATTGTCTATCCCGATATACAGGAAGTCCCCCACCTGCATGGGGTTTGGCAAAAGCTCGTAATTACTCTCCTCTACCAGATTTCCTGTATAGGTGCCAGGGGCGGTCGCGTCAAAGTGCCAGATCTGGGTTATGGCTGCACGCCCATGGGCATTGCGGATAAACGCCTCGATGTCGTCTTCCTCACAGGTATAGTCTATGCTGTCGTCGGCAGGATCGATGTTCCCCACCCAGTCAAGGCAGTCGCAGTCGAACGTGCCGTTGGCCAGGGTGCCATCAAAAGTAGGATCATTGGCCATATTCCTGATGAGCGTTCCCGCGCACTCTTCCCCTACCCATTGGCCCATCGTGTTCACGCCGATCGCGGGTGGGTCGCAGCGGACCGCAGGAGTGAACGGGACAGTGTACCGCTCCGTGTCGCTGGCGCGCGTCCATCCTACGTCGCCCTGCAGGTCCGCGCCCAACCCTACGTTGTTTCCGATGAGCAGGTCGTGGGCGCCGTCCGCGACGGTCGCCCCGTTTTTGTCCTGTCCTGCGGCATAGCCAGGCTGAGCGCCGTCGATCCAGATGAGGGGACGGTTGTCTGCCGGGTTCCAGGTCATGGCAATGTGGTACCACGTGCCGACGACTACGACACCATTGTTCGAGTTCTGTATCGCGTCGGCGACGGTGAACTGGATCGTCGCGGTCACCGCGCCAGCGGCGCTCACGGCCAGGTCCCACCCCGCCGGGCCGGCAAGGCCCTTGTCGAACAGCTGGCAGGCGGCCATCGTGTCGAACTTGACCCACAGCTCGGCGGTGAAGGCGGCACCCATTAGATCGTCGATGCCGACGCCGAAGGGGACGGTGATGATCCCGTTCGCCGCGAACTCGACGAAGCAGGGCCTGCACACGGACTCGTACCCGGCGTTGGGCAGGCACACTCCCTCGCTCCCCGGCACGCAGTCGCGCCAGTGCTCCTCCCGCCAGATCCGCACGTCCCAGCTCTCGTAGCCCACCGTGTAGGACACCGCGGAGACTTCCGCCGTGTACCCCCCGTCCTGCGGCGTCTCCCCGCCCATGACAAGACTGTACGCGGGGTTGGTCTCCCCGTGGGCGCGCCGGATCAGGTAGACGGGATCCGCCTGCGGCCAGCCGTTCTCGAAGTAGTCCCATGCCTGCTGCAAGAGGTTCCGGAAGTCGGCCGCCCGGTGCGCCAGGTCGTCCGTGGTCAGCCCGACCAGGGTAAACTGCATTGCCTCTTCCGTCGCGTCCCAGGAATGGAACGCCGGGCGCTTGCCGCTCGCGAGCGGGGAGTCATGCCATACCCCCCGGCCCTTGTAGCGGGAGGAAGCTGGAGTCCAGGAACGCAAATGTAGCCCCGACGCGGTGGCGAGGCTGAGCAGGTCAATGGTCGTCGTCCCGTCGGTCAGCAGCAGTTCCGCCAGCTCTATCATACCCTACCTCGTTTCAGCGCGCCCAGGACGGCGGCTTCCACCCGCGACTGGAACATCTCGCCCTCCTCGCGGTCAGAGATGTACACGTCCCCGATGTCCACCGTGACATGCTGCGTGGTAGTCGATCCCATTGGGGCAGCCATCGCCATGCGCGGTTCCCTGTATAGCCGCGGGATGTCCAATGCCGCCGTCAGGCCAGACTGTATGGTGCGCATGTCCGCGGCAAAGTTTTTCCATGCCACGTGGATCGGGAGCGGGCTTCCCGGCGTCGCCCAGTCGGGCAGCTTGGGCAGGTTGATCTTGAAGCTGAAGACGTGAGTGGAGAGCCAGTCCCAGAACTTGGTCGCCGCTTCCTTCAGGTTGTCGATAGCGTTGGTGATGCCGTTCCACGCCCCCAATGCCGTTTCGGTCAGGTAGTTGGAGACGGTGGTCAGGATCTGGAAGGTCTTGAACTTGATGATTTCCCACAGTTGCGTGGCCGCGGTCGACGCGCTGTTCAGCGCCCCGAAGAACTTGAGGTCGAGGATGTCCGAAAGCTGGGTCGCCGACGTGGACGCATCGTTCAGCGCCTTGAATAGCTTGAACTTGATGATCTCCCATAGTTGTGTCGCCGAGGTGGACGCCTTGTACAGCGCGATGCCAGACAGGATGCCAAGCTGCTCGATCGTCACCATGATCTCTTCGTTGTTCGCCTCCCACATGCCCGCTAGGATCGCCAGCGAGACGATCAGCAGCCCGAGAGGGCTGAACAGCAGGCCGACCGCGAGTTTGAGCGCGACGAATGCGCCCGTCAGCAGAAGCGCCTGGGTAGTCCAGTTGACCATTCGCCCCAGCGTACCCTCGGGGAACAGCGTTTCGAAGAACGCGCTGATGCCCTTCCCCGTCGGGCTGGCCCAGAACTCGTCCAGGGTTTTCTTGAATTTGTCCCAGGCGTCGCCCAGCCTTCCTAGATCTTCCTGAATCTTGGCCCATGCGTCGGTCAACGGCTTGAAAAGTTCCTTGAGCTTATCCGCGAGAGCGGCCTTGGCTCGGTCAATGGCGTCGGAGATGCCCGACGTGATGTCCCATGTTGCAGGTTCTGGCATTTCCATCTCTGGGATGATAGGCTCGCCCTTCTTGAGCTTGGCCAGTGCCTTTTCCTTCTCTATGTCCTTCTGCGCCTCGTCTAGCTTCAGCAGTTGATTGACGAGCTTGGCCTGGAGGTCGTACTGTTCCTTGGCCACCTCCTGCCGATCCTTCGCAGCCTCGACCGCGCTTTCGCTGGCCTTCTTCTCCTCCAGCGCGGCACGCGCCTGCTCCTCCGCGCCGCGGACCTGCACCATCTGCGCGGCAAGCTGGGCCTTCGTCGCCCCTTCCCGCAGCATCTCGTTGTACTTCTGCCGCTCGACGGTGACCTGCTGCTGCGACTTGGTGAGGGACTCCTGTGCCTTCTCAAGCCGCTTCTCGGCGGCGGTCGCGGCATCCGTGGCCTGCACGAGCTCCACTCGGCGGCGGGTCAACTCCGCGACGGCCTGCCCGAACTTGCCCGCCGCGGCAGCGACGCGTTCGTAGAACGCCGCCGACAACTGCTCGCCGCCCGCCAGCGCAGCGATGATCTCCTTCGAGAACTCCACGAACTGGGGACCCTTCAGGATGCGGCTCAGGGGATCCTGGATCGTCTCTAGGATGGACCAGTCACCCATCGTGAAGCCGCGCAGGTATTCGTTGATGGCGTCGATGCCCCACTGCGTGATGCCGAGGGCGACCTTGGGCGGGGACCCTGGGCCGAGGAAGCGCTCCAGGACCCACCCAATCATGTTCATCGCCGCAACTAGCACCGTCACCGTAGCGGAGACGATGCCTTCCGCGAACTGGGCGACCAGCTCAAAGCCGAAGTGGAACATCTTGGCGATGACGCCCTGAAACCCGTCCGTGGTGGACTGGTCGATGTTCTGGATCCAGCTGACCACGTCCTTGGCCGCTGCCGCGAACCCATCCGCGACGTAGCTGGCTGCTGCGCCGAGATTGATTAGGACCGGGTAGAGGGTGCCGCCTTCCCGCGTCGCCTCCATCAACGCATCCACGACTTCCCTGACCCCGCCAACGGCGGTAGAGAAGGCTTTGAGAAAAGGCTCGCCGACCTGGGCCAGCAGTTCCGGAATCTCGCGCTGCGTCAAGGTCCGCAGTTGCTTGGTCGGGGACTTCATCGTCTCACTATAGACGTCGAGGAGATTTGCTCCAGACTCGATGATCGCGTTGAGCCGCCCCTGCGCTAGTTCTGCTTGGTTCAGGGTATCAACGTCTCGCCCGAGCACAGCGGCGTAATCCTTTGCCGCCTTTGCCACGTCAATGAAGATGTTCCGCTGCCGCAGCATGATCGTGCTGCCAGACAGGGCCGCATGCACCAGGCTCTCCATCTCCTCCGTGGAGTCGCGGTGCATCATGATGCCCGTCGCCTGGGCGATGCGGACGAGGTCTACCGCGCTGGCGAGATCGAGCTGGTACCGAGTGAACTGGGCCACGGTCTTGTTCGCGACATCCGTCCGGATGCCGAGGTCGACCATCTGCTGGACACTTCCCTTGATTTCTTCTTGTGTCTTACCCATCGCCCGCCCGATGGCGAGGGTGGCAAGTTCCATCTCCTGGAACTCACCAGCGAGCATCAGCGCTTGCGTGGCCGTCTGCTTCATCCACCCGACGGCGTCTCGGATCGCGCCGACGAGTTCCTTGCCGATCTTTGCCGCGGCCATCACGGCGGCGCCGCCGAGTACGCCAATGGCGGCGCCTAGCGCCACCGACTCGGTGGACATGCCGCTCGCCGCCATACCAGTTATGTTCAGGCTGGATGCCAGATTCCCCAGTGTAGGGGTAACGCTCGCCGCCGATCCCTCCAGTCCCTTGAAGGCTTTCCCGACATCCACATCCGAGATGAACTTGCCGCCCTTGCGAAAACGCTGGACGGTGTCGTCCCAGGCGATCCCGGCGCGCTTCATGTCGTTCTCAAACTCGCGCAGCCCGGCGACGACCAGTTCGACGCCGTCCTGCGTGAACTTCTGGCTCATCTTTCGCCCTTCGGCAAACTCATGTAGTCTTCCCACGCCTGCATGATGTCCGACACGCCGACGTACGCCGTCAGCACGTGCTTATCCCACCAGTTCAGGTTCTTCCAGATCCCCACCGTCCCCGTCTTGACCTGGACTTCGGTCGTCGTGAACAGGTGGCCGATCGTCCAGCCCTTGCGCCCCTTCTGCTTCGCCCTCTGGGACAGCTTCTCCCGGATCTGCTTCAGCGTCAGGTTCCCCCAGCGGACGGCGAAACCTGTCCTCGAGCTGGGCGAGAACCTCCCTGTTCATGCCGGACGCGGCGGCGATGCCCGCCATGAGATTGTACCCGTCCTCCTCCGCCCCGATCACCTCACGCCGGAAGTAGTGGAACTGGCGTTCGTAGGGGTTTTCGAGGATGGTCCAGCCGAGGTACTCATGGCGCGGAACCCACTCGCTGTCCGGCTCCGCGTCCAGGTCCTCGACGCCGCTGATCGCTATCGTGCGTATCAGCCGCTCGTTGGATCTCTGGTCCGCAAGCGCCTCCGCCTCCGCGAGTTTCTTCTGGTACATGACCCAGGCTTCGCGGTCCTCTTCCGGGGTGGAGGGATCGTCGACCCCCTCCTGGTCGTACTTGAACTCCTGCAAGTCGCCGGAGACGCCCTCGACGGTGTACGTGGGGCATGGCGGGATGCCCACCTCGGCAGTCGCCCGCGCCAGTTCCTCTTCCTTGACACCGTCAAGCATGGTCGCGATGGGCTTGCACACCAGACGATGCCCCCGCGACGTGGTGACGATCACTCGATCCTGGTCGTCGATCTCGAATCCGCTAAACCTTCGCCGTTCCATAGCATACCCCCTTTTGGAAGCCGACCCATGGCGTGGTGGGGGGTGGACCACAACCACGGGCCGGACTTCACCAGATTAAGACCCCCCGTATGCGCTTACCACCCGGCGGGCTGGTAAAGCAGGACCGCCGAGACGCCGCCGGTCAGTTCTTCCCCAACGGCGTAGACCACGTTGGGACTGCACATAATCACCGAGTTCAGGCCATAGTACTCGACGGTCTCGCTGAACGCGGTGACGTGAATGTAGTGCTCCCAGTCCATCCCGCCGTTCACCGTCCGGTACATGATCGGGTGAACGTCTGTGCCGTCGCTGTAGTTGCCGACCACGGAGATGAAGTGCTCGTTGACGTTGTCGATATCGCCCAGGCCAACCGGTATCACGGGCAGAGCGCGCTGGGTCCAGGCTGTCGCGGCCCAGTCATTGGTGTAGTACAGGCCGCCGTTCGCCAGCGTGACCCAGGCCCGGTACGCGTCCAAGACGCGAACACCCGTGCCGAGCGTGGCAGAGGGTTCTGCGGTCATGCCTGTCCAGTGAGCGCCCCCGTCTTGGGTCTCTATGTACAGGCCAGACGCTTGTGCGTTGCCGCCGACCGCCATGCCGTAGTTCACGTCCACGAAGTGGACGCACATCAGGCCCTCGGTTGCTAGCGGCGCGGGTGCACCCTGGTCGGTCCAGGACTGACCACCGTCGCTGGAGAAGTACACGTTCGCGAAGCCAACGCCCGTTGCCAGCCAGATGTGCCGGAAGTCAAGCGCCCAGAGCGCGCCGCCGTGCGCGGCATACTCTCCGGTAGCGGTACCCACATTGACAGGCGTCCATGCGGTAGCGCCGCCGTTGTCGCTGTACGCGACCTCCATGGGGTTGGCAGCGTCAGCGAGGCCGCGAGCGACCAAGATGCGCTTGGTCGTCCGGTCGATGTCGAAACAAACGACAGACGCGATGTGCTCCGACGCGGCAAAGGGTTGCGAAGTCCAGGCCGTCCAGAGCGAACCGCCGTTGGCCGTCGCATACCCGTCCGCTGCAGCGGCCGCGGCGGCGTCCGCCACGATCTGCATGCTATCGCAGGGATCGACCAGCGCGCCGCAGGCCCCCTGGCACTGGGGCGTCGAGCAGGACACGATATCCCGCAGCGGCTCGTCCTCCGTCGAACACGCCTGCACGGTTGCCGCGAGCGGGTAGTACTCGTACGCGGGCGTGTGCGCGGCGAACGAGAACGTCTCTGTGGTCGGAGCGGGCGTCTCGCCTTCTCCGGCACGCCCCTTTGCCATGTTTGCCTTGGCCTTGCTCGTGATGGTGGCACTTTCCATCAGCTCGCCGGCTTCATAGTTCAGGAACACGTCGTGCCGCCCACACGTACTGTGCTGGACGTATACCGGCATCGGGCAGCGACGCTCCAGTTGCTTCTGCAACCAGCTACGCTGAACCGCCTTGGTCGCCACGACGTCGAACGTGACCTGGCTCGGCGTTCCTTGGCTCTGTAGCACGGTTGCCCACGTCCGGTCTGCCTGCCTGCACAGCTGGAGCGAGACGTCCCCTTGCGGTTCGGTCACGCCGTCCAGGTCGACGCACAGGAGGGCGTGCATTGCCGTGTTCGGGCCGTCGGGCTGGACCCAGACTACGCCCATGCCCTCGTCAAAGTAACTCTGGATCGTCATTTCTTGCCTCCTCGTTTCTTAGCTTCCAGTTCCTTCGTGACACGGAACACCGGGCCGCCGATGAAGCCGGACCCGATGGTGAGCAGCATCCGGCTCTGCGTATGCGCGTCTTCCGTGGTCCAGATCCCCCGCCGGCGCAGCTTATCGGCTACCGCGTCAGGCGTAATGTCCGAGAGGTCCAATAGGAGCTCCCAGGGCACGCCGTGTACGGGCGCTTCCCCCAGAACGTCTTTGGGGCACTGCAAGCCGCGCAGCGCCTTCGCCGGGACGTAGGCCCGGTGGATCCGCCCGTCGTCCCACTCAACCAGGGCCGACTCGCCCTTCGCCTTCACGATGCGGACCGCGACCAGCTCTGGCTCGGGTTCGGCCTCGTCTATTTGAAGATGCTCCATCCTTTTTGCCAATCTGCTATCCCCTCTCGCACGTCCCCACGGAAATCGCGGGCAATGTGGAAGTCCTCCATCGCGCGTTCCTCGAAGTGGCGCGGATCGGATCCCGGGTGATGCACATGCTGGAACGCCACGGTTTGCACGTTGCCGCCTCCACCCGGCGGCAAGATGGGCATGCGCGGGAAGGACTTGGGCGGCGGGCTGTACCGAGCGAATCCCCACTGGAACACCAGCGCCTTCGCGTTCTTGGCCTCGATGAGGTGGGGCTTCGTCCCCCGGCTGACGTAATGCCATATTTCCTTGTTCGTGACCGGATCGGCGACGACCCGGATGGTGTCGTTTTTGAGGAGATACACCCGCACCCGGAAGTTGACCTCGTTCTCCCACGCTTCGCTGAGCTTGGTTCTGCCCTGCGTGATGCTGTTGAGCTTGTTCCTGACATTCGATGCTGTCCTCGTCCTCAGCCGCTTGAGGATGCTCTTCCTGAGTTCGTCCCCGTACCGATCCCACTTGTAGACGCGCCTAGTCGATAGTTCCTTGGCCAGAACCTGCACGGTCTCTCTCCACCTGGAACACGGGCCGCGCCCCGCCGCTCAACGTCGGGGTCAGGAACCGGACGGCGTCCCTCTTGTCCACGAGGCCGGTCGCCCGATCCGCCCCGAACAGGTAGCATGCCCCGGTCACCGACCCCATCCATATCCTGATCCCGTTCGCCTTTCCCGCGTATTCGAGGGGCAGGAAGCCGTGCTCCCCGACAAACGGCGGAGGCGGTTTCTGAATGACTTTGCCGGCGCTTCCTGCGCCTCCGCATGGCGACCCTCAACCCATTACGCGCTCGCCTCGATGTCCTTGGCGATGATCTCCGCCGCCGTGAACTCGGTCACGGACTGCTGCGCGAACCCGACGTAGGGCACGTCCGACCCGGTTTCGCCGGAGCAAAGCTCGATCTCTTGCGTGCGGATCATGCGAAGTTGGTTCTCCGACCACTCAAGCCAGATGCGCCGCTCCTCCGGCGTGAGCTTGGCGCGTGGGCACGGGCAGTTGAACGTCACCCGCGCCAGCACGACGTTGAGCACCTTCAGGTACTCGGTCGCCTCGCCCGTCACGGTGCAGGAGCAGCCGCCGGAAGAGTAGCGTGCCATGTGGATCGGCCCCGCCGCCTGCTCCAGCTTGCGCTCCACGGTGTTCTGGAAGTCGGGATCCATGTCCTCTTCGCACCAGTAGTCGGCGTAGTCCTGTACCGTCGCGTACGCACCGCTGCAAGCCATGTCTAGCCCAATTCCTCACAACTCACCAGCATCACCGGAGCCAACCTGCGTATCTTGTCGGTGGCTTCTGATAGGGACAAACCCTCTGTATACTCCACTTCCTTCTCATTTTCTTCATGACAGAATGTGACTCGCCCATCCGGGTCAAAGATAAACTCAAAGCAATGTTCGTCATGATAGACAGTAAGATCGACTTCACCGCCTGTGCCTGGAAATGCGTCAGTTGCAAAGAAGCCCCAGTCCAGCACGATTTGATTGAGTCGGATCGCATTATCGCGCACGACTTGGCTTGGCGCGATGCCCTCCCCATAGTTCCATCCATCGGGAAGTTCAACAAAGCGACGAATCTTCTTCTCAGTCTCTGCCCTCACGCATCCTCCATGATCGGAATCTTCAGGCCCTTACCACAACGCCCAGGCGGGAGCGTGAGCGGTCACCACCCCCTCCATCGCGGTTACGTGAGTGACCGCACCCTCGACCCGGTAGGTCCACGTGCCCGACACGTTCAGCAGGAGGTCGTACCTGTAGTGTCCCGCCGCGACCTTGGTCACGTCGTTGGGCAATGCGACATAAGTGTGAACCGCCTCAACGTTGTTCGGATTCAGCGTGCGGACGTAGACCTCGCCGGGATCGACGGCGGTTCCGTTTTCCGAAAACCACCCCTCGATCTTGATCGTCTGCCCCTTCAGGTAGGAGTTCGCCATTACGGGTCGTCCCTCACGACGCACAGGGTCACGATCTCGTCCTCCACGTCCACCAGCGTGACCAGCGAGTCCTCAACGTCAAGCTCCGTCACCAGTTCGTCCTCAACGTCCAGCGCTGTGACTGCCATCTACCCTCAGTCCGTAAGACCGGGCCAGTCGTAGCCGTACTCCTGCGTGATCCCCTTCAGTTGTACGCGCAGCATGAAGTTGATCGCGTCCGGGTCGGCCTCGACGTGTTCCCTCTCGGCTCCCTTGGTGTTGCACTTCGTATTGCTGAACAGGTCGTCCTCGCTCGGCAGCTTGTTGACGGCCCCGACT
>Ga0307376_10001426_pt1 | contig 25772 bp, 18 predicted proteins | sample TR2MG_FD_202536 | JGI IMG/M metagenome (GOLD analysis project Ga0307376, IMG submission 202536) | Soil microbial communities from Risofladan, Vaasa, Finland - TR-2 | ecosystem: Environmental > Terrestrial > Soil > Coastal area > Acid sulfate soil | place: Finland: Risofladan, Vaasa | collected...
TCAAGGAACTGGCCTACGTCACGACCACCGCCGACATCACCATCACCGGCGCCGCCGCCGGCAACCATAGCGGCTACGACGTCAGCACCGGCGACCTCAACGGCGACGGCTACGACGACATCATCGTCGGTGCCCCCTACGCCAACAGCAACCGCGGCCGCGTCTACGTCGTCTTCGGTGGCCCCCGTGCCTCCATCTCCTCCACCATCCCCTTGAACCAGGCCGACCTGGCCGTCTCCGGCCCCACGACCGATGCCTGGCTGGGTGCCTCCGTCTTCGCCCGCGACCTCAACCACGACGGCACCGACGACCTGCTCATGGGCGCCATCGGCATTGACCCCGACGACGCCGACTCCGAGCACGCCCCCGCCTCCACCAGGAAAGGCGCTGCCTACGTCCTGTTCGGCGGCTCCAGCCTGTCCGGCACCGTGGACCTGGGCTCCGGCAGTCCCGCCGACCTCACCGTCCTCGGTGCCTCATCCGACGACTGGCTCGGCCGCGGCCTGGCCGCCGGCGACCTCAACGGCGACTCCTTCAACGAACTGCTCGTCGGTGCACCCGGCCTCGACCACACCGACGCCCTCACCCGCACCGGTGCCGCTTACCTCATCAACCTCACCTACCCCCAATCCATCACCGTCACCGGCACCCTGACCCAGGTGACCGCCGGCAACTCCGTCACCTTCCATGCCACCGCCACCACCTGGCTCGACACCCGTGACGTCACCACCCGCACCTCCTTCTCCATCTCCCCTGCCGCCGGCGGTGCCTGGCTTGCCAACTCCTATACCTCCTCCCGCGCTGGCTCCTGGACCGTCACCGCCACACTCGACAGCCTGGCCGGCACCACCTCCCTCACCGTCCTCCCCGGTCCACTCACCACCATCTCCATCAGCCCCTCCATCGCCTTCGTGTCGCCCAACGACCTGGCCCAGTTCCAGGCCTCCGGTCAAGACAAGGGAGGCAACCCTATCCCTGACCTCACCTTCACCTGGAGCATCGTCAACGGCGGCGGGCAAATCGTCGCCTCCGGCCCCTCCACACTGACAGTACGCGCCGCCGTCACCGACGCCACCTACTTCAATACCGTCGTCGCCGCCGCCAGCGGCAAATCCGCCGCAGCCTCTATCGTCGTCCTAAACGCCGCCCCCCAGGCCCTCTTCACTTGCGGCTCCTGCTCCATCTCCGAAGGATCACCGCTCTCCTTTGACGCCTCCTCTTCATCCGACCCCAACCACGACCCCCTCACCTTCGCCTGGGCCTTCGGCGACGGTAGCAGCGGCAGCGGCCCCACACCCTCCCACCCCTACCCCGACAACGGCACCTACACCGTCACCCTGACCGTCACCGACGACAACGGCCTCACCGATACCGACCAACACCCCGTCACCGTCTCCAACGTCCCACCGGCACCCACCATCACCGCACCCGCGGCAGCCTCGCGCAACCAACCCGTCGCTTTCACCGCCAACCCCAACGACCCCGGCAACGACACCTTCACCTACCGCTGGGACTGGGGCGACGAAACCGCTGTAGTGACCACCACCACGGCCTCCGTCAGCCACGCCTTCACCGCCCCCAGCACCTACACCGTCACCCTCCGCGTCACCGACGACGACGGCGGCTCCGGCCAAACCAGTCACGTCATACTCATTCAGCCAACGTACTACATCTACCTGCCACTCACCATTCGCGGACTATGACCATACCAACGCCAACAGCCCCCGCTGGTAGCGGGGGCTGTTACTTTAGTCGCGGTACTGGCCGAAGTCCACTTGACCGGGTACTGGACCAGGAGCACAAGAAATCTTGGCAGAAGAATCAGTACTTCAATATGATAGGTAGATAACAGGCAAGTCCATCTACAATGATCGTGGCCGAACATGCGAACGTACCATACTCGCCAGTGTCTATGGTAGCCGTGTTGACAACCACCGTTGGCTTGGATACCTCGTGTACAATAGCCGCGTAGGTGAGCGTCACCGCCGGGGTCGAGGCGAGGATACCGCTCCAAAGAATGGATCCATTGATACAACCGGCATCACCCAAGGAGGCGGAGGCAGTGCCAGAAATACAACTCAAGCCTGCCGGGCTGTCATCCGTCAGGTAAACGGTACTTGTGAGCGGACTACCGCTGTTGCGCAGAACGATAGTATAGGTTATCGTCTCACCAGAAGCAGGTACAGGTGAACTGGCTCGCTTGGTTGACGAACTGAAATTGGGCAGGCTGCTGGCTTCAATAGTAGCCACAACCGTCTGCAAATAGTAGATATCCCCCAGCCCCCACGGCCGGTCCAGATACCCCTTCAACTCTGTACGGTTGGCCCCCTCGACATACGCCTTGGCCAGGAACACAGACCACGCCAGCTCAGGACCATGAAAACTGGATTCTCCAAGCTCCTTCTGTAAACCCAACCGAGTCAGATACCACAGGTACTCGCCACCATAATAATCGGTCAACGTGTCAATATATGCACTCACCGTAGCACCATTAGTATCGCGGAGAAAACGCCCCACCTCAGGGACCAGGCCAAAAAACACCGGTGCCCGGAGGCCCGTCGTCTGATCACGGGGATCAGGGTAACGCGTATTAGCGGTCGCCAGAAACGCTGCAAAGTTCCGGCCGGTGGTCATTGCCGCCACGGCTACATTTTCCCCTTCTTGCGCCTGTGTTGCATGCCCCAGGTGAGCCGCGATGCGAGCATAGCCTATCGCACCACTGATAGCAGCGTAGCTATCCACGTGGTCCTTTTTGTCATCAAAAAGAGCCTTGATCTGCGACCAGTGGTCTTCCAGATAATCCCAGTCACCGGTGGCATCGGCATAAGTCCACAGGGCGTATAAGGTGGACAAGGGAGGGGCTGGCGGAGGCCAGACATTGGGCAGAACAGTCACCGGATATGATTCCCGCCGTGTCCCTGCGACCAACCAGGTTGACCGTGCCGGCCAGGGAAGTGGTTCCAGCGGTGGATACAGATTCATCTCTCGCTGCAGGTAGGGTCGCACCCTACTCTTCAAGCCATACGAGAGATAAGGATAGGCCAAACTAAGCGTGTAAACCAGTTCACCGGGATCGAACCAATAGACGTTACCGGTACCCGGGTCGAAATGGACCAAACCGTCCTCGGGATGAAAGGAGTCGCCAGGAATTCCCTGGCCGGTGGTGAACCCTCGTTGGAGCACGAAAGGAGTCATATGCCCCAAGTTCACGATGGCTTGAATCTCCTCCTCCAATCGAGTGACCAACTCTCGATCGGGGTAGGGAACAGGGTGAATGGGCTCGTTCCACACATAATCGGCCAGCGATTGTACGGCCAGCGATGAAGACAGAGGGGGTAGATGGTTGAGAACGTTCCCTGGCTTTTCACGTGGTACACCTGAGGTAGGCCATACGTAGGGTTCAGATTGCATGCCGGACGAATGACCGATAGCTGCCAATCCGCCTTCGATAACCCGCCAGTAAATCACACCATTGGCGATGGCGGCTGGCCGATGGGTCCTACCTTCACCCACACGAGGACCCGGGAACGGGTATCTATCGAAGAACGGCATAGGACCAGAACGCCCCACACAATTGCTTCCGCACTCAGGCCAATAGTCGGCTACGTTGGCCACTTCGAACAGCCAGCCCGTATCCACATCTATCCCACCCAGTTGTGTCCAACTGTCCACGAAGAGCATGCTCCCCCCCATGCTCAGCATGGCTGGCTCGTCGGACGTAGCGCGATATTGCAGGTGCCATCGTGCGCCTGGAGCCAGAGTCAGACCAGTGATGTTCAGCGTGTTCAGGTCCATTCGCCCCAGGTCAGAATCATAACGGCTACTGACGTGCACGGAGCCAGCATCATTCTGAATCCCATGACGGGAACGGTAAAGCGTGTAGACCTCTTCACCACGTACAGTCGGGGGTCCGGCAGGATCTTGGTTACCGTAGGTGTAAAGCACAGGTGCCAGACCACGCAGGGCGCCTGTATCCATGTCCAGCACGAAGAACGTCTGGCGATCGGGATTGTCGGTGAGAAAGTCCAAGATACGAGGGCGCACTTTGCGCCAATCGGCAGTCCAATCACCGTCTACCGCCCCCGCTTTGTCCATCACATCGTCCCCTTCATGCAAAAGTGGGTGAAAGAAGTGCAGCGGTTGAGAACGATAGATGACGACGTTGCCGACGACGACGGGCCAGCGGTCAGCCAGAGATTGGCCCTGCAGTCGGGTACGCCAACGCACAGTGCCATCGCCGGTATTCAGGGCGTAGGCAGTGATGTCTTCAGCACCAAAGCACACAGTACGGCCATCAACGCTCAACGCAGCAGAAGTGAGAATCGGCACACCAACATCGTAACTCCAGCGCAGACTGCCGTTGTCAGTATTCAGGGCATAGAAGATACCATCGGTAGAGCCGATGTACGCCGTATCGTTTGACACAACCGGCGCGGTGGCCACACCACCGCCCGTTTGGAATTGCCAGCGCAGGTCACCTTGTGCTGCGTCGAGGGCATAGACGCTGCCATCGTGTGAGCCGAAGAGGACTTTTCCTTCATATACAGCCGCAGCGTGACGGATAGGCCCTGCCGTGGCAAAAGTCCACAAGGGCGCACCCGTCTGGGCATCGCGGGCGTACATGACTCCGTCCAGCCCCCCAATGAACAGCCGCCCATCGGCCACAACTGGTTGAGTGCGGCTGGCAAAGGGTACCTCATTCCATTTCCACAGGTAGATGTAGGGCGGGCGCACCTCATCAGGTGTGTAACCTGTGCGTTGGGGATCGTGCTGAAGTTGTGGCCAGTCGCTGCTCCCCTGGGCTCGAGCGATGGAACCGATGTGGGGGTACTCGGAGCTTAACAGGAACTGAGCCACAACCAGCACAAGGCTCAAAAGGGTTGCAGTGAGTCTTTTCTGCATCGTCTTATCAATGACAAAGCCCAGGCTAATGAAACCTGGGCCGCTTGAGAATGGGTGAGTAGAATTCCCAGATCACCATCTTCTCTTGGTCAAGTCCAACTAGAGGCCCATAATATCATAGGAGTTGACAAGCGTCAATGGTACTTTGCTCCTAACAGGCTGATCTCTTGCCCGTCTCTCTGTCAGTCTGGAGTGGCAGGCTCGACTACTTACGCCGCTTAAACCTTCGGAACCGCAGGCCGACCATCATCAACAGAATCACGGCTATCGGTGAGAGAGCTACGACTAATCGGCCGACTTCATCATATTCGGTGTACAATCCTGACGGCAATCCAGAGGTACCCGGCACAATCACCGGAGTCGGTATTACAGTGGAGGTAGAAATTGCCTGTCCAGGGACATCCAACGCTGCAGTCGGAGCAGGCGTTGGAAGCGGAACAGGTGTCCGAGGCAGCGCGTCTGCCGGATAGGAAGATACCCATACTTTGTAGCGGCCTCGCTCACTATTGGTAATATGCCTTTCGTCCCTGGTAAACCAGGTGGCATAGACCTTGTTCCCTGCCCCAACGGCAATCCTGGGCCACTCGGGCGGATCACTCGACACATAGATACGAGTTGGTGAAGACCAAGCAGAGCCATTCCATACGACATGCATCAACCCAAGGTCCTTCTCCAGGGAAGAGAAACGCCCCAACACCAATAAGTGGACGTTACCGGCACTGTCGGTGGCCGCATCGCAGGCATCCAGGCTAAAAGGTTCCCAAGGCTTGGCAATCATACCTGGTATGGGCTCAGGGGGGGACCAAGTAGCCCCGTTATCTGTGGAGAGCTGATAGTAATAGGACGACTCCTCTTCGGGCAATCGCCACACGGCGACAAGACTACCTTCCCGACCCAACCCCAGGGTGATCTGTTGGGGTGCCCCCGCAGGGGAGGTAAAGATAGTGGGTTCAGCCCATGTATTCCCACCGTCGGAGGAATAGGTGTACATGGAGGCTATAGGATAACCCTCGTAAGTATACCAATCTTCGCCCTCTTCCCAGGTCACATATACACTACCTCCACTGCCCACACGCACCTGGGGCTTGACTGAACCAGCGAACGAATTGGAGAGATTGATGGGAACGGACCAAGACTCGCCCCCATCGGTCGAGTGACGGTAAAAGATATCTGCACACAACTGGCATATAGCATTCGTCTGCCGATCTTCAGCAATGGCCATAATTCTTTGACCGGCAAATTGTTGGGGAAGCTCAAACGGTTCCCAGACTCGTCCATCATAGTGGCTCACACCCGTCTCAGTTCCAACCCAAACCAGTCTCTCAGTGTCCTCCATCAATGCCGTGACCGCGCCACCTACTAGCCCGTCCTCGGTGGTGTAAGACATCCACCCTCGACCATCGAACCGACTCAATCCTTTATCCGTCCCAAACCAAACTGCATCTTCCCGATCAACGGCAATAGCTGTGACCCTGTTGCTGATCAACCCGCTCTCGACAGTATAGGTCGTCCAGCGTTGCCCATCGTACCGACTTACTCCCTGGTGCGTGCCCGTCCATACATTCCCCTGATTATCAACAGCAACAGCCCAAACCTCGGCGGCGATCAGTCCGTCCTGGGGTGTGTAACTCTCCCATCCCTGGTCTTCGTATCCAACCAGCCCATTCCCAGTACCCAACCACATCATGCCTAAAGGGTCTGTCGCTATTGCATGTATCGTGTTGTCTGGCAGTCCAGAGCCGACCGCGTAATTTATCCACTTGCTGTTGCCTTGCTCTGCCTCTACATCATAAATACTCACCCCTCGATCTGTTCCGAACCACAATCTTCCGTCCGCATCCTGGGCAATACAATTCACCTTTTGACCGATCAGACCATCCTGAGCAGTGAACCCCTGCCAGGTACCACCGTCGAATCGGTATACCCCCTCATCCGTTCCGAACCACTGCACGCCAGTGCTATCTTCAAATATGGCATATATTTCATGGGCACCCAGCCCCGCTGCAGGCTCTTGAGTTCGCCAACTTCTGCCATCATAGAGCACACTTCCTCGCGAAGTGCCAAACCACAGCCATTTCTCGTCAAGACCCGCCGATATACTTTCATTCCACACGACGTGAATGCCTCCCTGCGCATCCACAGCCACGTCAGAATAATAGGCCGAGCCCTCACCCGCACCACTAATGCGTCTACGAGGCGTCCAGGCAGAGGCATTCCAGGCTTCCGAGACCGGCGACTGGATATAATAGATCGTCGTCTCACCTCTGAAAGTCACATGCAGAGTAGTGACATCATCTACAGCGGTGGATGGACGGACGGTGTACCCACCGTACGCTGTCACCGCAATGTCGTTGGGGTCCAGCCAGCTCTGATCAGTAAGCGTACTATACATCAAGAGATCCATCTGCCCTTGCTCCGTGGGCCGACCACTGTTCCAAACCACGTGCGGCTGTCCCCAGCCGTCCACGGCTATGTCAGGGAACCACGAGCTGACCGTGTTAGTAGAAATCATCACCGGCGTACTCCAACCACCTTCCTGTGCCAGAGCCCGTTCGCTTACCATCAGCAATAACGCAACCAGGATAGTTGTGCATGGTGTTCGCCAATTTACCAGGTCACTTTTCTTCACCATTGTCCACCTTGTACAGTCATGTACTGCTCACCAGTCCTGCCTCCCTGAAAGCTTCACGGACGTGCCGACCGGGTGCGCCTGGATGCTTTCAACGGATACGCTTGTAGATTCGGTAGGCACCGATTTCCGCGATTTCTGTAAAACTTGTCTCAACAAGCTCAGACTCATAGATCCGTGTCCAATCGCTAAAGGGACCCGCGACAAGATAATCTGGGTCTGCCTGTAGCAGGTCATAGTCTAGGTCAAAAGGCTTTTGCTCATGAAATAACTGCCGGATAGCCAGGAAGAGATAACGCTGGTGAGGATGATGATATTCCCAGTGCGAACTGAGAGCATCCAACTCCCACTCCCAGCTCTCTATAACGGCATCCCGTGGAATCTCCGCGCTAATATAATTCGCCATTTGCTGCGCTTGATAATCCTGTTTGAACCACAGAACTGGACAAATATTTACAAGAATCGCTATGAAGGCAAGACCAACTACAGCTATCGTGTATGCAAGCCTGGCAAACGAGGGCCAACGACCACTGATCCAGCGACGTATGTACTCAAACATATCCCAACTCAATTTGCCAAATAGCAACTGTCCTGCTATTAAACCAGCATAGGCATAACGTGGCCAGCCAATGGAGAGAAAAGCAAACCACAATGCAGAGCATAGTGCAAACAGAACGATTGCAGCTTCGGTCCAGTCTGCATTTGTGGAAGGTCGTGTTCCCAAAAATTGACCCCGCAAGCGCCATCCACCGGCCAGCACTCCCACACCTATGATAGCAAGGATGACGAGAGCGCTAGTACTAAGGCCACGTCCGAAAAGTCTGGTTAACATGTTTGTACTAACAGCTTCGAGAAGCATCAGGTTGTTTTCCTGACGGACTTGATCATTTGCTCCAAGACGCCCAAGCAGCATCCAACTACCACCAACCAATAACATCACTGCTGTAGGTGCAAGCAACTTGATAACCCTCGAATGATTTTTTAGTCCACGTCCTATTGCAGTCAAGACCAAGGTGGGGAGCAGCGCGATGCCCACCTGCATCTTGGAAATCAGACCCAGGCCGAAAGCCAGCCCAGCGAGCAAACTCAGCAACCAGTGCTCGTTTTCCCAGCTACGCAACCACAACCATAAGCCAAACAAGGTCAAGGCCAGTGAAGGTGTCTCACCCAAGACTTGACGACCAGTCAACAGGAAACTGACATCCTGAATCGCTGGCATTGCCAGTAACACCATTACGATAAACAGTGCAGCAGCGCGTCCATAGATATGAACAGAGATGGAGAAAAGGCTAAAAAGTGCCAGCAGGGTAAAGAGGATGATGACCAAACGTGCTTGAGGCATACCCATCCCGAATAGTTTGAAACTCAACGCGATAGGGATAATAACGGATGGCCCGGTCGTTATTGTAGAGTCGAAGGGCCGATACTCCGGTGTGCTGTAAGTACCATACATGTTTCGTTCTGCCAAGTTACGTGCCGCATGCATACTATAGCCTTCATCAAACCAGGCAGCCGGATACACGTCCAAACGCAGTACTAATATGGGCAGACTGATCATTAGAAGCAGTAAATAAGGGAACAGACGCCCGATCAAAGGTCGATGATTTTCCCCGCTGACAGATAATGCTTTCATCACACTAATCCTCCACGACTCCAAAAGAATAAGCCCCGTAGTGAAAAGCCTCTCCCCTCTTTAGCACGAAATATGCCACCCTTCCCCCATGTTTCAAGGGCAGCTCGTACATAGACCCGGCACTATCTCTAAAGACCATCAAATCTGAGTCAAAGGCGACAATAGCCACACGGCCGCTGCTGTCAAACTGCAAGCCCAAGTTGTCCGGCGTAGCCACAACCTCGTAAGGACTACCCTTTGGATTTCCTTCGTCTCCCTCTTTCTCCTCCCCCACGTAAAAAGGCAATCTCACATATTGCGGTAGATAATACTCCACATGGTGCCAATTGATAGCCAAGATAGCCGTAGACTCCGGGGCAAAGTTCTCTTCAATAACCCTGAATCGGTCCTGGTAGTAGTGATCTGAGTTGACCAGTGTGGAGCAAGTGAGCAGGCGTTGTGTGCCAGGCCCTAAAGGATATTCAGGAGTCAGGCAAAAGATGCTTACGTTCAACACTACCAAGGCAATCCCCATTCCAACCAGCCAACGGGATCGCGCGATTAACAATCGCATCGATCCAACCGCGCTGATCAGTGACAGAGCTGGCAAGAAAACAAAAATCAGTCCCTGCTGTCCCATGTGAACAATGGTGTAAAAGATCAGGGCAGGAGCAATCCACAGGAAGACATAGAGTGATCCCTCCCACTGCTTTGGCCACCTACATCGGCAAAGGCGGCTGGTTGCGCTGATCATCTGAATCACGCCTGGCACCAGCGCTACACTCCAACCATACAAAGTATACATAGCCAACTTGCGCATGTTGTACACGACGCCCCGCCACCCTGCCCCCATAAAAACTGAGGTGGTGCTCTGGAAGCGACGGCTGAATTCACCCATAACACGTATATAGTTCGACAAGCCACCGCTCAGCGCCATCAACGGAACAAACCAGGCCAGGCAGGCCAGCGCGCCTAACGCCCCGGCGACCAGGAAGCGCTTCCACCCCACTCGACGCAAGGCGAAGAGGAGCAACGGGGCCAGGAAGATGATGGTCTGCTGGCGCACACCGCCGGCGACGGCCATAACCGCGATAGCTGGGTAAAGGTAGCGATGATCGCCCCGCATCGTTTCGTACAACCACCATGCACTTACAATCACCAACAGTGCATCGAGGGTATGTGGGAGCGCGATTTCACCATAGAACCAGAACAGGGGCGAGAAGCCCAGGAACAATGCAGCGAGCAACCCTGTTTGCCGGTTGAACATGGAGCGGCCCAGGTAAAAGAGCGCCACCACAGCCAGCGCACTGGCGACAATGCTGATCCATACCATCGTCGCCTGCGCATCGTGAAAGAGCAAATCTACCAGGCGACAGAGCCAGACGTACACAATGTAACCCGGCGGTTGCGGTTGTTCTTTGGCCACACTAAACTCGCGCATGGCGTAGGCGAAATTCACCGAATCCCAATGATAAAGAATCCGGGAGCGAAAAGGAATTCGACTGATAACCGTGAGCACAAAGAGGCCAACGGCCATCCAGACATCCTGCCGACCATCAGACTCTTGATCCATCACGCGCCTCACTTTCAACGGCCAGGACATCCCGGCATTTTACTCCAGATAGCGCCATCCGGATGACGTAGCCGAATGCTTCCAGGACTATCTTGAGAGACATCTTGGGTTTGCCAACCCGGCGGTCTTTGAAAACGATTGGGAATTCTGTCACTCTACCGCCGAGACGTTCCACATAATATACGGCTCCCACCTGGAAACCATAGCCGCGCAATTGGATCTTCTCCCACGGCACTCGTTGGAGCATCTCACGACGATAGCACCGGAACCCTCCGGTGCAGTCCTGGGTCTTGAGACCCAGCATATACCGGGCAAAGAGATTACCACCGCTGCTGATGAGCCTACGCGGCAGCCCCCAATTGGGCGTACTGCCACCATTGACGTAACGCGAGCCGATCGCCAAATCGGCAGACGCGATTTTGTCCAGGAATGTAGGCAGGTAACTGGGATCGTGAGAGAAATCGCAATCCATCTCAAACACATAATCATACCCACGTGCCATGGCCCATTTGAAACCCTCGACATAGGCTGTACCCAACCCCATTTTGCCTAGGCGATGCAACACATAAACTCCCGGCGATTCCCTGGACAAGCGATCAGCGATTTCTCCGGTACCGTCGGGAGAGTTGTCATCAACGATGAGGATCTCCAGATTGGCACCGAGACCCAGAATGGCCGAAACCAATGGTTCAAGATTCTCGGCTTCATTGTAAGTGGGGATAACAATCAATGAGCGCGTTTGTTGGGCCATAGTGCATCTCCTGAGTGAGTGACAAGTGACGATCCATCGTCTTTGACACGATAGATGTCAACCTGTGATGCAGAGAAAGCCAACTCCAACCATGATGTAGTCGCAGGGTCGTAACCGCCCAACTGACGTTCAGCGGGACCAAAGAAGACATAGCGAATGCCATACTCTTGAATCATCGCCAGACGGTGAGCATCTGGCGTGGCGGAGTTGAAGAAGTCATACACCCTCTCCTGCTTGTGGCTAAAATCCATAGTCATCACTGCGTTGGACAGAAAGGCTTTGTTGCCTGCCAGCCCTGGGATATAGTGACCAATGGTAAAAGAACTCAACACAACGTCATCTGGGGAAGTATGTTCATCCAGCCAGCGCATGGCTGCCAAGTCGTCACGATAGAGGTAATAAGGGTAATCGTGCCGGTTCAGGTCCACCACCCGCCAGGCCAGCAAGTAGAGATTGGTGGGGAGCACTGCCAGGAGAAACAGCGTGGGAATCGCCCACGTCAGCCGCCTGCGAGTGCATTGGTGATGTAAACGAGCCTTCAATATCCGATCTCGTACCCAGGGTAAAATATGGTCAAATAGTGCCATAGTGGCCAGCGTAGCCATCGGCAGTGGGTATCCACTCAACAGCATGATGCGGAAATTCAGTGGCAAGTATATCAGGGCCAATGTGACAAGGAACCATCCTTTGACAAAAACAAATGGGACGGCTTGCTCTCGCCAGGATCGCAGTCTGGCGAAAAATCCGAGCCAGGCGACCAGAAAAGTCAGGCCCATCAAGACAGGCAGATGAACAGGGTCAGGCGTAAAGGTCCCCAGGTTGTCGAACTGAGTCAATGCGCGTTGCCATACGGGATGAGCATCGGAAGAAATATAACCATAGTATAGAGGGGCAGGCGCAGACACCAGCACGATCAAGAACAGACTCCAGAACCGGGACCAGGACCACCCGTCGCGCAAAGTGAGCAGCAAGCCGAACACAGCCAGTGCTGCCCACACGGTCACCAAATCGTAGATGTGTCCCAAACCCAGGAAGAGAGCCAGTAAAGCCGCGATGATGGACAAGACGAAGCGGTGCCGCTGAATGCTCATCAACGCCAGTGACAGAACGAAAAGCATCAGCGCGGCAGCAAACGTCTGGGACGGCGAGACCATCATGGCATAGAAGTAATTGCCTGTCGTTGTATGCACATCCAGAGGGAAGTTAAGTGCCCCCGTAAACTGTTTTTGGACTATCCAGATCCATCCCAGGCCAGAGGAGAGGACACCCAACAAAAAAGCGAACCGCCGCTTGACCAGGTCCTCGAACACCAGTGCGCAGAACATGTAGGCCGCAACAGCCAGGAAGGGCACGGAAAACAAGTGAAAGATCAGGTAGACCTGGGACAAAGACAGACCAGCGACAGCGGCAAGCCGGCCTGGTATCCACCAGTGCAAATTGAGAAAAATTGCCTCATTGGTCTCAGAAGTCAGTTTATTCTCGATGAGAACCTGATGGCCTGATTCTCGCATCCAAGAAAGATATTGAGCGGTATCATGAACGTTGTAGATGATACCTGAGAACCATTTGTCTGGGGACACTGTCCAATAACCATAGGCATAAGGAATTGAGGTGATGACCAGTAAGACACTGATCGTCAGGACAAGAAATTGCCATTCGCCACCACTTATGCTTGTGCGACATGCTGCTGTGGGGCTGACCCTATGCGCAATATCCACAAGAGACCTCCAACAATGATGATCAGCAACGGGACTAGGCTGTAATACGACGGCAATCCAATGACCGTTCCCATATTGCGGGCGATGTCACCGCTCTGCCAACTAGGCCAGACATACTGACTCCAGGAGTTACTCAGGTCCTGGTAGGGAAAATGCTGACCTACCATAGTCTCCGCACTGACAAGTATGATTGACACCCCGGCCAATAGAAGCGCCAACCACCTCCACCGTCGTGACTCTAAGAAAGGAGCGGTCGGAAAGATCATGAATGGCAACATGGCCACCATGTAACGCGGTCCAGCGGTGTGTCCACCTCCCCAATCGTAGAACGAGGCAGCATATAGAGCGTAGCCGACGATAATCAGGATGCTACAAGTCAACTCCAGGCGGTAACGCTTGTCTTGCCACAGTATTATGGTCCCTGGCAATGCCAAAAGCAAGAATGGCGAACGGAAGAAGAGGCCCTTGTTGGGGCTAAACATGATATCCCAGAGTGCCTGCCAGCGAAGACCCGCCAGGCCAGCCCAACCAGCCTGATTATGCTCGGTAAACGTGGCATGATATTGATAACCAAGTTCCAGGGGCGTACCAAAGCGAACCTGATTGTAGGCCATCCAAACCAAGATAGATAAGAGTGCTGCCAGGACGATTGGCAACGCGGCCTTCCAGTTACGTAACCCCAGCACGGCATACAAGCAGACGATTGCAGCAATCAGCCCCGTTGGATATTCAGTGAGCACGGCATAGCCCAGCAGAGCACCAGTTACCCACAGATGCCACCAGGGTGCCTGTCCAGACTTCACTCGAAACGCCAGGAAGAAAGCGGCGAAAGTCAGGACCGCTCCTGACTGGTGACCGTAAAAGGAGATGGAGTAAGGAAAAGCAGTAGTACCCAGACCATAAGCCAAAACGAGTACCAGACGGGGCCACAGTCTGGGAGTGAACCGGGCCAGAAAGCAGTACAACAACACACAAAGCAACGCCGAAGGCAGGCAAACCAGCACAACTGTAAGCACATACTGGGCAATCGCGAACCGGACTTTCTGCTCATTTATCCCGGTTCCCTCTGGGTTAAGCGTATCATGCAGCGCGCCACCCCGACTCAGGCGATCCAGAAGTGGAGCCAGGACTGGACTGGTCAGAACAGGACGAATGGCCGCATACACAGGCACACCGGCAAAGGAAAGTCCCGGTGCTTTGTCACAGTAATAGTGGCCCTCGAAGTAAAGCTTGTCACCGGTGTTGGTGTGATAGGAGTCAATCGAGAATGTGTGCTGCTCAACAATGGAAAAGGTCAGGTCCAACCGTGAGTTCTGGTTCCAGTCTGCCCAGCGTGGAAAGAAATAGCCGTAGCAGAGGAACAGCAGCAAGAACAGACCGGGAGCGATCCACTGTTTCCGGCGTTGCTCAATGCACATCTGCGCATTCATTGCCATTCTCTCCGACCAGAAGCAGCCTGCGTATATGCCAACGGGCCTTTCAAATCGCAACAGCCCACGCAGCCAGGGAATAGACCATTGCGCTTTAATGCCTGGCGAAAGGTGCGAAATCGCTTGTTATTCCAAACCTTAGCCAGTCCATCCGTCCGCAGGCTGCCAATACAGTAGTTTAGACATGGAAACACGTCACCATAGGCGGAGATATTGGCCGTCGCCCACGGCGTCTGGCACCAATACTGCTTAGGATTGGTACGATTATCATAGTGCATAGCATACTCGTCCAGAGACAGAGCAGGGATGAAGCGTATAATGGGCTTCTTTTCCCGCGGCTCGATCAATAATGCCCACTCTCGCTCCAGAGCAGCTAAGTCGAAGTCGTTAATAGGTTCCGGCCTGGCGGCATATAAGGACAAGTCATCGTTGGGCATCAAACCACTCAGGTAGATTGAATTGTTCATCATCTGAAACGTGCAGAAATCAGCCTGTACATCTTCAGCGATGGCAACAATCCGTTGCAAATGGTCTACGTTCGAGTGGCAGATAACTGTCTTCACGTTGAGCAGCGGCCACTTGCGCCCTTTCGCTGCCCGGACACGCTGGACTTCTCTCATGGCTCGCAGCGCTCGCTCGAAAGTGCCAGGTATGCCTCTGACCGTATCGTGCAGCTCCTTGTCTCCATCTAACGAAACGCCCACTGACATCACGCCGCTATTCACCAAAGCTTCAGCCACTTCTGGCGTGATGTATGTACCATTGGTAACAATGTGGCATCGCCGCTTTCGGGCTGCATAGGTGATGATCTCCAGCGCATCTTTGCGCAACAGAGGTTCTCCACCGGTGAAAACGATCAAACTCCACAATGGCGTCTGGCGGATAATCCCCTTGATTTGATCTGCCGTAAGCTCTCGAGCCTTATCCGCGGCCCGCACACCGAGGTGATCGACCTGCCGGCGCTGATAACAAAACTGGCACTTTAAGTTGCAGCGATATGTGAGTTCAAACACCACCTGGAGCGGCGGTAACGCATAACCACCGGGCAGATGTCGCGATAGGCTCGTGTAGGCGTGTTCCAGGGCGTAGTACAGTTTGTAGTAGTTTATCATTGATGTCACCCGTTCCTTGAGTGTTGCTTGGAGATCGCTGCCACGCTGGATTCAATCTGACGATATATAGCATTCCAGCTATATCGCTCTTGGATCAGTCTGACTCCGTTTTTCGAGAGTCCCCTTTGCAACTGAGGATCTTCGAACAAAGCGACGATCTGCTGCAGCAACGCATCGGCGTCATCGGCAACCAAGATGTCGCATCCTGGCGTCACAGCGATCCCCTCACATCCCACCGATGTAGACACAACTGGCAGCCCCATTGCCAGTGCATTCAAGATTTTTACCCGCATTCCACTGCCGCCACGCAGGGGGACAACCATCACTGTACTGCGTGCCATATAGGGGCGAATATCATCTACCCAACCTGTCACCTCCACACAGGGGTCCTCAGCCAGCCGCTGAACAGATGGCGGTGGATTGGCGCCCACGATCACGAATTTGGTGTCTGGGACCTGTTTCTTGACCAATGAGAATACATCGTCGTAAAACCACAAAATGCTGTCAGCATTAGGTGGCCAGGAAAGCGTACCGACGCTGATTACAGTGTGCGGATCCCGTTTGCGACTGCCAGGCTGAAAATAATCCATATCCACCCCAATGGGCAGAACTTTGACGTGTTGTTGCGGCAGAAGCCAGGGGGAGATCAGCTTCTGATCGATCTCAGTGGTCGCCCAGATCACATCGAAGCGCCGGCACATCTCAGCTTCATAGCGCGACATCTTGCGCTGTTCGCGACGGGCAAACCACTTTGCGGGCCCTATGGACTGCCGGTCAGCAAATCGCCGCAATATCACAGACTCCACGTTGTGTTGATCCAGTAAGGTCAGTGCAGGTGTCTGATCGGGCACATACTGAGCCATATGCAAGTGATCCGCGTAGATCAAATCAAAGTGACCACCGTCCAGCAAGCGTTCGACCGAGCGCTTCCCCTCTGCGTTAGCGTACAGCGACATCACAACAGGCTCCGACCGCCATAGGGAATTCAACGCCAGTCTGGCCTTCCGGAATCGGGAGAGGTCGATCGGAATACTGTGCACATCCACCAGAGAAAGCATTGACCGCAGACGATCGAGTTTTTCTACACAAGCCTGCGTGCGAGTCAATGCGACCAAACTCACCTGATGATTGCAGGCCAGAGCTTTGAGATAGTGAAAGGTCTTGATCCTCCCACCCCGGTCGAGTGGATAGGGAACTTCAAAAGCCAAGAAGAGGATTCTCATCGTCGGCACACCTCATCTGCATTCGTGCCCGGAGTTCAAGACCATGCGCAACTCATGCCATCCTATGACATTGCGGCCTTTTGCCCCCCCGCTGAGCAAACGCACAATTCGATGTGCAACCCACTTGACAGGGGTGATCAGATAGATCAATGTCTCTAGCAGTTGAGATTGGATAAGACCATAGTGCTTGCGGAAGAAGTAAATACGGCTGCGGTAGAGTTCGGCTTCCATACATCCTTGGCTCTGTTTGCTGCTCTGCCCTCCGTAGTGCACGATGGTTACCTGGGGCAAATACCACACCTCCCACCCCGCCTGTGCGAAACGATAACACCAGTCTACATCCTCGGCGTACATGAAGACGTACTCATCCAAACCCGCAACTTCGTCAACTGCTTCACGACGGACCAGCAAGCACGCACCCTCCACATAGTCCACCTGCTGAGCCCCCTTTTCGACCTCCGGTCCATAACTGGGGTATCTTGGACGCACGAATCGCCGTCCCAATCCACTGAGCATGAGGAATTCGCCCCACAGCGTAGGGAAGGGAGAATGCGAGGCTTGAAAGGTACCATCAGGGTTGAGCAACCGGGCACCGGCAACTCCAGCGCTAGGGTGAGCATCCATAAAGCGCACCATTTCATCCAATGCGCCGGGCAGGACCTCAGTATCGCTGTTGAGTAAGAGTACATAGTGGCCCTGGCAGCGGGCGATGGCCTGGTTGTTCGCACGCACAAAGCCAATGTTCTTCGCGTTGGCAATCACGTGAGTCCACGGGAACCGCTCCTGGACCATCGCCACACTGCCATCTGAGGATCCATTGTCCACCACCCAGACTTCGAAACTGGACTCTCGGACGGTATCCTCAAGCGATTGCAGACACTGGGCGAGCAACTCGCGGGTATTCCAGTTCACGACCACGATCGAGAGATCTACTCGTTTCGTGTTCACGAGCCTGCTCCCAGAGCTCCCTGGGGTTTGTCCGCCGCGGACCCACCTGGAGTCAGGTGATAACGCAAAGCCCAGAGTGAACCCATGAATAGCCAATTGAACATCGCCAAATCGAATCCAATGATCCCCTGGGTATAGGCAAAGGGAAGCAGCCAATCCCCCAGGGCCATAGCGACTATACAACCAGCCGTCCCGGCAAGTACCGCCACAGCCAGGCTCTCGGCAAAATCTCCCCGGCCCCGGAGTTCACGCCGCATGCGATAGCCGCTCCAAGCCTGGGCACTAAAGAACCACAAGTAGAAGAAAGTGCCCACAATGCCTGTCTGGGCTATGAGATCAACGTAATTACTGTGACTGGCCATAGCCTCGGCCGGGAAATAGCTCATATAATAGGAGGCATAGCCTGCCGGGCCGGTACCGAAGAGCAGGTGCTTGCCAGTGACACGCCAGTTAACCTTGTAGGCAGCCAGGCGGGTAAGCCCACTCACCTGGGATTCACGCTCAAACGATGTCCGCCAGTAGTATACGCCTGCACCCACAATGACGACGATAGCCAGAACGGCAAACAACTTCTTTGAGCGCATAAAAGTGACTACTGCTGCCGCCACAAACGTGGGTACCCAGCCCGACAACCAACTGATGCGCAGAAAGAAGCCCCAGTATACCCATCCAGCGGCATACACCAGGAGCAAGCCTCTCCAGAACCAATGCAGGTGGCGATCGAACAGCGCCAGGGCCAGAGCAAACGACAGGCACCACATAGAAAGTAGACCATGGGTGTTGAGGTGGAGAAACCTGGTGGCATACAAAAGGTTGCGCAGGGCCAACACCGGGCCAATGCCAACATCGGAGCCCACGTCAATGAACAAGGCTACCAGGCCCTCTCCCAAAAAGGTCCACACCAAGGCTTGCAGCCATCCTATGCTACGGATATTGTTAGCAGCCAACAGGAAACACCCTGGCAAGAGTATCATCACCACGCCAGCGGCAACAGCGACCAAAGGGTGACCGATCTCATGCACCAGTGCGTCACGGAAGGCACGGCCCCAGAACAAGGAAACCACTACTGTGGCCATAAAAGCCAGCACAGGCACGTTGGTCGCTGCAGGTTTCAAAGCCAGACGTTTCTCAACCACCAGCATGTTGACAATCCAGAGTACGACACACCCACTGCATATCACCAGGCTAATCACAATCTCGCTGGCTGTACCGGTCGGGATGCGGAAACCGACAAAGACCGCCGCCAATGACATCGCGATGATACCCACTTCCAGGTGCTTGGCCACCGCCAGAGCGCCAAAGGGCACTGCGAGGGCCACAAGGACAAACGCGGGGGGCAACTTGGCCATCAGCAAACCCACCACAGGCAGCACACACAGCGTGGCGGCGAGCACGCCCACCCGGATGAGCCGGAGCTTATTAGACTTGGCCCGTAGCGCAATGGTGTGGATCATCCAATATCTGCCTTAACGACTTCCCATGGAAGCAAACAGGTCGAGATTGTTCTGAACCCAGCACAACAGTCGCCTGATGCCCTCCAGCTTGCCAATCTGCGGCTGCCAGCCGAAATCATGCCCGGCCTTGGCCGTATTGCTCACGTAGATCAACTGATCGCCAGCTCGCCAGGCGCTGTAATTCACGGGAATCTCGCGGCCGATCAGATCGCATAGCATCCCACCAAATTCCTGCCAGATGGCAATCGTACTGTCCGGTCCGCCACCGATGTTATAGACCTGGCCTGCCGTCACATTGATGTGCTCAGTAGCCAGGTCGAAAGCACACACCAGATCGTCAATGTAGAGAATGTCACGCACCTGTTTACCATTGCCGTAGATAGTCATGGGCCAGCCCAGGAGCGAGGCGATGACAAAGTAGGCTGCCCAACCCTGATCCTCGGTGCCGAACTGGCGCGGCCCATAAATGCAACTCATGCGGAAGACGACGGTTGGCAAATCATAGATGCGGGCATAGTCGCGCACATACTGATCAGCGGTGCCCTTGGAACAGCCGTAAGGTGAATGAAAGTCCAGTGGCTGGTCTTCGGCGATCCCCTGCGGATAGTCGCGGTATCGGTAACGGGTCTGCTCCTCCAGAACAACCACGTCTTCCATACTACCATAGACCTTATTAGTCGAGGTAAATATGAGGATTGGCTTGTGGCCAGCCAATCTGGCTCCTTCCAGCACGTTGAGGGTCCCCACGGCATTGACCTCAAAGTCAGAACGGGGCTCCACCACCGAGGTGGTGACGGCCACCTGCGCCGCCAGATGATAGACCACGTCGGCACGGGCTACTGCATCGGCCACGGCGGTGGCATCACGAATGTCGGCCTGAAGGTGGGTAAGGCGACGGCCGTTGTGAATTGTGCGCAGCCAATCCAAGTTACGTGCCACACCAGCACGCGAGAGATTGTCAAAGATAATGATCTCTTCACCTCTGCTCAGGAAGTAGTTCGCCAGGTTGCTACCAATGAAACCGGCACCGCCGGTAATTAGAATAGTCATCAGTTGGCTCCTCGGTCTTCAGATTGGTATTCGCAGTTGGATAGTTCACAGCATGTTTGGTTACAAGATAGATCAATCAATCAGCTCGTTCCAGGGCCCATAGATGCCACAAGATTCCCCGGGCAACGCAGCGCAGATAATTCTTGATCTCTTGCAGGTCCCAATGTCGGCCGGTCTTCACTCGATCAGGGGCATGATATGGCCGATTTGCCCATTCCCGGAAAGGCCGGGTCGTTTCTGAGAAAGACAACTGTTGGGTGACATATCGTTGCGCGTGTTCGGCCATAATCTGCCGGCCGGTCGGGTCCCTTGCCAGCGCCAGGATCCGATCACGGAGAGCAGCGGCATCACTGATAGGGAAGGTAAATCCTAACCCCCGGTCACGAATAATAGCACTCAACTCGCAACCCACAGAGGTAATCACCGGCAAACCATACCTCATCATCTCCACAAGGCGGGTACGAGTACCAAGTAGTGTTTCATAATGAAAAGCGTCCAGGCTGATCCCAACTTCGGCCTGGCGATAGTAGGCCGGTATCTCACCGGCCGGCCGCCAGCCCAACATACAGAAGCGGTGACGATGGGCTGAGGTCTCGATCATATTCAAGAACCGGTCGTAGGTGTTATTCTGCCCCACTTTTACCTTGCCACCGACCGACAAGAAGAAAATACGAGGGTCACGATCCATCGCCTCATCCAAAGCCTGAAACAGGGTGTCCACATCGGTCCATACGTTGTATCCGCCGCACCAGAGAACTACGAAGGCATCGGCTGGGACTAGATTACCGCGCAACGTTGGACCATCGCCGGCATCTCCGAGGCAGAGGGGCACCCCAGGCAGTACCGGGTAGACGAACTCATAGCCCAAGGTGTGGCGATTCAGCCGCGAGACCATGCCGAGCTGGCCAATGAGAGAGTACTGTTGTGGCGTGCTGCAGGTGGAATAAACATCGCCTCCCCTCAACACTTCCCGTAGATACCGAAGCATGGTGCGATATCCCCGACTACTTTGCTGAGAGTAACTGGTTATCTGTCCCTCGGCCAGCTTATCGCCGTATAAGTCCATCCAGATGGGGCGGTCGGTGACCAAGCGAGTAATGCGCAGGCAGTTGTTAAACATCACTGCTAGAACGCCATCCGGCCCGAAATGGCTATGCAGGTAGTTGAGACGCCTCCGCCAACCCAGACGTTGCATAGCTACTTGGTGATAGCTCAGACGGGGGCCGAGGGAATGCGTGATGTTGAATCGGTCGGCTTGACCATTGACGACCAGACAGACCTGGTGGCCATCGGCCAGCAAAGGTTCAACAAATTGCCAGGTCCGGTAACTGCGGGCTTCAATGGCACCCTGAGCCATGGCAGGGAGTTCGTAACCCAAAACCAGAATGCGACTCATCGGCTGTGGCCCCCTTCCATTTGGCCAAAGCGACTATGACAGAAATCTACGATGGCCTGGACCATAGCCTGGCGCTGCGCGCGCTGACCACGCCACCGGGGCCGCACCGTCCAACTGACCAGCGTTCGGAGGTACTCAGCCAACAGTGTATGGATCCAGGCCCGCATGCTGGCCCGTGTACTTTTAAGAAAGAGCAGTCGGTTGCGCGTCATATAATAGTGAATGCGCGACGAGGCCGCCTGTTGCACCGGACGAATCTTGTGCCAGACGCGGGCCTGGGGCACATGTAGAATCTTATACCCGGCACGAACAACCCGCACGCACCACTCCGTTTCTTCGTAGTACATAAAAAACCGGGAGTCGAGCATCCCCGCCTTCTCGATGACTTCCCGTCGGGTCAGCAGTGCGCAGCCGGTGACGAAATCCACTTCCCGGACAGTGTTGTACTGGCCTTTGTCCGCCTCGTCCAGGCCCATCATTCGACTGTCGCCTCGCCACCAGTCAATTGCTCCACCGGCTGACCAAATGGTCGTGGGACGGTCGAAATAGTAAATCGTCGGCCCGGCCATGCCAGCCTGAGGTGTGGACTCGAGAGCACCGACCAGAACAGAGATGAGATCAGGGGCAACCACGGTATCGTTGTTCAGGAGTAGCATGTAATTTGCGCCGTGAGCCAGCGCATGCCGCAGGCCGACGTTGTTTCCCTTGGCAAAGCCCAGGTTCTCGCCGGTTTCCAGAACCGTCACAGCAGGGAACGAAACCTTCACAGCTCCCACACTGCCATCAGTCGAGCCGTTGTCTACCAGGATCACGTCCAGGGGTTGGTAGTTCACCTTCGACAGAGATGCCAGGCAGGCCAAGGTATCCTCACGGCCATTCCAGTTAAGCACGATAGCCGCCACGCAAGACGAATTCATCGGGACAACTCCTCTAATCGAACGTCGTGCCTGACCACAGCCCGGTAAATCCCTTCCAGCTCGTTCATTTCCTGCGTTGTATTCTTCACCGGGCCAATGCCCGAGCGCAAGGTAGAAAGCAACCGGGGCTCGTCCAACAGCCGTCGCAACTGCCGGGCCAGACTGGCGGCATCACCCGGCGTGAAAAGCAACCCGTTCTTCTCGTGTTGAACCAATTCGGCCATGCCTCCCAGATCGGAAGCGATCACTGGCGTGCGGTGAGCAAAAGCCTCCAGGATGGTATTGGGGCTGTTCTCGTACCACAATGACGGCACGACGACGTCGTCCAGTCCCTGCAACACCTGGCTCACTTCCATTCGATCGCACAAGCCTGCCAGGATCAAACGGGAGTCCCGGCGGGCCAGCCGGCGTAGGCGACGGGCATAATCTGGAAATCGCCCTGTGTCACCGTATACCGTAACCTCCAGGGCCGCACCAGGCAACCTTCGAACAGCTTCGAACAGCGTATGCACCCCCTTGTGTGGGGCAATCTGTCCGATGTAGCCGATCCGCAGACACGCAGCAGGGGTCTTTGCCAGAAGCTCTAGAGTCAGGTCAGGGAAGTCACGTCCCTGGCGACAAAAGATGATCCGTTCCGCTGCCACGCCTGCCTCGACAAAGAGATGGCGCAGGAATTGGGATGGGCTGATGATGGCATTCACGCGATTGAGCGTTTCTCCCAAGAACACCATTCGCTCTCGCACCCGAGCTACACGCCTCGAGCGTGTGCGCCAAAAGGTGCGCATCAGTGCGGGCACGATCCGGCCAGGGATACGATAACGACGTTTCTCTTCACCCAAACACCGGGCGCATGTGGCCGCGTCGAAGGGGGGTGCACAAAGTTGCCCGTTGCTGCGCAACAGGGTGATACGCGGACACAGGAACCAGAAATCGGTCAGTGTAACCACCGTGGGAATCCGCAAATCTATGGCCGCGCGCAGCGTACTCCCCGAAATCAGGTAACCGCTTATGAGATGTAAAAGGTCTGGAGCGAGTTCGGCTAGATACCCACGCAGGTGTTCCCCGATCCACGGACTGTCGTAGGTCCAGCGGAACGGATCGGGAGCAGCAGCCAGGCTAAAACTCAGCCGGCGAACCGGCAGACCGTCGTAAAGTTCGTCTCTAAAAGTCAGGCCACGCCCGTCGCCGACGTCAATGGCCTCGATACAGATCACGTATACGTCGTGACCGTGGTGCTGCAGCCAGGTGGCCGTGCGGTAGGCACGTAATTCGGCGCCACCAGTGCAACGCGGTGGAAAGTGATGAATAGCCATAACAATCTTCATGATTCTATGTCGCCATTTCCTCTATTGGACAATCTCCTTGACTGGTTGAGAGTCGCCGCGCCTGCGTACCAGCCGCAGGATCATTGCCCGCTCAGTGTCGTCAAGCAACCGCAAGCCCAGCATAAGCCCACCATACGCCGCGACACCCAGGCCAATCAACAGGAAAAGGTTCAGACTATCAGCAAGCCTGACCACAATACCCATCAGCGCCGATGCGATCAGGACTCGTATGAGCACCCACCTCATATCTGGCAAGTGTAGTTTTCTCCGGAGCAGAAAGTGGAACTGCAGTGCCCCGATCATGTCGGTGACCACCGTAACCAGGGCTGCGCCCACCAAGCCGAAGCGCGGAATAGCATACAGGTTCAGAATAACGTTGGCTACTGCGTTAATGGTATATATCCGCGCTGCCGCTCGCTCCTCACTTATGACTGTTGTCATGTTGCCGCAGAAACTGGTAAACATAAGAACAGGTACATCCCAGATCAGAATTTGCAGCGCCAACGCGGACGGCAAGAACTCATCGGTATATAGAAGGCGGATCAATGGGAAAGCGACTAACATACCACCAACTGCGATCGGCAGCGAGGATAGCATGATGTATTTGACTGACCGGTGATACCAACTTTCGACGCGGGCAGGATCGTTGACATATGTCCGCGAGAGCGACGGGACAATGGCTTCTTTGAAGCCACTGAAAAAGAACATGAGGGAGAACACCAGGTTATAGGCCACATTGTACCAGCCAACCACACGCTCCGGCTGATACATGGATAGCATTACGGTATCAATACTGAAAGCAATCGTCAGCGTCAATGAGATGATGCCGAATGGGAGACCGGCGCGGATCAGGCGTGGCCATGTCCTAGGATCAATATGGACCGAGAGTGTCGCCATACGGTGACGCCGGATGGCCCATACCGCCAACCCGATCTCAAGCGGAGTGCCGATGAAGCCAGCGACGATGAGAGAAATAAACCCCCAGCCGCTGAACAGGAAGACAGCCCCTAAGACCATGAAGACCAGACGTCCTAAGATGCTGAGAACAGTGACGTAATCCAGGCGCTCGTAGGCCGTCAGCACTGTGGTCAAGGGAGCCAGGAAAGCGAACAGAAGAAAGCTGCACGTATAGATAAAGATGCCCCATACCAGCTCCGCCGAATAGCCGACCACCACAGCGCCCAGGGTGATCCCAACAATACCAAGGGCTGCTAACAACAGGCGCAACGTCACCAGGTTCCAGAAAAGATACTGGGTCTTACTACGATCCTGAGCGATCTCGCGCATGACGTATTGAGTCATGCCCAGTTCGAAGAATATCTGAAAGAGACCCACAAAAGCCAGCACAATGGAATACTGACCGAAGCGATCATCGCCCAATTTGCGGACTACGTAAACGCTAAACAGGAATGTCAGTACTTTGAGTACAACGTTCCCCAGTGTGACGAAAGCTGTGTTCTTGAGAATGATATGGCCGGGCTCCCGTTGAAACCGGCTCTCAGCTATGACAGTCTCGGGCATTGAGTATTTCCTTGGGAAATGAGTTAAGCCTCTACATCATACATAGCCTGTTTAGAACCGGGCGATATCACCAGCAGTCCATCCAGGCCCTGGTTTTTTGCGACCGAAAGTTGCTCATTAATAGCGGTCTGTGCTATGGGAACTGGATCGGTATGCAGCAAAACACCACAAAACTTTCCGCCTACTTCGCTGATAAACCCCAACTTGTCAA